>Ga0182739_1000478_pt1 | contig 51903 bp, 43 predicted proteins | sample eDN5th30CBELigBY_FD_128873 | JGI IMG/M metagenome (GOLD analysis project Ga0182739, IMG submission 128873) | Enriched backyard soil microbial communities from Emeryville, California, USA - eDNA 5th pass 30_C BE-Lig BY (version 2) (version 2) | ecosystem: Environmental > Terrestrial > Soil >... | reverse complement strand
GCCTTGAACTCGGCGGCGCGGGCAACGATGGGGGTGAGATCGAAACCATAGGCCTGCTCGACCGCGCCATCCTGGCCCTTGCGCGCAAAGCGCTTGCCATTGGGGCTGTCGCGACGAATGACGATGCCGCAGGCCACCAGATTTGCCAGATGCCGGCGCAGCGTTGCCGGCGACATGCCGTTGGCGCGCCCGATCAGCTGCTCGTTGGACGGCCAGACGATCAGCGCGCTATCGCCATAAAACGCCGTTTCGGGGTGAAACGAGAGCAGCGCGTCGAGAATGGCCAGCGCCCGATCGGTGGCGCCGATGGCCTGCCGGGCTTCCTTGATGTCCTTGAACACGTGCCATTTGTGCACGACGTCGTCGGGTTTGACGGCCTGCGCCGTGATCTGTGTTGCGATCATGCCGAGCGACAGCGATCGCCGCCCAAAGGGCGTCGTTGCGATAGGGGTTTGCATTGTCTTTCACCTTGTCAAAGGCAAAAGAAACCTGCTCGCCGAAACGGCGCTGTCTCATGGTGAGACTCTTGACAGCGATTCACGGAAGTGCGATTCTCATTCTTACCACAGAGATGAGAAGGGCTTCCGAAATCCGTTTCGGGGGCCTTTTTCTTTTGCGACGTAACGTCTAAGCCGTCGGAAAACTGGCCGATATGTCAGCTCTGGTCGGCGTCGCCCTCCTCTGTTCCGTTGCCATCGACGAACTCCTTGTAGAGCAGGTCCAGCCGGGCGGTGATAAACGCGGCAAAGTCCGGTACGATCTTGTCGTTAAAGACCAGTGCCGTCTTGGTGCCACGTTTCTCGACCTGCCCGGCCTTGCGCCCATCGGGGGTAGACCACTCACCCGGCCGGGAGGCCCGTGGTTTGTGCCCCTTATCCACGATCTTCCACACCGCCTGGAACCGGGCGTCGCTATCGGCACCCTTGGCGGAAAGCTGGTCGAGCACGCCATCGACCTCGGCCGCATGCCTGCCGTTCTCGAGTTTTTCGGCCAGGGCCAGCCAGCGAGCGCGGCCTGCCTTGGGCGCCGGACCGATGCGCTGCACTACGGCCTCGGGCACGCGCCGGGCGACCGCAATATAGCGGCTGAGATCGGCCTTGTCGGTCGACAGGGCCGCGATGATCACTGGGCGGGCATAGCCGGCATCTTCGAGATGCTTGGCAAAGAAAGCCTTCTCGATGAAGGACAGATCGGCCCGATCGAGGTTTTCGCGCCCTTGGGCGATGACCAGTTCCTGATCGCTCATCGCCTTGACGATCGCCTTGACCGGCAGGCCCAGCTCAATGGCTGCGCGCAAGCGGCGGCGCCCATAGGCAATCTGGTAGCGTCCCGCTTTTTCCGGGTGCGGCCGCACGAGAATGGGGACCTGCTGGCCGTTCTCGGCAATGCTCGCCACGAGGCTTTCGAGATCCCTGTCGACTTCGGCCGGGATGCGGTCAGCGATCTTTGAGCCCTCGATCAACCCGGGCTCGATGCTGATCACCGCGTCGCCGGCCGCCAATTGCTGCTGCAGCCGCTCGGCCGCCTTGACGCTGTCGCTCATTTCCTGGAGCGAGGAGCCCATGGCGGCAATAGCGCCGGTGCGCACCCGTTCGGCCGATTTGGCAGGCGAGGGAGCACCAGTGGGCTTGGACAAAAACAGGGAGTTGATCGCGTCTTTCCGGCTCATCCCGCTCGCCTCGCTCTGGCATGGCGCAGGTGTTGGGAGATCCCAACAGACCTCACGCCATGAGTGTTCGCATCGCCGCCGTTGGGAGCTCCCAACTTCGGTGCGCTAGCCGCAGAGCTGGGGCAGGGCGCAACGTTCACGATCGCCCCCACGCCGCGCGCATCAGCGACTCGATCTCGCCATTGACCGCCTCGAGCGATTCCATGGCGCGGTCATAGGTAGAGCGCGTCAGGTTCTCGCGGCCGATCTCGTACATGGTCTGCTTGGTCAGCCCGGCATCGGACACGGCCGCCGATTTCACCATGGTGTTGGTCAAAACGAAATCGTCGAACAGATTGCGCAGCAGCGCCACCACCTTGGTCTGGGGCGCGTCCTGCGGCTCGTAGCGGGTCAGAAGATAACGGATGAAATCGTAGCGCAGCTGGCCCCCGGCATCCTTGACCACGCCGAGCAGGTCGCGCGTCATCAACAGGAACTGGTTCATCGAGGCGATGTCCAGCATCTGGGGATGCACGGTAACGATCATGGCCGTGGCTGCGCATAGCCCGCTCAGCGTGAGAAAGCCGAGCTGGGGCGGGCAATCGATGACCACCACGTCGTATTGGTCGGCCACCTCGTCGAGCGCCGAGGCCACGCGCAGAAAGAACATGTCCTCCTGCCGGCGGTCATGGCTGGCCAGGGCCTTGGGGGTGGTGTGCTCGAACTCCATCAGTTCGAGATTGCCCGGCACCAGGTCCAGACCGTCGAAATAGGTTTTCCGGATCACGTCCGCCAAGGGCCGGCGCGCGTCGTCATAGCGGATGGCGGCATAGAGCGTCTGGTTGGAATGCACGTGGGTTTCGGGCAGAACGCCGAACAGGGTCGAAAGGCTCGCCTGCGGATCGAGATCGACCGCCAGCACGCGATAGCCCTTGAGCGCCAGATATTGCGCCAGATGCACGCTGGTGGTGGTCTTGCCAGAACCACCCTTGAAATTGGTGACCGCCAGCACTTGCAAATGCTCGTGGGCGCGCCGGTGCGGCAGGATTTCCGAAAGATCGCGCCCGCGCAGGGTGTGGGCCAGGTGCTGGCGGATCTCGTTGATCTGGGCCAGCGAGTAGTTGCGCCGCCCATTGCTGGCGATATCGGGCTGCGGCCCTTCGCCGGCCAGGGTCAGCTTGCGCAGGGTGGAGTCCGACACCGAAATCAGCTTGGCCGCTTCCCCGGAGGTAAACCGCCGCAGGGTCTTTTGCGAAGTGGGCGGAAACAGCGCGTCATTCATCGAATGGAGCTGTGCGCTCAAAAGGTCGGCCTGTTCGCCGATGGTGGCCTCGACATCGGCCAGCGGCTTGCGGCTAGGCTTGAGCCCGGAATTCAACTTGGCGTCCCCATCACGGTTTTCGCGGCAAACACTGCCTATTTCCGTGACGATACCATTGAGCCGTGGTGACGCAAGATCTACTTGGTTAACAAAACCCTAAGGCGGCGCCATGACGTTAACCAAGGCAGTGGCCGTTTTAACCGTCTTTTCAGATACTTGCCCTGGTCCGCAGCGGCTCCGGCACGTGAAACTCTGTCCGCAAGAGCACAGGATTCTTTGCCTTCAGCACCAGCGTGCAGACCCCAACCTTCGGGAAGCCGACGCCAAACCGCTTAAATCCCGAATCGCGGGCGCGTTACCGCGTCTGGCGGGGACCATCGAACACGGTAGGGCAGGGGGGCTTCAAACCCCTCGGCCACGCTCAGCACACCGTCACGTTGGCGGCGAGGCCCGCAAGGCTGGTTTCCTTATAGCGCTCGCTCATGTCGTGGCCGGTCTGGCGCATGGTTTCGATGCAGACGTCGAGCGACACCACGTGGCGCCCATCGCCCTTGAGGGCCAAGGAGGCGGCGGTGATGGCTTTGACCGCTCCAAAGGCATTGCGCTCGATGCAGGGGATCTGCACCAGGCCCGCCACGGGGTCGCAGGTCATGCCCAGATGGTGTTCGAGCGCGATTTCGGCGGCGTTCTCCACCTGCTCGACCGTGCCGCCCAGCACCGCGCAGGCCGCGCCCGCTGCCATGGCCGAGGCCGATCCCACTTCGCCCTGGCACCCCACTTCGGCCCCCGAAATCGAGGCATTGTGCTTGATGATGCCGCCCAGCGCTGCCGCCGTGAGCAGGAACTCGTGCATCTGGGCGCGGCCAAAGCCGGGCGTGAAGGTCATGACATAGTTCAAAACCGCCGGCACCACGCCCGCCGCGCCATTGGTGGGGGCGGTGACCACGCGGCCGCCGGCGGCGTTTTCTTCGTTGACCGCCAGCGCAAAGACCGTCAGCCAGTCATTGGCCAGCAGCAGGCTGGGCTGGTTCTGCCGCGCGTCGCGTTCGAGCTGCTGGCGGATGTTCTTGGCGCGACGGGTAAGCTTGAGGCCCCCGGGGATGATGCCCTCCTGGTCCAGCCCGCGCGCAATGCAGCCAGACATAGCCGACCAGATGGCGTCCATGCCCCGGTCGAGCTCGGTCCGCGACATCAGCTTTTCCTCGTTGGCCCGCTTCATCTGCGCAATCGACAGGCCCGAGGCGGCGGCCATGGCCAGCATGGTCTGGGCGCTGTCGAACGGGTAGGGCACCGCGCTCTGGGCCGACGGCGCGGCGGCTGTGGCGGACAACTGATCGGCGCTGACCACGAAGCCGCCGCCGATCGAATAGTAGGTGTTGCGGTAAACCACCTGCCCAGCCGCGTCGCGCGCGAAAAACTGCATGCCGTTGGGATGGCCGGGCAGGGGAGTGCGCTTGTCGAGCACCAGATCGATGGCGGGGCGAAAGCGATAGGACGGATGGCCGGGCGGGGTCACCTGGCCCTGGGCCTCGACCTGGGCCACCAGCGCGTCCATGCCGTCGGGATCGACCGTGGCCGGCAGGCAGCCGCACAACCCCAGGATCACGGCGCGATTGGTGCCGTGGCCGATGCCGGTAAAGGCCAGCGAGCCATGCAGCGAGACGCTGAGCGCCACCGGGGCGGCATTGCGGGCGCGGGGGACATCGGCGTGGGCCAATTCGTCCAAAAACCGCCCGGCCGCCGTCATAGGCCCCATGGTGTGGGAGCTGGAGGGCCCGATGCCGATCTTGAAGATGTCGAAGATGGACAAAAACATGCCAAACCTTGCCCGGTTGCGCGCGCCGGCCTTGGCGCCTGGGGGCAGGGCCACCCTAGAGGGTTTGGCGCGGCCCTGGCAACGCGATCAGGCAAGCGTTAGGGCGGGGCGCTTGGGGCCCCGCCCACCGGCCCTTACTGGACGATCATCTTGAGATTGGTGTCGAGGAATTCGGAGGTGAAGGCCTCGGCCGGATCGAAGGGGGTTTCGAGCTCGAAATAGGTGTCGACCAGCTCATAGGTCTTGGCCACCTGCGCGCCATCGAGATAGCCCAGCGCCTGGGTGGTGGTGAACTGATCGGCCATCAGCTCCTTGACCCGGCCCCACTGCTTGTTCATTTCCTCGCGGTCGAGCCCGCTGGCGCTCGCGACCAGGGCGTCGATGCACGGATCGGCAGCTTCCACGCAGGCGAGGTAGGCCCGCTGGGTGACGCTGACGAAGGCGGCGATGGTGTCGCGGTTATTGGCCAGATAGTCGCCATTGACGATGAAGGAATTGCCATAGGGGTTGAGCCCCAGCTCGCTCCAGCGCACAAAGCCCAGATCGTCCCCGAAGGTGTCGATCTTGAGATCGTGCCCGTTGTAGAAGTCCGAAATGATGTCGACCTGGCCGGCGGCCATGGTCGCCACCTTGGCCTGGGGCGCCACGTTGACGAAATTGACCGCATCGACGGCGAGCCCGGCGGTTTCGGCAAAGGCCGGCCACATGATGCGGGCGGCGTCGGCGGGCGGATTGCCGATGGTGCGGCCCACGAAATCGGCGGGCGTTTCGATGCCGGACGACTTCTTCCAGTAGAACACAAAGGGCGCATTGGCATAAAGGCTCATCACCGCCACCACGTCGGCGCCCATGCTGCGCGCCACGAACGCGGTGCCCAGCTCGGCAATGCCCACATTGTGGCTGCCCACGCCCACCGACTGGGCCGACATGGCTGAGCCCTTGCCCGCATCGATGGTGAGGTCGATGCCCGCTTCGGTGTACCAGCCCTGCGAGAGCGCATAATAGAGCGGGGCATGGTCGGCGCCCGGGGTCCAGTTCAGCACGATGCTGAGCGGCTCCTGGGCCAGTGCACCCGCGGACGAGAACGCCAGCAGCACGGCGGCCGCGATAGTCCCTTTGATCTTGATCATTATGTCCCTGTTCCCCTTCAACTGCCGGGCCAAAGGCCGGGCGCGACCGTTCCAATGGTCCTGCGGGCGTACACAGGGGTAGTCGACCGTGTGTACGATCTGCATTACACAAACGCTAGACCTGCGCCGAACGCGCGTCAATCACCTGATCAACTGTTTGGTTGTCTCCCATGTCCAAGCCCATCTCTGAGCCCGAACCGATTGCGCCGGCCGCCCCCAAGCGTCGCGCCGGCCGCAAGAGCGAGGTGTCCAGCCGCGACCTGCTGTTGCGGGCCGCGCGCAAGGAGTTCGCGACCAAGGGGCTCGAAGGGGCGCGGGTAGACCAGATCGCCACCAAGGCGGGGGTCAACAAGCAGCTGGTCTACCACCACTTTTCGAGCAAGGAAGCGCTCTACCAGGCCGTGGTGGAAGAGGCCTATGCCCGCATCCGCGCCGAAGAGGCCAAGCTCGATCTCTCCGAGGGCGATGCGCGCGACGCCATGGCGCGGCTGGTGGCCTTCTCCTTCGACTATCTGGCGGCCAACCGCGATTTCGTGGCGCTCCTGACCGATGCCAATTTCCACCAGGGGCGGCACCTCAAGACCTCCCAGACCCTGCCCCAGCTCCATTCCCATCTGGTGGACATGATCAAGGAGACCCTGGCGCGCGGGGAAGCGGCCGGGCAGTTCCGGGCCGATGTCGACCCCATGCAGCTCTACATCTCGATTGCCGGGCTGGGGTTTTTCTACTTCAACAACATCCACACCCTGTCCTCGATTTTCGAGCGCAAGTTCAGCGACAAGGAGCAGATCGCGGACCGGCGCGCCCATGTGGTGGACTTTGTGCTCAAGGCCCTGCGGCCCGATTGACAGCCCTCGATCCTGGACGTAGCCTTTATCAACCAGTTGGTTGGTTCGTGCCTGGTTTTGGATCGTGGAGGGATTGCCGATGTCGTCTACCCAGAAGGCGGATCCGCGCATCGCAGCGCCCCTGCGCAAGAGCCAGTGGACCGACTTTTCCGACAATCTGCCGCGCTACGCCATCGGCCTGGGCATGCACCTGGCGGTGCTGCTGATCTGGCAGCTGGTGGCAAGCTCGGGCATGGTGCCGCGCTTCATCCTGCCCTCGCCCACGGCCACCTTCATGACCCTGTTCGAGCCGCGCTATCAGTGGCTCAACAATAGCTGGGTCACGGCCGTCGAGATCTTTTGCGGCTATGGGCTGGCGGTGGCCTTCGGCGTGGTGGTGGCGCTGCTGTTTTCGTGGTCGCGCCTGCTGCACATGGCGTTCTTCCCGCTGTTCATCACCATTAGCCTGGTGCCCAAGGTGGCGCTGGGGCCGTTGCTGGTGATCTGGCTGGGCTATGGCATCACCACCAACATCATATTCGCCTTCATCCTCTCCTTCTTCCCCATTCTGATCACCACGGCGCGCGGCCTGCGCGAGATCGAGCCGGACCTGCTCGATCTGGTCAGGAGCCTCAAAGGCTCGCGCATGCAGATCTTTCTCAAGATCCAGCTGCCCGGCGCGCTGCCCTATATCTTTTCGGCCATGAAGGTGGGCGCCATCCTGGCAGTGGCCGGCGCCATCGTGGGCGAGTTCGTGGCCGCCAGCCACGGGCTGGGCTATCTGATGATCCAGGTGCAGGGCCAGCTCGATGCCGCCGGCATGTTCATGGCCGTCATCCTGCTCACGCTGCTAGGCGTGCTGCTCTATGGCATCGTGCTGCTGCTCGAGCGCATCTTCGTGGTCAAGGACGCGCGCCTGAGCGGAGCCCCGGCATGACGCCGACCGGCGAGCTGGCGCTGCTTTCGGCGCAAGAGCTGCTCGATGGCTATCGCGCGGGCAGCTTCACGCCCCTCGATGCGCTCGAGGCGGTGCTGGACCAGCGCGATGCCCTCGACCCAAAGCTCAACGCCTTCTGCCATCTCGATCGGGACGGGGCCCGCGCCCAGGCCGAGGCTTCCGCCAAACGCTGGCGGGCCCAAGCGCCCCAGGGCGTGCTCGACGGCGTGCCGGTCTCGATCAAGGACATCATTCTCACCGCCGGCTGGCCGACCCTGCGCGGCTCGCGCACCGTCGATCCCGACCAGCCCTGGACCGAGGACGGCCCCGCCGTGGCGCGGCTGCGCGAGGCGGGCGCGGTGCTGTTCGGCAAGACCACCACGCCCGAATTTGCCTTCAAGGGCGTCACCGACTCGCCGCTGACGGGCATTACCCGCAATCCCTGGAACACGGCGATGACGCCGGGCGGCAGCAGCGGCGGGGGCAGCGCGGCCGTTGCCGCCGGCATCGGGCCGCTGGCTCTCGCCACCGATGCGGGCGGGTCCGTCCGCATTCCGGCCAGCTTCGCCGGACTTTTCGGCCACAAGCCCTCGGGCGGGCGCGTGCCGATGTATCCGCCCACCCCCTATGGCTCGCTGGCTGGCTTTGGCCCGCTGGCGCGCACCGTGCGCGACGGGGCGCTGATGCTCTCGGTCATCGCCCGACCCGATCCGCGCGACTGGGAAGCCGACCCATCCGAACCGCCCGACTATCTCGCAGCCCTCGAAGCGGCCGACCCGACGCGCTGGCGCATCGCTTTCAGCCCCACGCTGGGCTATGTCGAGGTCGACCCCGAAGTCGCCGCCATCGTCGCCAGGGCCGCCGAGGTTTTCAGCAGCCTGGGCGCGCAGGTGGAGCAGGTCGATCACGTGCTCGACGATCCCTGGCCGGTGCTGGCGCGCTACAAACGCGGCCTCACCGCCTTTGCCTTCCGCAATGTCGCGCCCGCCCAATACGGGCTGATGGACCCCGCTTTGGTGGCCGAAATCGAAGAGAGCAAGGGCGCGAGCCTGCAAGAGCATCTGGCGGCCCAGCTCGAGCGCGCCGCCATTGCCCGCCACATGGCCCGGTTTCACCAGCGCTACGATCTTTTGCTCACGCCCACCCTGGCCGTTCCGCCGTTCGAGGCCGGGCGCGACCAGCCGCAGGGTTATGACGGGCGCGCCTGGTATGGCTTTACCTATCCCTTCAACCTCACCCGGCAGCCTGCCGCCAGCGTGCCCTGCGGGCTGACCGCCAGCGGCCTGCCGGTGGGGCTGCACATCGTTGGCCCGGCCCGGAACGACCTGCGGGTCTTGCAGGCCGCCCGGGCCTTTGAACGGCAATGTCCATGGCAGCCCCTGGCGCCGATGGCTTACAGGATTGACACCCCATGAGTGAACGCCTGATCCGCCTGCAGAACGTGCGCAAGGTCTACAAGACGCGCGACCGCGACGTGCTCGCGGTGTCCGATGTCAATCTCGAGGTCAACAGCGGCGACTTCGTTTCGCTGGTGGGCCCCTCGGGGTGTGGCAAGACCACCGTGCTCAAGATCCTGGCCGATCTGCACAAGGCCGATGAGGGCACCGTGGAAATCGGTGGCCCGGGCACGCCCTTCATGGCCGGGCGCGACGTGGGCATGGTGTTCCAGCAGGCGCTGCTGCTCAAATGGCGCAAGATCCTGGACAATGTGCTGCTGCCCGCCGAAATCCTGGGCCTGCCCAAAAAGGCCAGCCGCGAACGGGCGCTGGACCTGCTCGACATGGTGGGCCTGGCCGGCTTTGCCGATCGCTATCCTTACGAGCTGTCGGGCGGCATGCAGCAGCGCGCCTCCATCGCCCGCTCGCTGGTGCACGACCCCAAGCTGGTGCTGATGGACGAGCCCTTCGGCGCGCTCGACGCCTTGACGCGCGAGAAGATGAACCTGGAGCTGCTGCGCATCTGGCAGGAATCGGGCAAGACCATCATCTTCGTCACCCACTCCATTCAGGAAGCGGTGCTGCTGGGCTCCCATTGCGCGGTGCTGACGGCGGGCCCCGCCCGCATGGCCGAATATTTCCCCATCGACCTGCCCTATCCGCGCACGCTGGAAATGAAGACCGGCGACGCCTTCGGCGTCTACACCCGGCGCATCTACAAGCTGCTCAACATGTAGGGGAGGGGCGTTCGCCTCAGGCGAATTCGGGGCCGGTCAGGGCAAAGATCCGGGCCGGTGCGTCGAACGGCTCCGAGCTTTTGTAAAGCATGCGGGTGAACTGGCGCTGCGGCCCAAAGCCCAGCGCCGTCAGCCGCGCCCGCACCAGTCGATGCCGGTCGGGCACGTCGATGAAGGCCGGGCCCTGCGCCTTTGCAAGCGCCCCATCCAGAAGGCCGACCGCCATCGCCTCGCTCTCGGCCACCAGGGGGCCGATCTGGGTGGCCCGCCGCCCTTCGCGCCCCAGAACGAAGCCTCTGCACACCTCGCCATCAAAGACGCCCAGCGCCAGCTCGGGCCGGCGCATCAGCAGGCTTGCTAGCAGCGCCGAGCGATCAAGGCCGAAGGCACTGCGATCGCAGGCAAAAATCGCCGAGAGATCGCTGGAGGCAAGCGCCCTTACGCCATCCGGCAGGGCATGAAGATCGAGGGCCGGCGCGGCTGCTCGCTCCATGCGCGTGATGCCATAGACATCCTGATAGCCGATGCGCGCATAGACCTGCCGCCCCGCCGGCGTGGCATCGAGCCCGGGGGTGAGGCCCAGTTCGGCCAGCCGCGCCCCGGCCCAGGCCAGCAATTGGCTGGCATGGCCGCGCCGCTGCTGGCTGGGGGTGACCAGCACCATGCACACCCAGCCCACCCGGCCATAGGTCACGATGGCGGCGCTCGCGATCAGTTCGCCCGCTTCAAACCGCCCGCGCGCCTCGCCGATCTCGAAAATGGTGCGCCAGTCGTTTTCGGTCTGGTTCCAGCCCGCTTCGGCCACCAGCCGCATGCAGTCTTTGAGGTCGGCAGGGGTCAGCGGGCGGTCCAGCGTGCTCATGGGCTCAGTAGGTTCCGGTGCGGACCTCGAAATGGGTGGCCTTGCCCAGGCTGCCCAGGCCGCGCTGCAGCCAATCGGCCTGCCAGTCGATGAGCTTGGCCAGCGGCACCTGCGGATAGCCGAACAGCGCTGCGGCGCGCGCGGTATTGGCCAGCCAGGCCGTGGGCGCTTCCTGCCCGACGAGCTTGGCCTTTACCCCGAAGCGCTGGGCAAATTCGCGCGCCAGCCAGGCGATCGACACCGTTTCGGGGCCTGAGACGTTGAGCGGCTGGGCCGGCACGCTGGTGTGCAGCAGGCAGCGCAGCGATTGGGCGCAGGCATCGCCCTGCCAGATGACGTTGACATGGCCCATGGTCACGTCGATCTCCTCGCCCGCCAGCACCTTGGCGGCCAGATCGTGCAGCACGCCATAGCGCATGTCGATGGCATAAGAGAGCCGGAACAGCAGGCTGGGGCTGCTCAGCGTCTTGGAAAAGTGCTGGAAGATGCGCTCGCGCGCCACGCAGGACATGGCATATTCGCCCGGCGGGGACACCGGATCGTCCTCGCGCGAGCCGCCATGGGCCACGGGCGCGAAGGGATAGACGCAGATGGTGGAATAAACCACGATGCGGCTGCCCGCGAAATGCTCGGCCACCAGGGCCGGCACGTGGCTGTTCATTGCCCAGGTCAGCTCTTCGGAGCCCGACGAGCCGAATTTGCGCCCCGCCATGAAGATGACGTTGCGCGCCCGCGGCAGCGCCGCCACCTGCTCGCGATCGAGCAGATCGGCCGAAATGGTTTCCACGCCATGGGCATCGAGATAGGCCCGCGCCTTGGGATCGGTAAAGCGCGCCACGCCGAACACGCGGCGCTCGGGCAAGGCGCGCTTGGCCATGCGGGCCACGGTGGGGCCCATCTTGCCGCCCACCCCGACGATCATGATGTCGCCGTCCAGCGTCTTGAGATCGGCGATCAGCCTGGCATCGGGCGTCGACATGAAATCGTCGAGCTCGGCGTCGCTGGCAAAGAAATCCGGCATGGTCTGGGTCATGGTCGCCCCTTGGTGTTTGGTCGGGTTAGTGGCCCAGGAAGCGGGCAAGATTGCTCGCCACGAAGGCGTCGTCGGTCAGTTGCGGATAGGCGGCAATCACGGCATCGAGCGCCTCGCGCTGGCCGCGCCCCAGGCCCTCATCGGGGTCCAGGCACCAGATGCCCTCGAGCAGGCCCTGGCGGCGCAGCACCTCGTGGCAGCCCGCAATGCAGCCATGGAAATCGTTTTCCACGTCGAACAGCGCGGCATTCATGGCCGTCACCTGTGAGTCGAGCGCCAGAAGATCCTCAGGGATCGCCCCTTGCGCGGCGGCTGCCTTGCAGCGCGCGAAAATGTCCACCGCCGAGCGCGTCCACACGCTCCAATGGCCCAAAAGCCCGCCCTTGATGCGCACGGTTACCGGTGCGCCATTGCGATGGGCGACGAAGGGCAAGAGCAGATCGAGCACGATGTGATCGTCATTGCCCGTATAGAGCGTGATGCGCTCCTCGGCGCCTGCATCGACCAGACCCTGGATCACGTCGAGCGTGCGATAGCGGTTGAACGGCGCCATCTTGATGGCGATGACATTGTCGATCTCGCAGAACCGCTTCCAGAAGCTGCGCGGCAAATGCCGCCCGCCCACCGCCGGCTGCAGATAGAACCCAAACAGGGGAATGCGCGCCGCCACGGCCTCGCAGTGCTCGATGATTTCGTCCTGGCTCGCGTCGCGCATGGCGCCCAGGCTCAACAGTCCGGCATGATAGCCCAGCCCCACCGCGATATCGGCCTCGCGCACGGCCTGTTCGGTCTTGCCCGCGAGCCCCGCGATCATGGCCAGCTGCCGGTCGGCATAGTCTGTCGCGGCGGTTTGAGCGGCAAGCCTGAGCACCGGCTCGTAGAGCCCTACCTCGCGAATGGCGAACTGTGTGGTATGGACCCCCACCGCCAGCCCGCCGACGCCGGATTCAATGTAATACCGGGTCAGCGCGCGCTGCCGGCGCTCGTCGAGCTGCCGCTGGGCATCGAGCGCCAGCGGATGGGCGGGAATGGCCAGGCCATCGGCAATGGCGGCACGCAATGCGGGATCGAGAGAGCTTGCAGCACGTGGCATGGTCACGCCTCATTTTACCAACTGTTTGGTTGAAATTAGCGTTTATGCCGGCCCTGTCAATATTGCTTTGTCTGCTGCACCGCACCCCGGTGGTGCCACCGCGGCACGGGGCGGGGAGCCCCGCCCGCGCCGCGGTTACGAGCCAAGCCTCAGCGTGGCGCCTGGATCGCCGTCAGGTGCCCGAAAACTCGCTCGCCCATCAGGCGATGCGTTTCGGTATTGGGATGCAGGCGATCGGGCAGGGGCAGGCGAGCCGCATCCGGGGCTCCGTAAAGCGACCGTCCATCGAGATAATGCAGGTGCTTGTCGGTCGCAGCGCGCTGCGTCACGATCGCCTGCAGGCTCGCGCGGATGACCTCCAGGGTCAATTTGCCGGCCCGCACCTCTTCGGGCTTGCCCGAGGCCAGAAACTTGATCTGGCCCGCTTGCAGCGCGTCGAGATCGAACATGCCCGGACCGGGGGTGGTCTCGTGGATGGGGCACAGGATCGGCGAGATCACCAGCAGCGGCGTTGCCGGGTGGCCGTCCCGGATGGTGTCCAAAAAGCCATGCACGGCCGGCTCGAACGCCCGCCGGCGCATCAGATCGGCATTGACGAGGTTGATGCCCAGCTTGAGGCTGATCAGATCGGCCGGCGTATCGCGCATGGCGCGCGCCACATAGGGGTCGAGCAGGGCACTGCCGCCGAACCCCATATTGATCAGATCGAGCCCCGCCAGGCGTGCCGCAACCACCGGCCAGATGGCGGTGGGTGCTGCCGCATTGGAGCCCTGGCTGATGGAGCTGCCATGGTGCAGCCAGACCGGCCTGCCCGCATCGGCAAGCGGGGCGAGCGGGGCATCCGAGCGCAGCGCCACCAATTCGACCACTTCGTTGTGCGGCAGCCAGATTTCAACGCGTTTCTTGCCGCCGGCGAGATCGGCAAAGCGCAGGGTCTGGGTTTCCGCCTCCTGGCGCACCGTGGTGCCCAGCGCCATGTCGGTGCGCAGAATGGCAGCGTCCTGGACCGCCTGCTGGCGCTCGAGACGCCCGTCGATGCACAGCTCGAACACGCCGAGCGGGCGGGGCGGCACCCCCACGAGCTGCCGCCGGGTGACCAGAACGTCCAGCGCGATGGTGGTGGCGGTAGTCTCGAACCGCAAATGCACGCCAGAGGGCTCGGTTTCGACCACCGCAAGCTGAGGATCGGAACATTGCGCCCGTGCCCTGGCCGGCAGGCGATGGGGCAACAGCCCATGTGCCGTGGGCTCCAGCTCGGCCTGTCCCCAGATCAAGGCCGGGGTGATGGGCGTGGTGATAGTCAGATTGAACATCGATGCCGTGCCTTTGGGAATTTCAGTATTCAGGCCTGGGCCCAGCTTCTGATCAGCCCATCGAGGGCATCGACGCTGCGGGCCCAGGACAGGTCGGGCGCCGGTGCGCTGTGATCGAAGCTTCCCGCCAGCTCCAGCAGCGAAAAGCCGAGCACGAACGCGCCCACCAGCCGCGTGGCATGCACGCGATCGGGGTCGCTGAGCCCATAGCCGCGCAGCATGGCGTGGTTGATCCGGGCCAGCCGCGCGCCGCCGCTGGCCTGGGCGCTTTGGGGATCGAGGGGATAACGCGCGGCGTGGAACAGGCCGGGATGCCGGCGGGCAAAATCGCGATGCGCGTCGAGCAGGGCCTGCAACGCCTCCTTGCCCGACCGCCCCGCCACCGCTGCCTCGGCGCGCTCGGCCAACTGGTCGAGCGCCCTGAGCGCCACGCCCTGCTTGAGGGCATCCGAGCTGGCCAGATGCGCATAAAGGCTGGGCAGGCGCACCCCGAACTGGCGCGCCAGCGCCGCCAGCGTCACCGCCTCGAAGCCCTGGGCATCGGCCAGCGCTCCGGCTGCCTCGATGATCTTGTCCCGCGTCAAACCCGCTCTCGGCACTATGCCCGACCAAACCTATTGCCACAAGGTTTTATCCTAATAACATTAGTTTTGCGCGAAGCAAGGTCGTTCTGGCCTGGCGCGGAACGGCTCAGGCCCTATTTCAACGGCAGGAACAGCTCGGCGACCGATTCGTGTTCAGGCGCCTGCGAGTTTAGAAGCAGCCTTTGGCAATAGAGCGGAAAATCGCGCGTCTCCTCCCCACTGACGGGCAGCCACTCTCGATAGAGAAACAGCGCGGCCGGTTCGAGATTGTGGGTGTGGCCCAGAACGCGCAGCACCGCGCACCGGCCGCCGGGGATCGTCCCGGCTTTGACGGCCGGGTCGCCCGGATCGATCCGCCGCTCCGTACCCACGCACAGATCGAGACTATAGTCGGCTGGCGAGGCAGGCCTTCTTTCGGAGCGCCACACGTTGAAGGTGGGGCTGGTCTGGGGGGACAGCCCCGCCGCCTGGCGCCAGGCGATGAAGCGCTGGATGGTGGCGCCAACCGTGGCGGGATCGCCGCGATGCTCAAAGATCGCCACAGGCGTGGGCGCCACGTCGCGGATCACAACGTCGTTTAGAGTAAAACCGGTCTGCATAAGCGTGTTCCTTGCATCGTCGAGCGGCTCGAAAGCCATGAACCACGGCGCCCAGTCGGGCGATTTTCGGAACGATGCGGGCGATTGCCCCAGCCTTTGCCGAAACGCCCGGGCAAAGGCATCGGAGGCCTCATAGCCCGCCTCGAGGGCAATCTCGGTGACGGTTTGCCCGGGCCGATAGGCCAATTGGTACGAAGCGCGCTTCATGCGGGCCAATTGCACATAGCGATGCACGGACAACCCGAAGGTGGCCGTGAACTGCCGGTGAAAGTGATATTTGGAAAAGGCAGCAACCCCGCTGAGCGCGTCCAGGTCCAGAGTTTCGTCCAGGTGCTGGTCGATATAGGCGAGCACCCTTCGCATCCGGCGCTGGTAGTGGGTCAGGGCTGCCGTCATCGTTCGTCCTCCGTGGCAGATCCAGCTAAGCGCCAACCGTGGCAGCGCGCGCCACCGATCTTGCGGTTATGCCTCTGCCCTGGCGTCCAGGTGCCTTATACGCCGCGACGACGAGCTGCGGTCTCTTGGGCGCAAGCCCAGCGCCGGCTCGGTTACCATCATGCAAGTGATGGCCGTGGCCGCCACGCGGCCGAGGCGAGGTGACCGGCCTTTTGCCAGGGCACCGGAAGTGGGATTGTGGCCGTTCGCCACTGAGCGCATGCCCTTGTTTGCCGTCTGCCACAGCGGTGGCGATCGATGAAGCGGCTTGACCCGACCAGAATAAATCCATAATCCTCGATTTATGGAATCACACAAAGCCATTGAGGTGTTCGCCGCCTTGTCGCAGTCGACGCGGCTGGAAACGTTCCGCTTGCTGATGGAGCACGAGCCAGACGGCCTGCCGGCAGGCGAGATAGCGCGCCGCCTGGTGGTGCCGCAGAACACCATGTCCTCGCATCTGGCCATCCTGGCCCGGGCCGGTCTGGTCGAGGCCGAGCGCCACAGCAGATCGATCGTCTATCGCGCCGTCGTGGACCGGGTGCGCGAGATTGCCAGCTTCCTGGTGCAGGACTGCTGCGGCGGTCGCCCGGCCTTGTGTGAACCCCTCGTCGCCGAATTCGCCCCGTGCTGCACGCCCAAGGAGTCGAGCCATGTCTGACCGCGTCTACAACGTTCTGTTCCTGTGCACCGGCAACTCTGCCCGCTCGATTCTGGGGGAGGCCCTCCTCAACCATGTCGGCCAGGGGCGCTTCAAGGCCTATTCGGCCGGCTCCACGCCAAAGGGCGCGGTGCACCCCATGACGCTCGAAACGCTGGAAAGGGTGGGCATCCCCACCGCGGGCCTGCGGTCCAAGGCCTGGGACGAGTTCGCCGGTCCCGACGCGCCCAGGATGGATTTCATCTTCACTGTCTGCGACAACGCCGCAGGCGAGACTTGTCCCATCTGGCCGGGCCAGCCCATGACCGCCCATTGGGGCATCGAAGATCCCGCAGCCGTCCAGGGGACGGAATTCAAACAGCGGGCCGCATTTGAGGACGCCTTGCGCTACCTGCGCAATCGTGTCGGCGCGTTCGTCAACCTGCCGCTGACCAGCATCGATCGCATGGCGCTGACCTCCAGGCTCGAGGGCATTGGCGCCATGGATGGCACCACGACCAAAACGTCAAAGGTCGGCTAGATCGGCCATCGCTGCCTTTTTCCGACGTTCTCACCGCTCAGCACTGGTAACCCCGTTCATGTCAGTCAATCCGGCCCCCGCGCGCCTCTCGTTTTTGGACCGCTACCTGACGGTCTGGATCTTTGCTGCCATGGCCCTGGGCCTGGCCCTGGGGTCCATGATCCCCGCTCTGCCAGGTGCCCTGGAGGCCATGTCGGTGGGTTCGACCAACGTGCCGATCGCCATCGGCCTGATCCTGATGATGTACCCACCGCTTGCCAAGGTGAAGTACGAGGCCCTGCACGAGGTCTTCGCCGACAAGCGCGTGCTGGCGCTGTCGCTGGTTCAGAACTGGATCATCGGGCCGGTGCTCATGTTCCTGCTGGCCGTGATCTTCCTGCGCGACTACCCCGAATACATGACGGGACTGATCCTGATCGGGCTGGCGCGATGCATCGCCATGGTGCTGGTCTGGAACAGGCTGGCCGGCGGCTCGAACCAGTATGTCGCGGGGCTCGTCGCCTTCAACTCCATCTTCCAGATCCTGTTCTTTTCGACCTATGCCTGGCTGTTCCTGGCGGTGCTGCCGCCCCTGTTCGGGCTCCAGGGCAGCGTCATCGACGTCGGCTTCTGGACCATCACCGAAGCGGTGCTGATTTATCTGGGCATCCCGTTCCTCGCCGGGTTCCTCACCCGTCTGGTCCTGATCCGGGCCAAGGGCAACGTCTGGTACGAGCAGGTCTTCCTGCCCAGGATCAGTCCGATCACCCTGCTGGCGCTGCTCTTTACCATAATTGCCATGTTCAGCCTGAAGGGCGGCGACGTGGTGCGCCTGCCTCTCGATGCTCTGCTGATCGCGGTGCCCCTCACCATCTACTTTCTGATCCAGTTCACCGTGAGCTTTTTCATGGGCAAATGGATCGCCAAGGACTATCCGCGTTCCACCGCCATTGCCTTCACCGCCGCCGGGAACAATTTCGAGCTGGCCATCGCCGTTGCCATCGCGGCCTTCGGGCTGGCATCCCCTGTCGCCTTCGCTGCGGTAATCGGCCCGCTGGTCGAAGTGCCGGTCCTGGTCGTGCTGGTGCATCTGGCCCTGTGGCTGGGTCGCCGCTATTTCCCGGGCTCAGCAAGGGCGGCCGTAGGCGGCTAGCAGCAATGCCCTCTTCGCTCACACGCGATCCCAACCGCTCGGAAGGCTCCATGACCGTCACGATCTACCACAATCCCGAATGCGGCACGTCCCGCAACACGCTGGCGATGATCCGCCAGAGCGGCGTCGAACCCACCGTCATCGAATATCTCAAGACGCCGCCGACCCGCGATCGCATCGTGCAACTGGTCTCGGCGGCCGGCATCTCGTTACGCGATGCCCTGCGCAAGAAGGACACGCCCTATGAGGCGCTTGGTCTTGCGGATGCAGGCCTGTCCGACGATGCGCTGCTCGACGCCATAGCGGCCCATCCGGTCCTGCTCAACAGGCCCTTCGTCGAAACGCCGGTCGGCACCCGCCTGTGCCGCCCCTCCGAAGCGGTGCTCGACATCCTCGAGAACCCCGACATCGGGCCGTTCGTCAAGGAAGACGGCGAAGTCATCATCGACGCCGAAGGGAAGCGGCTTGTCTGATCTCCCCAACATCGTGCCCGCAGCGCTGGATATCCCCGACGTCGCGCGGCTGACCGGGCCGCAGCTGCAGCACAAGCCCCGCATCCTGATGCTCTATGGCTCGCTGCGGGAGCGCTCCTACAGTCGCCTGCTGACTTTCGAGGCACAGCGGCTTCTGGAGGCCCTGGGCGCCGAGGTCCGCATCTTCCACGCCAACGGACTGCCGCTGCCCAACGATGCGCCGGACAGTCACCCCAAGGTGCAGGAGCTGCGCGAGGCCATGGTGTGGTCCGAGGGCCAGGTGTGGACGTCGCCCGAGCGGCACGGCGCCATGTCCGCGGTGATGAAGGCGCAGATCGACTGGATACCGCTGCCGGGCGGCGCCATCCGGCCGACGCAGGGGCGCACCCTTGCGGTGATGCAGGTCTCGGGCGGTTCGCAGTCCTTCAATGCCGTCAACCAGATGCGCATTCTGGGGCGGTGGATGCGGATGGTCACGATCCCCAACCAGTCCTCGGTGGCCAAGGCCTTCCAGGAGTTCGACGAGGCCGGCCGCATGAAACCGTCATCCTACTACGACCGGGTCGTCGACGTGATGGAGGAGCTGGTGAAGTTCACGCTGATCAACCGCGGCGTCTCCGGCTATCTGACCTCCCGCTACAGCGAGCGCAAGGAGACGGCAGCCAAGCTCGAGGAGCGCGTCGGCCTCAAGTCGATCTGAGGTCGCCCAGACCTCCAGCAGTGACGGCCAGGTGTCCGCCTCCGCGCCCGCCGCAACCGCGATGGTTTCCGGCGTCACGCTCGAGCGGGGGCGGCAGGTCTCGTTTCACGGCAACAAAGGCGCATTGAGACGCGCTGACGGCGTTTGACTTGTCAAATTCGTCCTGCCGCGTCAAGCTGACCGGCAGGCTGGAACGTGTGATGTGGGGACGCGGTGCCGCTCTATACATTGTCGGCGATAAACTTCGAGCCGCAGCACCGTGTGTCGGCATTTCAGGATGCCGCATCCTCGATCTGCCGGCTGCAGATCGTGCCGGACGATCCCGCCAGCTTTGCGTCGACCACCTCCATCGCCGTCCTGCCGGACGCGATTATTGCCTCGACCGTCCATGCGCCGTGCACGACCGAGCGCACCCGGGCCCTGGCCGCCGAAGAGGCCGATAACGTCCTGATACACGCACCGATGCGCGCGGGCTTTCAGATCAGCCAGCGCGGCGGCAAGGACGCCGAGTGCGGCATCGGTTCGGTCTATGTCGACCCCAACGAAGTGCCCGGGATCGCCCATTTCCAGGATCCGAGCACCCATGTCTTCTATGTTTCCATCCCGCGCAGCGCTCTGCTCGGCGCCGGGCTGCGTCTCGACGATACCCTCAGGACCACCCAGAGGGCATCACCGTACTGGCAGCTGTTCCTGGGCTATGCCCGCATGCTTTACGACACCCAGGCCGGGCTCAGTGCCCAGGCAGCCAGAACCTGCACCAGCCATCTGCACGATCTGGCGCGGATGGCGCTCGCGGACGGGCGTCTTGTCGAGGAAACCGGGCCACGGCGGGGCGTGCGCGCCGCCTGGTTGCACCGGCTCATGGCCGACATCGAAGCGCAACTGACCTCACCCGAGCTGTCGCTGGACGCGATCGCGGGCCGGCACGGGATCAGCGCACGTTATGCCCGGGCGCTGTTTGCGGACCAGCAGACGACCTTCCGGGACTATGTCAAACAGCGTCGCCTCGCCTTGGCCCATCAGATGCTGCGCGATCCGCGTCAACACCACCGCACGATCAGCGACATTGCCATGGCCACCGGCTTTGGCGATCTTTCCTGGTTCAATGCCTGCTATCGGCAGCAATACGGCACGACGCCGTCGGCCACCCGGACCGGCGGCCTGCCGATTGCGACGGGGCGCAGTGCCGTCCAGCCCTGACGTCCGTTCCGCCCAACCCAAGACCTGACCGCCAGACATGCCTAGTCTGACCGCCACGGCGTCGGCCCGCCCATGGGCCGGCCAAGCTCGGCAATGAGGGGTTTGGGGATGTGTGATTTCAGGGTTGCGCGCGGCATGGGCTCGATGCTCCGGACCGCGCCCGTCGTGCCGTTTCGGGCTCCCGCCCGTAGTGGAGCCCAGGCATGAAGCCGCCGTTCGGGTTCGTGGCGCTGATGCTCTTTTGCCTGCTGCCTGTCACCACTGCCCTGGCCGAAGGCCCCATGATCATCGTCATGGATGGTTCGGGCTCGATGTGGGGCCAGATCGATGGCCGCGCCAAGCTCGAGATCGCGCGCGACACCGTTGCCGACGTGCTGGACGGCCTGCCGGCCGACCGCGCCCTGGGCCTGCTCGCTTATGGGCATCGCGAAAAGGGCAATTGCGACGATATCGAGCTGATCGTTGCGCCCCAGGCCAACAGTTCGCCTGCCATTCTGTCGGCGGTGCGATCCATGCGCTTCTTGGGCAAGACACCCCTGACGCAAGCGGTTCGACAGGCGGCCGAGGCGCTGCGCTACACCGAGCAGGCGGCTTCGGTCGTGCTGGTCACCGACGGGCTGGAGACCTGCGAGGCCGACCCTTGCGCGCTGGGCACCGAACTGGCCGAGCTCGGCCTCAAGTTCACCGCCCATGTCGTCGGTTTCGGCCTTACCGAGCAAGAGGGGGCGGCCGTTGCTTGTCTGGCAGAAAATACCGGCGGCCTCTACATTCAGGCCAAAAACGCCAAGGGTCTGGCGGACGCGCTCGACGCAACGCTCAATGGCGGGGCCCAACCCGACGCTCAAGCATCGGGGCCGATAGCGGGCCTGTCGGCACCTGAGCAGGCACCCATCGGCACCGAAATCGAGGTCGGTTGGGCAGTCAGCGAAACTGCGGCGCTCGATACCATCCAGATCGGCGCGGCCGGCGACCAGGGCCATAGCGGCTATGTCTATGCCCGCTCGGGCAATCCCGTCACCATCCAGATGCCTGGCACGCCCGGCCCCTATGAGCTGCGCTATGTCAGCCAGGACCAGACCATCGTAGCCCGCCGCCCGATCACCGTGGTCCCGGCCCCGGTATCGCTATCGGCGCCCGAACAGGCCATCGTCGGGCAGTTGGTGCCGGTCCACTGGGTCGGGCCGGATGCCGAACTCGATAACGTGCAACTTCGTCGTCCGGGTGAAGACGGCTATCAATCCTATGACTACGTCTCGGGCAATAATCCCGTTACCCTTAGGATGCCCGACGTGCCGGGCCGCTATGAGCTCGCCTATGTGCTCAATGACAGCCAGGCCATTGCGACCCGCGCGATCGAGGTGATGCCCGAGGGCACGGCAATCGCCCCGCTGCCGGCCAGTCTTTCCGCCCCCGAGCAGACCGAGGCCGACAGCGATGTTCAGGTCGGCTGGTCGGGGCCGGGCGCCAATGGCGACTACATCCTGCTGCGGGTAGCGGGAGACGACGGCTATGTCAGCTACAGCTATGTGCGCGGCAACAACCCCGTGACCCTGCCCACGCCTGCCGAACCCGGCCCCTACGAACTGGCCTATCGCTTTGCCGACGAGCGGGAACTGGCCGTGCGGGACATCGCCATCGTCGACGCCGTCTCGCGCACCGAGGGGGTGCCGATGGCCGACGTCAGCTTCCAGGTGCCGCCCGAATTTGCGGGCCTGGCCATCGCGTGGTCAGCCGTGCCACAGCCGGGCCAGCCCGTGTCACCCGAGGCCTGGGCCATGAACGAGGCCAGCACCGGCCCGGTGCAGGCTAGGTTCGAGCCTGGGGTCTACGACGTGGAGGGCATCGCCCAGGGCATGGTGTTTTCCGGCACGGTGCATGTCGTCTTCGGCGCCGAAAACCGCTTCGTCATCGCCCCCAGCCCCGCCGGGGATGGTGAGGCGACAGGCGAGCCCTATGAAAGCCTGGGCATGGGTGAGGACACGGGCTATTTCTGCGCAGGGGCGGTGCCGTGCCCCCATACGGACCCGCAAACGGGGCTGTTCTTCCTCCTGCCTGCCGGCTGGTACACCGATTTTCCGATACTCTATGAGACCGCCGGCGGCGCTCGGGCCGATACGCCCTCGATGACGGTCTTTGGTCCAGCCGATGGCGCCAGTGCGGGCGCGACGATCGTGCTCAATCCCCGGCAGTGGCTCGCCAGCAACGGACCGTGCTCGGACGTGGGCATGGGCAGGCTGTGCCGGTTCGAGACGGACAGCCCCGACGCCCTGACCGCCTTTGAAATCCTCAAGGCATCGCTGCGGCTTTCCTCACCCTAGGCCGGGGCGGTCCAGCGGGCAGCTGCCGGGACGGTCCCGGCATGTCCGGCAGGGCCGCAAAGTCGCCCTTCGTGGACACGATTTGCCCGCTCGGTCGGCCAGGGCGTCGAGATCGCGGCGGGCACGGCCCAAGCCATGATGCCGGCGGCGGCGAAGGAGCGCGCCAGGGTGTCTTCGCCCGGCAGGCCGTGAGGAACCGGCAGCATTGCGGCGTGTGCGGGCGAGGCTCACACGGCCTCGAGCCGGTCGAGACACCAGCGAATGTCGTGGGTGCCGCCATTGTCGGCCACGATCCCGCAATTGCCCTGGATGTGGAAGGTCTGGGCGCGCAGCGCGATGTCGAGCCGGCGCGTGCCGATCCGGGCCGAAAGCGCGATGACGTCGCCGGGGCGAGCGTGATCGGCCCCCTTGTGCGGCAGACCCGTGGCGTCGAGCGCGATGGGCTCGGCAGCCAGCGCATGGTCATGAGCCCAGCGCAGCGCTGCCAGTTCGGCGACCTGGATGGGTTCGGGCGCATCGGTGCGGCCCTTATAGGCGGGCAGGAAGATCTGGCCTCGCCCCAGGGCTTCCAGAAAGGCGGGCACTTGCCCCGCCGTCATGCGGCCATAGCGCTGGCGGTGGGGAAAGACGAGCAGCGAGGCGGCAAACCGGCAGCCCCCGATATGGGTGGACTGCACGATGTGAAAGCGGGAGGCGTCGGCGATCTCGACCAGCGCCTTGTAGGTGGAAAACCCGTAGCGCGCGCAGCAGGCATCGCGCCTCGAATCGGTGCACACCAGAATGGTGAGGCGCGGATCGTGGGTGCCGGCAAACACCGTGCCGGCCGCATAGCCGTCTATGGCCGCAATCAGCGCGTCTTCGGAGGCGAAATCGGCCCGGATCGCTTCGGGCTGCGCCATCAGCTGGGGCAGCCCGCCGCTCTCGCCCACGCGATCGACCAGCGCAACGTGCAGGCCGGTTTGCGAGGCCCTGTGGATGGCGGCGGCGAGCGCGGGGCTCATGTCGACGGAGTCCCAGCGTGGCGAGCGCCATTTGCCGCGCGGCCAGGCCAACAGCAGCGCCCGCTGCGGAGCATTGCCCGTGCCTTCATGGGGCTCGCCCCGCTCAAGGCACAGATCGCGGCAAAAGACGTGCTGGGCCATGAAGCGAACTACCGATCCAGAGGGGTGAAGGGCTGGTCGGCCAGGGCCTGGCTCGTGGCGCGATGGGTGGACCTGCGCCCGAGCGCCACGGCGCCGGCAACCGGGTCTACAATGCGCGCCATGGCTTTGAGACGCGTCGATTTTCCGGAGCCGTTGGGACCCACAGGAATGGTCATCCGGCCATTGGCGACGGTTACGACAACGTCGCTGCGAATGGGCGTGTTGCCGTAGCCGCTGTGTAGGCCCGAAACCGTCAGGCGGGAGGGATCGGAAGCCAAGCCATCGCTCAGCACTTTGCCTGTCATCGCGTTCCCTTGTGATCGTCTGTCACCAGGGCCAGGCCCAGCGGGTTCCATCCACAGCGAGGATGTCGCGTCTTAACGCGATAACATGAGAATTACAATCATGTATGAAGCCGCAGAATGCGCCGACCAAGCGCTGCGCTTGGCTCGAACCGCCCGCCTGTTTACGCCTGAGACCCGGCAGACGGAGGGCGGCATGTTCGGACACGCCGGGGCGGCCCGACATCGCGGACGATCGGACCGGCGCTTCGGGCTGCCGGAACAACCGATGGGCCACCTCGTTGCGGGCACCCGCAAGGCGCCCACGCCGATCGACGAGGTCGCCATTGCGATCCACACCCTGTGGCCCTCAGGCCAAACGCCAGACCACGCTCCAGGGACCCAATCCGGTGGCCGAGGCATGACCTTGCAGCCAGATCTGCCGGGGCTCCCAGCACGGCAGGTTTTCCAGCGGCTCGTTGGAAAGATTGGCGAGCAGCTCGAGCGTGGTCCCATCGCCCAGCCGCCAGCTGACTTTCATGGCCCGGCCGGAAAACACTTCATGGCGCCCGCAATGGCCGGCCATGCCAAACAGGCGCGGCACGATCTCGGTCCGGCGCACTGCCAGGATGGTGCGATAGAAGGCCAGCCACTCGGCGTGGCCGGGCGCTTCGGGTTCGGACCAGTCCAGGGTGCTGGCGGTGAATGCCTCCTGGGTCATGGCGTCTGGCGGGGGTGCTTCGTCGGTATCGGCGTAGAACTCGGCAAACTCCTCGCGCCGGTGCTTGGAGATGTCCTCGGCCAGGCTCTGGATGTCGCTGAAATAGAGGAAGGGCTGGCTGGCGGCCCATTCTTCGCCCATGAACAGCAAGGGAATCTGGGGTGAGAGCAGGTAGATCGCGGCCAGGGCCCGCACCACCGGCGCCGGGGCCAGGGCGGTGATGCGCTCGCCAAAGGCGCGATTGCCGACCTGATCGTGGTTTTGCAGATAGCACACGAAGGCGCTCGGGGGCAGGAAGGCACTGGGCTCGCCTCTGGGTTCGCCCTGCGTCGACGTGATTTCGCCCTGATAGGAAAAACCCTGGGCCAGGGCGCGCGCGAGATGGGCCACCGGATCGGCATAATCGGCATAATAGCCCGAGCGTTCGCCCGTGCCGGCCACGTGCAGGGCGTGGTGGACGTCGTCATTCCACTGCGCGGAAAAATATAGCGGCTTGCCGGCGCCGTCGCGCTTCATCCAGCCAGCCTGGTTGTGGGCATTCTCGGCAATAAGGTGCAGCTGACGCCCGGGCAGGGCCGCCCGCAGCGCGGCGGTCAGCTCATCGAGAAAATGCACCGAACCCTCGTCGCGGATTTCGTGCACGGCATCGAAACGCAGGCCGTCGAGCCGGTATTCGGTGAGCCAGTATAGCGCATTTTCCAGGATGAAGCGGCGCACGCCGGCCGAACCGGCATCGTCGTAATTGATGGCCGCGCCCCAGGGGGTCTGGTGCTTGTCGGTAAACAGCGGCGCATAGGCCGAGAAGTAATTCCCCTCGGGCCCGAAGTGGTTGTAGACCACGTCCAGGACGACGCAAAGACCGCGTGCGTGGCAGGCATCGACCAGGGCCCGGAAGTCCTCGGGCCGGCCATAGGCAGCGTCGGGCGCATAGAGCATGGCGCCGTCATAACCCCAGTTGCGCGCCCCAGGAAAACTGGCGACGGGCATGATCTCGATCGCGGTGACGCCCAGGGCGACCAGATGATCGAGCCGCTCGATGGCAGCACGGAAGGTGCCCTGGGCCGTGAAGGTGCCCAGGTGGACCTCGTAAATCACCAGCTCTTCCCACGCACGCCCGGTCCAGTCGGGGCGGCTCCAGGCGAAAGAGCCCGTGTCGATCACCTCGCTGGGGCCAGCGACATCCTCGGGCTGGAAGCGCGAAGCCGGGTCGGGAACGTCGAGTTCGTCGTCGAGCAGGAAGCGGTAGCGCGCCCCTGCGCCCAGTCCCGGCATGGCGCGCCGAAACCACCCGTCGCCATCGGCATCCATGGCGACAGGGGCGGCGCCGGCCACCACCAGATCCACTTTATGGGCGTGAGGCGCCCAAAGCCGGAACTCCACCCCCTCGGAATAAAACCGGGGCCCGAAGTCATAGGACTGACTGGAGGCTTTATCGGCCGAGGCAACGGTCAGTTCATCATCATGCATTTGAATTGTCATCTTTAGTACCACTGAGCCCCTATTTGCCCTGATGAAAGCACTGCTGGGATAATCTGCGTCAGACCAGATGGCTGCGGTCTGCAATGGTACCGAGTTTGGCTTGGTATGATTGGGGACGGTCGCCACGGGCGGCAAAAGACCATGCTGAAGACTTGCAGACGCGCCGCTGCCGCCGGGCAATCGGTGTCCGGCGGCAGCGGGTCGGCGATCGACACGCAGGTCAGCGTTTGGCGGCTTCGCCGGCGTCGCAGGGCCAGAAAGCGCTCGGTGGTGTGCGCCACATGCGCGCCGACCTCGTTGGTCATGGCCTGTTCTTCTTCCAGTGTTGGGTGAGCAGCGGCACGGCCTGCGTGGCGCCACGGTCTGAGATGACCCAGGATATTAGCCTGCCCTAACCGGGGGCTGGATCGGAACGGGCCGGGATTGGGACCATTGCCCTGAGCAGAAGGCGCGCCGCCGGCCGCCAACGTCCAGGAGATCGCCATGACTTCCACCAATCGCCGCCAGGCCCTGATGGGCTTTGCCACGCTTTCAATGGCGCTGCCGCTGCTGGCCCAGGCGGCCTCAGCCCAGCAGCCGGTGGACCCCAATGCGCAGCCACAGCCCAACCCGCCGGGCAGCGGCGACCCGGCCGCCTATGTGCAGCAGACGCTGACGGCCGGTAGTTTTTCGATGCAGACCTCGCAACTGGCCGTCAACAAGGCACAGAACCCACGTGTGGCCGAATTTGCCGGCCTCGAGGTGCGTGAGCAGCAGACCGTGGCCCAGATCCTGAGCGCCACCGGCCAGGCGGCGCCGCAACTGCCCCAGGACAAGGCCGACATGCTGGCCGCGTTGCAGGCCCAGGACGGCGGGCCCGAATTCGATCTGGCCTATGTCGACAGCCAGATCGCGGGCCACCAGGAATTGCTGGCCATCCAGCAGCAATTGTCCGGCATGACCCAGGCCAGCGTCGAAGTGATCACCGCCAAGCTTGGCGAGCAGGCCATCGCTTCACATCTGGCCATGCTTTCCCGGCTGCGCGAAGATCTGACCGGACAGGCCGGCTAAATCAAGCCGGCCCCATGCGGCAGCTGAAATACAATTCCAGAAACACGCGGTCCTCGTCATCGACGAAATTTCCGGGATATTTCCGTGCGCATGTCAACAACCTACATCATACCGCGATACTTCTGGAACTGAGGGCCACAACATTGGATTTATGACGCAGAGACCAAGGAGACACTCATGTTCTACACTGACAACAAGCTCCAATACCCAGTGCGCGTAGAGGCGCCAAATCCACTGTTCGCCCGGGCGCTGCAACAGGCCATTGGCGGGGTGGAAGGCGAGATCCGCGTGGCCATGCAGTATTTCTTTCAAGCGCAGGGCGCTCGCGGCAATCCGAAGTTCCGCGATCTCTTGCTCAACACGGCGGCCGAAGAACTCGGCCACATCGAGATGCTGGCCACCGCCGTGGCGCTCAATCTGGAAGGCGCACCGCTGAGCCTGCAAGAGGCAGCGGCTGCCGATCCGGTGGGCGGCTCGGTTCTGGGCGGCATGAACCTCAAGAACCTGCTTTCGGCCGGGCTCTCGGCCATGCCGGTCGATTCCGACGGCGTGCCCTTCGACATGTCCCACATCTATGCCAGCGGCAATATCGCGGCCGACATGTCGGCCAACGTTACGGCCGAATCCACCGGGCGCATCCTGGCGGTGCGGCTCTACAACATGACCAACGATCCGGGCATGAAGGACATGCTGCAGTTTCTGATCGCCCGCGACACCATGCATCAGAACCAGTGGCTGGCAGCGCTGGAGGAACTGGGCGGGCAGGAAAACGTCTATCCCATTCCCAACAGCCATCCCCAGAGCGAGGAAAACACCGAGTTCAGCTACGCCTATCTGGGCTTCCAGCAGGATGGCAGCGAACCGGCGCAGGGGCGCTGGTCTTCGGGCGCATCCATCGACGGCAATGGCAGCTTCACCACCCGCAACATGGAGCCCCTGGGCGAAGAACCCAATCTGGGCCGCGCCCGGCCCAATTCCGGGGCCCAGGCCGAACAGCTCTAGAAGGATCGTGCGATGCAAAGACGCAGTCTGATCGCCGCATCGATGGGTGCTCTGGCCACCGCCCCGCTGATCGCGGCGCCGGCCATGGCGGCAACCCGGGCTCGTGAAATCGATCTGGGCCGGACCTATGTCACCAGCCTCTCGCCAGAGCGCATGGCGCGTTATCAAGGTGGCGCGCTCACCCTGGTGCGGGACACGGCGCGCGGCTACGATCCCAATTCGGTGGCGGTGCTATCCGAGCAGGGCACGTTGCTCGGCTATCTGCCCACGGCTCTCAACCGCACCTTGGCGCCCTTGCTCGATGCAGGGCTGCAGGCCCGGGGCGATGTGGTGGAGATCGCCACCCATCCCCGCCCGGCCATCAAGCTCACCGTGTTGCTGAGCACCTAGAGGGCACCTTGCGCAAAAGGGTCTGGCGTACGCGCCAGTCCCGGAGGCGCTGCTGGGGGGCGGATGTCCTTCTCATTCGGCTTTGGATTCCCGGATGCGGTCGAGCACCAGTTCGGGGGAAACGTCGCGCGAAAGCTCATCAACCTCGCCCCCGTCCGAAACCTGCACATCGAAGCGGGCAGCGATGGCGTTGACCAGACTTACCAGCCTTGTCGTCTCGTGTTCGTTGAGCAGGCTGATCTGTAGATCCAGTTCGGCCCGTTCGGTATCGGTGGCTGCCAGACGGTTCTGGTTGATCAGCACGAACGTCGACAAAAAGATCGCCTCCACCGAGGCGATCATCGCCAGGATGACCAGAGACGGGTCCCAGCGCGGCAGATTCGCCACGGGCACTGCGTTGAGCGTGATCCAGGCGCCGAAAAACGCCAGGTGCAGATAGACAAAGAGCATGCTCCCAGCGAAAGCGCTGACGCGAGCGGCCACTTTGTCCTGCAACGAGGCCTGCCGCTCTTCCTGCTTGCGCCGTTCCACCAACGCTTGAATGTTGCGCTCCAGCGAGGAGTTCAGGGCGCCAGGCGGAGCATGGGTTGGGCTGCGGCCTGCTGCTGGATCGTGCTTGACGGTCATGACTGTCCCCCGACTTCATCGTCCGCACCGAACCCGCCAGATGCCGAGGGGTTGCGCACTGTCGCCGGTTACGATCAGGGGCTAATTCTGGGAGGGGCTTGGACGGCATAATGCCGTGTGCCGCGTCCGCACAAATAGACTTCGCGCTCGGGATGGGCACGGATATGAAAGCCGGCGCTGCGCAGCATGGCTTCCATGGCGGCGCTATTGGGAATGAACCAGTTGGTGGGATCGTCGGCGTAGCGTTCCTCGACAAAGTAAAGCTTGGGATAGTCCGGCTGGTGGAACACCGCCCATTCCGAAAAGGGATAGTTCTCGGCCAGTCGGGGAATAGTGTGATCGCCCCGCTGCATGCACTGGAACAGCATCAAATCGTCCGCGACGTGCTCGTAGATCAGATCGAGCGCCAGGAGCGGATGGCGCAGATGGTAGAGCACACCCATGAAGATGACGAGATCGAAGCGTTCGCCCAACGATCCCACGTCGTAGACCGAAGCCTGGCGATATTCCACCTCCAGCCCCGCTTTGTCGGCGGCAAAGCGCGCCTGACGCAAATAATGGGGGTCGGTATCGATGCCCAGCACGCGATCGGCGCCACGGGCCTTGGCCTGCATGGCGTAGAACCCGGCATTGCAGCCGATGTCGAGCACGGAAAGACCCGTCAGATCGTCCGGCAGCACATGCTTGAAGCCGGCCCATTTGAAGGCGGGATAATCACCCAGCATATGGTCAGGGGCGGTCTGGACGCCCCCGATCCGCAGATTCTGGAACCAGGGCCCCAGGGCCGCGATCTGGTCGGCCAGCGTCGGTGCGGGGGTGGGCATCAATGCCTCCCGGCCAGCGCCACGGCGCGCGGTTGGGCCCGGTGCGGCGCGCCAGATGCGGCCAGGGACGCGGAGAACCAGGCAATGGTCTGCGCTAGCCCCTCGGCCAAAGGCACGCGCGGCTCCCAGTCGAGCAAGGCGCGAGCGCGGGAAATATCGGGGCGGCGGCGCTGTGGATCATCGACCGGCAGCGGCTTGTGAACGACGCGCGAGCGGGTGGGGATCATGTCGAGCACCATTTCGGCCAGCTCCGAAATGGTGAACTCGCCCGGATTGCCGATATTGACCGGCGCGCCGGGATTGGGATCGACATTCATCAGCGCCACCAGCCCCGTCACCAGATCGGAGACAAAGCAGAAGGAGCGCGTCTGCTCGCCTGAGCCGTAGATGGTCAGCGCCTCGTTGCGCAGCGCCTGCACGATGAGATTGGACACGATCCGCCCGTCATCGGGCCGCATGCGCGGACCGTAGGTGTTGAAGATGCGCACCACGCGCGCATCGACCCGCCCGCTGCGCAGCATGTCAAAGCACAGCGCTTCGGCGGCGCGCTTGCCTTCGTCGTAGCAGGCGCGCGGGCCGGTGCAGTTGACGTGCCCCCAATAATCCTCCTGCTGCGGATGCTGTTCGGGATCGCCATAGACCTCGCTGGTGGAGGCCTGCAGGAAGCTGGCGCCATGGCGCTCGGCCAGGGCCAGCAGGTTGGAGGTGCCCGACACGCAGGTGAGCATGGTGTGCACCGGATCGGCCTGGTAGTGCGGCGGCGAGGCCGGACAGGCCAGATTGTAGACCTGATCGAGCCGCGTCTCGATGGCGAGCGGGGCGCAGATATCGTGCTCGATCAGGGTGAAATCAGGATGGTTGTGCAGCGGCAGCACGTTGTCGAGCGCACCGGTCTGCAGATTGTCCACGCAAATCACGCGATGGCCCTGGTCCAGGAGCCGATCGCACAGATGCGAGCCCACAAAGCCCGCGCCGCCGGCCACCAGGATGGATTTTCGAGCAGGTGCTGGACGCTTGGTCATTGGTCTTCTCTTTGACTGAATACGAGGGGGGATCACACCACCCGGCGCAAGGTCGCGGCCGGACGGGCGGGGATGTCGGAAAGATCGGCCGCCAGTTGCTGGGCCCGCTGGGCGCCGGTATGGCCCAAAAGGATGCGCTGATGCGCCGCCTCCGCCAGCGTGGCGCGGCCCTCGGCACCGGTGCCGCTCAGCGCGTCAACCACATCGTCGGTGCTGCGTGCGATCAGGATGGCCTCGCCCTCGGGCAGAAGCTCGTCCAGCCCACGCCAGGGGTCACTGATGATCGGGGTGCGGCAGGCGGCAGCTTCGAACAGGCGTACGCTGGGCGACCAACCTGCGGCGATCATGTCGGCACGGGTGATGTTGAGGGTGAAGCGCTGGCGGCTGTAAAAGCTCGAATGGAGGGCCGGCGGCAGGTGCTCGATGCGCTCCACATTGGCGGGCCAGGCAATCTCTTGCGGATATTGCGGCCCGGCCACTACGAAACGAAAGTGAGGCAGGCGGCGGGCCGGTTCGATGAGCAGGCGCTCCAAAGCCGGCTGCCGATCCGGGCTATAGGTGCCCAGATAGCCCAGATCCCAGGTGATGGCTTCCCCGGTGGGCCCATAGCGATCCGGATCGACGGCGCAGTAGAGGGCCTTGGGGTTGGTAACCCCCAACTCCTCCTTGAGCGTCGTCAGCACCTCTCCGCCCGAAAAGGAGAAATAGGCATCAAAGCGCGGCATCTGACGGCGGGCCAGATATTCCTCGTCCCCGCGTGCCAGCTTGGCGAGCGTCACCGGGGTGTCGATGTCGTAAAAGCAGAGGCGCCGAGGCGCGAGGGCAAGGAGGGCATCGATGACGGCGACGCCTTCGGGCACGTAGGACCCCACGATCACCGCATCGGCGCCGGCCAGTTCGGCCCCAAAGCGCCCCATGAGATCGTCGATACTGGAATAATAGGACAGGCGGCAGAACCCGGGATCGGGCAGGTCGCGATTGGCCGCGTACCAGGGCACGTCACGCTCGAGGAAATGGACCTGGTGCCCCGCCTGGTGCAGGCCCTTGATCAGCGCGCGAAAGGTCGTGGCATGGCCATTGCCCCACGATGAGGAAAGCGAAAGCCCGAGCACCACGATGGTCATGGGCGCGCTCATCGGGCCGCCTCCACGGGCCGGGCGCGCACAAAGGTCTTGAAGATGGTATCGACCTCCTGCGCCCGGTGCGCATAGGTGTGCTCGGCCAGAACCCGGGCCATGGCAGCCCGGCCGATTTTTTCGGCATGGGCGGCATCGAGGGCTGAGAGCAGATCGACAACGTCCTGCCCGTCACGGGCAACCAGCACTTCCTGGCCGGGCGTGAGGAACAATTCCATCCCCTGCCAGTGATCGCTGATCAGGCACGCCCGCGCCCCGGCGGCCTCAAACACGCGGGTGGCCGGCGAAAAGCCGGTGCTGGCCATGCTGTCGCGCGAAATGTTGAGCACGGCCTTGGGCGTGACGTTGAAGGCGTTGTGATCGGCGGTGGGCACATGGCCTAGATAGCCGACGTTGGGCGCCATGGGCTTGTCGTGCCAGCCCGATCCGCCCAACAGGAAGCGCTGGCCGGGCGCGCGGGCAGCCGGTTCGAGGAAGAACTGCTCGACCCTTGCCTCGCGATCGGGCAGGCGATTGCCCAGAAAGCCCAGATCGGCGGCAAAGCGCGGCTGGGGCGCTACCGGGTGATGAGTTTGCGGATCGAGCGCGTTGTAGATCGGCACGCAGCGGCGCGCGCCCAGCGCGCGATAGGCCGAAATCACCGGCTCGCCGCCGCCATAGGTCAGCACCAGATCGAGGTTCGGCAGCGCCAGGCGCAAAGGATGATCGGGTTCGGCCATGAGCTGGGCCAGGGTGGCAGGGGCATCGACGTCCCAGAAGATGCGGATGGCATCGGGCCGGGCCTGGGCCATCACCTCGGCCAGCAGCGCCTCGTCCTCGAATCCAACGCCGCTGGCCTTGACCACGATATCGGCCTGGGCGGCCTGGCGGGCCACGAATTTGAGCGCGGGCAGCGTGCCCTCATAGACCACCACCCTGCACCAGGGGGGCGGATCGATGTCGCGATGCCGCTGGCGGTCATAGACGTCGGGCTCGTAAAAGGTGACGTCGTAGCCTTTTTCGGCCAGGGCGCGCAGCATGCCGCGGTAATAGGTGGCGGCCCCGTTCCAATAGGCCGACAACAGGCTCGATCCGTAAAACGCGATCTTCATTGGGCGGCCTCCAGGGCGGCAAGCCGGTCGGTGACGCGGGTGGTGCCTACGGCGCCCAGGATGGCGAGCAGTTCATCGACGCGGTGGCGGCAGGTGTGGCGCGCCTTGATGGTAGCGAGCCCCGAAGCGGCAAGCGCCTGGGCGCGGGCCTTGTCGTTGAGGATCTCGCGCAGGAGCGCCTGCATCTGGCTGCCAGTGGCGGCAAAGAGGAAATCCTCGCCGGGGCGGAAGAGATTTTCGGCATCGTTCCACGGAGCCGAGAGCAGCGGAATGCCGCAGGCCAGCGCTTCGAAGACGCGGATGGTGGGAATGCCGGGCAGCGCCTCCACATAAGGCCGGCGCGGAATGTGCAGCGTGACACGATGGGCGGCAAAGGCACGCGGAACGTCGGCATTGGCGATCCAGCCGCCATAATGGAGCCCGGCCTGCGCCAGCCGGTCCAGGGCATCGGCAGGATAGCGCACGCCCCGCACCGTGCCCTCGAGCCGCAGCGCCCGGCTCGGTTCGATCAGGAAGGCATCGATCTCGGCGGTGCGCTCATCATCGCCCCAATTGCCGATCCAGATCAGGTCGCCCGATTTCTCGATATCGGGCATGGGCTTGAAGAGCGCATCGTCGGCCGCCTCATGCCAGGTAAAGACCTGCCGGCCCCAGCCGGCGGCCAGATAGCGCTGGCGCAGCGTTTCGCCAAAGGCCAGCACCGCGTCGTAATGCTCGAGATCGAGCCCCGCCATATCCTGGGAGGAAACGGCGCGATGGTGGGTGTCGTGGAACAACAGGGTGAAGGACGCGCCATCGTGGCGTGCCCGGCCAAGCCGGGCGACCAGCCCCGGTTCGGTCCATTCATGCACGATCACCACGTCGGCATCGGCCAGAGCCGCCTCGTGGTCGAAGTCTTCATCATAGGTCTGGGCGGCAAGCGTGGGAAAATCACGGGCAAAGCGGTCGAGCGCCACGTGCCCCTGGGTCGCAAGTAGGTTCTGGCGGCTCCACCCGGCAGCCGGTTCGAGGGCCAGAACCTGGTGGCCGCGGCGCACCAGATCGCGCAACACGCCGCGCAGGAAATGCGCATTGCCGTGGTTCCAGTCGGAAACCAGGGAGTGGGTATAGAACACGAAACGCATGACTGCTCCTCAGCGCGCAAGCTCGACTGCGTGGCGGGCGAGCAGGCGGGCATAATGACCGGCCATGGCCTGGGCCTGCGCGGCGACGGTGTAGGTGGCGGCGCGCGCCCCGGCCTTGCGGGCCAGGCCGCGACGCGCCTCGGGATCGGCCATCAGGGTATCGATGGCACTGGCAAATTGGGCAGGATCGCGGGGATCGGCGAACAGGGCAGCATCGTCCCAAAGTTCCCGATAGGTGGGGATATCGGCCAAAACCAGGGCCGCCCCCGCCCCGGCGCCTTCCAGCGGGGTGAGACCGAAGGGTTCATAGAGCGAGGGAGAGACCAGGATGGCGGCCCGGTCCATCAGAGCGCGCACCTCCCCATAGGAACGCTCGCCGACGGCCTGGGCATATTCGATCGCCAGATACTGTCCGTCGGGTCCGCGCTGCGCCCCCGCCATGACGATAGGCCAAGACGTCTGGCGCGCGGCCAGATCGAGCACTCTCCCGTTCTTGCCTTCATCCCACCAGCGGCCGCCGGCATAAACGAAGGCCTCCTTGTCGAGGCGCAGCATGCCGCCCTGCGAGCCGTTGTGGACCACATGCAGGCCGTCAATGGGACCGTAGCAAGCCACGAGTTGGTCGGCATGGGCGCGACTGGGGGCCACCACCAGATCGACAGCATCAAGACCGCGCCGGTTGCGCGTCTTGTGCCACGCCCAGCCCGCAGGCAAGCCCGTGCGGCGCACCGTGGCAAACCAGGTCGGGACGCAGGAATGGGCCACCGCGACCGTCGGGACGTCCAGCGCCAGGCCCGCTGCCTGCGAAGGGACGTTGAGCTGCACCAGGTCGATGCCGTGGCGAGCAACCTGTTCGGCGATGATGGCGGGTATGGCTTCCAATGGGTCAGGGGATCGGGTCGTCCAGTCGAGCGGGGCATCGGTCCAGACCAACGGCCCGATGGCGTCGGCTTCGGCCCGTTGCGGGTGGCTGGGTGGAGGCCCCAGCCCGAGAAACACGACGTGATGGCCTAGAGGCACCAGGGCCCGGGCCAGATCCATGCCATAGCGCCAGACGCCGCCAACGGCATCGATGGTCATGAGAATGCGGGTCGGGCGCCTGGTGCTGCCAGCTTCCGGCGCTGCAAGGCCTAGGGCATGCCTCATGCGCTGGCCCTTTCAGCCTGCCCGGCAGGCAGGCGGTTGAAGCGGTTGACCAGGAGCCAATCGGCAAGGTCCTTGATCCCGGACCGCCAGTCGATCCTGGCCTGCCAGCCGAGAGTGGTCTCGAGCCGCGAGGTGTCGGCAACAAAATAGAGCTGGTCGCCCTCGCGCCAGTCGGCATGGGTAACGCTGGGCGCCTTCTGCGTGTGGCGGGCGATTTCGCGCAACACCATGGCCAGGCTGACCGCATTGGTCGGGCCGCCTCCCAGGTTGAAGGCCTTCCCCTTGACGCGGTCGATCTGCCCCAGCACCGCGCGATAGGCGGCCACGGCATCGTCGACGTGCAGAATGTCGCGCACCTGTTTGCCGTCGCCATAGATGGTGATGGGTTCGCCCTGCAGCGCCCGGATGAGGAAGTGGGCGACCCAGCCCTGATCCTCGGTGCCGAACTGGCGCGGGCCATAGATGCAGCTCATGCGCAAGACCGCGGTGGGCAGCCCGTAAGACTTGGCATAATCGAGCACATACTGGTCGGCCACGCCCTTGGAGCACCCATAGGGGGTGCAGAAGTCGAGGCGCCGGGACTCGCCCACGCCCCTGGCCCGCACCAGCTCGTCAGCCGGTACGTAGCGGTCGGCCTGCTCGTCCATGGCCATGTCCTCGAGGCTGCCATAGACCTTGTTGGTGCTCGCAAAGATCACCGGTGCATTGCGCCCGGCCTTGCGCACCGCTTCCAGGACGTTGAGCGTGCCACGCCCATTGATCTCGAAATCCTCGATGGGCTGGGCCAGGCTGGTGGTGACCGCCGTCTGCGCCGCCAGATGAAACACGGCCTTGGCCTGGGCGAAGGCCGGCTCGATGCCCGACAGGTCGCGAATGTCGGTGAGAAAGGGATGGACGCGCGCGCCATGCATGTCCTTGAGCCAGGCCAGGTTCTGATCGACACCCGGGCGGCTGAGATTGTCCAGGATCACCACGTCCTCGCCATCGGCAAGCAGGCTATGGGCCAGGTTCGAGCCGATAAAGCCGCTGCCGCCCACCACCACGACGGGCGCCGCGCGGGTGGCAAGGGCGGGGGCCGCCAGCGCCGTCACCTCCTCGACGCGCGCCAGGCCGCCTTCGGTCAAAAGCCGCGCCAGGAGCTTGGGCTCGTTATTGGCGCCGACCACGCCCAGGTGATAGTGGCGCGGGTCGAACCAGAGCCCCTCCTGCACGGGCACGTCGACCGGCACGTCGCGCCAGCTGTACCAATAAAGCCGGTCGGCGGGGACGCGCAGGGCCGAAACGAAGCGGCGCGCCTGCTCGATCTCGTCATTGCGCCAGGTGGAATAACCCGTCTCGGTGATCCAGATCTCGGCCTGAGGCCGATAGCGGTCGAGCACGGCGCGCATTTCGCCCAGATGCAGATCCCAGCCGCCCCAGGAGCCCTCTTCGCTGTCCCAGGTACCGGGGAACCCGTGAAAGCCTACGGCATGCATCAGGGCCAGCAGGCCGCGCTCGCCCATCAGGTTGAGCCAATAGGGATCGAAGGGGCATGGACCGCCCAGCACCGGCTTCCAGCCGCGCTCGCGCACCCAGAAGGCGGCATTGCCGATCATCTCGCAGAAGAGATCGAACTCGCCATCCTGGCGCCAATCCCAGTCGAGCAGATTGTTGGGCTCGTTCCAGAGCTCGACATGGCGGAAATGGCGGCCATAGCGGCTGAGCACGTGGTCGATGAAATCGGCATAGTCCTTGAGCACCACCGGCGCGCCGTTGGACTTGCCAGTGCGCGAGAGCGACGGCGGGGTGTAGTGAATGCAGGGCATCACCTCGATCTGGCCGCCCAGTTTTGGCAGCAGCCAGTCGAACCAGGCCTCACCGCCAGGCGCCAGATATTCGGCCCAGGACAGGTGCGTGCGCAGATAGCTCGCGCCCGAAGCGATGAGCCCGGGCAACACCTCTTCGGTGCGTTCATATTCGCCGGGGCGGAACCATTCGACGAACCCGTAGGGCTTGGAGGGGGGGCTCATGACACCAGACCCCGGGCCTCGAGCTGCTGCTTCATCTCGGCGCTGCGGTCGACGGCTTCGGCCTGGCGCACCCAGTCCGAGAGTTCGCCCAGCATGGTTTCGAGCCGAAACTGGGGATCAAAGCCCAAGAGGTCGCGCGCCTTGGAAATGTCCGCAAAGCAGTGGCGGATATCGCCCGAACGCGCTTTGTGCATGATCTCGGGCGCGAGATGGGCCACGCCCATGGCCTCGGCCAGAAGCCGGGCCACCTGAGCAATCGTGTAGGCCCGACCGCTGCCGATATTGATGACGTGGCCGGCGGCATCCTTCTTTTCGGCGGCCAGCCGGAAGGCGCGGGCGACATCGCGCACATGCACGAAATCGCGCTGCTGATTGCCGTCTTCAAAGATCAGCGGCGCCTGGCCGTTGGCCAGCCGGGCGGCGAAATTGGCCAGAACGCCGGTATAGGGATTGGAAAGCGCCTGGCCGGGGCCGAAAATGTTGAAAAGCCGCAGGGCCACGGCATTGACGCCATAGGCCTGCCCGAAGATCAGCACCTGCCGCTCCTGGGCGTATTTGGTCAGGGCATAGATCGAGGCCAGATCAACCGGCTTGTGCTCGTCGGTGGGCACGGGGGTGAGCGCCTCGCCGTTCGGCCCCCGAGGGTCCCAGCCTTGGGCCCGCGACGCACCCGCGCGCCGGCGAATGCTGAGCTGGGGTGTGCCATCGGCTCCGGCATAGGCGCCTTCGCCGTAAACGCTCATCGAGGAAGCCACCACTATGGTCTCTATGGGCTTGCCGATCATGGCCTCGAGCAGAACCGCCGTGCCCAGATCGTTGGCGCCCACATAGCGGGCGATTTCATATTGGGACTGGCCCACGCCGACCTCGGCCGCCAGATGGATGACGTGCGTGACCTCGGCGAGCGCGGCATTGACCGCCGCCGCATCGCGCAGATCGGCCGTGATGAGTTCCACGCCCGCAGGGACCGAGGGGGCCGTGGCGCCATGGACCTGCTCGACCAGGGAATCCAACACGCGCACCTGGTGACCCGAAGCCAGCAGCTCCTGGGTCACATACCGTCCTACAAAGCCGCATCCGCCGGTTACGAGAACTCTGCTCACTTGGCACCTATCCTTGATCAAGGGTTGCAGCAGATGAAGCCGCCAGCGGCGCAGCCGGTTCCGCAGCCCAAATCAGCTTGTCTTCGGTTGCTTTTCGTGGGGCGATCGACATGGCGCCAAAGCTGTGCCGGAGGGCCGATTTCGGGCGCTTTTCCCGCGTTGCCCCCATGTGCGGCCCACGATCTCCAGCGTGGGGTCCGGGTGCCGTCAGCAGTCGGCCGCCGGGAGGCAGTAACCGAGATTAACAACCCTCGTTATTCAGGCCTCTTGCGCCAGGAGGGGGCTATGGGCGTGCGGAACTGCGAGCGGCGCGCGGGCCTTGTCGAGGCAGGCGGCACGACCCCAGGCAGTGCCCAACGCACCGAAGAAGGACCCCCGATGAACACCACGGCGCAGAGCCGATCGATGCAGGCGGCCGTCGTCACCGGCCCCGGACGGATCACGATCAAGACCCTAGACCTGCCCGAGCCCGGCCCGAACCAAGTGCGGATCGCCCTGGAAGGCTGCGGCGTCTGCGCCTCCAACCTCACGCCTTGGGCCGGGCCGGACTGGATGACCTTTCCCACCGAGCCCGGTGGGCTGGGCCACGAGGGCTGGGGCGTGGTCGATGCGGTGGGGAGCGCGGTGACCGGCATCGCGCCTGGTCAGCGCGTGGCCGCCCTGAGCTACCATGCCTATGGCACGCATGATCTGGCCGAGGCCGATGCCGTGGTGCCGCTGCCCGCTTCGCTCGCCGGCCAGCCCGTGCCCGGCGAGCCGCTGGGCTGCGCCATGAACATCTTTGCGCGCAGCGACATCGCGGCGGGCCAGACCGTGGCGATCATCGGCATCGGCTTTCTGGGAGCGCTGTTGACGCAACTGGCCGTAAAGGCCGGGGCGCAGGTGATTGCCATCAGCCGCCGCCCCTTTGCGCTGGAGCTGGCCCGCCGCATGGGCGCCCATACCACCATCGCCATGGACGATCACTGGCGCATCATCGAAGCCGTCAAGGCGCTGACCGGTGGGCAGATGTGCGACCGCGTGATCGAGGCGATGGGCAAGCAATGGCCGCTCGACCTCGCTGGCGAATTGACGCGCGAGCGCGGGCGGCTGGTGATCGCCGGCTATCATCAGGACGGGCCGCGCCAGGTCAATATGCAGCTCTGGAACTGGCGCGGGCTGGATGTGATCAACGCCCATGAGCGCGATCCCAAGCTCTATGTGTCGGGTATCCGCGCTGCGATCGCGGCCATGGAAGACGGGCGGCTCGACCCGACCCCGCTCTATACGCACGTCTATAGGCTCGAAGAGCTCGATGACGCGCTCAATGCCACGCGCGACCGGCCCGACGGCTTTCTCAAGGCCTTGGTGACCTACCCATGAGCGCGCTGGTGGAGACGAACTCGCCGCCCCGCCCCAGGCTGGGATTTCTGGGCGTCGGCTGGATCGGGCGGCATCGTATGCAGGCCTTGGTCAATTCGGGTTTGATCGAGGTAGCAGCCATTGCCGACCCGTCACCCGAAATGGCGCAGGCTGCACGTGAGACAGCGCCCGAGGCAAGCCTTGCGCCCGATTTCGAAGCCCTGCTGGCCGCAGATCTGGATGGGGTGGTGATCGCCACGCCCAGTGCCCTGCATGCCGAGCAGACAATCAGGGCGCTGGAGCGGGGACTGGCAGTGTTCTGCCAAAAGCCCCTGGGCCGCTCGGCCCAGGAGGTGGGCGCCGTGGTGGCGGCTGCGGCCAAGGCCGATCGCCTGCTTGGCGTCGACCTCTCCTATCGCCACACGGCGGGCATGGCAGCGCTCCAGCCGCTCATCGCCCAAGGCGCGCTGGGCGATGTCTTCGGCGTCGATCTGGTGTTTCACAACGCCTACGGCCCGGACAAGCCCTGGTTTTACGACAAGGCGCAGTCAGGCGGCGGCTGCGTGATGGATCTTGGCGTGCATCTGGTCGACCTAGCGCTTTGGGCCTTGGACTTTCCCAAGGTCGCCGATGTGACGAGCCGGCTCCTGGCAAAAGGCCGCCCCGCCGCCGATCACCAGGTGGAAGATTATGGCATCGCCACCCTCACCCTCGAAACCGGCACGCTGGTGCGGCTGGCCTGCTCCTGGGGCTTGCATGCCGGAGCGCCGGCGGTGATCGAAGCGAGCTTTTACGGCACCCAGGGCGGCGCGAGTTTCCGTAACGTGGACGGCTCGTTCTACGACTTCGTCGCCCGCCGCCATGACGGCACCCAAGGGCAGATTCTCACCCAGCCGCCCGACGACTGGGGCGGCCAGGCGGCCTTGCAGTGGGCCCGGCAGCTGGCCGGCTCGCCGAAGTTCGACCCGGAGGCCTGGCGCCATTTGGACGTGGCCCTGGTGCTCGACCGCATTTACGGACGCGTGGGCAGTTGATCACGCGTTCAAGTCATGTAGCGGGCTCGCCGCAATCCGCACCTCCGCGCTGCGTTCATGGACAGCCGGCTACGCCATGGCGTCTGAGCCGCCACTGTGTAAAGGCGCCGCTCCGCCAAACATCGTTGATGCGAACCTGCCGATCTCAGCGTTGTAAAGGTCCGCGCGCTCGAGCATCCCCATGTGGTTGACACCATCGATCAGGCGGAGCGAAGCGCGCGGGGCCTGCCGGGCGATCTCCGCGCTGGCCTCCGGTTTGGTCACGATGTCCAGCTCTCCGGCCAGCAGCAATGTCTCGACGCCGGTCTTGCCCAACGCGCCGGTGGCATCCCAGCGGAACATGGCGAGATTGCCCTTCTGGATGTTTGCCGGCCGGTTCTTGGTGGCCAGCAGCGTCACGTGGTGCAACTGGCTGCGGGTGACGTATTTGCCAAAGCCAATGCGGTTTGCCAGATGGGCCATACCGCTCAGATAGCTTTGCCACGCCCCCAGCCAGGCCAGCGGCTCGATCACGATGGTCAACCGCATGACCGGCTCCAGCAGGGGCCAGCGGATGGCCTGCATCAGCCTGGGCAGAATCATGGTCTTGAGGGGATTTGTATAGGTGGTGTTCAACAGCACCACGCCGGCCACCCGGTCGGCAAACAGCGCCGGCTGGTCTCGGGCCAGGGTCTGAATGGTCATTCCGCCAATGCTGTGGCCCACCAGCACGACCTTGCCGGTGCCCGACCATTGCATGATCGATCCCAGGCTTGCGGCGAAATTTTCGAGCGATATGGGGCCCTTGGATTGCCCGAGCCCCGGAAGGTCCCACACGATGATGCGGAAGTTTTTCGCCAACGCCAGCTTGGCATAGTGCCAGATGGTGCTGTCCATTGCCCAGCCATGGGTGAGGATCAAGGTGGGCTGGTCGGGGCGACCCAGCACTTCCACGTAAACCTCCGAGCCGTTCGCCGTGGCGATCTTCTGGCCCGTGCCGCGATCTTCCCTGGACCGCTCGCCCCTGTCGGGTCTGGCCAGGAGAGGCACGAACAAGAACTTGCCCAGAAAAGACCAGGCGAAGAGGGCCAGGGTCAGCCATAGCCGCCAGTCCTCCCGGACCCGGACGATGTCGCCATCGGCTTGCCGGATCAGCTTTCCGTCGTACCAGGTCCAGGCAAAGTAGGCCATCAGGACCAGCAGTCCAAGCGAGAGCAGTGTGCTCAGCAGACGCACGAGCGACAGAAGGGGCATAGCGATCTCCGGGTTCGCACCTCAACCGCCAGCGCCGGGGTTCGTTCCTGGGCCATTGCAGGCTAGGTGCGGAACAGTCGGGCGCCATGGGCCGCAAGGAGGCCAAGGGACGTGCTTAACCGCCTGCAGGCGCACTTAATGGCGAAAGCCACCGGGGGCTTCGCCCGCTGCCAGTGTTCAGACCGCCCCGCGCCAAACTCACTCCCCACAAGGCTGGAACTAGTCGCGCAGCGGTATCGGAAGACCGTGTGTCGTCAAGACCGGGACCGTCGAGAGCTTCAAGAGGATGATCAATCAACGGGCCCTGCGCGTCAGCATCCAGAACGGCGCGATGCCATCGTGGGGAAAGAACAACGGACGTTCTGTGGGCCTGTCACCGCGCGTGCCATAGCGATCGTCGCAGGCAACTTTGAGCGGCAGGGCGCGCTGTGGCTCGAAGGGATCCGATTGGGCCAGATCCTCCAACGTCGCCAGCCGAGGCAGCAGCCACTCCAGGCCACGCTGCAGACCGCGACCGTCGGCGCCGGTAAAGCCCCACAGGTCGTGTCCGAAACCGCCGGCCAGCGTGGCCAGGTTCGCCCAGCATTGCAGGTTGAAGGCTGTGTAATGCGCAGGCTGAGAGCGGGCCAGCTCTTCGGGCTGGGCGCCCTCGACATCGAACTGGCGCAGCAGTCGCTCCCGGCTGGTGCAGAAGGTGGAAACCAGCAGGTCCTTTCGCCCCAGATAGGCGGCAAGGGCGGCGGTCTGCAGATCGTAGCAGGTGCCGTGATTGTTGGCTGCGCGGCGTTCGGCCTGGCCTTGCGGGCTGGCCAACAGCCAATCGAGATAGCTTGCCAGCCAGTCCCGGAAGGTGTCGAGTTCCCGGGCCGTCAGCACGTCGGCGCGTTGCAGCAGGCGCGCAGCATCGAGGAAGAAATAGAGATCCTTGAGCTCAATGACGCCAAAGCCGCTGACCGGGTCCATATCGTGGCCCGGTCGCACCTGGGCATAGCGCAGATGCGGCGTCATCCTCGTCTCGGGATCGATGAACCAGGTGCGCAGCAGGTGGGCGCCGTGGCGGGCATAGCGCAAATCGGAGGTCACCGCCGAGGCCAGAGCCAGCGTGGTGGTCTCGTCGAACATCCGTTGCAGCCGGGTGCGATCATAACGTTCGCTGCCCGGTTCATACAAAAGCGTGCCCGGCACCCGCTCGCCATCGCGCCGCACATAGGGCAGGCCGTCCAGCGTGAAAGGATTGGGCCACCAATAGGGGGCGGGGTGCCAGTAATCATGCACGTCGCCGCTGGGTGGCAAGGTCGTTTTGTCGGTCACCGAATAGGGGCCGCGCGACAGCGCCAATTCCGCCGCTTCCACCAGTTGGCCCCGAAGGTCGCCCAAAGGCGATCCGGCCGGTGCGCGGCCAAGCTCGTCAAGCGCTGTCTCGTCATAGAAGGTGCACCGCTGGGGATCGAAGTCGGCGCTCAGCGCCATGGTGTCGAGATAATCCACGGTGGCAACGATGGCCTCGTTGCGGGCGGCCTCGCGGCCCACCTGGCCCATGCGGTTCGCCGCTTCGAGTTCGTTCATGCCCGATGGCAGGCGCGCCACCCAGCCGGCCCAAGCATATTGGCCCGCTTCAGCCGATAATTCGGGCCGCGGCAGATCCCAGATATCGTCGCTCGAAATGTCCCACGATCCGGGCACGCCCAGCCGCCACAGCAACTCCACTTTCGGTCTGCGTCCGTAGCAGAAGCTCTCATCGAACTGCTCGACGGCATCGCGCCGAAACAGGATCTGCGGCTCCTCCACCGCGTGGGGCCGGTAATGCGGGTCAGACAGCACATGATGGTCGGTCAACCGCGCCATCGGCACTATGAAATATTTGAGGTGAGGCTGCGCCCGGACGGCCTCCAACAGCTCGGCCCAGCCCCGTTCGGTCACAAAGCAGTTCCCGTCCCAAGGCAAAATCCACTTGGCCTTGTCGCGCCCGTCGCGCAATGCCGCGTTGCGGGCGCCGTTATTGTTCATGGCATAGTTGACCTTGAGGCGCCGGGCCCGAGTCCTGGCGCGGGTGAACCGCCGCTCGCCCATCGCCTGAGGTTGCTCGAATAGCATGAAACCCGCTTGCACCAAGGGTTCCAGGTCCCATTCCACCTGGGCATATTCGGCCAGATCGAACGGGATGTGAACATAAGGCTCACCGGCACTCTCCAGCAGAGCAATGATCGCCGCCTCGTCATCGCGATCCACGATGCGATTGATCACCCAATGGCGCTCGCAGTGGGCCAGGCGAGGTTCGTTTTCGAGAATGAACCTGACATTTTGCACCGACTGCCCATTCTGGTGCCGAGGGTAGAGGTCGTTGCCGATGATGCGATAGAACACGAAGCTGTCGGGCTCGCCATCGAGCCCCCGCGCTGCCGCTTCGGCGCGCAAGGCGGCGATATCGGGTGTCGCCGGACGCCGGACTGCGGCCGTGGGGCGTTGCCAACGCCGCTCCGCCTTGTCGCGCACGGGCTTGGATTCGACAAAGCCCAGGCCGGCTAAGCGCGGCTGCAGATAGCCCGGGGCGGAGAGGTCGATCAAGGCCCCGATACCCCATTTGTGCCAAGCCGTGGTGAACCGCTCCTGGAACAGGGCCAAATCGTTTCCGACAATGGCAGCCGGAAAATATTCGACCGTATAGCCTTGCCGCCTGAACGCCCCGTGCGCGGCCAGATCGGTAAAAAACACCGCCAGAAAATCCTCGCTCTTGGCTTGCTGCGCGGCGATCTGCACCACGGCGGCTGCCGCCTGGGTCGCATCGAGCCCGAACAGCGCCACGGCGACCCTGGGCAAGGTTTCCGTCGCCTTGGGAAGTGCGCCGGGGGGCGGCGTCATCGGTTTGGCTGGGCGCACGAAAGCGGGCCAGCCTTGCGCCGGGGGCTGGCGGAAGCCTGGATTTGCGGGCGGCTGGCGCACGACGGCCGGGGCAATGGTCACGCGATGTGCTGCGCGCCCGCTGCCATCATAGGCATCGAGAATGTGCAGAACCGCATCCGCCATACGCTGCTGGGCTGCTGCGCTGCGCAGCACGAAAGCCCTGGGATTAGGATCGGACGCCTTGGTCATGCCGCATCCACCAGGCCGGCGAGCAATTCGGCGGCGCGCGCCGCGCCATTGGGGCGCGCCAGATTTCGGCAATTGCTGCGGAGCACGTCGCGAGCCCTTTCATTGAGCAGGATTTCGCAGATGGACGGCAACTGGAACAATTGCTCTTGGGGAAGCTCGAGGCCGGCGCCCACATCCTGGGCATAGCGGGCCCGCGCCACCTGATCGTCAACCGCCCCATGCGTATTACCGATAAAGACCGAGGGCAGTCCGAACTCGATGGCTTCGTGAAAGGTGTTGTACCCGGCGCCAGCGACTGAAAAGTCGAAGGCGTTGAAATACCGGCTCAAAGGGAAGCCGCTGATCACGGTGGTGTCGGGCCACAACGACATCGGCGCGGTGCCGTTGGCCCATTCTGCAAGGACGATCTGGATGTCCCTAAATCCGCGCAAGCTCTTCACCACCGCATCGGTCAGGCTCAGAACGTCGCGGTGCGCATTGCCGCCCAGTTGCACAAGCACGGCGGGGCGCTGCGGGTCCAGGCCCAGTTCGGCGCGCGCCTGAGCGCGGCCGAGCAGGTCGTCGTGATCCAAAAGGCGGATGGGTTCGACCAGCACGGCCTCGTCGCGCCTGGCTGCGGTGGGTCCAGTATCCCTGTCGCCAGCCAACTCCCCCGGCTCGATGATCAGATCGAAAAAGCGCGCATTGTCCAGGTAGGGCGACGGAACGCTCTTGTTCATGCCGCGCCGGATCCATGCCAGCTTGCAGGGAGGCTGGGACAGAGCGGCCTTTATCAGCCCTGGCGTGGGGTTGTTGCCATCGAAAACCAGCATCTGTGCATCGTGCCCGTAGACGATGCGCTCGAGCTCGAGCCGAAACCAGCTATCCCAGCTCCCGATCTGAGCGCCGGTGTCGGACAGCGAGGGCAGATAATGGGTGGTGTAACCAAAGCTCTCTATGGTCGGCGCGACCTGCGCCAGGCTGGCAAAAACCGGCTTGAAGCGCCCCTCCGCCCTGTTGGCAATGGCCAGCAGCCGCGAAACATGCCCGAGCCCGACGCCATTGGACGGAACGAACAGGGCGGTAGGGACCGGCTTGTGCCGCTGCACATGGGGTGCGGCAGTGACGTGGCGCCCCAATAACCGGGCCAGGCGCTCCCGGTAGAGGTCGGCGGAGAACTGCAACTTCGCCTCGGCCATGGCGCGGCGGGACGCCTCGAGCCGAGCTTGTTCGTCACGCAGCAACGCGACGGCGGTTTCGAGCGCGTTGTCGACTTCGCAATAGACGAGGCTAGGCCCGAAATGGGCCCGAAACCGTGCCGAGGTCAGAACAAGCTTGCCTGCCGCCATGGCCGTGGCAATGGCGGCATCGGGCAGAACGGGATTTGCGGCCGACGGAAACACCGCAAGCACGTCGATCGAGCCAACGAAACGCTCGATGGCAATGTCACCGGGCTTGTAGAGCGTCCAAGCTTGAGGAACCGTCTTGCCGGGCAGCAATTGGCTGGGCGGCCCGCCCAGAATATGCACGTCCACCGACCCGTCCTGAGGCAGCAGCTTGGCCAGGTCGGCTTCGGTCGCTGGCCAACTGCCCTTGGCTTTGTTGGCCACCACACCGATCGACAAGCGCCTGCCCGTGCGCAGCGGTGGTGCGCCGCCGCCAGCAACCGGCGGCCGCCAATCGATCGGTTCCATCTCGATGGGCAGGCGCAAGGCCTCCAGCTCGGCCCGAACCCAGCGATTGACCGGCGCCCAGGACATCTTGCCAAACATCAGCCCGAACCAACGCCCCATGGTCGCCGGATCGGGTGCGCGATCATGGACCAGCACTACCCGCCGTGCCGCCAGATGCTTGAGCTGCGGGGAAAACTCGCTGAGAACGGCCGGTGCATGGACGACGACCAGGTCAGCGTCAACCGGCCCGCTCAGGTCCAGCACATGGGCCATGCCCGCCCGCACCAGGCCCTGCACGTCTGCGCACAGACGAGCATCCGGATTGCTGGCGATATGCAGCAGGCCAACTCGCAGACCCATGTCGAAGGCGACGCGGCACTCCTGCGTGATGCGCAGCCCGCAATCGCCGTCCAGTGTCATATCGGCCGCAAAGACCAGATCGAAGCGACCAGGCGCCTCGGTTGCATCGCTGATATCGGCCTGAAAAAGTGGCGAGCCTGTCGCCATGTCCGTCTCGCGCACGCTGCTTTCAGTCCTGCTCATGACGCTGTGCCCAGCCCCGAACGCTTGACGGCCAAACGTCAGGTCAGCCCGACCCGCGTCGCGCCCCATGATGCGCCCAGTCTATCACCGACCGCAGCGCACCACGGAGACAGACCCCATAAAATCAATAGGGTTCGAAAAGAGCAGCAACCTGCCGGATCGCGGGCGGCTGTGGGCGGTTCAGTTCCACTAGCCTCGCCATGATGATGCCGATGATGGGACAATCGGGTCCTATGGCGCGCGCTTTGGCCAGTTCTTCTTCAAGCACGGTGGGTGACGAGATGCTCTCGATCGCCTGAACCTGGGCTTCGAGCGCAAGGCAGTTTTCTTGGGCCTGCGTGCCCGAAATCCCTGCCGCCAAAGTGAGCGCAGCAAGCGCAGCGACCAGTGTTAGCTTGTTCAATTCTGAATCCCCCCTATCCGTCGTCTAGATTAAGACACAATCTACTAATTTTGGGCTAATTTCATCTCTAAAGTGCGATGATCGGACGCAGGTCAGAAAGCCCTCGCGGCACATGCGGCTAGGTGGCGTCTCAGGCTGAGACCGTCCCCGCGAGGGCCCGCTTTCTCGCATTGAGAACCTTCCGCGTAACGTCGTCCTGATGCCGTACCGGTCGCCATGGCCTGTCAGTGCGCCGTCATGAACCACGCCAGCTGCGCCCGCGATCCGGTCCCAAACCAGAAATTTCGTAAACATCACCTCGATGACGAACAATGCAGTTGCTTTGCTGCTCCGAGGCCAATTTTTCACTTGTTCATGAAGTCTCATGGCAATACGGGCTGCAAAAAAGCTCGGACGAAGAGTTGGATGCACATACCAAGTCAGGCAGCTGCCATATCGACCTCCGCATGCAACCGAGCTTCACTGGCCGCGACATCGGTCATGCCGACCGCCTCACCACGCCAGACGGCGTAGAACAACGCACCGTCCTTTCCTCGCGCGAGGGCCTTGACTATGTGCGTCAAAAACTTGCCTCCGGAGAGCGGCAAATCACCGTACTAACTCTCAGCGTGCCAAGCCCGCAGCAGAGGCAATATCAGCGCCGCCTCCCGCGGTGACGACATCTTGACGATGGTAAGCCCATGTCCGCCCGTGCTAACCTTCTCGTCGTGCAAAAAGGCCCTCCGTTTGTTCAGCGGAGACCACTTGCCGTACATAATGCGTTCTTTTTACTTTAATGCCGCCGCTATATACAAAGCGGTCACTACGCACTGCAGTCGAAACGGGTCTTGTGTACGAAACATCGTTTTGTCGATCTATGACAGCTGCCTGCGGCACGAATGCTCAGCCTAAGCAGTTTTTCCTATTCTGTCTAAAGCTGTAGAGGACGCTTATATTCGACGTTGCAAAAAATTGCGTCATAATGCGCATTATCCGCGCAGGCCGCTAAATTCGGCAGAACCTTTGAAGATTGCTATTTCTAGAAAATGGCACATAGTTCCCCCATCGTCATTGCGCAGATATGGGTTGTCCTAGGAGACCAAAAGAGGACAATGCCAAGCGAATTAAATCTCGGAGGGTCTAATTGCTGGCGATACGAACTGCGTTGATCTTCTTGTCGATATGTATGACCGTCGGACAGGCTAACTCACAGATGCAAACTATAGCCGATCAGATCGTTTCCGTTCTTGAATCCAAGATTCCATCTGGAATCGCTGGTGATCAAGATTTAACGGAAATAATCTGCGCCATGACCAAAGATTACCCGTTAGAAAACATCTATAAAGAAATGAAGAACGATCAGCTTGCAAGCTACATAGAAGCTGATGGGTACGATATTATTTCTATCGAACGACACCATTCATTTGGAACAACTGAACTAAGAATATTAAGGAACCAAGCAAACTCTGAGTGCACAGCTCTGCTTTTCAATAAGCATCTCTAAGGGGGATAAATCTTGGAAACTATCCAGATCGGCTATTTTTCCGTAGGCGGCACGCGGTTTAATCATCAGTACCTCCTATACACCCCTGACGATGGGCCTCGGCAGTTTTTGCGGGGCGGGCCTGACGTAGATGGAATCAGCATCTAGGACAATCGAACATAAAATTTGATTGGGGAAACTACACCTCACTCGTGAAAGACTATAACAGCAATGGCGACCATAAATACGCGACAGTACTTAAAGGAGATAATCTATCTCTTTATTAGGACAATATAATACATCAGGGAAAACTGATTAACGCAGCAAATTTTCCATATTATGCATCTTACCAGAACAGCAATAGCGTAGTTCGAACTGCTGCCGAATACGCTGGAATCCAAATACCTGCTTACCTCGATACGGGTACGGTGGACTTTCCTGGTACGCAAACTGTCTTACCAACTGACTTTTCTAAAGTTTTTGTTGAGCCTCATTGCTTCCTTGCAGGCACGGAAATCACGATGTGGGACGGCAGCAAGAAGCCCATCGAGGAGATCACGCCCAACGACTGGGTGCTTTCCCACAACAAGGACGGCAATCCCAAGCCTGGCCGCGTCGTCCGCACCTTCACCAACGAAGCCAAGATCATCCTCGACTTCCATGGCACCTTCGTTACGCCGGGGCACGTCTATTTCTGCGCCGGTGGCAAATACCAGGGCCGCTTCGCTCCGCTAATCGACATTCTGCGCGACGATGGTGTTGTCCAGCATGAGGACGGAACGCTGATCCGCGCCGCCACGGGCTTCTCGGTAATGTCAGCTTCGTCGACGGCAACCAGAGCCGAAGGCGGCGGCGATTAAATAGCGAGACGGTGAACGATATTCTTGTACGTATTCGCCAGCCTCGCAGACGCCAAAGACATGGGACGCCCTTACAGGACTCTTGTTTCGGGCAGATAGTACCAGTAATGCTCTTCCTGGAAAAGTCCGTTAAATGTTTATTACGCGATATTCGCTACTGAAGATTGCGTCGCTGGCACTTATCACTGTGGCTCTGGTGATAATGGCAGGCTTTCGGCTTGAGATGCCCAGCCCCAGCGATGCCATTGATTATACAGCAACGGAGGTTAGAAATGAAATTGCTCAGCAATGTGGAGATTTGATCGCGAATCGAGTTCGAATTGTTGGAAGTATTAGAACACAATCGGGTACGGAAATATTAGTTCTACAGAGCGCATACATTAACGATGATCCGGTCGGAGAATTTGCGTTTTTTGTGTTTTCATCTTTCACGTTTTATGATTTCGTAGTTCCTATGATCGACATGATAGGTACGAGCATTGTCAACTGCGAACGGGCACGGGATTTAAATTGATGGGTCTTTGAGTTAGTATCGACGGAAAATTCATATTTAAATCGAATCCCCTAGATACATAAGGGTTGTATTATTGATATTCCACTAGTAGCGGACAGAGTTTTGCGTTTTATATTGGATCATTAAGTCAGACTTTATCGTTTTCCGAGATATCGGGGTTGCACAATTTGCCCTTGGAGCAAAATTTTCCGAATGAGTTCCGCACCATAACGTTTCGAAGCGTTGTCTTGGTTTTCGTAGGCTCCGAAACGAACACTATCGACGAATTGATTGTAAATCTATAATCATCAGAGAAGCCGCTAGACAGCACGAATGCTGCAGTTGGCTGGACTTGATAACAACACAATTACGACACATGCAATTTTTTCCTATTTTGGTCTGATCATCGGTCATCGATCGGTGAATTAGCGACAGTTGATCAAAATGAACCAGGCATCCTGATCAAGGATCGCGTCGTAGCGATGCCTCGGATCCTCCTCGATCGGCCTCGAAGCGATTGCCAGCGACTGCCGGATGTAGGCGGCAACGTCCGATCCGATGCCACGGCATCGATATAGTCGTTCGCCCAGGCTGCGCGAGCCGCTTCGATGATGCGTATTGCCGGATGGGTCATCGTCCTGGCTCCCTGTCATTGTCCGGCCCCTTGTCGCGATCCTTCTTCTCGCCGCTTTCGCCATTGTCGTGGTCGCTGGACCGGCCGGGATCGCTGCCGCGCTCAGCACTCCAGGTGACCTGAGCCCCTATTCCTCCTCCAGATTTTGGTAGAGTCCGGCGTCTTGAAGGGACGATCGGATGAAGCGCAGCAGGTTCGACGAAGAGCAGATCATCAGGATCTTGAAGGAGCAGGAG
>Ga0182739_1000477_pt1 | contig 51939 bp, 46 predicted proteins | sample eDN5th30CBELigBY_FD_128873 | JGI IMG/M metagenome (GOLD analysis project Ga0182739, IMG submission 128873) | Enriched backyard soil microbial communities from Emeryville, California, USA - eDNA 5th pass 30_C BE-Lig BY (version 2) (version 2) | ecosystem: Environmental > Terrestrial > Soil >... | reverse complement strand
TCTTGGGGTAAGGTCCCTTTTTCTGCGACCCCGTTCGGGGTCGATGATGGGGGAATCCAATAGCCCGGGGGTGTCGCTTCGCTCGACCCCCGGCTGCCCCGCTGTAAGCCCTCCGGGCTATTCTCTTGCTGATACCACTTTTAATCACACCCGGGAGCCGGAGGGTCGCGCCTATTGCCTTGAAAGCAAAAATCGCGGGCGGTAGGCTCTCCCGCAATGCTCATTAAAACCAAGGACGATGTGGAGCCTGCGCTCAAAACGCTGGAGGACCTTCTGGCCACTCCAACCCTTACCCGGGAGCAGAAAGAGCGGATCGAAGACGAAATCAGCCACATTCGCACCGGCGCGCGGGGAGAGAAGGAAGCCGCCTATCATATCGACTTTCGCCTGAAAGACGCCCAAAACTACATGGTCGTCCATGATCTCCGGCTTGAGCACAACGGCCGGGTGGCCCAGATTGACCACCTGCTTGTCGGGCGCTTCTTCGATATCATCCTGATCGAGAGCAAGCGAATCGCCACCGGCATCCGGGTCAACGACAATGGCGAGTTTGAAGTCAAGACGCGCTTCGGTTGGCGCGGCATGGTTTCTCCCGTCGAGCAGAGCAAACGCCACGCGCAGGTGCTTGGCGAACTTGCTTGCGAACACCACCTGCTTCCCACCCGGCTCGGTTTTCAGATCCGCCCGACTTTTCATCATTGGATTCTGGTCCCCCCGGAGTGCCATATCGTCCGCCAGAACCAGGAGGCGACCATCGTCAAGATGGACCTGTTTGGAAGACATATGAACCACTGGATTGAGCGCCACGCAGGCTCCGGTCTCCTGGCAATGGCCAAAACCGTTTCGAAGGAGACGTTAAAGGCGTTCGCCGGGGCGCTGGTGGCCCGGCATCAACCGATCTCCATGAACTTTGCCGCCAAATTCGGAGTCGCCGAGCCGACCTTTTCCCCGCCTCCTCCCGTTGCGCCGACCGTGAGCGAAATCCCGCCGCCTGAAGTCCCGCCCCAGGCCACCCCTTGCGAAAAATGTGGAACGGCTCTTGAAGAACGGGTGATCGCTTTTTGTCGCGCCAATAGCGGACGATTCAAGGGAGGACTCTTTTGTCGCCAATGCCAGCCATTGTTGAAAGCGCCGCCGTCCTGCAACGAGTGCGGAGTTGCCGTCGATGACAAAGTGGTCGCCTTTTGCCGTTTCAACCGCCGCAGGTTTCGCAACCGGCTCCTCTGTCGTGAGTGCCAACCGGCGGCCACTCCATCATGAATGCGGAGTCCACGCTTAGGGGCGTGTCTAATCAAAAACGGTTTTTTTCTTGTCACCATTCAACACGATCGTTCGTCATGAAGGGTGTATGACTGCATCCACCTCTTTTTCACCTGAAACTTCCCGTGAAGCCCTCCGCAGTTTCGGAGAACATTACGATTACGACACCAGCTATCTTGAAGAACTGCTCGAGACTTCCACCGAAGCCTTCAAGGCGTTTGAGGCGGCGATGCCGATGGCGCGGGTTCGCAAGGCGGCTCCGGTCGACCTCCTCATGATCGCCAAGCTGGCCGCGATGAATGCGCAGGATTGCGGGCCGTGTACCTTGCTGAGCGTTAAGATGGCGCGGGAAGCAGGCGTGGACGAAGCGACGATCCGCGGCGCGCTCAAAGGGGGCGCAGGCCTGGAGGGCGACCGGCGCGATGTCCACGACTACGCCGTTGATGTCGCCCTGAACCGGGAACTGCCCGCCGACCTCCTGCCCCGGCTCCAGGAACGGCTCGGGCGTGAAGTCGTCGCGGAACTGGCGGTCAACATTGTCGCCACCAAGCTCTACCCGACGCTCAAGCGGGCGCTGGGACACTCGCAGAGCTGCGCCTTGATCCCCGAGCTGGCGTAGGAGCACGGCCTGAGGCGTAAAAAAGGCGTCTCCCGGTGATGGAAGACGCCTTTTTTGTTTCCCCTACAAAAAATTTTTTACTGACCGACGCTCAGGCTCGCTTTGCGACGGCGGCTCATCCAGACGGCGGCAAAGAGCCCCGCCCCGAGGAGGGCCCAGGTGGAAGGTTCGGGGATCGCTTCGACGCTTTGGGTCAGGGTGATGTCCATGTAATAAGCATGAGCACCGGGGTATGGGGCGACTGCAGGGGTCAGCCATGAAAGAGTAAACTCGTTGAGCTCCGAAGAAGTCACCTCCCAGGTCCAGACCGCCCGGTAAAGAGTGTTTTCGCCAACGGCTCCCGCTTCAATGGACGTAAAATGAGCCGGGCCAAATTCACCATCAGAATCAAGCGTAATCTCTCCCCCTGTGTACTGTTTTGTCCCGGCACTGGTGATGCTCAAGGTAAGATAGCCGATTCCCTCCAGAATACCGCTGGAGGCGATCTCCATGGAAGGTGATGTAAACGAGGTATAGAGATATCCGTCGTTGATCCTGCCGTTACCGTTACCATTCACCATGGGGCCGATTCGCAGAAGCGCCCCCGTATGGTCGACCGAATTATTGGTCCCGTCATTTACGTCGGCATCGGTATAGACGGTACTTTGAGTGGTGATGTCAAAGTCAGGCTGTACCCCCGTCATAAACGCGGCATTACCGCTCCAGCGATCCACCCGGGTCTGCGCGTGTGTTGTCAAACTGATCGAAAGCCCAAAGGCCACGATCAGAGAAAAGGTTTTGAGTAGTTTCATGAAGCCCGCATTCAAGCAACTTCATGAAAAACCGGCTAACGCGCCTTTGCGGTCCATCCACTCCGGATTGCACCTTTTTTTCCGCCCGTTTTACGACGGGAGGTTGCGGCTCCACATCAACGTCTGCACGGGGGGCAGCAGGAGCAGAAGCAGGCTCAGGTTGAGCCAGAAAGCGCTCCAGCCGGGAAACGCCCCGGGAAATTTGAACGCTCCGACGACCATCGTCACCCCGACCAGCAGCACCGGGAGCGACCAGAGGATCAGCCAGCGGGAAAAATAGGCGTTGATCTTCTTCCAATGTTCGACCGAGAGGTACGACTTGCGGATGCGTACGCCGATCCGGTTACTGACCTTCACCTTCCTCAAGGCAAACGGGAGGGAGACGCCGATGCAGACCAGCGCCGCGACCAGGTTGGCACTCCCTGCAATGAATAACACCGTGTTCATGAATCTTTCTCTCCCTGCCCGGAAGGTTCGTAATACTTTTCGCCGATTTTGATCTTCGGCCGCTGGTTGGCCGCCCGCCACTGGTTGGTGTCGCGCAGCGAGTAGACGCAACCGCAATACTCCTGCTGGTAGAAGCGTTCCTCCTTGGAGATGTCGAGCATCCGCTGCGAGCCGCCCTGTTTTCTCCAGTTAAACTCCCAATAGAGCATCCCGGGATAGCGACCGGCGGCCCGGACGCCGCAGGCGTTGATCTGGGCGAGGTTTTTCCAGCGCGAAATGCCGAGGCAACTGGTGATGACCGGGAAGCCATGTTCGTGGGCATAAAGCGCGGTCCGTTCAAAGCGCATGTCAAAACAGGCGGTGCAACGGGCACCGCGTTCCGGCTCCCACTCGAGCCCCTTGATCCGCGCAAACCAGTTTTCGAGATCGTAGTCGGCATCGACAAACGGGATGCCGTGCTTTTCGGCGAAGCGGATATTCTCGTTCTTGCGGAGTTCGTATTCCTGCCGCGGGTGGATGTTCGGGTTGTAGAAGTAAATGGCAAAGTCGATGCCCGAAGCGGCGATCGCCTCCATCACCTCGCCCGAACACGGCGCGCAACACGAGTGCAGCAACAGCCGCCCGCCCTCGCCGGGCAGTTCGAGTTTTTCGCGATCTTTAAAATGAAGTTCCATTTTCCCTAAAAAACCACACCGTTTTAAAAAAGCGACAACTGCGGCCGGTTCTCCCGGTTCTGCGCCCGGCGGCGGGCGGCGCTCAACCGCGCCGGTTCCTCCGCGATGAGCGGTTTTCCATCCGCATTGAGTTCCGACTGCTCCAGATTGCCCAAAACCTCCTTGGCCCGCGAGATGACCCGCTTGGGAAGCCCCGCCAGCCGGGCGACCTGGATGCCGTAGCTCTTGTCCGCCCCGCCCGGGATGATCTTTCGCAGGAAGATAATCTGGTCGTTCCATTCGCGCACCGCAACATTGTAGTTTTTGACCCCCTTGCGGGTCAGTTCCAGTTCGGTCAACTCGTGGTAATGGGTCGCGAAAAGGGTGCGGGCTTTGAGTTCGTCGTGCAGGTATTCCGCGACGCTCCAGGCGATCGAAAGGCCGTCGAAGGTGGAGGTCCCCCGCCCGATTTCGTCGAGAATGACGAGGCTGCGCTCCGTGGCGTTGTTGAGGATGTTGGCCGTTTCGTTCATCTCGACCATGAAGGTCGACTGCCCCCGGGAAAGGTCGTCGCTCGCGCCGACGCGGGTGAAGATCCGGTCGACGACGCCGATCTCCGCCGCCGCCGCCGGGACGAAACTGCCGATCTGCGCCATCAGGACAATCAGCGCCACCTGCCGGATGTAGGTCGATTTCCCGGCCATGTTCGGCCCGGTGATGATCTGGAGGCGGCTGTTGACGCCGTCGAGTTCCGTGTCGTTGGGGACAAATTTCTCCTCCGCCAGGCTCTGGTCGAGCACGGGGTGGCGGCCGTCGCGCAGGGTGATCGAAAGGCCGTCGTGCAGCTTAGGCCGGATGTAGTTGAAAAGCCGCGCCACTTCGGCGAGCGAACAGAGGAGATCGAGCAGCCCGATCGCCCCCGCCGTCTCCTGCAGGGCGACCGAATCGTGCAGAATCCGCGTGCGCAGTTCGCCGAAAAGCTCGTATTCCAGCGCTTTGCTCCGCTCCTCCGCGCCGAGGATCTTGCCCTCCATCTCCTTGAGTTCGGGGGTGATGAAGCGCTCGCTGTTGACGGTGGTCTGCTTGCGGATGTAGTGCTCGGGGACGCTCGCCAGGTTCGCCTTGGTGACTTCGATGAAGTAACCGAAGACGTTGGTGAACTTGATCTTGAGCGACTTGATGCCGGTCGCCTCGATCTCGCGCTGTTGCAACGCCGCGATCCATTGCTTGCCGTCGCGGCACGCCGCGCGCCATTCGTCGAGTTGCGGGTGGTAGCCGTCGCGGAAGATGCCGCCGTCCTTCAGGGCGATCGGCGGTTCATCGACCAGTGCGCGCTCCAGTTCGCAGCTTAATTCCGGAAATTCCCGCAGGGCGGCGTGGATCGCGGGCCCGAGCGAAGGCTGCTCGCCCGGGCGCGGGGTCGCCAGCGGCGAAAAACGGGCGCGGAGATCGGGCAACTGGTCGAGCGAATTTTTCAACGCGAGAAGATCGCGCGGGTTCCCCCCGGCCTGGCTCAGGCGACCCAGGCCCCGTTCGATGTCGCGAATTCCCTTGAGCGATTCCCGCACGGCATTGAGCAGCGCCGGGTCTTCAAGGATCAGCGCCACGGTCTGCTGCCGTTCGAGCAGCGGCGCGGTCTCGCAAAGCGGGTGCAATACCCAGTGACGCAGGAGGCGCCCCCCCATCGGGGTGAGCGTCCGGTCGAGCGCGGCGAGCAGGCTCATATCCCTGGCCCCGCGCGACTCGACCAGCTCCAGATTGGCCTGCGAAGCGGCATCGACGATCATGCTTGAGGACCGGCGGTAGACCTTCAGCCGGGTGACGTGGCCGATCTGCCGCCGCATCTGGTGCTTGAGGTAATGGACGATTGCCCCGGCCGCACCGATCGCCGCCGTCATGCCGGTCCCCCCGAATCCGTCGAGCGACTGGACGGCGAAGTGTTCGCAAAGGGTGTGCTCCGCCTGTTCGGGGATGAAAAGGTAACCGTCGCACTCGACCACCGAGGGGAGATCGAGCGGGATCGCCTGCCGCTGCGGCCCGTCGCCGATCAGGATCTCCGACGGGCGCACCCGCGCCAGTTCATCCTCCAGCGCGGCGGCGTCGGGAAGCTCGGTCATCTCAAACTCGCCGGTGCTGGTATCGAGGTAGGCGAAGCCGATCTGCTTTTTGTGCAGGCCGATGGCGGCCAGGTAGTTGTTGCGCTTGGCGTCGAGCAGGTTGAGGTCGGAGATGGTCCCCGGGCTGACGATCTGGGTGACTTCGCGCCGGACGATCTTCCCCGGCGTCGCCTCGCCGATCTGGTCGCAGATCGCCACCCGCCGCCCCGCCTTCACCAGTTTGGCGATGTACCCTTCCGCCGCATGGTAGGGCACGCCGCACATCGGCACCTGCCCCCGGCGGGTCAGCGCGACGTTGAGAATCGCCGCAGCATTCCTGGCATCCTCGAAAAACATTTCATAAAAATCGCCCAGGCGAAACAAAAGCAGCGTATCGGCGGCAAGCTCGCGCCGGATGCGCTGGTACTGTTGCATCATCGGGGTCAGGGCAGCTTCAGGCATGGTCAATGGCTCAACGTGGCAAAAAGAAAAAAAGTGAAGGGATGTCTCTTTAAGGCGCTCGCGCTGCAAACGCGAGCCTGTTTTCCTTTTTCCCCCGGGCGGCGGGGCGTCGTGGCGGCGGCTCCCCCTTTAGAAAAAAGGGGTTTCCCTGATCGTCCGGCTTTTCAACGGGCGGCGTTTCTGATCAGAAAGAAAAGAAGGGAAAAAGAAACCGGTGGCGGCGGGGGACGGTATCGGGGCATCTTTTGCTCGAAGGTTTTCTTTCTCATGATTGACTTTTTACCCAAAAACGGAGCATAGTAACGTGTTCTCCTCCAACAATCCTTACGTGGATGAAACGACTCCCATGACGTCAGACCCCCAGCTCCTGCACAAGCTATCCCACCCCATAGCCTACCCGGTCGTTTTCACCGAGAACGTATTCGACCCCGCGAACCGTGCCCTGGTCGACACGCTCGACCACCTCAAGGAAAACCGGGTTCACCGGGCGATGGTCTTCATCGACTCGAACGTGGCCGATGCCCAGCCGGAACTGATCCAGCAGATCATCCTCTATTTCGACAGTCACAGCGACGATATCGAACTGGCCGAGGAACCGCGTGTCATTCCCGGGGGTGAGATTATCAAGAATGACATGGAGGTGGTCGGTCCGATGATTTCGGCGATGATCGACGCCCATCTCTGCCGTCACTCGTACGCGATCATTGTCGGCGGCGGGGCGGTGCTCGACACGGTGGGGCTGGCGGCGGCGCTGATGCGACGCGGCATCCGGGTGGTCCGCATCCCGACGACGTTTTTTGCCCAGGTCAATGCCGGGCTCGGTCTGGAGGTGAGCGTCAACTTCGACGGTCAGAAAAACAGCGTCGGCTCCTTCGCCCCGCCCTTTGCCGTGCTCAACGACTGGCAGTTTTTCTATTCCCTGACGGACCTCGACTGGCTGGGCGGGGTGACGGAGGCTTTCCGGCTGGCGCTCCTTTTTGACGGCGAATGGTTCGACGAGCTTTACTCAATGCTCAACGTCCTGCCGCAGCGGCGCTCGGAGGATCTCGCCTACCTTCAGTCGCGCACGGCGCAGCTTTACCTGAACGCGCTCGAAAAGGAGGGCGACCCGCTGGAGGCCCACTCCGGGCGCGCGCTTGATCTCGGGCACTGGTCCGCCTACAAGCTGGAAGCGATCTCGGGTTTCGAGATCCCGCATACCGAAGCGCTGGCGATGGGGGTGTTGATCGATGCCTGCTACGCCTCGCGGCAGGGATGGTTGAGCGGCCCCGACTTTGAACGGATCTACACGGCGTTCGCCCAGCTTGGCGTGCCGCTCTGGTTCCCGGAACTCGAGGAAGTCAGCGCCGACGGCAACCTGAGCCTCTTCCACGGCATCCCTGATTTTCAGGAACACAAGGGGGGGATGCTCTCGATCCCCTTCCCGACCGGCTTTGGCTCCACGCGAATGGAGTACCTGATCGACCTCGCCGTGATGGAGGATGTCCTCGAGCAGCTCAAATGCCTCGCGCAGTCGTCCGTCGAGTTGCAGAACGAGCCGTTGTAAGCGGCAGGCTGGAACGGTTGCAAGCTCAAGGGTAAGCCCTTGGCGGGACGGCATTGAGTCAGCACGCTACCGCGCCAAACACTGGAGGGGTAAGCCTCCGCGCCGACCGTGGCGTTGGACTTAGCCTTATAACGCGGAGGTCCGCCCGGTTAAAAACGTGCCGCCAGTTTGGAGGCCCAGAGGAAATTCCGGCCGATATGATAACAACATTTGCGGTTGGTTCCCTTGGCGCGGTTGATCGGGCGACCCGTCCGGTCGAGACAGGCGTACCACTCGCCGTATTGCGGATCGGGGAAAACGCGGAAGCTGTATTCGTGGACCTGTTGGTAGGCATTCCAATACCATGGGTCGCGCGTTTCCCAATACCCGAGCAGGAGACCGTAGAGCGCCTCGGCGTGTTGCCACCAGAGCTTGCAATCGCCCAGCAACCCTTCCATCCCGAAGATCGGCAACCCTTCGGCGTCGATGTCGTTGAAGAGGCCGCCATACTCGCGGTCCCACCCCTGTTCGAAACCCCAGCGGATCAGGTTGAGCCCAAACTCGCGCAGGGCGGCGTCCGGGTGTCGCCAATGTTCGTGCAGCAGGAAGATCCCCCCTTCGATCATATGCCCCGGGTTGACCCGACGGCCCAGGCTTTCGTCGAGGTCTTCCCCTTCCCAGCCGGTGTACTCCAGAAGCAGCCGCCGCTCCGGGCGGTAATGGCAGCGGCGCATGATCCCGATACATTGCGCAATCCGCTCCCGATCCTCCGGCTCCTCCCGGCAGGCGCGAAGCTGCTGGATGACATTGATCACGATCATGCTGTTGCCGTGCGTGCGGATTGGCGGCCCGAGCCGCACCGGCGAGCCGTACGGGTCGTTGAGCGCTGCCCACGCCATTTCGAACAGGGAGCGGGCTTTCCGGTAAAGCCCGTCGTCCTTCGTGGCGCGGGCGACTTCGACCATCCCGATCAGCGTGGAAAGCTCGCCATGGTAGATCGAGGGCGACAGCATCGGGCGGCCGTCGCGGGTCAGAGCGTTGTAGATCCGTCCCTTTTCATCAAAGCCGTGCTTCAGAACAAACCCGATCCCCCGCCTTGAAAAGGCGAGCCACTCCGGCCGGGGCTCAAACTCGTTGTACATCCAGGCGAAGGTCCACGAAATCCGCCCCTGCATCAGGATGTCGACCTTGTGCGGTTCGTAGACGCTCCCGTCGCGGTCAAGGCAACTGAAGTACCCGCCGCACTCTTCGTCGCCCGCATGTTGAAGCCAGAAGGGGAGGATCTGTTCCCTGAGCTGGTCGGCATAAAACGGGGCAAGTTGGCGGGGGTCCTTCACAGGATCACCCCGCTTCCGGCTCTTTTTTGCGCCCGATGCCCGAGGCGCGCATGCCGGTCGGGCCTCCGGCTGCGATGATCAGCCCGGCGACAGGTCTGGAGAAAAGCTTTCACGGAGGCCACCTTTCCACGCCGAAGAACTGGATCAAAAAGAAAAATTTTGGTATCAAAAGGAGACCGATCCGAAAACCTTGCACCTTCCGCCCGCCCCCGGGGAAAAGTTTTACCGGTCCATGTCCCACGATCCCCTCTTCCACTCCCGGGGCACGCAGATCGCCGCCCACCTGCGCACGCAACTGCACAACGGCCGCTGGACGGATCGGCTCCCGCCGGAACGCCTGCTGGCGCAGCAGATGGGGGTCGCCCGGCGGACGATTCGCGCCGCGCTCAAGGAACTGGAAGCCGAGGGGTGGATCGCGAGCCGGGGTCGGCTCGGCACCCGGATCACCCCGGCGGTACTTCGCGCGCCGGGCCCGATGCGCTCGGTCGGCTTTCTGTTTCACAATCGCCAGCGCGAGATCAACATGGAGAAACATCCCCTGGTCATGCAGGTGCGCGAGGAACTGGAAGCGGCGGGGGTCCATCTGGAAGTCCACCGCGTCGCCTACCTCGAGCCATCGCGCCTCTCGGCTTCGTTTCGCGATTTGATGGGGCAGGTCCGGCACGATCTCTGGCTTCTGAGCGCCCCGACGCCGGTGATGGAGACGTGGTTTGTGGAAGCGCGTATTCCAGCCGTCGTCTACGGCATGGGCCAGCCCGACAGCCCGTTGCCGACCTTTTCCGTCGATTTCAAGGCGATCGGTCACCACGCCGCCGGTGAATTTCTCCGCAGAGGTTTCTCCGACCTCACCCTCCTGCAACCGAGGCCGACCAATCCCGAGGACCTGCACACGCGGCTCGGGTTCGAAGCCTCAATCGGCTCCGCCCGGCATCCTTCCCCGACCTATCGCCACCTCTGGCACGGCGAAGACCGCCAGAGCCTGATGCGCCTGGTCGATCGCCTGCTCCGGCGCGGCGGGCGGGAGCCGAAGGCGTGGCTCCTCATGCGCCCGGAATTTTACTTCACGATCCATTCCTACCTGCTTTACCGTGGGGTGCGCATCCCCGAAGAAGTCGCCCTCATCAGCCGCAACGACGCCGCCTACCTCAAGCACCTCCACCCCGAACCCGCCCGGTATGTCTCCCCGTCCCTTCAGGTCGCCAGCCGTTTCGCGCGGTTTGTGCTTCGCATACTGGAGGGGCACTCGCCCAAAAGCCAACGGCTGATGGCCGATTTCAACCCGGGGGAGACCCTTCCGGCGATGGTGAAACCTGGTACGGGCGTCTCTTCATCTACCACAACGGCGCGGAGTCGTACGATGCGGGGAGAGGTTTTCGGGGGCTGTTGAGGGTTTGATGGGGCTGCCCTGTTTTTTTCGAAAAAGATGCCGAAGGCATCCCGCCAAAGCACCCGGGGATTGAGCATGGCGCCCCCCCGGGCGAGGTCATCCGCCGTTTGATTCCGAGAGCAGCGACTCCAGCACGGCTTTGCCCTGTTCAGGGATGCTCCCGTCTTTGGTCGATTCGATGAGCGCTTTTGCGTCCGGGATTTTTGCCGTCACTTCCCGGGTTGAAATGGGTTTGAGGGAGTCGAGGTCGAGTTGAAGCAACCTCACGCCCGTATCGCCTTCCATCACCAGAAGCGAGATGGTTTCCTTGTCAACCATGGGCGGTGCGAGGAGGAGACCGCGCAGGTCGAGCGATTTCCCCACGCGGTTGATGACGAGCGGATCTTCCGGGCCTCCGGGGAGTCGGACGTTGTTTTTCTGGAATGCGCCTTCGCCGATGATCCCGAGGGTGTCGGTTGAAACAAAGGTATTCTTTCCGCGATCGGCGACGTAGAGCCAGCGCAGTTCACCGATCTTTTGGCAAAACTCGGTTTGATGATTGACCAGAAAAGCACCCTGTCCTACGTCCAGAATGGCGATCAACAACCCCTCCTGAAAGAATAACCGCCCGCCGGACCAGGCATGGGGCGCGCTTTCCAGCCAGGCTAGGCCGGCCCAGGAAGGGTCGATCCATTGCTCCGGTTTTGGCTCGCCGATCCATGAAGGGTTTTCACCGCTGCGGCGTAACTGAAGCCGGTAGCGCGGTCCGCCTTTCTCCTTGTGCTTGACCAGCGTCAAGGTGACCTCGCCGCCGGGCGAGCGCCATTCACCTTTTCCGGCCGGGGGCTCCCATGACGCTGCGAAGGCGGCAACTCCGGGGAAAACCAGCCACAATAAAACCAGCGCGTAATGTTTCATCGCTCCGGCTTTCAATCGTCCGTTTCCGGCTGCCGCCCCCTGTTCGCCGCCCCTTACCCGCAACACGCCAGCCGCTCTTTGAGTTGGACGAAAGCGGTCGCCATGGCGGCGTCGATCCCCGGGCCGAGGGGACGGGGGCCGGTTTTGCGGAAGGGGCCAACCACGCTCACCTCGTAGCCACCCTCGGCGAGATGTTCGTCGCAAGGGAGGTAGCCTGCGCTCGGGCCGGTGTACCCCCAGATGATGAGCCCCGGGTCGTGGAGCGACCGGCGCAGGAACGCCTGCCATTCTGCAAACGGTTCGCCGCCGAACCAGGCGATACGGCAGTCGGGGGCGAGCGAAAAAATCCCGACCGGCCATGGGACGATGGCGGCCAGTTCCTGCGCCCCCACGCCGCGTTCCAGCCAGTAACGGGCCGCTTCGCCGCGGGCTCCCCCCTGTTCGACCATGGTCTCGAAATCCTCCCGCGTCAGGTGAACGCTCATTTTCTTGGGAACCAGCGCCCAGCCCGCCACGGAGGCGAGTTCCAGCGCGAGGCGCTGAGGTTCGCTCCGGAGGGTCGCCTCCACCGCCTGCGCCAGTTCCTGCCCGATCTTTCGGGCGTCGCCATCGGCGCTCGGCCGGAAGCTCCCTTTCTCAAAGTCCGAAAGAAGCCGGGGCCGTACGTTGCCGCAGGCCGCCTGAAAAAACTGTACCTGAATGCCGGAGCCGAAGCGCTCCTTCAATGCCTCCCGCGCTTCCCCCGGAAAATCGGGCGAGAGGAGGGTCCGGTTCCAGCCGACGTCGATCACGGGGTGGCAGGCGTGGCTGAAGGCGAGGCAGCGCGCTCCGCTTTCCGGCTGGACGATGTCGAACAGCAGAAGCTCCGGATTGTAAACGCCTTCCGGGTTGGGACCCATGGCGACCTGCCCGTCGACCCCGGGACGCCGGCGATTGATGCCGATATGGCACTCGCCAAGGTAGCGATCGACCGTGGCCGGGGCGAGATGCCGGAGCGCCTCTCCCGCAGCCGAGGCCATTTGATCGACAAGCCATAGCTCGTAGTCGATCAGGTTGCGCGGTTTCGGCAGCAGCGTGGCTGATTCGTCGTAGTGCGCAAACGGCCCGCTATGGGTATGCGAACTGTTCAGGATGACCGCTTCCGGGGAGACCCCTGCGACACACGCCAGCCGGAGCTGCATCGTCGCGCACAACGGGCCGCCCAACGCGATCAGGTCAAGCGAAGCGAGCACCAGTCGCTGGCCGCGCGGGTCTTCGAGGATCACGACCTGCCCGAGCAACGGGGCTTTTTTCGCGTCGGCTTCCGATAGCACCATTCCCCGGCCCCCAAGGAAGATGCCGGGCGACGGGGTGATTTCCACTTGTGACCAACCGGCCTTTGACGAAGAAGCATTCATGGGAAGAGATGGTTAACGAAGATCCTCCATCCGGTCGGCACAACGCCGGACGGTTTGCTCGCCGACCAACTGATAACGCCCCTCCGCGACATAGGGCGTCGGGTCGATGCCGGGAAGGAGGCGGATTTCCAGTTCATACGGCGCGGAAACCCGATAGGGAGCAATGGCACCGATTTTGCGGATCGCCTCCGTCGTGCCCCGGCGGATCTGCCTGCGGGCCTCTTCGGCGGAGAGATGGAGCGCCTGTTCCACGGCCAGCCCCTCCTTGGTCGCCACGGTGACGATTCCCGGGATGATCGCCTCGGCTTCACGGCATGCAAAGTCGTCGCCCGAAAGAAAGAGGGTGGGCACGCCGCGTTCGCCAAAAAAGGCGGCGATCATGCCGGTTTCGCCGATCAGTTCGCCGTTGAGCCGATACCATTCCACCGTTCGCGAGGAAAACGTATGGCAGAGCGGCGCCTGCGGCAGACCGGCCATGGCGTGTTGGCCGACAAACATGAGCCCGTCGAACGACGGCCCGGTAGCGTAAAACGACGCGAGCCCCCCGGTCCCTCTCATGATATAGCGCGCCGAAGGGTGCAACTCGTCAAACCACAACCCGCCGGAGCCGTGCCCGTCGAGAACGACGATTTCAGCCTGCGGCTCGGCATCGAGGATGCCGTCGATGGCTGCATTGACCTCCCGGGTAAGGAGCCGCATCGCGGCATGTTTCTCGGGGTTTTCGCCCTCGCGCGTCTGAATCCATCGATTCACTCCCGCGGGACCTTCCAGATCGGTAACGATGTAAATTTTCATTGGCTGACGACCAACGTGCGTTCCCAACCTGGGGGGGCCAGCCTCCCCGAGGGAACGTCTACAGGCAAAAGGGATACCAAATCATGGCATCGAGGCAATGATTATCGGCTTCTTTGTCACGATGGAGGAGAGGCGTCATCTGGAACAGACCTTCTTTCCTGCAAAATAGGTCTCCAGCACCCGAGTCTCATTTAAGGCTTCGTCGTCGACTTCGAAAGCGTCGTGGTCAAGGGCGATGAAATCAGCCTGTTTGCTTGCCGGGGTTGACAAAACGTAAAGAATACTTTACGTTTTAGAGAAAAACCGGAGAAAGATTTTTGCTAAAACCTGGTCATTACGAAGTTCTTGTTTTCCACGATCGTTCGGGATGCAGTCCGTATTTGGAATGGCTTGGCATGCTCGATTGGAAAATGCAGGAACGCATTTTGAGTCGGGTGGGTCGCCTGAAACGAGGACAATTCGGCGACTTTAAGTCGTTGGGAGAAGGACTCTACGAATTGCGCCTTTTTTTTGGGCCCGGTTACCGGGTCTATTTCGGAGAGAGCGGCGGAAAAGTGATTTTGATTCTCAGCGGAGGCGATAAATCTACACAGAAAAAAGACATCCATCTGGCAAAAGAGTTTTGGACCATTTATCTGGAGGATAATCAATGAAAGACAAGAAGAGTGGCGGGATTCCGTTGGACGATATTCGTACGACCCTGCTCAAAGAGCCTCGGCGGGCTGATTTTGCCCTGAAGCTTGCCTTGAAGGAGTTCGAAAACGATGGAGATATTGATTCCCTGCTTGATACGCTCCGTTTATTGGCGCAAGCGCAAGGCGGTCTTACCCAACTGGCAAAAAAAACATCTGTGAGCCGACAGGCGTTACATGAAGCCCTGGCTGTGGATGGCAACCCACGCCTCCGCACGTTCCAAAGCGTACTGGATGCCCTTGGCCTTCGCATGAGTTTCAAGACCACGGCCCCATCGCCGGTACGAGCATAGGCTCGTACCAGACCCGGTTCACCGCGAGGGAGCGCTTTAAGCGCCCCTCCTCCCAAAGCACGGCGATACAAGCCGGTGGACGCGCACGGCCCGGCGGTGTCGATTCAGGCTACAATGAAACGACGCAGGCTGATCGGTTATACGGAGGGGCTTCTCATCTCGGAGCCGGACGGGGAGGAGCGCACCCTTCTTTATGGTGAGGATGTCGTGGCGCTTGCTTCGGCTCCGAACGATCCCCGCCTTCTGCTCGCCGGGACGTATGGGCGGGGGGTGTTTCGTTCCACCGATGGCGGGGCGAACTGGAAGCCGATCCGGATGGGGGTCGATTTTGTCCGCACCCTCGTTTTTTCCGAACACGATCCACGGGTCGTCTACCTCGGCGCGGAACCGGCGGAGCTTTTCCGGAGCCGGGATGGGGGGGAGACGTGGGAATCGCTCAATCTCCGGCGGCTTCCCGAGTCGCCGCAATGGTCGCTGCCATACTCGCCGCGCGGCGGGGCGCTGCGGACGATCGTGCTCCACCCGCAAGATCCCCTCACCCTCTATGGCGGGATCGAACAGGGCGGCGTGGTGAAATCGACCGACGGCGGGGCGAACTGGAAGCTCGATGCCGCGCAGATCCACAAGGATGTCCACTTTCTTTCGATCAACCCGCAACAGCCCGAAACGCTGCTCGCGGCGACCGGCGGCGGGCTCTTTCTCTCAAGGGATGGGGCGGCGACGTGGTCGCGCCTGATCGACGACTACACGCGGGCGGTGTTGATCGACCCGCTCCACCCGGAAAACGCGCTCGCAGGCCCCGCGCTCGATGTCGGCGAAGGGGGGCGGATCATCCAGAGCCGCGACGGCGGTGAAACGTGGAAACTAGAAAGCGACGGGCTCCATACGCCGATGGACGACATGGTGGAGTTTTTCGTGATCGACCCGGAACAACCCGAACGCCTCTTCGCCCTCTGCTCCGACGGCGCGCTGCTGGAGTCCTCGACGCATCCGCTTCATTGGGAGCCGGTCCATTGCGGCGTGGAGGTGCAATGCCTCCTGTTTGTCGATTTATAACGGCATCCTGCCTCCCGTCGCGCCGTAAATCTCGCCGGTGACGTAGCTCGCCTCGTCGCTGGCGAGAAAAACATGGATCGGAGCCATCTCCACCGGCTGCGCGGCGCGTTCAAAGGTGGTGTGTTTGCCGAATTCCCGGAAGTGGTCAATCGTCGAGGGAATGAGCGGCGTCCAGACCGGCCCCGGAGCGACGGCGTTGACGCGGACCCCCTGCCCGATCGCCAGATGCGCGAGCGTGCGGGTGAAACTGGCGATCGCCGCCTTGGTCGCGGCATAGGCGATCAGGCCCGGGCTCGGGTCAAACGACTGGATGGAGGCGGTATTGATGATCGAGCCGCCTTTCGGGATCTTTGGCAGCAGCTTCTTGCAAAGCCAGTACATGGCGAAGACGTTGACGCGGAAGGTCTCCTCAAACTCGTCATCGGGGATCTCCTCCAGCGAGTGGTACGTCCGCTGGAGCGCCGCGTTGTTGACCAGCAGATCGACGCCGCCAAGCTGCCCGAGCGCTTCCTCCGCGATCCGGTCGCACGTTTCGCGCGAAGCGATGTCGCCCGGCAGCAGCACCGCCTTGCGCCCCGCTTCGGTCACGAGCCGCGCGGTCTCCTGCGCGTCCTTCTCCTCCGAAAGGTAGCCGATCGCCACATCCGCCCCCTCGCGGGCAAAGGCGATGGCGACGGCACGCCCGATGCCGCTGTCGCCCCCGGTGATCAGCGCCCGGCGGCCTTCGAGCCGACCGTGACCGCGATAGCTCTCCTCGCCGTGGTCGGCCCTGGGAGCCATCTGCTCCTCATAGCCGGGAGGTTGCTGCTCCGCCGCCGGATAGGGTGGCTGGGGATATTTCGTCCGGGGATCGGGTAGTACCGTGGGTAGTGACATAAGGCGGGTTTTCGGGTTCGGGGTTCGTTGCAGGCAATGGAAAGGAATCGGCCGCCGCAGGGGCATAGCGCTTCACCATCCGCGTGCAGAACTCCGCGTATTCCGCGACATCGAGCGGCGGGCTGGTGTGGTGCGGGGCGATGCCACGATGCTCGGGCGTGAAGCAGAAGGTGAGCGTCACGGTGAAATCGCTGAGCGCCTCCATCTGCCGGTCAAACCACGCCTGCGCGCCGGGGCGGAAGTCGTCGGCCCAGCTCAGGCCCGTGCGCAGGTGGGTGATGCCGAGGTCGCGCATCCAGCGGACGGCATCGTCGAGCCGGGGGTCTTCAAAGTGGAACCATTGGCAGAGGCCGAGGCCGGGGGTGAGCGGGGCAAAGGCGTCGAGCGCCGGTTTGGGCGAGCCATCCTCGCGGAGGAGCCCCATGTAGAAATGGCGGTAGTAGGAGGAGCCTTCCGCCTCGCGGTGCCGGGTGGTGGCGGGCCATGCCTGCGGGAGATCGTAGAGGCTGTACCAATGGATGCGGGGGACGCGACCGATGAGGAGGTCCGCGCTCCGTTTGAGCCCGAATTCCTGCACCTCCTCGGCCCCGAAACTGGAGACGCCCGCTTCCGAGATCCAGACGGGGCGGCCCTCGGCGACCGCCTCGATCTCGCAGATCCGTTCCGGCCATTCGTTGAGCGGCCAATGGTTCCAGTCGAGCGGGAAACCGTGGACGGCGAGGACATCGATCTCATCGATCGCACGCTGGCGCTCCATCCGCCGGATGAAACGGGGATCGATCGGCGAGATGCCCCCCAATACCCGCAGCAGCGCGGGGTTGGCCGCCTTCACCTCGGCGGAGGCAAGGCGGATCATTTCGGAGAAGATCTCCCAGTTGGCGTCGATTTCGAAATCCCAATGCGATTTGTTGTTGGGCTCGTTCCAGAACATGATGGAGTCGATCATGGCGTCAGCACGGAAGTTCGGGCGGGTTGGCAAGGGGGCGGCGGCGGCAGAGGTAGACCTCCTCCTCCGGGTGGGCTTCGATCTCGAACCCGGCGCTGCGTAACATCGCTTCGGAACAGGCCCGGTTGGGAATCCACCAGTTGGTCGGGTCGCCCGCGTAGTTGTTTTCGATGAAGTAAAGCTGCGGAAAATCGTCGCGTTCAAAGACGGCCCGCTCCAGAAAGGGAAAATCGGCGGCGACCGGCATCGCCTCGTCGCTCCCCCGCTGCATTGACTGAAAGAGAAAGAGATCGGCGGCGGCGTAGCGGTGGATCAGGTCGAGCGCGAGGAGCGGGTGGCGCAGGTGGTAGAGCACCCCCATGAAAAGGACGAGATCGAAGCGCTCCTTCAGGCGCGGGAGATCGTAGACCGAGGCGTTGCGCCATTCGATCTCCATCCCGAGCACTTCCCCGGCCAGCGCCGCCTGGGCGAGGTAGCGTTCGTCGCTGTCGATCCCGACGACCCGCCCGGCCCCGCGCCGTTTCATTTCGATGGAGTAAAACCCGGCGTTGCAACCGATGTCGAGGACGCTGCGCCCGCCGAGATCGTCCGGCAGGCTGGCGGCGAAACGTTCGTACTTGCACCGGGGGTAGTCGCCCAGGAAATGGTTCGGTGCAGTCCGGATGCCGTCGAGTTCCAGGTTGTGGAACCAGTCGCCGAGTTCGTCGATGCGCCGTTGCAGGTCGTTTTTCGGGGGAGCGCTCATCGGTTCCATCCTTTACGGGAGCAGTGCGCCCGCGGGTGCTTCTTCGGTTACGGTTTCCACGGCGTTTTCGCCTTCGATGAACGCTTCGGTCAACGCCAGCGCCTCGTGGTCGGTGTACTGGACCGGGGGCGATTTCATGAAATAGCTCGCCGGGCCGATAAGCGAACCGCTGATCCCGCGATCAAGCGCCAGCTTGGCGCAGCGGATCGCGTCGATGACCACCCCGGCGGAGTTGGGCGAGTCCCACACCTCCAGCTTGAGTTCGCATTGCAGCGGAGCGCCGCCGAAGCCGGTCCCTTCCATCCGGATATGACACCACTTGCGGTCCTTGAGCCATGGGACGTAATCGCTCGGGCCGACGTGGATCATCCCCGCGTCGAGCGGCGCGCCGAGCTGGCTGGTGACCGCCTGCGTTTTCGAGATTTTCTTCGATTCGAGCCGGTCGCGCTCCAGCATGTTGAGAAAGTCGGTGTTGCCGCCGAAGTTAAGCTGGTAGGTCCGCTCCAGGTGGATGCCGCGTTTGCGGAAAAGGTCGGTCAGGACCCGGTGGACGATGGTCGCGCCCAGTTGCGACTTGATGTCATCGCCGATGATCGGCAGGCCGAGCGCGTCAAAGCGGCGCTGCCAGTACGGTTGCGAGGCGATGAAGACCGGGATGCAGTTGACGAAGGCGCACCGCGCCTCCAGCACCTGTTCGACATACCACTTGGTTGCCATCTCGGAGCCGACCGGCAGGTAGTTGACCACGACATCAGTCTTCGTTTTTTTAAGGATTCCGGCAATGTCGTCGGTCGAGCCGGAGGAGACGGGGATCACCGGTTTCAAATGCCGACCCAGGCCGTCGTGCGTCATGCCGCGATGGACCTTGACCCCGAGCGACGGCACCTTGGCGAACTGCAACGTGTTGTTCGGCTCGACGAAGATCGCCTCCGAAAGATCGCGCCCGACCTTCCCGCAATGGATATCGAAGGCGGCGGAAAACTCAATCTCTCCCGGGCCGTAGCCGCCGAGGCTGGCGTGCATCAGCCCCGGGATGAAGCCGGTTTCGGCCCCCTGTTTTCGGTAATACTCCACCCCCTGCACGAGCGAGGAGGCGCAGTTGCCGACTCCGATGATGGCGACGCGGATCTTTTTCATAAGGCGATTTTCCGGGGTTCGGGTGAACCGCTGCGGACGCGGTGAATCAACGTTTCCAGCCCGGTGGCCCGGTGGGCGGCGGTATGTTCCCGCAGTACCCGGGCGCGGGCGCGGCGGCCGATGGCGAGCCGTTCCTCTTCGGCGAGTTCGTGGAGGATGGCGAAGACCTCCGCGCATGAGTCGGCGACGAGGATTTCCCTGCCGATTTCAAAAAACTCCCCCAACCCCTCCCACCGGTCGCTGATGATCGGGATGCCGCACGCGGCCGCTTCAAAAAGGCGCACGCTCGGCGAGTAACCGGCTTCGATCATGTCGTCGCGGGTCAGGTTGAGCGTGAAGCGCTGGGCATTGTAAAAGGCACGGTGATGGCGCGGGCCAAGATGGTCGATCCGCTCGACATTGGCGGGCCAGGCGATCCCTTCCGGGTATTGCGGACCGGCGACGACGAAGCGGCCCGCGCCGGTTTCGCCAGCCGGTTTGAGCAGAAGTTCCTCGAGCCGGGGCTGGCGGTCGGCGCTGTAGGTGCCGAGGTAGCCGAGCTGCCACTTGCGAAGCGTCTCCTCGGGATAATACTTCGCCGGGTCCGCCGAACAGTAGAAGGGAGAGGGCAGGCGCGCGCCATAGTGCGAACGGAGCTGTTCGAGGATCGGTCCGCCGGTAAAGGAGAGGTAGAGATCGTATTGCCCGATCAGCTCCCGCGAAAGGTAGCGACACTCCCCCCGGCGCAGGCTGGCGAGGGTGACCGGGGTGTCGATATCGTAAAAGGCGGTGACCCCCTCGGCGACATCGGTGACCCACTGGCCGACTTCGATCCCCTCCGGCACGTAGGAGCCGACGATCACCCCGTCCGCCTGCTCCACCTCGCGGCGGAACCGTTGCCTGAGGTCGTCGAGGTCATCGTAAAGCGCGGTTTCGCAGAAAGTCAGCCCGGCGGTGTCGCGGTTGCGGACATACCACGGCTGGTTGCGTTCCAGAAAGAGGACCCGGTGACCGCGCCGGTCGAGTTCCCGGGCGAGGCCGCGATAGGTGGTGGCATGGCCATTACCCCACGAGGAGGTGATGGAGAGGCCGAAGATAAGGAGTCTCATGAAAAAAGGGGGAGTCGGGAAAAGGGGAGATTTTCAGGCGACATCAAGAACCGCCTCGACTTCCAGCGCGCGGGCGGCATAGGTGTGTTCGCAACGGGCGCGCTCATAGGCGGCCTTGCCGATCTTGCGCGCTTCCTGCGGGGTCAGGGCAAAAAGGAGTTCGGCGACTTCATCGCCATCGTTGGCGACGAGGATTTCGTGGTCGGGCTCAAAAAAGCATTCGATGCCGTTCCAGGCGTCGCTGATCAGGCACGCCCCGGCTCCCGCCGCTTCAAAGACGCGGGTGGCGGGGGAAAACCCGTAACGGGCCATGCTGGCGCGCGAGATGTTCAATACCACCCGGGCGCTACAGTTGAGCGCGTTGTGGTCGCACGTGTAAAGGTGGCCGAGCGGGGTGATGTTGGCTGGCAAACCCTTGCGCTCCCAGCCGCTTCCGGCGAGGAGGAAATGTTTTTCCGGCAGGCGCCGGGCGGCTCCGAACAGGAAGTCGACCACGCGCTCCTCGCGGTCCGGCAAGCGGTTGCCGAGAAAGGCGAGATCAGCCCGGAAACGGGGTTCCGGCGGGACCGGGTGGTGCGTGGCGGCATCGAGCCCGTTGTAGATCGCGGCACACTTGCGCGCGCCGAGTTCGAGATACGCGCTCTCCACCGGCAGGCCGCCGCCGTAGGTGAAGATCAGATCGTACTGCGGGATGAGCGGCAGGAACGGGTCGCCCGGGTCGAGTTGCACGCGGTCGAGCGTTGCGGGGGCGTCGACATCCCAGAAGGCGACCGCCCCTCCCGGGCGGCGCGCCTGGAGCACGGCGGCATCGAGCAGTTCATCGAAAACGCCGACGCCGCTGGCCTTGATGACGAGATCGGCCCGGCTGGCGCGTTCCACCTGGCGCAGCGCCGCTTCCTCGCTCGCTTCGTAGACGATCACTTCGGCCCATTGCGGCGGGGAGAGGTCGCGGTGTTCCTGGCGGCCAAAGGCGTCCGGTTCGTAGAAGGTGATCCTGTGGCCCCGTTCGTGAAGGGCGGAGATGATGCCGCGGTAGTAGGTCGCCGCGCCGTTCCAGTAGGCGGAAAGGAGGGAGGAGCCAAAGAAAGCGATGTTCATAGTGAAGAGGAGAGCTGGTGATCCGCCGCCGGGGCTTCGGCCTGCGGCGGGAAGGTGGAGGCATCGGAAGTTTCAAAAACCGCCCGGGCCGTCCGGTAGGCGTCGAGGTAGCCGCGGGCAAACGCTTCCGGCGCGTACCGGAGCGCATGGTGGCGGGCCGCGACGCCGAGGCGCTGGCGGCGGAACGGGTTGGAGATGAGCCGCTCGAGCGCGGTTTTCCATTGGTCGGGATCGTGCGGCGAAGCGTAGACCGCCGCGTCGCCCCAGAGTTCGTGAAACGTCGGCAGGTCGGAAAGGACCAGCGCGCAGCCGCTCAGGGCCGCTTCGAGAACCGAGAGGCCGAACGGCTCGTACCGCGCCGGAGAGGCAAAGATGGCGGAACGCGAAAGCTGGCGGCTCATCTCCTCTGGGCCGATGGAGCCGATCCGGTAAAGGTTGCAGATCGACGGCTCCACGCCGGAAGGCGAGCGGGCCTGCCCGGCCACGATCACATCCCACGCCAGGTCGGGGGCGATCCGTTCGAGCAGTTCGATGTTTTTCGCCGGGTCCCAGAGCCGCCCCGCGGCAAAGATCACCGGGCTTTTGCGCTGCGGCTCGAAGCGGTCGGGATCGCGCGCGTTCCAGATGACGCCGGTCCGCCCGCAGTCGATTTCCCAAAGGCCGCTCAAGGCGCGCAGCATGGCGCCGCTCGGGGCGATGATGCGGTGGGCGGCGGAAAGCCCCTCCTGGACCCGGTCGCGGTAGGTGTTGAACTGCGCCGGGGGCCGGGTTCCAAAGAGGCTTTTCCACCAGGAACAGACACACGAATGCGCCACGACGCAGACGGGCCGCTGCCATGGAAGCGCCGCGTGGACATAACCGTTGAGATGAATAAAATCGGGTTGATGGCGTTCGGCCAGGGCGAGGAGCCATTCCCCTGCCTTGTCGACATCGCGCCACGGCTCGTCCATCCACTCGAGGCGATAGACGCTTTCGTGAAGGGTCGCGTTGGGCAGGCAGGCGACCATCTGCCGCTGCGCGTCGGAAAGCGGGCCGCCCATGGAGGCGAGGATCACCTCCACGCCGAGGCTGCCGAGCGCCCGGGTCAGTTCCATGCCGTAGGTCCAGACCCCGCCAAGCGGGTCGAGCGTCATCAGAACCTTGTGGTGGGTCTTCATGTCGGTTGAAGCGAGTCCGCCCGCAGGCGGTTTCATACGGTCAACCCCCTTCGTTCCAGCTCGCGGGCGGCGTCGGCCATATGGTCGTCCGCCTCCTGCCCGGGGAGCCATTCGGCGAGGTCGCACAACCCGTCCTCCAGCCGGACGCGCGGTTCATAGCCAAGAATGCTTCGCGCCCGCGAGATGTCGGCAAAACAGTTGCGGATGTCGCCGATCCGGTAGCGCCCGGGGATTTCCGGAACCATCGTCTCCTTGCCGAGCATGGAGCCGAAAAGCCGGGCGACTTCGAGGATGGTCGTACTCCTTCCGCTGCCGATGTTGAAGACGTGCCCTTCGGCTTCGGGGGTCTCCAGCGCGAGGCGGCAACCGTTGGCGATGTCGTAGACGCTCACGAAATCGCGCTGCTGGCGGCCATCCTCGTTGATGAGCGGGGGGCGGTTGTTGAGCAATCGCGAGGCGAAGATCGCAAGGACGCCGGTATAGGGATTGGAGAGCGCCTGCCGCGGTCCATAGATATTGAAGAAACGAAGCGCGACCACCGGAATCCGGTACGCCTTGCCGACCGTCAGGCAGATCCGTTCCTGGTAATACTTCGAAATGGCGTAGACCGAAGAGAGGGCCACCCGCTTGCTCTCCGGCGTCGGCACCGGTTCGAGCGGCGCGCCATCGCTACCCGCCAGCTCCCAGCGGTGCGCCTTGAGCTGTTCGAGCGAGCGTTCGGCGGTCTCCATCCATTCGCCGCCCGCGCTCCGGTAAAGCCCTTCGCCGTAAACGCTCATGCTCGAAGCGACCACGAGGCGTTCCACCGGCCGTTTGACGATCGCTTCCAGCAATACCGAGGTCGCGTGGCAGTTGATGGAAGTATAGTTTTCGATCTGGTACATGCTCTGGCCGACCCCGACGGCGGCGGCGAGATGGAAGACGCCGGTGACCCCGTCGAGCGCCTTCCAGACGACCTCGCGGTCCCGCAGATCACCGTTGATCAGTTCCACTTCCGGCGCCAGGTAGGCCGGTCGCCGGCCATCGGGGCCGTGCACCTGTGGCGAAAGGTGGTCGAGTACCCGTACTTGGTAGCCATGGGAAAGGAGATCGTCCGCCAGGTGCGATCCCACAAAGCCAGCTCCTCCGGTAATCAGTATTTTTTCCATATCAGGTTCCCTGCCGGGCAGGTGATAGTGCTTTCGTTTATCGTTGCATGGAGGGATGGGTAAAATGATGAAGCGGCAATGCGGTGGTGCGGCAAAAAAGGCCGGTCCCGGAGGGGCACGTTTTTTCAAGGCCATGAGGATTGGCGGCCCCGAATTGCCGTGTGTTCCCATGAGAAACCAATCCTCTTTGATCGATGAAAGCCCGGCCTTGAACCCGACCTCCGCCCACCGGCCCTCCCTGATGAAGGCGGCCGTGTTGATGCGACCGGGAAACTTTGAAATCAGGGAAGTCACCATGCCGCAGCCGGGGCGAAACGAAGTGCGCGTGCGGATTGAAAGCTGCGGCGTCTGCGCTTCCAACATCCCGCCGTTTGAAGGGCGTTCCTGGTTTTCCTACCCGTTCAAGCCGGGGGCGCTCGGCCATGAAGCGTGCGGGCGGATCGACGCGGCGGGGTGCGATGCAGGGAGGGAGTGGACGCCGGGGCAAAGGGTAGCATTCCTTTCCTATCATAGTTTTGCGGAGTACGACCTTGCCCATTCGCAGGCCGTCGTCGCGCTGCCGCCGGAACTCGACGACCAGCCGGTGCTTGCGGAGCCGATCGCCTGCGCGATGAACATCTTCCGGCGCAGCGCCATCCGGGAAGGCGACACGGTGGCGGTCGTCGGAAGCGGCTTTCTCGGGACGCTGTTGACCCAGCTTGCCGTGGCGCAGGGGGCGAAGGTCTTCGCCTTTTCGCGCAGGAAAGAGGCGCGAAAGCTGGCGATGGCGTACGGCGCGCAGCAAGCCTTTCCGCTGGCGTGCGCCGCCACCGCGCTCGAACAGGTGCGCGAAGCAACCGCCGACAGGCTTTGCGACGTGGTCGTCGAAGCAACGGGAAAGCAGGAGCCGCTCACCTTTTCCGCCGAGATCACCAGGGAACGGGGCCGCCTGGTCATCGCAGGCTACCATCAGGACGGCGCGAGGCAGATCGACATGCAGCTCTGGAACTGGCGCGGGCTCGACGTGATCAACGCCCATGAACGGGAGCAGGATGTCTATATCCGAGGGATGCGCGACGGGCTGGAAGCGTTGAAAAGCGGCAGGCTCCGCACCGACGGTTTGCTAACCCATCACCTGAGGCTCGAGGAACTCGACGAAGCGCTGGAGCTGACGCGCACGCGTCCCCCCGGGTTCATGAAAGCGATCGTCCGGCCATGAAGCTGGCGCTTTTCTACCATTCGCTCCTTTCCGACTGGAACCATGGCAACGCCCATTTCCTGCGCGGCGTGGTTTCGGAGTTGCTGGCGCGGGGGCATCAGGTCGAAGTCTACGAACCGAACGACGCCTGGAGCCTGGTCAACCTGCTGGCGGAATGCGGGGAGGTGGCGCTGCTCGACTTCGTGCATTACTACCCCGGGCTGCGCAGCCATCGTTACGACCCGGCCCGTTTCGCGCCGGAGGAGGTGCTCGCCGGGGCGGATCTGGCGATCGTCCACGAATGGAACGCCCCGGAACTGGTCGCGCGGATCGGGCGATACCGGGCGGGCAACGAGGCGCTGCGCCTGCTTTTTCACGACACCCACCACCGTGCGGTCTCTGCGCCCGAAGAGATGGCGCGGTACGACCTGCGGCATTACGACGGCGTGCTCGCCTTTGGGGAGATCCTGCGGACGATCTACCTTCACCGGGGGTGGGCCCGGCGGGTCTGGACCTGGCACGAAGCCGCCGACACCCGTCTTTTCCGGCCCGATCCGGAGGCTTCAAAGATGCGGGACCTGGTCTGGATCGGCAACTGGGGCGACGGCGAACGCAATGCCGAGCTGGAGGAGTTTCTGATCGAACCGGCGGCGGAACTCGGGCTCTGCGCCGATGTTTTCGGCGTTCGCTACCCGCGCGAGCTTCAGAAACGGCTCCGCAAATCGGGCATCGCCTACAAGGGGTGGCTGCCCAACTACAAAGCGCCGGAGGTCTATGCCGAAACGCGCATGACCGTCCACATTCCGCGCGGGCCGTATGTCCGGCAGATGCCGGGGATTGCGACCATCCGCCCCTTTGAAGCGCTGGCGTGCGCCGTCCCGCTGGTGAGCGCGCCGTGGGAGGATAGCGAACGCCTTTTTACCGAGGGAAAGGATTACCTGCTGGCCCGCGACGGCGCGGAAATGCGCTGTCACCTCGACCGGCTGCGCGAGGATGAGGAACTGGCCCACTCGCTCGCGCAGCACGGGCTGGAGACGATCCGCGCCCGGCATACGTGCGCCCATCGCGTCGATGAATTGCTGGCCGTTGCGGCAGCGTTGTAAAGCCCGGTCATGGCGTTCCTCAATTTCCTGCTGGGTCGGCGGCTCGCCAGTTCGGAAGCGGAAAAGGAGCAGGTCGGCCCCGCCGTCGGGGTCTCCAACCTCGGGCTTGATGCGCTCGGGTCGGCTGCGTACGGGCCGGAAGCGGCGTTGACGATCTTAATCCCCCTCGGCATGTTCGGGCTGGCGCGGATTCAACTGATCCTCGGGTTGATCACGCTCCTGCTGCTGATCCTCTTCATTTCGTACCGGCAGACGATCGCGGCCTACCCGGGCGGCGGCGGCTCCTATGTGGTAGCCAAGGAAAACCTCGGCGTCCGCCCCGGCCTTTGCGCCGCCGCAGCGCTGCTGGTGGACTATATTCTCAATGTCGCTGTCGGCATCTCCGCCGGGGTCGGGGCGCTTTCCTCGGCGTTTCCCTCGCTGCAACCCCACCGGCTCGCGCTCTGCCTGTTGCTGCTGGTGCTGGTGACGCTCGCCAACCTGCGCGGGGTGCGGCAGTCGGGCCTGCTCTGGAGCTTTCCGACCTACCTGTTCATTGCGAGCCTCGGGGCGGTGCTCCTGACCGGGGTCTGGAAAGGGATGACGGCGGGCGGCGCTCCCGTGGCGGTCGTACCGCCTCCGCCGGTTCCCGAAGCGGTGATGGCGGTCAACGCCTGGGTTCTGATTCACGCCTTTGCGAGCGGCTGCACGGCGATGACCGGCGTCGAGGCGGTGAGCAACGCCGTCCCGATCTTCCGCGAGCCGCGCGTCGCCAATGCCCAGAAAACCTTGCTGATCATTTGCAGCGTCCTCGGGGTTTTCCTGCTGGCGCTCGGCTACCTCTCGCGGACGTACGGGATCGCCGCCATGCCGCAGGAGTTTGAGGGGTATCAAAGCGTCATCTCACAGATGGCGGCGGCGGTGGTCGGGCGCGGGTGGCTCTATTATCTCTGCATCATCAGCCTGCTGACGGTTCTGGCGCTTTCCGCGAACACCAGTTTTTCCGCCTTTCCACGGCTTTGCCGGCTGCTGGCGGAAGATGGCTTCCTCCCCCCTTCGTTCGCCAATCTCGGCCGCAGGCTGGTCTATACGGAGGGGATCATCGTCCTTTTTGTGATCTCGGCGTGCCTGCTGGTCCTTTTCAACGGTATCACCGACCGGCTGATCCCGCTCTTTGCCGTCGGGGCGTTCATGGCGTTCACCTTTTCGCAGGCGGGGATGACGCTCTACTGGATTCGCACCGGCAACGGGAAGGCGCGTGGGTCGCTCCTGATCAACGCCATCGGCACGGTGACGACGGGCGTGGCGCTGGTGACGATCACGGTGGCGAAGTTCACCGAAGGGGCGTGGATGACCCTGCTTCTCGCCATCGGCCTCGTCGCCCTCTTCGCTGCGATCGGCCGCCATTACCGGCAGTTACGCTTCGCGATGAGGACCACGCGGGGGCTGGAGATTGCGCCGCGCCGGATGCCGTTGATGGTGATCCCGATCGCCGAATGGAACCAGCTCGCCGCGCGGGCGATGCAGCTCTCGATGCAGTTTTCCGACGAGGTCGTGGCGGTCAATATCTCCAACGATGAAGCGAAGGCCGACGCACTCCGGGCCCTCTGGAAAGAGAGCGTGGAAGCTCCGGCGATCGCAGCCGGGCGGAAACCGCCGCGACTGGAGATCGTCGCCTCGCCCTACCGGCTTCTCCACCAGCCGCTGCTCGATTTCCTGCGAAAGGCGCGCAAGGAAGACCCGGGGCGGCTGATCGCGGTCGTCATCCCGGAACTCGCCCGGCCGCGCTGGTGGGAATACCTGCTGCACAACTACTCGGTCGCCCTGCTCAAGACGTTGCTCCTGATCGACGGCGGCGAGCAGGTCGCGATCCTCAGCACCGCCTGGTATCTGCGCCCGCGACTGAAAAACCCGCCGCCCCGCCACCCGTTGTGAATACGACCCGACTTCACCGCCGCTGGATGGAGGCGATGCACCGGGGCGACTTCGAAGCCGCGTGGCGGGAGACCGATCGCGCGGAGATCCCGCGGCGCGCGGCGCAGCAGAAGCCGGGATTCCGGCGGGAGCCGCATCATCTTATCTGGAACGGGGAGCCTTTGCGCGGGCGCGATGTCGTGATCCGGTGCGAACACGGGCTGGGCGATTCGATCCAGTTCCTCCGCTATTGCCCGCTCGTGCGAAGGGAGGCGCGGAGCGTCACGGTGCGGCTCCAGCCGATGTTGCTGGAGCTTTTCGAAGGGATGGCGGGGGTCGATTTTCTGCTCGACGGCTGGACCATTCCCCCGCCCCCGGGCGACCGGCTGGAGGTCGAGTGCATGGAACTGGCCTACCTTTTCCGACACGATCGGCAGACGCTCCCGGCAGCGGTGCCGTACCTGCCGGTGCGGCGACTGCGGGAGAGCCGTCCGGCGTTAAAGATTGCGTGGCCGCCGGGGCCGAAGGTGGCGCTCCTCTGGGCTGCCAGCGAATGGGACCCGAGCCGTTCGCTCCCGCTGGAGGCGCTCGCACCGCTCGGCGGTTGCCACGGGATCACCTTTTTCTCGCTTCAGCAGGGAGAACCCGGGCTGGAACCCGCGCCGTTTCCGATGGAACGCCCGGCCCCGCTGACGCGCAACCCGGCGGATGCCGCGCTGGCGCTGCTGGCGGTCGATCTCGTCATCACCATCGACGGGATGCTCGCCCATCTCGCCGGGGCGCTCGGGCGGCCGGTCTGGGTCGCGCTCAAACATGAAGCCGACTGGCGTTGGGGCAACGACCCGACGCGCACGCCGTGGTACCCGACGATGCGCCTTTTCCGGCAGCCGCACCCGGGCGACTGGGAGACGCCGGTGCGCGAAATGGCGATGCGGCTTGCCGCTCTTTACCCGACCGGGAAGCGGGAACGGTAGGAGGGAGCCGCCCCCATGTCGTTGGCTGCATAGACCCCGCGCGCCACCGCCCGGGCGACGCAATCGGCGGCGATGGAGCCGATCCGCATCAGTTGCAGGAGGCGTTCCTCCTCGGGAATCGTGACGGTGCCGGTGGAGAGGACAAAGATCACGTCGCCATCAACATGCGAATGAATCGGGCGGAGCGACCGGGCAAGCCCGTCCTGCGCCATGATGGCGATCCGCCGCGCTTCCGCCGGGGTGAGCGCTGCGTTGACCGCGACGACGCCGAGCGTGGTATTGCCGCCGGGGGTCAGGGGAGCCATTTCGGTCCGGCTGTTGCGGAACGGGTCGACCGTGGAGAGCGAAGGGAGCCGTTCGGGCCAGCCGAGGCCGCCGAATTCGTCGCCGATCTCATACGGGGCGGACCAGAAATGGCGGCTTCCCGGGATCACGGCGGAGCCAAAGGCGTTGACGGCGAGAAGCGCGCCGATCTGAAGATCGCCCAGAAATGCGCTCGCGGAGCCGAGGCCGCCTTTCAGGTCGCCCGCGAGCGCCCCCATCCCGGCTCCGGCATTGCCGAGTTCAAAATCGTGGGAAGCCGCTTCACAGCCGCGCAGGCCCCATTCGCGGTAGGGAGGGTTTTCGCCCCACGCCTTGTCGCCGCCGTTGGGGAGGTCGAAGAGGACCGCTCCGGGGACGATCGGCGAGACGCGGGGGGTCTCCCCGAGCTTGAACCCGCGTTCCCGGTGGCCAAGCCATGCCACCGCACCCGAGGCCGCTTCCAGCCCGTAGCTGGAACCGCCGGAAAGGACGACGGCATCGACGCAGTCGGCAAGGCAGGTCGGGTCGAGCGCGTCGGTTTCACGGGTTCCGGGGGCTCCGCCGCGCACATCGCACGCCGCCACCACCCGCCGGTCGGGCAAAATGACGCTGACGCCGCTGCGAACGCTTTCAGACTGGATGTTGCCGACGCGAATCCCGTCGACATCGGTGATGAGGTTGCGCGGGCCGGGCTGGATGGTGCTGGTTGAGGACATGGAACCACTCTTAAAGGAATAAAACGCTCTCGGGCAAGCGTTTCAGGTGCCGTTTTCCAAGGTCTCCCCGCGTGCCAACGCCTTGAAGTCAAACCCGGACGGGTTCTGGAAGACCCGCAGGCCAAACTCAGGCAAAATCGAGAGAAGGTGGTCGAAAATGTCGGACTGAATCCCTTCATAGACCACCCACGCGGTGTTGTTGGTAAAACAGTAGATTTCCAGCGGCAATCCCTCCGCCGTCGGGGCGAGCTGGCGGGTGATCATCGTCATCTTCTGGTTCACCCCGGGGTGATTTTTGAGGTAGCGGACGACATAGGCGCGGAAGGTGCCGATGTTGGTGATCCGGCGCAGGTTCACGATGCTTTCAGCCCGCGCGCCGAGGCTTTCGTTCCATTCCCGGATCTCCTTTTCCTTCTCCTCCAGGTATTCCGCGAGCAGGTAGAAGCGCCGCAGTTTCACAAGCTCCTCCTCCTTGAGAAAGGCGATGCTGTTCTGGTCGAGGTAGATCGGGCGTTTGATCCGTCGCCCGCCCGACTCGTGCATGCCGCGCCAGTTCTTGAACGGATCGGTCACCAGGCGGCGGGTCGGCAGCGTGGTGATCGTCTTGTCCCAGTTCTGGACGCGGACGGTGTGGAGGGCGATGTCGATCACGTCGCCGTCGGCGTTGAGGTTGGGCATCTCGATCCAGTCGCCGACCCGTACCGAGTCGTTGGAAGAGAGCTGGACGCTTGCCACAAATGAAAGAAGCGTATCCTGAAAGACGAGGATCAGGACCGCCGCCATTGCCCCGACGCCGGAGAGGAGGATCAGCGGCGATTTGCCGACGAGGATTGAAACGATCATCACGCCGGTGACGATGAAGAGGACGATCTTGGCGAGTTGCAGGTATCCCTTGATCGGTTTCGCCTTGGCGTCGGGCCGCCGGTTGTAGAAGTCGTTGAGCGCGTCGAGCGCCGCGCTGAAGGCGAGCGCCAGCGTCACGGCGATGAAGGCCGTGCAAAGGGTGTCCGAGACGACGGAAAGTTCCTTGGGGACTTCGGGCATCATGTCGAGCCCGAACATGATGATGAGCGCCGGGACGACATTGGAAAGGCGACGGATCGCCTTGAGCTGTGCTGAGTTTTTCGCCCAACCGGCGGAGAGGATGCCCAGCACCCGCTCCACCCCCCGGAGCAGCAGGCGCTTGACCAGAAAGTTGCCAAGCGCCGCCGCCACCAGGATGGAACCGAGGTAGAGGAGCATGGAGAGCAGCGGCATCTCCCGCGACCAGGCGGCCAGAAGCTGGGACCACTCAGCCGGCATGGAGAAGGAAAAGGGCGGTTTCTTTCATGGGAACCCCCATCATGCAAAGGATGCCCGCCGGGTCAACGCCCTTTGCGGCTTCCGTTACCGCGATCGGGTGTTCACAAGATCCTGCGCCCGGGCGCGAAGGGTGTCGAGTTCCGCTGCCGATGAGACGGCTTCCACTGCCTTCGGGAGCGCCTCAAGAAACGCTTTCGCTTCGGCGCTCCCGGTCTCTTCGAGCTGGCAGAGCAGGTCGTAATCGTCCACCCCCTGCGCCATGACGAGCCAGCGGACCGACGGGATCGGCCCCTGCGCCGTCGGGTAGAGGAGATGAGCGCCGCCGTTGGTCCCGGCGCACGAGATGTCGGTCCACGGATTGTCGCTGCCATATCCGCCGATGATGTTCCAGTAGAGGCAGCCGTCAAAACGGGCCAGCTTCATCTTCCAGAAGGTCAGCCCGAGCCGGTAGAGGTCGACCTCCATCTGAATGGGCGAGATGTTCACGCTCCAGAAGCGATCGCCCGCGGCCCGGCGCTCCTCCTGCCACGGTTCCGCCTGGTGGGTGCGGCACCAGATATCGACGGCTCCAAAGAGGGGCGAAGGATCGGGATCATAGATCGTCGCCATCCTCCGCAGGCCCGGCGCGACCGACTCCAGTTGCCGGGCGGTTTCGATCATCTCGGGCCACTTGTCCTGCGGCGGCTCGTCGATCATGTAGATAAACGCGGCGTCGAGCAGCGATTCCTTCCGGAGCAACGGGTAGGCAACGGCGAGGCGGTTGGGATTGCTCCAGACCGGTTTCGGCACGGTCAGGGTATTGAACGGCGGCTTCATCCAGTCGCGGAGGTTCGCGCCGAGCTTTTCCTCGTCCTTCTCGTTCCAGTCGACGCCGGATTCCCGCGGGGTCATCCGCGCGGCCCGCAGGAGATCGAAGCAAAGCGCCTGAAACTTCTTCGCGTCTTCCTCATAACCGACGGCTTGCAGCAACTCCGGCTTCAGGCTCCAGACGCCGAGGGCCGAACGAAGGCGGGGCGTTTCCGGCAGCGCGGAGCCTCTGACCGCCAGCGGGATCTCCACTTCCTGCCTTCCGCCCGCCCGCTTCCATTCCAGCTTCACGCGGTGCTCCCCGGCGGAAGCCGAGCGGGCGACGCGCCCGGTGATCACGTAACTCCGCCGCCCCGGCGCGGGGTTCGGTCGGGGCGAGGCGTTGGGGAAGAGCGGGTCGGGATAGGTGCCGATCCCGTACTCCGCACGGAAACCGGAGGGGATCTCCAGCTCCACATGGCCATACTCATAGAGACGCAGCGAACCGGGCACAAACAGGCCGTCGCGATCCTCCGGCAGCACCACGGTTCCGGTCTCTCCCCCCTCCCCTGCGTCGAGGGTGAGGTTCATCTGGAACAGACCGCCGGGCTGCACGCCGGGGGTTGGAAGCGAGGGGTCGGCCACCATGCCATCCTGCGGGAAAATCCGCTGCGCGACCGGGCCGCTCCAGACTTTGGCTCCCCCCTCCCCGGCGGCGAGTTCCTTCATCCGCGCCTGTTTGGCGGGCCGATCGTGAAACGGGCTGACCTTCTGTTTTTCCGGGTGGATGGCGATCCGGTCCGGCGAGGTTCCCTTTTCGAGGGGAACCCGGTAGGTCCGGGCGCTTTCACCCTGCGGCGTGAGTTCCAGCGTTGCCTCCCCCTCTTTCCGGGGCAGGCTTTCTTCCGAAAACGAGAGCGAAACCGGCGTGCCGGGGGTCAGGGAGATTCCTTCCTTTGCCTCCCCGGCGACTTTCCAGTTCAGGAGCCCCGGCTGCGAAGGGTAGAACGTCAGTTCCTGCTTCCCCCCTTCCAGCATTCTTCCCGCCACCGCGCCCTCGCGGCTGATCAGGGTCGGCAACTGGTCGACCTTTCCGATCACAACGATCGAATAAACGCTGCTCCATTTCCCGCCGACCGGGATGTCTGCCGGGAAGTAGGCCCACTCGAGCGTATGGTAGCCGCTCCAGTAGCAATAATACTGCCGCATGGTCCGGTCGTAATCGGCGACGAACCCGATGAGCACCCCACCCGGCTCCCATGCGCCGATCCAGCCCGCGTACGGTCGCTTGAAGTAGTCGGCCCCGGGTCCGATGTTCTGCACCCCCTCCGCTGTCGGGAGGACGGTTTGGGAAATGTGCCGCTGAACGATGTTGTGAACCCAGGGGGTGATCTGCCGCGCCTCGCCGGAGCGGTTGATCACTTCCCACTGCACGTCGATGTTCAGCGCTCCGGGCTTGAGCACAAAGGTTTTGCGAAATTCGAGCCCGACGTTTTTCTCTTCCCTGGCCACGCGCGTAAAGACCACCTTTTCGCCGGGGGCGACGGTGTCGCTTTCAAAAACGGCGGTCGCCACCTCGCCGGGATAGCCCTGACCGGCGAAGCGGTCCTCCGCCAGGCCGCCCGCGATGCCGTGGCCGGAAGTGAACTCTTCGGAAAGCTGCGTGCCGGTCGCCTTCCAGATGAGGGAACGGATCTTGGCTCCGCAGTCGGGATCAATGCCGACCTTGAGAAATTCGTTTTCAAGTATGATCTGGTTTTTCATCGGTTCGGGAGGCGGGGAGTCCGCGCTTTTTGCGGGTCCGCCGCTCAGGAGGCCGACCAGGCCGACGGCGGCCAGGCACAGGGCCTTATTGTGGATCAATCGCTGTTTCATGGTTTTTTTGGAAAAAAAGATTTACCAGCTCCAGATGAGGTCGGGACTCATCTTGTTGGAATCTCCGGCGCGGAGTTCCTTTTCGCCGCGCGCTTCCACGTGCCCGTCGAGCATCAGCATCTTCAGGCGGCCCTGGTGGCGGTTGGGATCGCTGAAGCGGAGAAAATCCGCCCAGCCGTAATACCCCGAAGCGTAAAGGCCGTTGCCGTCCCAGACCAGCGGGGTGCGGTTGGGCGCGGGGTTGGAAAAGATGGAACGCTTCCCGGCGGTGCTGTTGTAGGTGTAGCCGACATTGCGCCACGGGCTCCAGCTATAGCCATCCTTTTTGGAAGGGCATTGCAACAGCTCGTAGGGCAGCCTGCCGGGGGTGCTGCCGGCGTACTTCCCCTCTTCGGTCATCCCGACGGCGGCAATGGAAAACCAGCAACTAACCGAAGTCCCGAAGCGCCCGGGCGGCAGTCGCCCGTTGTTCTCGGCAGTATAGGCATGCAGGACCACGGCGATCTCCCGCAGCCGGGAGGCGCACTGCGTCGCCGCCTGCATCTCCGCCGCCCCTTTAAAGAGCGGAAAGACCAGCAGGAGGAGCACGGCCACCAGCCCCACGGCGACCAGCAGTTCAACGAGCGTCACCCCGGCGGCCATGGCGCGGGGCCTCCTGCGGGTCGGCTTGAAAGTTGGGAATAAGGCGATCATTGGAGAAATTTTAAGGCTGCGTCTATTCTCCGGGGCCGTTGATCTCGATGGCCGAAAGCCCCAGGTGCGCGCTTTCACGGGCGAAAACCACCACCCGCAGGTGGCGCACCCGCGTTTTTTCCTTGATGGGAACGCTCGCTTTCCAGGCTCCGGTTTCAGGCTGTTCCACCGGTTCGAGATGGGCGATCCCGTCGTAGACCAGGCCATCTTCGCTCGCTTCGATGACGATGGAGCGGACGCCGTACATCCGGGTGTGGTTGACGCCGAAGACCACCACTTCGGTCACCGTGCGGGGTTCTTCGAGATCGAACCCGATGTTGATAAAGGAGTCCTCCTCCGGCGCTTTCCAGAAAGAATAGATCACCGGGGAATGGTGGGCGGAGGGTGCGCCCCCGGTCAGCAGCATCTTGCGCCCGGCGTCCGGATTTTCCGGATCGACAAGATCCTTGTCCATTTCCGTGCCGAAACCTTCCGCCTTGAAGTAGGCCCCGGCGGAGAGGGTGTACGCTCTCCCTTCGGCCCGGTTGACCGGTTCGGCATCGCTGCCATGTACCGCGACGGAGAGGAGGAGAAAGGCTGCCAGGCAAAAATGAATCATAAGCAAGGGGTTCAGGGTTGTGGGCGGAGTTCAAGGATGGCGTCGATCACCCGCTCGCGATACCGCTCCAGATCATCGGCGGAAAGCTGCTCCAGATCGGCCAGCGCAGGAGGTTGGAAGGAGGAGGCTTTGCGCCCGCCCTCCAGCTTGCGGAGGGTTTCCAGAAAGCGGTAGTCATAGGTTCCCTCGCGCAGAGCTTCCCAGCCGGGCGTGGTTTCAAGGGTTCCGCCCGCTTCGGGAAAGGGGTAGGTGACCTGCCACTCGTCGTTCCAGTGGTAGCAGAAGCCCCAGACGCCCCGCACCCGCGTCAGATAAGGCATCCAGCCGTAGTCGACCCGCGTCTGCCACGGGGAAGTCGCCCGGACCTGGACCTGGGCGTTCATCGACGGGAGCCGCTGGAGCACCCAGCCCGGTTCCACGGCGGCCCAGTCGCCAAAAAATGAATTTCGATAGACTTCCCCCCTGAAGGCCGGGCGGGCGGTGGCCAGAATCGTGGTATTGAGGTCGATCAGCTCCTGCCATCGCATCGCTCCGGCGACGGAATTGTTGGTCCAGATCTTGTGATCGTTCGCCTTGATCGCCTTGAGCAGGTGGATGTACTCCTCCACGCGGGCGGGGTGGATGTCCGGCTCGTCGGTCGGGTGAAAGTAGAGCTGCATGCCGCGCTCGTCCGCCACTCTCTGCACGGCCTCCAGCAAGGGACGCAGCGCGGCGGTGAAACCATCATCCCCCGGCTTCACGCCGATGGCGGCGATCATCTTTCCCAGCGGGCCAAAGGGAAACTCGCGCCGGTTCATCCCGGCTTCCCTGAGAAAGTCGAGCGTCCGCGCCAGCTTGGAGGCGTCGATGACCGGCGCTCCCCCCTCCCCTTTGCCGACGGTGACCGGCGAGGTGTACGGATCGGTGGTGATCGCGTTGATCCCGTGTTCTTTAAGGTCGTCGAGCCGGGCACGGGCGAGCGGGCCGAAGTCTCCCGGCAGCTTGTTATCCCACAAACCGAAGACCACCTCCGCAGGGGCGAGGTCGAAATCGAGGACTTTCACGGAAACGGGAATCGTCCGGACCTTGCCGCGCGCGGTTTCCACCAAAAGCTCGCCGGAGTATTCTCCCGCTGCGGCATCTTCAGGAATCCGGAAGGTAACCCGGAAGGTGCGCGTCTCCCCCGCAGGGGTTTCCACCGCATCCCCGAGCGGCAGGCGCGACGGCCAGATCTCCGCATCGGTATGGCCGATAAACTCCACGGCGCGAGGCTGGGCCGCCTTCTGGTAGGCGACGGTGCGGATGCTTTCCGGCGCGAGCGGCTCCGCCCCTTCCCTTTGCAGCGGTGGTACGCGGAGCCTTGCCTCCACCGGTTCCGCGCCGAAGTTCCGTACGGAGATCTCCACCGGCAACCGTTGCCCCCGGCAGCCGCGGAGGGCGATCGGCCCGGGAAAGCTTTCCGGCCCGGGAAAGGTCCACGGGAAAAGGACGCTTCCCGCCGCTGCGCGGAAAGTGACGAGCGCCCCTTCCAGCGGGACCGCCTCCACCCGGGCGACCAGAGGGTGACGCCCGTCGAGGTTGCTGAGCCGGAGCCTATGCGTCGCCCCCGCAGCGAGGGGGGCGCGGGTTTGAAACACGTAACGGTAATAGGCATTTTGGAATTCGCGGCGGTTCCAGCCGGTGTTCGCATCCCTGAAATAGCTGGAGCGGCGGTAGGGACTCCCTTTGCGGGTGGCGTTGTAGGCGAGGAAGTCGTTGTCTGCCTTTACGAACCACGCGCCGCTGCCTTCATCCCGCAGCGGGGTGGCGGCGTTGCCGAGCCAGGCGATATCCCTCACCCGGGCGGGACGGTTGACCACCGTGGCCACGCTGGCGAGCGGGACGCGGTCCCACTCCGCCGCGAGCACATGCCGCCCCCATGCCTCCTGCGGGGTATCAAGCCGGATGTCGAGGTAAATCAGCGCCGGGGCCGGTTGGGAGATCGCCACCGGGATTTCCACGGAAGCTCCGGGCGCGATCCTGACCTCTTCCCCGCAACAGAGAGCCCCCTGCCCCAACAGGGCGGCGACGGCAAGGGAGCGGGCGAACAGGCGGGGAGATGTCATGAAATCAAAAAAGAAAAAGGGGGAACCGGGCGGATGAAATCGAGGAATATCCTCGGGATAACAGTCTTCTAGACAATTACCCTGACCGATGTCAACAGCTTTTCGTTTTTCTTTCCGGATGAGGCGGTTTTCACGCCCTCTGACCGGTTGATTACTGAATGCGGACAAGAAATTTCGCGAAAATGGATTGACGGATTGTATGGTTGTCTAATAAACAGGATCAAAAAGCTTTCGTTAGCTTCAAATTGAAAACACATTCAGACAACTGGCAACACCTTCCTTGATATGAAGATCCCCTCCGATTCCGCCCGCCGCTCCGGTTTTTTCAAATCCCGCACGACGCTGGTCGCGTTCAGCGTTCTGGTTGCCGGAGCCCTCCCCGGTCATGCCGATGCCCTTCAATGGGCCAATGCCGAAGGGGGGCTTTTCCAGACCGGCACGAACTGGACCGGAAATGTCGCGCCCGGCAGCGGCGATGAGGCGTGGTTTACCCTGGACGACGATTACGACGTTTCCTTTTCCGGAAACGTCGGCAACCAGGCCCTCGTGGTCAATCACGGCGGGGTGAACTTCGATCTCGGCGGGTCGACTTATACGTTGACCAATACCGGCACCAATTTCAGCCTCTCCACCACAGGTACGGGATCGCTCACGTTCACCAACGGGACGATCGCTGCAACGGCTTCGTCGATCGCCGGGGCGAGCGGGACGCAAGGGACGTTGACGCTCGGTAGCGGCGCTATTTTCACCGGCACTTCCATCGTGCTCGGCGGCCCGGGAAGCGGTATCATGAATCTTCAGGCCGGGGGGAGCGCCACCTTCAGCAGCACCGTCCATATCGGGACCGGAACGGCCGCCAGTTCATTGACGGTCAGCGGAGCCGGGGCGCAGTTCACCACCACCAGCACCTTCCGGGTCGGTCTTGAGAACAACGGCGAGACGCAGCACTCCGTGCTGGTTTCCAATGGCGGCAAGGTCTCCACGGGGGCCACGCAGATCGGGCACAACAAGGCCGGGAGCAACGGCAAGGTGACGGTGACGGGCCAGAATTCCTCATGGACCGCCAGTTCCCTCTACGTCGGGCAGATCGGCAAGGGAGAGCTGGAGGTCACCAATGGCGCCACGGTCCAGAGTTCCTGGAGCTTCATCGGCAGCGATGTCGGCTCCAGCGGCAAGGTCCGGGTGGACGGGACCGGTTCCGCCTGGACCAACACGAGCGGACTCTATGTCGGCGGCTTCAACACCTCGACCACCGGAAAGGGCGCGGCAGTGCTGGAAGTAAGCAACGGCGGGGTGGTCTCCGCGTCAAACGCCGGGCTGCACAACTACTCCACCGGCACCATCACGGGCAACGGCACGCTGGTAGTCAACACGCTCAACAACCGCGGCGTGATCAACCCCGGCCTGGCCACAGCCACCACCGGCACGACGCTGACGATCACCGGGAACCTCGTCTCCAATGATACGCCGACGCTCAACTTCCGCATCTTTGACGACGGGACGAACGACCGCCTCGCCATCAGCGGCAACCTCGGGCTCGGCGGGACGCTGAACCTCGACTTCACCGACTACGCCTGGCTCGGCGGGGAGGATACGTTCCAACTCTTCACCTGGGGCGGGAACCTGACCGGGACCTTTGCCGCCGTCACGATCACCGGCTGGAATCCCGCTTATGTCGATCTCGCCGATCTTTACACCACCGGCTCCATCACCGTCATCCCCGAGCCCGGGCTGGCCTGGCTGCTGCCGCTCGGGCTGGGAGTCGTCCTGGTCGCGCGGCGGCGGAAGACCACGGCGGCAGGTCGGCATTGACACGGCTTCTTTTGCTTTGATGATATCACCCCGATTGGACCCCATTTTGCATACTCCCGTTTCCAGTAAAGCTTCCCCGTCGCGGACCAAGTCCAGGCAGATCTACCTTGCCTTGAAACAACGCATCATGGCGGAGCCGCCGGGCACCTCCATCTCCACCGAGCAGGGGCTTTCCAAGGAGTTTGATGTCTGCCGGGCGACGATCAACAAGGTGCTCAAAAACCTCGAAGGCGAAGGGCTGCTGGTCAGCCGGCAGGGGGTCGGCCGCTTCGTCGCGAAACGCACCGAGGCCAACACCGGGTTTGTGGCCGTCCTGATCGAATCGCTTTCGCTGCTTCACCACCCGGTCATGGCGATCCAGCTCAAGGGGATCACGCAAGTGCTGGAGGAGGCCGGTCAACATCTGCGGATCTTTGCCTGCACGCGGCTCGACGATCACCAGGCGATTTCCGCGCAGCTTGCCGATTTTCTCAGGGGAGCCAGCGGGGCCATCATTACCTCCTATCTTTTTCCGGACGACGTGATTGATTCGTTCCGGGGGCTGCTCCCGATTTCGTGGATCGATCATCCCCCGGGGAGGCAGGGGCTCTTCGGCTCGCGTTCCGACTACCTGGGGGCGGGGTTCATTGCGGGCCGGAAGCTGCTGGAGCGCGGACACCGGCGGGTTCTGGTCTGCGTGCCCGAGCTTTCCATTTCGTTCTGCCGCGAAGCATGCGACGGCCTGCGCCTCGCCCTCCAGTCCTCTCCGGGAGGGGGGGAGATGGAGATCCTCGAAGTCGGCGCTTTTGAAGCCGGAGCGACCCAGGCGGCCTTGGAGAAATACCTCGCCGGGGCGGGCCCGTGCTTCTCCTCCGATGCCATTGTCGCCACTTCGCAGGAGATCGGCGCGGGCGCTTTTCATGCGCTGCAAGCCAGCGGGCGGCAGGTGCCCCGGGATTGTTCCATCCTCTCCCTCGGCTGCCACGGCGCACCGGCGATCCAGCTTCCCGGCACGACGCTCGCCTCAATCAATCTCGACCTCGAAGAGACCAGCGCCCGGGCCACCCGCCAGTTGCTCGATGCCATTGCGGGCAGGGCGATCAGCCAGTATGAACGCGACCTCCCCCTGCCGCGCTTTGTCGATGGGGGCTCGCTGGCCGAAAATCCCGGGCGGCTCACTTCGCGGCGAGCCGGTAAGCGCGGGGAGTGACGCCGGTCATCCGCCGGAAGAGCCGGTGGAAGTGTTCGATCGACTCAAAACCGCTCTCCAGCGCGATCTCCAGCAGCCCCCGGTCGGTCGTTGCCAGAAGCTCGCGGGCATGGTTGATCCGCAGCCGCTGCAAATGGGCGACAACGCTCTGGCCGGTCTCCTTCCTGAAGAGCCGGGCGAGGTGGGAGGGGGTGACATGACACGCGCGCGCGATTTCGGAGAGGCTGGCCGGTTCCCGGAAAACGGCGGCGATCTGCTCCAGCGCACGACGGACGACCGGGGAGAGAAGCGGCTCCCCCACCCCGCCGCCGGGAGGGAGGCCGATGACCAGCGGGCCGAGTTCGCGCGCGATCGTCAGCGGCAACCGCCCCAGTTCCTGAAGCTGCTGCGCCGCGTAGATCCGCTTGACCAGTGAATAGCTGACATAGGCGAAACGCCCCTCCACCCCGCGCGTCAATGCGGTCAGCAACTCCAGAAGCCGGAGCCGGATCAGGTTGATCTGATGCTGGTAACGGTGGAGGATGATGCCGCCCCACGCCTCCAGTGCTTCTTTGGCGTTCCCGCCGACCCTGCGCACCTCCCGCACGGCGTGGTGGAATGCTTCGACCTCCTCCTGAAGCGTCAGCACCGCGCTCTTCTGCCCGAGAAGGCGCAGTTCGCTGCGACGAAGGCGGAGGATGGCCTGTTGAACCGCGCCGACCAGGCGGCCTGCGCCGTCACATCCCCACGGGGGACGCGGGGAGCCGCCTGCCATCTCCACAGGTACAAACCAGTAGACCAGGCCGTCGTGAAGCCGCAACGGCACCGCACCGGCTTCCGGTGCCGCGGCTCCTTCGGGAAGCGCGACCACCTCCGCCGGGAGCGGGAGAGCGTGCGCACGCACGAAGGCTTGCGCCATTTCAACCGGGAGAGCGGGCCCGCCGAAAATCGCTTCCGCCACCCGGGTATCGATTTCTTTCATGAAAATATCAAAATTGATCAATAAGATGCCATAATCAGCCACGATTATTGCGTTTTGAATGATCTATCGTGTCATCCATGTCAACACCCACTCTTTCATCACCAACTTCCCATCATCTCGGTTCGGAGCAGATCGCCGCTTATCAACGCGACGGCTACCTGATCCTGCGCGGTCTTTACACGCCGGAGGAAGCCGCAGCGTTTCAGCAGGAGAGCGACCGGCTTATGAGCTCCGGTCTCGTCCATCCCGACAACTTGCGCACGCGCCACCGGAAGCTGGAAAACGCAACGGAAGTCGTCGAACGGATCGACCCGGTGATCGATGTCTCACCGCTCTTTCACAAGGTCGTACACGATTCCCGGATCACCACCGCGCTCGAAGACCTCTTTGGCGAACCGGCCCGGCTTTTCAAGGACAAGCTGATCTTCAAGGCTCCCGCCATGTCCGGCTACACGATGCATCAGGATTACGCCTGGTGGCAGCCGCAGGGCGACGTGAGCGAACTGCCGGACATCCACCCGGACAAGATCCTCTCCGTCATGGTCGCGATCGACGCCGCCGACGCGCTCAACGGGGCGATCGAACTCTTTCCCGCTGCCCACCATACCCTCCTCTCCACGCCGGGAGAGCTTCGCAACCTGAACGATGACGAAATTAAAAAGATCGACCTCTCCACCGCCGTCCTCGGCGAAACCGCGCCCGGCGACGTGGTCATCTTTCATTCGCTCACCCCGCACCGCAGCGAACTCAACCGCTCCCCGCGCAGCCGCAGGCAGCTTTACATGACCTACAACGCCGCCTCGGCAGGGGATGTCTATGCAAAGCAACAGGCGCACTATCGTTCGTACGCGCTCAAGGGCCGAGACGAGAACGGGCTGTTTTTCAAGTAGGACAAAACAGAACCTGGGGAATCGCTGATTTAATGGAGCCGGGCGGAGACGCTGGCCGTTTTGATGGATTTTTGGTTCGCTTTCCGCAGCCTGTCCCGGACAAATCGAGCCGAAAACCCGCACAAATGACCCGTTTACGATCAAGCTTGCCTTAATCAGCGGTTCCTTGGCGTGCCCCCCTTTCCTTCCGGATCTCTGCCATATATTCCACCGCGGGACCAAAATCGGCGCTTTCCGCTTTTCTTATCCACTCCAAACCATCAGTAATACGCCCCTCCTCCACAAGATCCTTTCCCAGGTTAAACTGTGATGCCGGATGACCAGCTTCGGCAAGACGCCTTAACCAGAAGTCCGCTTGATCTTCATCGAAATCACCAAAAGCATAGTGACGATATACCTTTCCCATCGCTTCAACATCACCCCTTTCCGCTTTGGCTATTTCCATCTTGAGGCGACCTTTGTCCAGCGTCATAACATCCGCCTGGGAGTAAGTTACTTCTGTCATCTGCTGACAACCAAGAGATGAAAAAACAATCGGAATTAATCCCAATAATATTCTTCCATGCCCATGGAATTTTTGAAGAGCGCACATCATTTTGGAAGAAAATTTTGACCCGAAACCTTTAGCAATTCCTTAAACTGTGAAATAATGATAAAAAGTCTACCAACCCATCTGGCTTCGCGGCTAGCTTCATTTTCAGGTCATCCGGCGGGAATTCATGCCGTTCAGGGATGACATGGAACGCAATGGTATCGAATCCGCCACGCGAAGAATGCCTCAAAAGACACGCGAAGCGGCAACGTGGCCGTCGAAAAAGAGCGTGTTGCGCACCGTCCGGTGCACCGGTGCGGAGGGCACCCGGGGGTCGGTGAAGTAGTCGCTCTCCGCAACGGTTGCCTGCCGGTCAAACTCCCAGAAGGCGGGAGTGGTCGCCGGATCGGGGAGCGCTGTGGTCCGCATCGGCGGAAGCGGTTCACCCTGGCTGCTGCTACGCCCGAACGGAAAGAGCGATGGTTCGTCGGGATCAATGATGATCTCTCCCGCCGAGTAGTAGCAGATCAACTGCGTCTCGTGCCGTGCGCTTTTGAGCCAGGCGGGGCAGGCGAGGATCTCCGCGGTGGCGGAGTGGAGCGGCGGCAGGTTTTCGAGCCGCAGGTAGGGGGCGAGGAAGGTCACCAGGTTGCCGCTCATCCGGTCAAAACCACCCTCCTCGTCGCTCTGGTAGATCGGCGATTGCCCCCGCCAGAGCGGGCCGGGCAGCGTCATGCTGTTCTCCCCCGTATAGAGCGCCATCGCGACCCCGAGGTTGCGGAGGTTGGAAAGACAGACCGTCTCCCGCGAGCGCTCGCGGTGACGATTCAGGAAAGCGACCGACACCATCGCCAGAATCGCCGCGATGCCGATGGCGACGAGAAGTTCGAAGGCGGTGACACCCGCCCGGCGACGCCGATGGCTCACGGGAGTAGGTGACATTACAGCACGATCCCTTTGTGTTCGAGCACTTCGGCCACCTGCTCAACGCTGGCGTCCGCCAGAAGCTGGCCGTCGATCTCCAGGCTGGGGCTGATGCACTTGCCGGTGAGCCGCTGCAACTCCTCGCCATAGGCCGGTTGCGTGGTAACGTTCCTGATTTCGAACGGAAGGTTCAGTTCATTGAGAAACCCGATGACCGCGGCGGCCCACGGGCATCCCGATTTTTTATAGAGGGTAATTTTCATCGCAGGCGAGCGTTGAAAGCGTAGCGGAAAACCGCCCCGCCCGGCAAGCCGGTTCTTCCTCTCTTCGAACGCGCGGTGAAAAAAGATCTTGTCTTTCATTACGTATTGAGGAAGAATCTATACGTAATGAAAACCGGTAGTTTCACTTCCAAAGCCTCCACACAAGGGATGGTTGCCGCGCGGGCGGGCGTTTCGCAGGTCACCGTTTCGCATATCCTGAGCGGCAAGGGTGGGAATTACCACGCCGACACACGCGAGAAGGTGCGCCGGGCGGCGGAGGAGCTTGGCTACCGCCCCAACCGCTATGCCCGCGCCATGCGCAATGGCAAAACGGGTTTGATCGCGCTGATTGATTTCGGTGATCTGCGCCAGCTCTCGCAGCGCAAGACCCGTGCGGCGGCGGAGGCCGTGATCCGCGAAAACTATGAACCGCTGGTACAGGAGAATTTTCTTCCTACCCGGAGTGTTGGTGACAGCGAATCCGCGGTGTTCCAGCGTGTGGTGGACGCACGGGTCGAAGGCGTCATCCTCATTCATCCGCGACTTAAACGGGACCATCTGGAGCGATTCCTGAAAACAGGGATTCCCACCGTCATCATTGGTGGCGGCCCTTTGGATAGCAGCATCCCGCGCTTTTATTCGGAACGGGCGTGGGGCTACCACGCGCTTGCACGGCATTTGCTGGGGCTCGGCTGCCGACGTCTGGGCACCCTGGCCGACAACACCGACCACCTTACCACCGGGGTGGAACGCGCCGTAGCGGAACACCCCGGCGATGTAGAGGTACGGCATTGCCGCCCCAGCGATGTGGAAAACCCTTTCGACCCCGCGCGCGGCTACCTGCGCGGCAAAGCGGGCATGGAAGAGATCCTGTCGTGGAAAACACGTCCCGATGCCGTCCTCTGCGGCAACGACGAATGGGCTCAGGGTGCCCTTGCCGCCTGCACGGAGGCGGGCCTGCGCGTCCCGCACGATATCGCGCTGACCGGTTTTGACGACGACATCGGTTCCGCATTCGGAGCTGTCCCCCTCACCACGGTCGCGCAACCGATCGGGGAAATGGCTCACGGAGCGGTGCAATGCCTCTTCAAAATGATCCGCGAAGGCCGCCCACCGCAGCCGGGGGAGTTCCGCTTCCCGGGGACCATGATCATCCGGCGCTCCTGCGGTGCATTCCTCAAGGAAAAGGAGGGCGGGAAATGATGCCGATTCCCGAACTACCCGCCCCAACTCAAATCCCTCTCCCCCAAAACACCATGAAACCACGTCTTTTCGCCACCCCGATCCTCGCCGCGGCCCTTCTTTCCTTCATCCCCGGACCACGCGTAGCGGCACAAGTCTCCAACACGTTTGAACTGACCTCCAGCGGCAACGCCAACTGGAACGATGCCGCCAACTGGACCCGTACCGAAGGAAGCGACAGCGTGCCACAGACCGTCGCAGACAAGGCCATCGTCTCGGGAAACTCGGGCGATTCCCGCAATCTGGTCGTCAATGCGAATGGTATCCACCTCGGCGAGATGGAGTACTCCTCCACTGGCACCTCCACGCAACGCCTGGAGGCGGATAGCGGCTCCTCCCGCCTGCTCAAGATCGGCACGCTGACCAAAAATGGTGCCTACGTACTGAGCATCCGCAACAACGCCGGAACGCTGGCGGTTGAAATCGGCGATTTCGTCCACAATACCAACGAAGTCGTCATCGGACAGGCCTCCTCGCTGGAACAATTCACCGTGACAGGCACCTCCACGATTGGCGCCAACGGAATCTTTCTCCTGGCCGGAGTGCAGGGCGGGATCATCCAACTGGGAAACCTCGACCTTGCAGGGAGCCTCGTCCTCGGCGGACGCGGCTACAGCAGCGGCACCGTCTCGGTCGCGTCGCTCAAAGGGAGCGGCGATATCCAGGTCAGTTCGTCCTCCAATCACAACGGCACGGCGGGAACCCTTCTCATTGAAAGCACGAACGCGACGCCGACCACCTTTTCCGGCATTCTGCGTGATTACCAATCCTCTCTCCGCCCTGCCGTGCTGACGGTGCGCAAAGCCGGCGCGGGCACGCAGATCCTCTCGCGCAGCGCGGGAAATACCTACACCGGGACAACGACGATTGAGGGTGGAGTCCTTGCCGTCACCAACACCAGCGGCAGCGGTCTGGGCACAGGGGCCGTCGTGGTTGAAGCCGGGGGCGCGCTTGCAGGCTCGGGCCTCATTGCACCCGGCGCGGGCAACGGCATCACCGTCAGGAATGGCGGGGTGGTGGCTCCCTCGGCGCATCTGGCCACCGGCTTTGCCGCCCTGACGCTCGATGGAACGGCGACCGGGTCGGAGCCGTTGCTCACCCTCAACGAAGGGGCTGCCTTCACCTTCCGGTTTGGAGCGGGCGATGCCAGCGACCGGATCGAATTTACCGGCTACGAAGCGGGGAAGCTGGCGCTCTTTGCCGGGGGCATTGCCGTCAACGGTCTTGAAGTCCTGGAAGGGACGTTCACACTCTTGAGCTTTAATACCATCTCCACCTCGGAGATCGCGGAACTTGGCGGCCTGCTCACGATAGGGAGCGGCTTTGGGGGTTACAACGCAACCTTTTCGTGGGAGGAAAACGCCATCCTGCTCAATGTCGCGGCCATTCCCGAACCGGGCCTCGCGGGGTTGCTTCTGCTGGGGGCGGGAGCGCTCGGGGTCGCAAGGCTCCGCCGCAAAGCTTTGTGTTAAAAGAAAAACCCCCATGAACTCTCAACAAAACCGCCGCCATGGCACCGTTTCGGGTTTCACCGCTACTGAACTGCTGGTAGCGCTGGCGACGGTGGCGGTGCTCGCCAGCCTGGTCTTTGCCGCCTCCACCAAGGCGTTGCGCACAAGAAACAAAATGCGCGACCTCACCAACCTGCGGACCATCGGCCAGGTATTCCACGCGTACCTTGCCGACAACAACCAGATCATTCCCGTTTGCGTATCGCCCTCGCCTGCGCGGACCTTCGCGCAATACCTTGGCTATATTGACGACGTGCGCGATTGGGGTGCTGACGTTTTCAGAAACGGCGCGGACGAGGCTTCCATCCGCAAACTCTTCATCAGCGGCTACGACCAGCGGCCAAACCCCTCCCCAGCCGACTCTTACGCCAGCAATGAGTATATCGGTTTCAACCCGAAGGCCGCCACCCCTTCCGAGGTCACGGTGGTGCGCTACGGAGAGATCGCCCGGCCATCGGGCAAAATCTATTATGTTCCGACGCACTTCCGGCGGGAATATGCCGCACGCTTCAGCGGTGCGCCCTCCAACTCTCCCTTCATCGACGGCAACAACACGGAATACAAGGGCCCCTTCCCCGCGCTCTTTGTCGACGGCCACGTCGAAATGGTGGAGGCCGACCCCGCCCGTACCGGCCGGACCGGCGCGCAGCTTCGCAAGGCCATGATTTACCCGAAGGAGCCGTGAACCGGCACCTTCCCACTTTATGTTAAAAATCCTCCAAACCGCCCTCTCCCTCGTAGCGCTCTCGTGTCTGGCGGGTTGCTCCAAGCCTTCCGCCATCCCGGAAACCCCGCCGCCGCAGCCGCCTGCGCACTGGTTTCAGGGACACTCCGCCGCAGCCGACGGGAGAGTGATCGCAGTGCCCGAAGGCGGCTCCCTCTCACAGGCGTTGGAGCAGGCAGCCCCGGGCGACACGCTCCAGCTTGCCCCCGGCGTCTACCGCGAGACGGTGCTCATCACCAAAGGCGGAGCGGAGGGTGCGCCGATCACCGTGCGCGGCAGCTTATCCGCGAAGGGCGAGAAGCTCACCCGCATCACCACCGGCACCCCGCTCGATGCGGCCGCGTGGGTAGCCGCGCCGGAGGTCGGCCCCGGGGTCTTTCGCTATGGCAAGCCGCTCGGTTTCAAGGCGGCGCTGCTCACGGCGGACGGACGGCAGATCGCGCCGATCCACCCCCGTACCGGTGGAGGCGGCGTCAACCAACGCAAGCTGACGGCCCGGGAAGTGCTGGCATGGCCGGAGGACCACCGGATCACCAATGATATCTATATCCCGCGCTATGTTGAGCAGGGCATCGCCTTCTGGGAGACGCTGGGAGCCGTCTCCTATCTCGAAGAAAATGAAAAAGCAGCGGACGGCCAGACCCTCTACCTCCGCTTTGCCGGTGGAGCCTCGCCGACAGGCTACGAGATCGAAGCCTACCCCGACGGCACCGCCCTCACCATCGACAATGCCGGGTATCTCGCCATTGCGGATTGCGCGATCTCAGGCGGCGTCTCGGGCGTGAAGATCACTGGCGAGCAGGCACAATACAACGAACTCCGCAACTGCGAGATCTATTTCGGCACCGACCGCGTGTTGCTGACGGGCGGGGCTTCGCACAATGTCGTCCGCGACTGCCGCGTGGAGATGCGCTTCTTCGGTACGCAACCCGGCGCGTGGGCGGGTGCGGAGGCTTTGGAAGACCCTGCTGCGCGGAAAGCCGCTGCCGCCCGCTGCTTCATCTACCGGTTTTACAAAGGGTGGGCCAGCGCTCATAACATTTCCAACGACCGCTCCATCACGCTGAAAGAAACCCGCGACAACCTGATCTGGAACAACGAACTCAACGGCGGGTTGATCGGCATCTCCATCGTGGACACCTCGGATATTCTCATTCAGGGCAACCGAGTACTCCATCACTCCAGTGTAGGCACCGCCATTCGCGCCAATGCCACCCGCATCCAGTACGACCGGAACCATTTTGAGGACAACAGCATCAACTTCCGGCTGCACGCGCTCAACGAAGACACCAACCGCATCGTCCGGTTGACGAATAACGAAAGCCTTTTGCCCGAAAAGCTCGGCAACCATGTTTTCTGCCATGTCTACCTTGAGCACGACGTGATCCGCGCGGAGACCTCGCCGGATGTCTACATCCTCAACAACACCTTTCGCGGCGGGGACAACGGGCTCCGCCTCCCCCACCCCGGCAATGTTGAAACCGGGTTGCCTAAGTTCGTCGTTGTCGGCAACCTCTTTGCCGTGGGCGGGAGTGCGGTTTCGGGAAGAACCCTCCGGGATCGGGATGATGCGCTCGGGGCGTTTGATTACAACCTCATCATCCAGAGTCCCGAGCAGGAGGTGCCTGCCGCGAGCTGGTTCGGCAGGCACAACGTTGTCGCACAGGATGCGGCGCAAAAACCGACCGCGCCCGACCTGCGGGGGACCTTCGAGATCAATGGCAAAACCTTCGAGCCGGTGCCGCTGATGGGGGAAGGCAGCGCCGCCCGGTAATGGCGGAACAAAGAGCCTTACGGCTTCACGTTCGGCTTGGTCTTGGTCTTGAGGATCGTCCCCTCGGGCGTGATTTCCAGTTCGTGCCGGGCATCCTTGGTGCGGACCTTGACCTCGTAGACCAGCTTGCCGTTTTCGTGGTCCTTTTCAGCGGAAAGGAGCGTGGCACCGGGAAGGTGGGTTTCGATGGCGGTCACGACTTCCTTGGGAAGCTCGGTCACGGCGATCGTTTCATCCGCCCACAACGGCGTGGCAAGGGCGGCGGTCACCAGCAGGGAACAAAGGATCTTTTTCGTCATCATATTCCAGAGAACGCTCCTCCGGCCACGGTCGGTCGTCACGATTTACGAGACGAGGGGGCAAAAAGGCGGGGGTTCTTACCGTTCCGTGTACTTGTAGGTCGCCCATGGGAAATCGTTGGTGCCGGGCCCAAGCATCTGCTCTCTGTTGAGGCTCTCGACATGACCGTCACAAAAGAGGACATTGACCCGCCCGCCGTGCCGGTCGGCGTAAAAGTCCCAATCCTCCTGAGCCTGCGAGCGGGCCGCGAGATACCACCCGACGTAAGGCTGGGTCGGCGTTTCATAATCAAACAGCATCAGCAGCTTGCCGGGTTCGTCGATTTTCGAGAGACGGGCGGGGCGATGCTTGTCGCTGACCCCGTTTCCAACGCCGTACCGGTTATAGGCATAGGAAGTATAGCCATGACCGCCCCGGTTTTTCAACAGGTCGGGTTGTACCTTTGTCTTGTCAACCGAAGGACAGATAAAACAGCGAAGATCCTTCAGGGCGGCGTTTCTTATCAGATAAGTGGTCCAGTAATCGGTGCCGGAACGTTCTCCGTCCGGCTTGTACTTGGCGGTCGCCCCGGGAGGGAAGACGCCTTGATGGTCGTTGAGATAGAGAAACATCAAGGCGCCGATCTCCCTAAGATTTCCGGCGCATCTGGAACGCCGGGAGATGAGCGTCGCCTGTCTGGAGGCGGGGATCGCGATCACGGCCAGGACCAGAAGAAGCGCTATGACGACCAACAACTCCGTCAGGGAGAAGGCGCGGGTACGGGTTCGGGGGAGCATCTTGAAGGGAGGTTAGCCTTTTCTTCGATAGATGACGCCGCCGATCAAGGCAAGCCCAAGCAGGCAAAGGGTCGTCGGACCGGCTTCCGGAATGGTGTAGACCAGCAGCAGTTCGTTGCCCGCCTGGGTCACACTAAAACTGCCGCCAAAGGGATTCAGGAAACCGTCGGCGTCAATCTCCCAGAGGGCCGCGTCAAACCCCTGAATCTCGCCGGTGACACCGAGAAGGGTCCAGCTCTGGCTGTTTTCACTGAAATCGGTCAGCAGACCGGAGTCACCTTCCATTGTAAAGGTGTTGAGTGTCAACCAGATCGCGGTCGCCCCGCTCAGGTCGAGGTCTCCGGTGATGGCGATTTGATCATACCCCTCTTCTGCGGCATCCCATTGCGTGATGCCCCATTCATAGGTCAACGCTTCCCAGCTCTGGGAAGTGCCGAACGAGAGGGTGCTTTTTCCTTCGCCGGGGGCGATCACCTGATGGATGTCATTGAAAGCGAGAGCGGAAGCGATCGTCCCCGTTCCGGTGATGCGGCCGCCTGATTCATCAAAGACGAGCGAACCGGTGACTTCTCCGTGAACGGCCAGCTCTCCCCCGTTGATGGAAAGCGCATTGGCCAGGGAGACCCCTTCGACCACCTCGATCACGGCATCGCTTTCGATCTCCGCCTGCCCGACGCCGAGGGCTGAAGCGTGCGCGGCCACCACTTTCCCGGCTTCGACGCGGGTGCCGCCCGAATAGTTGTTTTCGCCGGAAAGCGTCAGGGTGCCTCCGCCCCGCTTCGTCAGTTGGAGGGTTGAATCGTCTCCTTTTTGAAGCAGGGTGCCGCTAAAGAGATCGTTACCGGTCGAATCGACGATCAGGTTTCCTTTGTATGCCTTATATGTCGGGGAAGTGCCGATGGTATTAAAGACCGATACCTCTCCCCCGCCCTGGAGCTTCGTGATACGAAAGACCTCTGTCGTTTCGGATGATTGCTTGCCGAGATTGAGAACCAATGTCCCTCCCGATGCGACCGAGACGGCGCCCAGTTCGGTCGGGGTGGAAAGCGTGCCGCGCACGGACAGGCGAAGCCCCATGAAAGCGCCCGATGCAATCGTGGTGTTGCCTGCGATGGAAACACCTTTGAACGCGGCGTTCTCCGTCCCGAAATAAAGCTCGCCCCCGTTCAGAATCACGTCTCCGGCAATATTGATAGCCAGTGAGCCGTGGGTATTGTTGGTGAAGTTAAGGCGACCGCTTTCGCTGGTCAGGTCGCCCGCGAGATTGAGAACAATGACGTTGCTGGTTCCCTCTCCTTCATTGAGGCTTCTCAGGACATAGGTTCCCGAATGGTCCAGAGAAAGATTATCAAGGTAGTAGCTCCCTGTTAGAGAAAATTCCAATGTCCTGCCTGCGTTGCCCAGATAGGCAGAATGCCGGGCGGGAGGAGCGTTGGTCGTCGGCACCGTATCCGGGGTGGTCTCCCGGGCGGTCCACTGGGAAGCGTCGTTCCAAAGGCCGCTGGCTCCGGTAAAATCAAACGTGGTCGCCTTGGCGGCAAGGGCTGAAACAAGGAACGCGACGGGGAATAGGAGCAGTTTTCTGTTCATCGGTTTTCTTAAAGGGGGATCAAGGAAGTTTCCGGTCTTTTTATA
>Ga0182739_1000476_pt1 | contig 51942 bp, 44 predicted proteins | sample eDN5th30CBELigBY_FD_128873 | JGI IMG/M metagenome (GOLD analysis project Ga0182739, IMG submission 128873) | Enriched backyard soil microbial communities from Emeryville, California, USA - eDNA 5th pass 30_C BE-Lig BY (version 2) (version 2) | ecosystem: Environmental > Terrestrial > Soil >... | reverse complement strand
TTACGTGGTCGCCGGCACGCTCGCGCGCGCGGTTGCGCTCGCCGCGCGCGATGCCGCGGCGTCGGGCCTGCGCGAACCGGTGGTGCTGCTGTCACCGGCCTGCGCGTCCTACGACCAGTTCCCGAACTTCGAAATACGCGGCGCGGCATTCGGCGAGGCCGTGCGCGCGGAGGTTGAAGGCTCTGCGTAGCTTCACCGGCTATGCGGGCGCCAGCCTGCGGGTGGCCGGCCGCCACAGCAGCCAGATGGCGATGCCGAGATTGAGCAGGTTCCACGCCAGCCCGTTGCCGAACGCCGCGGCATAGGAGCCGGTGAGGTCGAAGATCAGCCCCGAAAGCCAGCCGCCGAGCGCCATGCCGACGATGGTCGCCATCAGCACGATGCCGATGCGCGTTCCGGCTTCCTTCGGCGGGAAATACTCGCGCACGATGATCGCATAGCTCGGCACGATGCCGCCCTGGAACAGGCCGAACAGCGCCGAGATGACGTAGAGCGACAACATGCCGTCGAACAGCAGATAGAGGAACAGCGCGACGCCCTGCAGGAACGAGCCCAGCAGCAGCGTGCGCAGGCCGCCGATACGGTCGGCGATGAAGCCGGACGCGATCCGGCTGATGATGCCGAACCCCATCATGATCGAGAGCATTTCGGCGCCGCGCGCGACGCCATAGCCGAGGTCGCCGCAATAGGCGACGATGTGCACCTGCGGCATCGACATCGCCACGCAACAGGCGACGCCCGCGACCGACAGCAGCACCATCAGCGTGCGCGGCGACACGCCTTCGAGCGGCGGCGCGGTGCCGCCGTTCGCGGCCCCGCCTGCGACAGCGCGGATGTTGGGCCGCCGCCTGAGCAGGAAGATGAGCCCCGGCAGCATCACGGCGATCGCAACGGCGACGCCGATATGGGTCGCACGCCAGCCCGAGGTCGCGATGCCGTAATGCACGATCGGCGGCCAGACCGTGCCCGCGAGATAGTTGCCGGCGGCGCAGATCGAGACCGCGACGCCGCGATAGCGCTCGAACCAGTAGGAAATGTCGGCGATCAGCGGTCCGAACGCGGACGAAACGCCGATACCGATCAGAAGGTGCGCGGCAGCATATTGCCAGAGGCTCTGCGAAAGCCCGGCGGCGACATAGCCGAGGACGATCGAGGCGCCACCCAGCGTCATCGGTGTGACCACGCCATAGCGGTCGGCGAGCCGCCCCATCAGCACGCCGCCGCCGGCAAAGCCGGCCATCGCCAGCGTGAAAGGCAGCGTCGCGTCGGCACGCGCCACGCCGAACTCGGCTTGTACCGCCGGCAGGGCGACCATGATCGACCACATGCCGACGCTGGTGACGGTGGCGGCGAGCACCGCGACGACGAGCCGCGTCCACGAATAGCGCGAGTCGATCTCGTCCGGCGGCTCGGGCCGGATTGCGACGGTGTCAGAGGTCACGGCCCGGCGTTTCCTGCGGCTTCTTGTGTGCTCTGGTTAGCACGAAGCGGCGGCTGCCGGACATGAAGAATGCGAATGCGTGAGTTTCGCGGGAGTGATCGATGGAGAAGCGCGTCGCCGGATTTGATCCTCCCCCGCGCAGCGGGGGAGGATGGGGGCGTGGCTCAATTCTCCCGCTTCACAGCGCTTTCGTGCCAGTGGCGCAAAGCGAAATGCGCGATCGTCGAAGTGACCAGGAAGATCGCGATGCCGGAGAGCGAGATCAGGATCAGCGCGGCGAACATGCGCGGGATCTGCAACTGGTAGCCGGATTCGAGAATGCGATAGGCGAGGCCCGAGGAACTGCCGCCGGAACCGGCGACGAATTCCGCCACCACCGCGCCGATCAGCGCGAGGCCGCCGGAAATCTTCAGGCCGCCGAGGAAGTAGGGCAGCGCGGCGGGCAGCCGCAGGTAACGCAAGGTCTGCCAGCGGCTCGCGCGGTAAAGCTGGAACAGGTTGATGAGATTGTGGTCCGCGGAGTTGAGGCCGAGGATCGTATTGGAGAGGATCGGGAAGAACGCGACGATCCAGGCGCAGATCAGCAGCGAGAGATTGATGTCGCCGACCCAGATGATGATGAGCGGCGCGATCGCGACCACGGGCGTCACCTGCAGCACGACCGCGTAGGGGAACAGCGACATCTCCAGCCATTTCGACTGGGTGAACAGGATCGCAAGCGCCACGCCGACCGACACTGCCGCGATTAGCGCGGCGAGCGTGATGCGCAGCGTCACCATCAGCGACTCGGCGAGCGAGGGCCACTCCGTCCACAGCGTCTCGCCGATCGCGAGCGGGCCGGGCAGGATGTATTGCGGAATACTGTTGTAGCGGACGACAAACTCCCAGGCCGCGAGCGCGACCACGCCGATCACCAGCGGCGCGATGATGCCGGGCCAGGAACTGGCGCTTATGCCGAGGATGCGGCGCTCTTCCGCGAACACCGGCCGCGCTTCGGCGTCGGTGCCGTCATGCGGCGCGTTAGCGGCAGCCGCAGGCCCGGAAGAGTAAGGCGTGTCGGTCATGCGGCGATAGCCTTCTTGAGCGTCTCGGAAGCGATGCGGCAAAGATGCGCGTATTCCGACGAAGTGCGGAACAGTTCATCGCGCGGATAGGCCGCATTGTTGGTGAGGTCGGCGATGACGCGGCCGGGCCGCGCCGCCATCACCACGATCCGTTGCGAGAGATAGACGGACTCGAACACCGAGTGGGTGACGAATACCGCGGTGAAGCGGTTCTTCCACCACAGGCCGAGCAGGTCGTCGTTGAGCCGGTGGCGGGTGATCTCGTCGAGCGCGGCGAACGGCTCGTCCATCAGCAGGATCTTCGGCCGGGTGACGAGCGCGCGCGCGATCGAGACCCGCATCTTCATCCCGCCCGAAAGCTCGCGCGGATAGGATTTCTCGAAGCCCTTGAGCCCGACCAGAGCGAGCATCTCGGCGGAGCGCGCCTCGCTCTCGGACTTGCCGACGCCGGCGAGCGTCAGCGGCAGCATGACGTTGCGCAGGGCGCTGGCCCACGGCATCAGCGTCGGGTCCTGGAACACGAAGCCGAGGTCGGGATGCGGCTGGCCCTTTGTGTCATGCGCGGTCGTCGGCCAGTCGATCCTGCCTGTACTCGGTTCGCCCAGCCCCGCGACGATGCGCAGCAGCGTGGACTTGCCGCAGCCCGACGGGCCGAGCAGGCTGACGAACTCGCCTTCGGCAAGGTTCAGGTTGACATCGCGCAGCGCCAGTGTGCCGTTCGCAAACTGCTTCGAGACGTTGCGAACCGCGACCAGCGGCTGCGCCGACGTGGTGCTGCCTTTTCGCTTTTCTGCCAGCGCGGTCACACTCACGCACCGACACCCTTGTTGATGAATTCGAGGCTGTAAGCCTTTTTGTAGTCGATCCCCTTCGGGAACGAGCCGGCGTCGGTCATGGTCTCGTAGAAGTTCTGCCAGCGCGCGTCGGTCATGGCGCCGATGCCGAGCTTGAGCGCGTCGCCGGAGCGCACGATGCCGTTCTCGTTCAGCACCTTGAGCGCGTAGGCGAGCTTCTCGCTGTCCATGTCCGGATTGTCTTTTTGAATCGCCTTGTTGGCCGCTTCGATGTTCGGCCCGCCCTTGACGTATTCGGCCCAGCCTTCGAGTGAGGCGGTGATGAAGCGCTGCACGAGGTCCTTCTTCTCGTTGACCATCTTCTGCGAGATGTTGATGGTGGTCTGGTAGTTGCCGTAACCGGCATCCGCGATCAGGTGGACGACAGGTGTGACGCCGGCTTTGCGGATCACATACGGCTCCGACGAGAGGAAGCCCTGCTGCGAGACATTCTTGTCGGCGAGGAAGGGCGCCATGTTGAAGGTGTAGGGGCGGATCTGGTCGTCGGTGAAACCGAACCGCGCACGCAGGAACGGCCAGTAGCTGTTGCGCGCGCCGGCGCTGATCAGGATCGGCTTGCCCTTGAGCTGCGGGAAGGTGTCGTGCCCGACATTCGGGTGCGAGATGATGACCTGCGGATCCTTCTGGAAGATCGCCGCGATGCACAGGAACGGCAGGTTCTGCCGGACGTAATGGATGCCCTCGAACGAGTTCGACATGATCATGTCGACGCGGCCGCCGAGCAGCAGCTGCGAGGGGTTCTGCTGCGGCCCGCCCATGCGCAGGTCGCAGTCGATGCCGTACTTCTTGTAGATGCCGTTTTCCCGCGCGAGATAGAAGCCGCCATGCTCGGCCTGCGCGCGCCAGTTGGTCTGGTAGCTGACCTTGTCCAGCGTCTGCGCGGATACGCGCGCGCCCGGGACCGGCACCAGGGAGGCAGCGGCGGCGCCGCCCAGCAGCCCCAGCGCGTGCCGGCGGTCGATACGATATTTCATCATCGTCATGGTCTGCTTCCCCGTATCGTCAAATGTTCTTCAATTCGGCTGAGGCCGGGCCGCCGGTCATTACCGTTGTCAGCCGTCCCCAGAGGTTCGCCCGGGCTCGCCAGGATGCAACGGCTGCACAAGCCGTGCCGAATGCCCGCAGAGGTTGGCGAACTCGACACAGGACCGTGCGGCTCCCTTGCCCGGAGGCGCATGTTAGCAACCGGCATGCCGCGCCGTACAGGCCGTTGAGATGCCGCGCCCTTTGGCACTGCAGGTTCCGGCCGCACCGGCGTTCTGCCCAAAGATGTGGCAGATGCCCGCAGTCGCGTCATTAGCCCCGGCCGGTTATCCCCAATCGATGACGCAAGGGGCCGTCGGCGGCAGGGCAGACGGGCGGGCCCGTGGGCCCGCGGTCGCGAAATTGGCGTCCATCTGTCGGTGGTGCGCGTCGGGGCAGGGGACAGCGGCGATGGCGCCTTTGCCTTGGCCGGCGGTGAAACGCTATGGTCCTCTGGCGACCGGGCTCCCGGCCCCGTCGCGCGCCCGCGCCAACAGGATCAAATTGCCATGACCGCCGCTGTCTCTTCCCCCGTTTCCTCGCGCTACGACATCGACGGCTTCCTCACGGATATCGGGGACGTCCCGGTGATGACCGATCCGGTGAACGTGCGCCGGCGTTCGCGCGATTTCTTCTGGTACAGCCCCGTCCTCAACAAGCAGTTGCATGGCCTGTCCGCCGACATTCTGGCGTTGCCGCGGGACGAAGCCGATGTGATCCGCATCGCGGCCTCCTGCGCGAAGCGCCGCATTCCGCTCACGGTGCGTGCGGGCGGCACCGGCAATTACGGCCAGATGGTGCCCCTGCAGGGCGGCGTGCTGCTCGACATCACCGGCCTCAATCAGATCGAATGGCAGCGGCCCGGCGCGCTGCGCGTCGGGGCAGGCGCGCGCATGGACCACATCGACGCGGCCACCCGGCCGAACGGGTGGGAACTGCGGATGCACCCCTCGACCAAGCGGACTGCGACCATCGGCGGCTTCGTCGCCGGCGGCTCGGGCGGCATCGGCTCGGTGACCTATGGCGGTCTGCGCGAGCCGGGCAACATCATCGCCGCGCGGGTCGTGACCTGCGAGGAAGAGCCGCAGGTGATCGAACTGCGCAACGACGCCGCGCAGAAGATCAACCGCGCCTATGGCACCACCGGTATCATCACGGCGCTCGAAATGCCGCTTGCCCCGGCCTGGCCGTGGATCGACATGATCGTCGTGTTCGACGACTTCTTCGACGCCATGCAGTTCGGCTACGAGGTGGCGCTCGCCGACGGCATCGTCAAGAAACTGCTCACACCGATCATCTGGCCGATCCCTGAGCAGTTCCCGGCGCTCAAGGCGCATGTGCCGGAGGGCAAGCACATGCTGATCGCGATGATCGCCGAGCCTTCGCTCGAGAGTTTCAAGGCGATGCTGGCGGGCCGCGGCACGATCACCTTCGAGGAGCCGCACGACGATGCGCCCGGCAAGGAGCCGCTCTACGAATACACCTGGAACCACACCACCCTGCAATGGCTCAAGCAGGACCGCAGCATCACCTATCTGCAATGCCTGTTCCCGGCCGACCGCGTCGTCGATTCCGTGCGCGAGATGTGGGCGATGTTCCCGGACGAGGTGCTGCCGCACACCGAGTTCATCCGCTTCAACGGCCGGGTGTCGTGCTCGGCGCTGCCGATCGTGCGCTACACCACGGAGGAGCGGCTCAACGAGATCATCGCGCTGCACGAGCAGCACGGCGTCTTCATCGCCAATCCGCATGTCTATACGGTCGAGGACGGCACCCGGCACAAGTCGACCGGCGCCGACCAGCTTGGGTTCAAGGCCGAGGCCGATCCTTACGGCCTGCTCAACCCCGGCAAGATGCGGACGTACAAGCCGGTGCGGAATTGACCTCGGCGCACGTGTCCCGGACAAGCTCCGCGCAGCGGAGCGCAGAGCCGGGACCCCGGTTTGGGACGGCTCGGGAGAGACCGGGACCCCGGATCGTCGCCGCCCTGCGGGCGGCTTGTCCGGGGAACACGATGGCAACCGCACGAAACTGACATGCGCGTCCTCTATCTCTACTGCCACCCGCTCGAGGAGAGTTTTCACGCTGCGATCCGCAGGGAGGCGCTGGCGGGGCTGGCAAGTGCGAGACACGAGGTCGATCTGTGCGATCTTTACGCGGAGGGCTTCGACCCGGTGCTTTCGGTGCAGGAGCGGCGCGACTATCACGACACCGACCGCAACCAGACCAACGTCGCCTCCTACGTGGCGCGCCTGCGCGCGGCGGAGGCGCTGATCGTGCAGTTTCCGGTCTGGTCGTTCGGGCCGCCGGCCATGCTCAAGGGCTTCTTCGACCGGCTGTTCATGCCGGGGGTCGCCTTCGACATGTCGGACCCCGGCAACGTCAAGCAGCTTCTCACCAACATCCGCCACATCGCTGGCATTGCGACCTATGGCCGGCCGTGGTGGAACGCGGTCTATGTGCTCGATCCGCCGCGCAGCATGGTCAAACGCTACCTCAAGCGCGTCACCGGCGGCGGCGCCAGGGCGCAGTATCACGCGCTCTACCACATGAATGTCGCGACCGAGGCCCAGCGCACCGCCTTCATGGCGCGCGTGCGCGCGGCGATGGAGCGGTTTTGACGCGGTCACAAGAGGTGAAACGGAGCCTGTCGCGCGTGTTCGCGGTATAAGATTCGGCTCAACGCCCCCGGGAGTCCCACATGCGCAAACTTTACTGGAACCAGCTCACCACCAAGGAATTCGAGACGCTCGATCCGGCGACGACGATCGCCGTGCTGCCGGTCGCCGCGACCGAACAGCACGGGCCGCATCTGCCGGTCTCGACCGACACCAGCATCGGCGAGGGCATGATCGGCGAGGTCGTCAAGCGGCTGCCGGACGACCTTTCGATCCTCATTCTTCCGACGCAGACCATCGGCAAGTCGAACGAGCATCTGCGTTCGCCCGGCACCATCACGTTCTCGGCCGAGACTGCGATCCGCGCCTGGACCGAGATAGGCGAGGCGGTGCATCGCGCGGGGCTTCGCAAGCTGGTGATGGTCAACTCGCATGGTGGCAATGTCGACGTGCTCTCCATCGTCGCGCGCGATCTACGGGTTCGGCTCGGCATGCTGGTGGTGTCGTGTTCGTGGAGCCGCTTCGGCCGTCCGGCCGGGCTTTACACGGACGAGGAACTGGCCGTCGGGATCCATGCAGGCGACGCCGAGACCTCGGCGATGCTGCATTTCCGGCCCGAACTCGTGCACATGGAATATGCTGAGAACTTCGCGCCCGCGACCATCGAGATCGCGAAGGAGTTCGCCTATCTGCGGCCGACCGGCTTCACCGCCTTCGGCTGGATCGCGCAGGACCTGCATCCTTCGGGCGCAGCGGGCGATGCCTCGCGCGCGACCGCGGAAAAGGGCCGCCTCACCGCCGAATTCCAGGCCGAAGCCTTCATCAAGCTCCTGCGCGACGTGACGAATTTTTCGCTCAGCCGACTGGCGTGAGGCTGGCAGAACGGCCGCGCTCCCTTTCCCCGCTTGCGGGGAGAGGTGCAGGCCGCGCGCTTGGCGGGCTCAACCCAGCCCATCCAGTTCCCGATAGTCCGGCAACCTGGCATCGACCGCCTTGCCCGCGATCACCACCACGCGGTCGGACTGCGGGCGCGAGAGCAGTTCGTTGAGCGTGCGTGCACGCGTGAGCACGAAGTCGGCCGGGCCGCCTTCCGCGATCGCGCCGGCACCGTCGAGCCGCATGATCTCGCCTGGCGCGGGGCCGAGCAGCCGCAGCCAGGGCCGCTCCGAATGATCGAGGTGCAGGATGCGCGTCGCCTCACGGAACACTTCCAGCATGTCGAGGTCGCCATAGGCGTAGAACGGGTCGCGCGTATTGTCGCTCGCGATCAGCGCCGGCACCCCCGCTTCGGCCAGTTCATGCAACGGGGCGACGCCGCGATAGCGCGGCGTGCGGTTGGCGGTGCGGTCCTGCAGATACATGTTGCACATCGGCAGTGACACCACCGCCATGCCGGCCTCGCCCAGCCGGTCTATCACCCGTACGCGCTCGTCGTCGTCTGCGACCGACAGCCAGCAGCAATGCCCGGCGGTGATTTTGCCCTTGAAGCGATGGCGCAGCGCGGCGAGCGCGATGCGCTCCAGCGTGCGCGCCTCCGGCGCCAGGCTCTCGTCGACGTGGAAGTCGAGGTCGAGCCCATGCGCGATGGCGGCACCGAAGATGCGGTCGAGCGCGGCCTCGAGTTTCGGTCCGGGCGGCTCGCCCATGAAGGTGAGGCCGCCCAGCGCGCTGCCATGACGCGCCACGGTCTCGACCATCGCGCGGAACTGCGGTTCGTCGTCGACCGCGATGTCGGCCGGATAGAGCGAGACGGCCTGCAGGGCGATGCGGTCCTTCCACGCTTCGCGGACTTCCGCGAACACAGGCCAGGTGATCGCCGTCTGCCTGCCGATCGAATCGAGGTGGGTGCGGACCGCGCCGGTGCCGTGCGCATAGGCGCAGCGTAGCGCGAATTCCATGCGCGCCCGCACATCTTCCGTGTTCCAGCGTGCCTCGCGGTCGCCGGCGACGGTGGTGCGCGCGCCGAGAAAGCTGCCGTCCGGGTTCGGACTGCGCGCCCAGATATGCCCCTTGTCGAGATGCGTGTGCATGTCCACGAAGCGCGGCAGCACGAGGCCGCCGTCGAGATCGACGACAGGGAGATCAGCCGCGGGCTTTGCACCGTCCGGCGCCAGCGCGGCGATGCGGCCGCGGTCGACCACGATCGTGCAGCGCGCGATGCCGCCGGGCCCCTCATGCGTTGCCAGCGCGGGCGCGAGATCGACCGGCACGCCGGCATTGGCGAGACGATAGGAGGAGGCGGTGGGAATGGCGGGGGAGGGCGAGGTCATGCAACGGCTGCTTGGCGGAGGTTTGGCGTGGTTCCGTCATGCGCGGGCTTGTCCCGCGCATCCCGAACGGCGTGCACTTGCGTGCCGCATCGAGGTCGCTGGGACAAGCCCGGCGATGACGCTTACAGTGTGGCATTGCGCGTGCGATAAAGCCAATCTCGACGGTGCCGAAGCAAGAGTTGCCCCATGACCAACCGCCCGCTCAACCCCAAAGCCATCCGGCCGCCATTCGCGGCCTACAGCCACGGCGTCGCTGTGCCCGCCGGTGCGCGGCTCGTCGTCACCTCGGGCCAGCTTGGCGTCGGGCCGGACGACATCGTGCCGGAGGACGTGGAGGCGCAGGCGGTTCTCTGCTTCGAAAACATCAAAGCGATCCTGGCCGAGGCCGGGATGACGCTCGCGGACGTGGTGCGTTTCTCCGCTTTCGTGACCGACCGCGCCTATTTCCCGATCTATGGCGCCGTGCGCCGCCGCTACGTGCAGGGCGAGGCTTTTGCCTCGACGCTGATCGTCGTCTCCGGCTTCACGCGGCCGGAATTCAAGATCGAAGTGGAGGCGACCGCCGCGCGCCTCGATCCGTAATGGCTGCCTTGGCCGCCGGAATGTTCTGCGCCGGCATTTGATGAAGACCGCGCGCCGCATTACCATTCTCCGAAGCGCCAAAGCAGAATGCGCGGAGGAGACGTCATGCCCATCCCTGAAACCAACTTCAATCCGCCGTTCAACATCACCCGCGCCAGCCACCTTGTCTTCACCGTGCGCGACCTCGGCGCGAGCCGCGCCTTCTATACCGAAGTGCTCGGCCTGATCGTCAGCGACGAGGATGCCGATACGCTATGGCTGCGCGGCGTCGAAGAGCGCGCGCATCACAGCCTGACGCTCAAGCGAACCACCGGCGTGCCGATGTGCGAGCGCGTCGGCTTCCGTGTCTTCACGGACGACGACCTCGAAAACGCCAAGGCGCATTTCGACCGCTCGGGCGTCAAGGCGGCGTGGGCCGAGGTCGCGCATCAGGGGCGCACGCTGCATGTCTCCGACGCCGCCGGCACGCCGCTCGAACTCTGCGCCCGCATGGAAACCCGCGAGCGTCTCCATACGCGCTACGACATCCACAAGGGCGCGCGTGCGCTGCGCATGGACCATTACCAGGTCATCGTCCCCGACGTGCTCAAGGCGGCCAAGTGGTACATGGACCTCGGCTTCCGCATCTCCGACTACATCTGCGTCGAAGGCACTGACAACGTCGTCGGAACCTTCCTGCACCGCAAGGATAATCCGTGGGACATGGTGTTCCTGCATCGCGCGGGACCTCGCTTCCACCATTTCGGCTATGTCGTGGAGTCGGTGAGCGACATGATCCGCGCCTTCGACGTGGCGGGCAACATCGGGCTCGCGCACAGCATCGAGCACGGACCCGGCAGGCACGGCCACAGCCATTCCTACTACACCTATCTGCGCGACCCGGACGGGCACCGCTGCGAATTGCTGCTGCCCGCGGTGCAGCTCATCGACATTGACGAGGAGCCGCAGCGCTTCACCGTGAAGCCGGGCACCAACACCAACCGCTGGGGCCTGCCCGCGCCGAAAAGCTGGTTCGATGAGGCGACGGTTTTCGCGGGCGTTCCGGTCACGATGCCGCCGGTGCAGGGCTCGCCGTTTACGCTCGAACGGTTCCTGGAGGCAAAGCCGGCTGCGCCGGTCTCCGCGGCCTAATTCGCAAGGCGCGCGGCGTCCGGCATGCGGGCTCGATCCGGCGCGGCGAACGAACAGGTGGATTGTCGCCGCGTAACGGAGAACAATGAACGTCATTCATGCGCTCACAAAAAATCAGAGCGCAGCCAAAGGCTCTCGGGAGGAGCGCACATGATTTCACGACGCAGCGTATTATTGGGAACGACTGCGGCCGGCATGTCGGCGGCGGGTCTGGCGATGAGCGACCGCCCGGCGCGCGCGCAAGGCGCGGTTGGCGGATGGCCGACACGCCCCGTGCGCGTGGTCTCGCCGGCAGGTGCGGCGGGACCGAGCCAGAATTTCCGGCTCTATGCGGAGCAGTTGCGCGACCGCTTCGGTCAGACCTTCGTGCTCGAAAATGTTCCGGGCGGCTCGGGCGCGATCGGCGCGCAGCAGGTGCTGCGCTCGAACGACGGCCACACGCTGGTCATGGCCTCCAACAGCGCGATCGTGTTGGCGCCGTTGGTGATCCCGAATTTCCCGGTGCATTACACGCAGTTCGAGCCGATCGCGCTGATGCTGCGCTTCCGCTTCCTGCTGCTGGTCAACCATGACCTGCCGGTGCGCTCGCTGGCCGAACTCGTCGCTTACGCGAAAGAGCGGCCCGGCAAGCTCAACTTCGGCTCGCCCGGCGTCGGCACCGGCGGACATCTGGTGACGGAAGTGCTGGTGCGGCGCACCGGCATCAAGGCGACGCATGTTCCCTACAAGTCGACGACCCAGCAGATGATGGAGACCGCGCAGGGGACATTGCAGTTCACCTTCGACACCATCGGCAATGCGCGGCCGATGGTCGAGGCCGGCAAGCTGATTCCGCTCGCGGTCACCGGCGCGCAGCGCGCGGAAACCGCGCCCGACATTCCGACGCTGGGCGAACTCGGCTATCCGGATTTCGAGAACATGTTCGTCACCAACGGCCTTTTGGCGCCGAAGGGCACCTCGATGCCGCGCAGCGCGATGAACGCGCTCGCCGCCGAGATCGCCAGGCTCAACAGCGCCGGGCCGGTTCCCGAACGGCTCAAAGCGCAAGCCTACGAGATCGGCATGGGTACGCCGGCGGATTACGCCGCCTCGCTCGAGGCCGACCACAAGATGTGGAGCGCGATCGTCAAGGAGACCGGGATCAAGGTCGAACTGTAAGTCTCGTCTCGATTTCGTATGCGAGGGCGAAGCCGACCCCTTGGATCTGTGACAATGCCCGTTCTGACCCTCTCATTCGATAATGGCCCCGAACCGGATGTGACGCCGGGCGTGCTCGACACGCTCGCGCGTCACGGCATCAAGACGACGTTCTTCGTCATCGGCAGCAAGCTGGAATCGGGCGAGCGCCGGTCGCTTTGCGAGCGTGCGCGCGGAGAGGGGCACTGGATCGGCAATCACACCTACACGCATGCGACGCCCCTCGGCCTGTCGAAGGACCCGAATGTTGCGGAGGCCGAGATCGGGCGCACGCAGCGTGTCATCGGCGACCTCGCGCATCCGGACCGCTTGTTTCGGCCGTTCGGCGGTGGCGGCAATCTCGACCAGCGGCTGATGACGGCGCGCGTGCGCGACTACCTTGTCCGCGAGCGCTACACATGCGTGCTCTGGAACGCGATCCCGCGCGACTGGAGCGATCCCGACGGGTGGGTCGAACGCGCCCTGAAGCAATCGCAGGAGCGCGACTGGTCGCTGATGGTGCTGCACGATCTGCCGAGCGGCGCGATGCGGCACCTCGATACGTTTCTGAACAGCGCCAAAGAGTCCGGCGTCAGCTTCCGCCAGGAATTCCCGCCGGATTGCGTGCCGATCCTGCGCGGCGAGATCGTGCGGCCGATTGATGCTTTCGTGACGCGCGACACATCCACACCATCGACAGGAGAAGAATCATGAGGCGCATGGAAGGCGTCGATCGCGACGCCATGACGGCGCGGCAGCGCGAGATCGTTGCCGAGATCGAGCAGGGGCCACGCGGGCGCGCCGGCGGCCTGATGATGCTTTGGCTGCACAGCCCCGATCTTGCCGAGCACGCGCAGCGCGTCGGCGCTTATTTCCGTACACAGGACAATCTGCCGCCGCATCTCATGGAGATGGTGGTGCTGACGACCGCGCGACATTGGAACTGTGAATACGAGTGGGTTCAGCACGAACCGTTGGCCCGCAAGAAGGGGCTCGATGATGCGATTATCGAGGCGATTCGCGAGCAGCGCACGCCTTCATTCGGCGATGCGGGCGCGAAAGCGGTCTACGATTTCACGACTGCGATGCTGGCGACGCATCAGGTGAGCGACGACATATTCGACGCGGTGCGCACGCATTACGGCGAACGCGGCATCGTCGATGTCTCGATCCTGATCGGCCATTACATCCACGGCGCGATCCTCATCAACGCCGTCCGTATGGGCCGCCCCGAGGGCACGCCCGCACCGTTCTGACCTTGCCGTGGCGGAGCCCGGCTCTCGCCACGCCAGTTTGCGAAGAGTCTTGTTTGAGCATCGCAACTTCCGAAAACCGGTATCCACTTTTCGGAGCGATGCTCTACCCCGATCGGGGCTGCAGCCGGTATGGTTCGATGAGGCGCTTCGGCAGCGGCGCCGGAACCGCAATGCCGAGTGCGGCATAGGCGCGGATCTTGTTGCGCAAGGTACGCACCGAGATGCCGAGCGCGCGCGCGGCGGTGGTGCGGTTGCCGTGGTGGTTCGCGAGCGTCCGGAGGACCAGTTCGCGTTCCACCTCCTCGACCGTCTGGCCCTGGCCAGCCGGACCGAAGTCCTCATCGGGAGGCGATGCCGTGCCGGCGGCATCGGCTTGAGACAGCGGGCGCAACGTCCACGGAGACGGCGCCTGTGGGGACAAGTAGTGCGTCATGATGACCTCCTGACCTCCGCTAACCTGCGGAAACAGCGAGTGAAAGAATCCCCCCTTCCTGAGTTTCCACGCTGCGCGTGTTTGGTTAACGAAAGGTTAACGGCGAGGATCGGCGGTCACTGCGCGGGCTCGAGCAGGTCGGCATAGTCCGGGAAGCGCTTGATGAAATCGCGCACGAACGGACAGCGCGGGACGACCTTGAGCCCGCTTGCGCGGATGTCATCGAGGACGGCCCTGACCATGCGGGCGCCGATGCCGCGGCCGCGCAGATGGGCGGGCACCTCGGTATGGGTGATGACCCGGACGCCGGGGCGTTCGGTGTAGGCCGCGATGGCGACGCCGCCCTTTGCATCGGGCTCGTCGAGTGCGAATTCGTAGCGGTGAGAAGCGGTATTGTCGGTGAGTGTGCGCATGTCATCCATTTAGGCGTCGATGCGTGGAAGAAAAGAGCCGCGGTTTCCGGTGCCGCGGCCGCAGGATCGGCAGGCGCTCATCGCGCCACGGCGCGCAGGAACGATCCGGCGGCGTCGAACGCCTCTTGCGTGAGCGGCACTTCGGGTCCGAAGCGCAGGAAGCCGTGCGTCGCCCCCGGCAGAACGTCGAGGCGATGGCGCACGCCGGCGTCAGCCAGTGCCGTAGCCAGCGCAAGCGTGTCATCGCGCAGGACATCGAGGCCGCAGGCGAGCAGGTAGGCCGGCGGCAGCCCGGCGAGGTTCCCGCATATCGGCGCCGCGCGGCAGTCGTTCGCGTGGTCGTAACCGGCAAGGTAGTAGTCGAAAAACCGGGCCATCTCGAACTGCGACAGACCATAGCGGCCATCGCCGAAGCGGCGATACGATCCGGTGTCGAGCCGGGTGTCGAACGCGCCGTAAAACAGCGCGAGCCCCTGCACCGGCGTGCCGGCATCGCGCAGCGCTATCGCAGCGGCGAGCGCAAGATTTGCACCGGCCGAGTCGCCGGCGAGCATCAGCACGGTGGCATCGAGATCCAGCCGGCGGCCGGCTTCGCCGCGCAAGGCGGCCACGGCCGCGATCGTCTCCTCGTGCCCCTGTGGGAACGGGGCTTCCGGTGCGAGCGCGTAATCTAGCGAGACCACGACCGCGTCAGCGGCCGCAGCGAGGCCCCGCGCCGGGTTGTCATGCGTATCGACGTCGCCGATGCACCAGCCGCCGCCGTGGAGATAGAGAACGACAGGTCCCGCGGTTTCCGCCTGCGGCCGGTAGATGCGGATCCGGGCGTCGCGCCCGTTGACGGAAAGCGTGTCGTCGCGGACCTCCGCGAGCGCCGTCTGGTTCTCGCGCCACCAGCTTTGCTCGCGGCGCATCTGCTCCCGCGCCGCCGGAATGTCGCGGAGGTCGCGCGGCCTTGCGCCGAGCGAGGCTGCCCGTGCGCCCGCCTGCGCGATGCCGGGATCGAGAGGCGGGTCGTCGTAGGTATAGGGTGTGCCCATAACGCGATCGCTTTGAGGTGGACGTTGCTGCGAACCTAGCGGATCGTTGCAGGTCTAGCCATTGGCGGAGCGGCGTTTCTGGCTCGTCCTTTCGGCATTGGCCTTCCGGACTTTTTTGTGATGCACTGGGCCAACTTTTGCGAGGACGTTCATGAGCAAGATCAATCCCGGACCCTTCACCACCCGACCGGAAATCGACGGTACCTTCGGCGTCGTTGCCTCGACGCACTGGATCGCCACCGCCGTCGGCATGGGCATCCTGGAGCGCGGCGGCAATGCCTTCGACGCCGGCGTCGCGACCGCCTTCACGCTGCAGGTGGTGGAGCCGCATCTCAACGGTCCGGGCGGTGATGTGCCGGTGATCGTCCACGACATCCGCCGGGCTAAGACCGAGGTCATCTGCGGGCAGGGGCCCGCGCCGGCAGGGGCGACCATCGCGCATTACCGCGACCACCTCGGGCTCGACATGGTGCCGGGCACCGGCCTGCTCGCGGCCTGCGTGCCGGGCACGTTCGAGACCTGGATGCTGCTGCTGCGCGACTACGGCACCATGTCGCTCGCCGATGTGCTGGCGCCCGCCATCGGTTATGCCGCCAACGGCTATCCGATGCTGGAGCGCGCGAGCGCGACCATCGACACCGTCAGACAGTTGTTCGAGCAGCACTGGCCGACCTCGGCGGCGGTCTACCTGCCGCGCGGCGAAGTGCCCGTGCCGGGTTCGCTGTTCTCGAACCCGGCGATGGCGGCCACCTATCAGCGTATCCTGCGCGAGGCGGAAAGCGCCGGCGGCGACCGCGTTGCGCAGATCGAACGCGCCCGCAAGGCATGGTCGCAGGGCTTCGTCGCAGAGGCCATCGACCGCTTCTGCCGCACGCAGGAGGTGATGGATTCGAGCCTCCGCCGTCATCGCGGCGTGCTCACCGCCGACGACATGGCGCGCTGGCAGGCGCATATCGAAGCGCCGCTCACCTACGATTACGGCCGCTACACCGCCTGCAAGGCCGGCGTCTGGAGCCAGGGGCCGGTGATGCTGCAGCAGCTTGCGCTGCTCAAGGGCTTCGACCTCGATGGTCTCGATCCGACCTCGGCCGACTTCATCCACCTGCAGGTCGAGTGCGCCAAGCTCGCTTTTGCCGACCGCGAGAAGTTCTACGGCGATCCGGACTTCGTCGATGTGCCGGCGGCAACGCTGCTGTCGGACGCCTATAACGACGCCCGCCGCAAGCTCATCACCGAGCGCGCTTCGTTCGATCAGCGGCCGGGATCGGTCGAAGGCTTTGGCGCAGTGGTGAAACTGCGCCGCGCCGACGAGGTCGATGTCAGCGCCGCCGGCGCCGGCGAACCGACAGTCGGGCGGCTCGGCGCGGGCGAGCCCACGGTCGGGCGCATGGGCACGATGCGCGGCGACACCGTGCATTTCGACATCGTCGATCGCGACGGCAACATGATCTCGTCTACGCCCTCGGGCGGCTGGCTGCATTCCTCGCCGGTCATCCCCGAACTCGGCTTCTGCCTCGGCACGCGCGCGCAGATGTTCTGGCTGCAGGAAGACCATCCCGCAGCGCTCGCGCCCGGCAAGCGGCCCCGCACGACGCTGTCGCCGACGATGGCGCTGCGCGACGGCGAGCCGTATCTCGCCTGGGGTTCGCCGGGCGGCGACCAGCAGGACCAGTGGACGACGCAACTGTTCCTGCGCCACGTTCATTGCGGCATGAACCTTCAGGAGGCGATCGACGCGCCCGCATGGCACTCCGAGCATTTCCCGAGTTCGTTCTGGCCGCGCACCGCGCGCCCCGGCGTGCTGGTCGTAGAAAGCCGCGTGCCAGAGGCAACGGTCGACGAACTCAAGCGCCGCGGACACGAGGTCGAGGTCGGGCCGGCATGGTCGGAAGGCCGCCTCACCGCGGCTTCGCGCGACGGCGTGCGCCGCCGCGCTGCCGCCAATGCACGCGGCATGCAGGGCTACGCCGCGGGCCGCTAAACAACCGACGAAATGGGCAATGCCGCTGACCGAACTCCACGCCATTCGCGTGGAGTGGTCGGCGGTTGAAACGCACATCAGTTCACAGTGCGAGTTGACAGCGCGGCGCGACAGTGTCGATGCTGACGCTAGCTGCGTGAGCATGGCCGCGACCCATTGCGATGTCCGCATGGCGGATAGGCCGTCTCCAACAAGTTGAAGGCCAGTGACGCCCGCGTCGGCCCCGTTCGCAGGGCCGGCATGCGGCGCCACCTCAGCTTTAAAAAAAGAAACGTCAATCGTGACGACGCGCCAGGGAGGAATGGCATGCGACGCTTGTGCGCACTCTTGTTCAGTGCGGTGTTTCTGTCGCTCGGCGGACAGGCCGTTGCGCAGGATAAGTTCCCAACCAAGCCAGTGAGGGTCATCGTTCCCTACGGACCCGGCGGCGGCACCGACATCGTCGCGCGTCTGGTGGCGGAGGAGATGCGCAAGACGCTCGGGCAGCCGTTCATCGTTGAGAACAAGCCCGGCGCCAACGGTCTCGTTGCGCTTGAGGATCTGGTGCAGTCCAAGCCGGACGGATACACGCTGGTGCTCGCCAACCAGACTGTCAATGTGATCGCGCCGCTGCTCTACCCCAAGCGGACGCGCATCGAAGTTGAAAAGGCGCTGGCGCCGGTCGTGCGCCTCGCGCAGGTCCCCAATGCCTTCGTGGCGAACAAGGACTTTCCCGTAAAGACGTTTGCGGAGTTCGTCGACTTCGCGCGCAAGAACCCCGGCAAGGTGCGTTATGGGAGCACCGGCATCGGCAGCTTCCCGCATCTCGACATGGAGATGATGGCGCGCCGGCTCAAGCTCGACATCGTGCATATCCCGAACAGCAAGGGCGCCGCAGCCTCGCTGCAGGACCTCGCGACCGGCGATGTCAATGTCGGCTTCCTCAATGTCGCGACGGCGGCCGCGCAGGTGCGTGGCGGCAGCGTGCGCGTGCTCGCGATCGCCGATGACAAGCGCTCATCCGACTATCCCGATGCGCCGACGCTGGCGGAGCTTGGGCTGGAGGGCGTCGGCACCATTCAATGGTTCGCGCTGCTGACCCATGCGGCCATCCCCAAGAATGCCGCTGCGGCCTTGCATGCCGCGGCCGTTGAGGCGGTGAAGGCGCCGGCGGTGGCGGAGTCGTTCGCCAAGCAGCGGATCGTCGCCAACCCGTCGAAGTCGCCGGACGATGCCCGCGCATGGGTCGCGACCGAATTCGACCATTGGCGCAAGTTCTTCAAGGAGATCCCGCTCAACCTCGAATAACAAGCCGGACGCCGGGCCCCGCACAAGACCGTGCGGGAAGCCCGTGTTTACCGGCAAGCCAGGCAGCATGACTGCACAACGACTTCAGTGGAGGGACGACCCATGAAACTCACGAGACGACAATTTGCGGCGTCGATCGGCGCATCCGCCGTCGCGGTGGCGGCCCCCGCCATCGGCCAGGAGAAATATCCGTCGAAACCGATCCGCGTCCTGGTGCCGTATTCGCCCGGCGGCGCGACCGACTACGCCGCGCGGCTGATCTCGGACAAGGCGCGGCAGACGCTCGGCGTCAACATCATCGTCGACAACAAGCCGGGCGCGCAGGGGCGGCTGTCGCTCGAGGAACTCAATCGCGCAAAGCCCGACGGCTATACGCTGATGATCGGCAACGTGACCACCAACTGCATCACGCCGGTGCTGTTCGGCAAGCAGTTGACCTTCAACTATGACAAGGACGTCGCCGCGGTCGCGCGCCTGATGATCACGCCGAACGTGCTGCTGGTGACGCATGAGGGTTTCGCGCCCCGCACATTCAAGGACACGATCGACTACATCAAGAAGAATCCCGGCAAGATCCGCTACGGCAGTTCGGGCATTGCCAGCTTCCCGCATTACGACACCGAACTGCTGGCGCGCCGTCTCGGGCTCGACATGATCCACGTCCCTTACAAGGGTGGCGCTGGCGAGATGGTGAAGGGGATCGTCAGCGGCGAGATCCAGCTCACGCTGCTGTCCACGCCGATCACGCTGCCGCAGGTGCAGGCCGGCAAGGTGACGGTGATCTCCAACGTCCTCCAGCGCTTGCCGCAGTTCGCCGATGTCCCGACGCTCGCCGAGCAGGGCGTGAAGGATGTCGGTACCGACAACTGGTCGGGCGTGTTCGCGCCGTCCGGCACGCCGCCGGAGGTGATCTCGACGCTCTACAAGGCCTATACCGACGCCGCCAACGACAAGGCCGTGGTGGACGCTGCGGCCAGGACCGGCTCGTTCATCTGGACCGCCAAGTCCGTTGACGAAACGAGGAACTGGCTGCAATCCGAGTTGAAGAAGTGGCGCGGCATCACCGATGAGGTGAAGGTGGAGATGAACTGACGGGTTCACCGGAAGGACGGGCCCGTGTTCCGACGCCTCTCGAACTCCCGGCGCAGTCCCGCTATGGTGCCCGCGACGGGCTGCCGGGCCTGAAGGAATTCGAGGAGCAATGGAATGACGGACGCGGTGAATGCCGCCGAGCGGAAGGTGCTGGACTGGCTGGCCGAGCAGCGGGGGACCATGCTCGCTCTGCTCGAAACGCTGGTGAATACCGACGGCGGCAGCCACGACAAGGAAGGCGTCGACAAGGTCGGCGCGCATCTGCGCACCTTCATGGAAGGGCAGGGCGTAGCCTGCGAGACGTTGCCAAACGAGCAGTTCGGCGATGCGTTGCGCGCTACCGTCTCCGGAAACGGCGCTGGCGTGGACGGCGGCAACAGCACCATCATGCTGCTCGGGCACCGCGACACGGTGTTTCCCAAGGGCGAGCCGACGCGCCGCCCGTTCCGGATCGAAAACGGCCGCGCCTACGGCCCCGGCGTCTGCGACATGAAGGCTGGCCTCGTGATGAACGCCTATGTGCTGGCCGCCTTCCAGAAGCACGGCGGAGCCCCGGCGCCGCTGGTCGGCCTGTTCACGAGCGACGAGGAAATCGGCTCGCCGGCCTGCCGCCCGCTGATCGAGGCGGAGGCGCGGCGCGCCCGCGCGGTGTTCAATTCCGAGCCGGGCCGGCCGGGCAATGCGGTGGTGACCGGCCGCAAGGGCTGCGTCTTCATGCGGCTGGCGATCACCGGCAAGGCGGCGCATTCCGGCGCCAATTTCGGCGACGGCATCAGCGCGATCGAGGAACTGGCGCACAAGATCATCAAGCTGCACGCGCTGACCGACCTCGAACGCGGCATCACGCTCAATGTCGGCCTCATCTCGGGCGGGCAGACCGTGAACACCACGGCGCCCTCTGCCGAGGCCGAAGTCGATCTGCGCTTCGTGAAGCCTGCGGACTACGACGCCACGATCGCCAAGGTCCGCGAGATCGTGGCGACCAGCTACGTTCCCGGCACCACGGCGGAACTGTCGATCTATGGCCAGTTCCTGCCGCTGGTCGAGACGGCGAATTCGCAATCGCTCTATGCGCATTACGCCGCCTGCGCGGAGGCGGTCGGCGATCCCGTGACCTCCACCTTCACCGGCGGTTGTGCGGACTCAGGCTTTGCCGCGGCGGTCGGTGCGCCGACCATCTGCGCGGTCGGCCCGGTCGGCGGCAAGCCGCACAGCCCCGAGGAGTATCTGGAGGTCGACAGCCTGGTCCCGCGTGCGCAGAACCTCGCGCTGACAATCATGCGCATGGGCGCGAAGTAGGGGCGCGAAGCAGGGGCGCTCCTCGGGGCGCGCGCGGCGGAACCAGGATATGAGCGGTCATGCGCGCTAATTCGCTTGCCATGCGGCTGTTTCTCACGGCCGCCGCATGGATCGCCGCCATTCTTCTGATCACCGGGATCGTGCTGTCCTCGCTCTACCGGGAGGCGGTGGAGCGCGCCTTCGACCGGCGCCTGGACGTCTACCTCAAGACCCTCGTGGCGGATGTGGCCGCGCCCGAGGACCCCAGTGGCGGGGAGCGCACGCCGCCTTCGCTCGGCGAGCCGCTGTTCGAACTGCCGCTGTCCGGCTGGTACTGGCAGATCACGCGTCTTGACGGCCAGCAGCCGGAACTGCGGGCCTCGCGTTCGCTGTGGGACGGCGCCCTGCCGCGCGCGCCGGGACAGGCGTCGGAAGTGGACGGCACCCGGCAGGGCTATGTCCGCGGCCCTGACGACCAGCGCCTGCGTCTTGCCGAGCGGATGATCGATTTCGGCGACGAGGGCCGCTACCTCATCGCGGTCGCCGGCGACGCCGCCGAGATCGACGAGGAGATCGCGGCCTTCGACTGGTGGCTGATGATCACGTTCTTCACGCTCGGCCTGGTGCTGCTCGCCACCACCACCTTCCAGGTGCGCTTCGGGCTGGCACCGCTCAAGCGCATCTCCGAAAGCCTGGCGGCCATCCGCTCCGGCAGCGCCGAACGACTGGAAGGGGATTTTCCAGAGGAGATCGCGCCGCTGGCGCGCGAGACCAACGCGCTGATCGAGGCCAACCGCGAGATCGTCGATCGTGCCCGCACCCATGTCGGCAATCTGGCGCATGCGCTCAAGACGCCGCTGTCGGTGATGATGAACGAGGCCAGTGCGCGCCCCCAGGATCCGCTCGCCGCCAAGGTGCGCGAGCAGGCCGAGATCATGCGCGATCAGGTGGCGCATCATCTGGAGCGGGCGAGGGCGGCGGCGCGCGCCTCCGCCGTCGGCAGCGTCACCGACGTGGTGCCGGTGGTGGCGGCGCTGGCGCGCACGATGGAGAAGATTCACCGCAACCGCGACCTCGCCATCGACGTATCGGCGCCGCAGCATGCCCGCTTCCGCGGCGAGCAGCAGGACCTCGAGGAGATGGTCGGCAATCTCGTCGATAATGCCTGCAAATGGGCGCAATCGCGGGTTCTGGTGCAAGTGCTGCCGGAGCGCGCGCCGAGCGTGGGGGAAATTCCGCGCGTGCGGATCGTCGTCGACGACGACGGTCCGGGCCTCTCGCCGGGCGAGCGCGAGCAGGCGTCGCGACGCGGGCAGCGGCTCGACGAGACCAAGCCCGGCTCGGGGCTCGGCCTCTCGATCGTCACCGACCTTTCGTCGCTCTATGGCGGGGGGCTTACGCTCGGCACCGCCCCGCTCGGCGGGTTGCGTGCGGAGCTTGTGCTGCCGGGGGTGTAGTCGTCGGTCGATCACGATGGCAGCGGTTGCGCCCTCTCTCGGTGAGAAAGGGCGGTTGCATCCGCACGATGGGCACTCCGTTCGTCGATGGCGCCAGCGACGCCGCCGCTACGCCGTGACTTCCATGATGTGCAGCCCGAGGCCCCAGCGGTCGGCCATGTAGATCAGTCCGGTTTCGGGATCGACCTGCACGTCGTTGCTTTGCGGACAGGCCCGCTGCTTGTTGCCGGCCGGGATGTAGTAGCCGACTTCCTTCGGCTTGAACGGGTTCGACCAGTCGATCACCCGCAGGCCGGCATTGAACCAGCAGATATAGATCAGGTCGTCCTTCTTCATGTCGAGCCAGATGTTGTGCGCACCGTAGCGCGAGCCGGTGCGGCACCACTTCTTGTCGAGCGGGCGCATCTCATACGGGTCGATGTCGTGCGCCATGTAGGTCGAGATCGGCATCGGCGCGTTGATGTTGCGCAGGTCGTAGAAGGTGACGAAGGCCGGCGGGTTGTCGCAGTTCGAGGTGATCGTCTCCTGCGTGGCGATGCCGAATTCGGAGCCTTCGGGTACCAGGAAGCTGTGGAAGCCGCCGGGCCAGCCGTGGGTCTCGTGCGGATTGTGCTTCCACATGAACTTCGGCCGCGCAGGATCGGTGAGGTCGAACAGTGCGACGCCGCCGTCCCAGTAGCCGGCGGTCACGTAATTGCCCCACGGGTTGCCCTCGTGGATCCAGACATTGTTGCTGTTGACGATATTGGTGTCCCAGATCGGTTTCTCGCTTTCCTTCTGCCCTGGCATCCACCCCATGCCGATCAGTTCCGGCTTCCACGGATCCTTCATGTCGTGGACCAGCAGGATCTTGCCGTTGTAGCCATTCTTGAAGCCGGAACTGTAGAGCAGGTTGCGCTTGCGGTCGTAGATCGGGCGATGCACGCCGATGCCGTCGGTCTCGATGTAGCGCACGAATTTCGGGTTCACCGGATCGCGGTTGTCCAGGATGCGCAATCCGCCGACGGCGTCGGGATACTGGTTGCGCAGCTTGGGGCGAAGTTCGCTGTTGGTCAGCAGCACCTCGTCATTGATGCGCAGCACCTTGTGGGTGCGGGCCGCCGGGCTGTCGACGATCTGGTTGAGGATTTTCGGTTTCGACGGGTTGCTGACGTCGAGGATCGTCATGCCGTCATGACCGTTCACGCCGGATGCGGCGACATAGCACAGGCCCTTGCCGACCTGGATCTGGAACGCGTCGCCCCAGCCGTTGAGGTCGGAGTGGCCGACGAGGCGCACATTATGCGCCTGTTCCGGCCACGGCTCGGTCAATTGGTGGTCGAGGCCGATATAGGCCTCCGGCCCGCCGCCCCAGATCGGGTTCGGATGGTATGTAGGTCTTGACACGTCTCGCTCCTTCTCAGGGTTTTTATGTTCTCGGGCCACCGCGCGCCCATCCCCTTGCATCATGCGCGTTTCCGAAACCGCCGGCATGTGCCGGAGGCAAAAACAGTTTTCGGCGGCGGGGCCAAATCAGGGGGGCGCGGCAACCGTGTCGCGCGCTGCGCGTCTGGCGGCAGCAGTCCCCGCGGCATCGGATTTCATAATGGCCGCCATTACAGATAACCGCCAGTGGTTAAATGAGATTTCGGGTTGCCACCGGGTCGGCTGAACAGATATAGCAGGCGCGAAATCCCGGCCGGTCACCGCCGCCGACGCGTTTGCGCGGGAGCGTGGAGACTGCCGACGGGTTTTCGAAGGTCAATCCACGGAGGCGTTCGCAAGGCCCGTTCGCGGTAGCCTGCGGTTCGCCGAAATCGATACACCGAACGCTTCACCCAAGGAAAAGAGGGCCGGCATGTTCTTTACCGATCCAGCACGCGGCTACGATCTCGATACGAGCTTCATTCAGCAGGAGCACCACACCAATCCGCGCCGGATGTACAGCATCAACGGCGCCGACTGGCAGTACCGCGTGGATCACGAGCGGCTGCGTCGTCAGCGCCTCGAGCGCGCGCGCGCCGAAATGGAAGCCGAGGACCTGGGCGCTCTGGTGTTCTTCGCCGGCGCCAACATCCGCTACATCACCGGTTCCTACCAGGGCAACTGGAAGTACAACATCAACATCCGTTACGCGGTGCTGCCGCGCGGCGGCGAGCCGGTGCTGTTCGAGACCGCCGGTTCCGACATGCGCAACGCCATGCTCGACCTGCCGTGGATGAAGGACCGCATCCAGCCGGCCATGACCTGGCAGTGGGCCGAAGGCGCCGTCGGCGAGATGGCCGACAAGATGGTCAACTCGATCTACGAAGTGCTCAAGCAGTACGGCGTGGAGAAGGAAAAGATCGGCGTCGACAACCTCGACCTTCCGGCGCTGCATGCGATGGAAAAGCGGGGCATCAAGGTCGTCAACGGCTGGCCGGCGATCTCGCGCGCCCGCGTCGTCAAGACCGTCGATGAGATCGAGCAGCTGAAGATGTCGGCCTCGATCGGCGACGCGGCGATGTGGCACGTGAAGCACGAGTGGCTGAAGCCCGGTATCACCGAGCGCCAGATCGAAGCCAAGGTGCACGAGTTCATGCTCGCCCGCGGCTGCGAGATCATCTACGACATCATCGTGGCCTCGGGCGGCAACACCAGCCCGTATCGCCGCTGGGCGACCGACAAGCTGATCCAGCAGGGCGACCTCGTCATCATCGACATCAACGCGGTCGGACCGGGCGGCTACTTCATCGACTTCGTGCGCACCTTCAAGTGCGCCTCCAAGATGTCGCAGGAAGAGATCGACCTGTACCGCGAGACCTATGACTCGATGTATGCGGGCATGGAGAACCTGAAGCCGGGCATGACCACGGCCGACGTCGTCTCCAAGTTCCCGGTGTACGACGACGACAAGTACGGCACGGTGACCCTGCAGCAGTTCGCGCACTCGATCGGCATCACCCTCTATGAGGGCATGTGGATGAGCCGCGCCTACTCGATGAAGTACCCGGCGGAGATCAAGGAGAACATGTACTTCGCGATCGAGACCTTCGCCGGTCATCCGGGCCTGCGGCAGACCTGCCGCCTCGAAGAGAACGTGCTGGTGACCAAGACCGGCCCGTCCGTATTCACCAAGATGGAGCACATGGAGGAGGCCGTCGCCGGCTACCGTCCGGGTGAGTTCCATCACGCGGGCATCTTCGGCTACCCGCAGAAGTAAACCGACACGGAAGAGGGGACGGCATTGCTCCGTCCCCTTTTTCTCTGTTTCCCCGTGAGCCTACCGAGGTGGCGCGCGACGTGATCCCAGCATTTGAAGAAGCACGTTCCATGATCTTCAATCCACTGATCGTGGTGGCGTCGGAACTCGGCCTGCGATTGGACGGATCGAAGCCGCGTCGGGATACCGGCGGAGAGCCGCCCGTGGTGCGCGCGTTCCGCCGCGTGACGGAATCCGGCATCGGCAGCGTGATCGTCGACAGCGTGAACGCGAGCGACTCCGAAGCCGCGGTGGCCGCCGGCGCCCATACGATCACGACCGACCTCGCCGAATTCGACCGCACGCATAATTACCGTTCGCAGTCTGGCGCGGAGCGCATCGCCGCGACCGTCAATCGCTTCGACCGCTTCTATACGCATGACATCGTGGTGGCGGTGCCGGACGACATGCCGGAACTCAAGCCGTTCTACCTCCAGGCGCTGATGTATGCGCTGGCGAGCACCGAGGTGGGCATCGCCACGCTCGTCTCGCCGCTCAAGGATGGCGAACTCGAAGACCCGGAAATTGCCAAAGCGGCGGTGGACTGGAACAACGACCGCGTGGTGCATCCGCTGGAAGGCAGCCGCGTCGGGACGCTGATCGACATTCGCCGCGACGCGCGCAAGCTGCCGAAAGGCGAACTCTACCGCTTCGTGCCGATCCACGCCTGGCGGCGCGGCGCGCTCGACCGCCTGGTCAACTCCCCGCCATCCGACCGTGAATTCGACGAGGGCACCGACCTCGTGCGCGCGCTGGACGCCAAGGTGCGGATCGACGTCGCGCTCGTCTTCGAGGACATGAAGGTCCTGATCACGCCGGAAGAACTGCGCGGCGACGAGATCGAAGGCTGACCGATCGGCCGGATTGAAGCAAAACCCTCCCGTCCACGGGAGGGTTTTTTCGTTCGCGGTATCCGTCCGGCGCTTCAAGGACGTTTGATCGATCGCAAAGCGGCGCGGCTCAAGATTCCGGCATATTTGTCGCCGATAGGAGCCCTGCGTCGGTGCGCCCGCTTGCGCGGCCGGCTGTGCCGTGCGACGGCGGGCTTCCCTGAGGTCGGACCCCTGCGGAACTGATGAGCTTCTGGTTCCTGATCGCATTGATGACAATGGGCGCGGCATTTGCCGTGCTGTGGCCGCTCGGCCGTCGCACCGTCGCGCTTGCGGGCGGGGAGGATGCGGCCGTCTATCGCCAGCAGATCGAGGAACTCGAGCGCGACCGCAGCGCAGGCCTGATCGCGCCCCGGGATGCGGATGCGGCAAAGGCCGAGATCGGCCGCCGCCTGCTGGCCGCGGCCGGTCCGGAGGCCGCTCCTGCTGCCGCAAAGCCCTCGCGGCCGCGGCGGCGCATTGCCGCTTTGACAGCGCTGATCCTGGTGCCGGCGGCAGCAGTTGGTCTCTACGTGACGCTGGGTTCACCGGCGCTGCCGGGCGCGCCGCTCGCCGAACGCAAGGCCGAGCCGCTGCAGCAGCGTTCGCTGCAAAGCCTTGTGGCGCAGGTCGAAGCCCACCTTGCCAGCAACCCGGAGGACGGGCGCGGCTGGGAACTCCTTGGTCCCATTTACCTGCGTGCCGGGCGTTTCGAGGATGCCGTGCGCGCGCGCCGCAATGCATTGCGGCTCAACGGGGCGACCGCGGCGCGCGAGTCCGATCTCGGCGAGGCGCTGGTCTATGCCTCCAACGGACTGGTGACGGACGAGGCCCGCGAAACGTTCGAGCGGGCGCTCAAGCTCGACAAGAGCGAAGTCAAGGCGCGCTATTTCCTCGGCCTCGCCGCCGAGCAGGACGGCCGCAACCAGGACGCCGCGGCAATATGGCGCGCGCTGCTCGCCGATGCCGCGCCGGATGCGCCCTGGGTCGGGCTCGTGCGTGCGGCGCTGGCGCGGGTCGACCCCGCGGCGCCTCCTGCCCCTGGGCCGAGCGCGACCGATATGGCGGAGGCGGAAAAGCTGCCGCCTGAACAGCAGGCCGCGATGGTGCGCGGCATGGTGGAGCGGCTTGCCGAGCGCCTCAAGGAAGACGGCTCGGATGTGGACGGCTGGGTCCGGCTGGTGCGTGCCTATATGGTGCTCGGGGAGCCTGAGCGGGCCAAGCAGGCCGCCGCCGACGGCCGCAGCGCGGTCGCCGGTGACGCCGAGAAATTGCGCCGGATCAATGAGATGCTGAAGGGCCTCGGATTGGATACATAGACAGTATGATGTTTGAGCACTGCGATACACAAAACGGCGGGACGGGGCGATGACCCGCAAGCAGCGCCGCCTCGTTCTGATCTCTTCGGCTCTTGTCGTGCTGGGGCTCGCGGCCGCGCTGGTGCTCAACGCGATGCGCGACTCCCTCGTCTTCTTCAATTCGCCGACCGACGTGATCGAGAAGCAGGTCGCACCCGGCACGCGCATCCGTCTCGGCGGGCTGGTCGCGGAGGGAAGCGTCAAGCGCGGAGACGACCTTAACGTCCGCTTCGAAGTCACCGACGGCAACAAGGCGGTGCCGGTCGCCTATCGCGGCATCCTTCCGGACCTGTTCCGGGAAGGGCAGGGCGTGGTGACGGAAGGCGCTCTCGACGCTGCCGGCCTGTTCCGCGCCGACGTCGTGCTGGCGCGTCACGACGAGAACTACATGCCGAAGGAAGTTGCCGACGCCCTCAAGCGCCAGGGCCACTGGAAGCACGGCGAGGGCGAGAAGCAGCAACGCGATGCCGGTGGTCCCCAGCAAATGGACAAGCAGACGCAATGACGATGCGTGGCTACGTACAGCCGTGCCGCAGGCAAGAACCCTCTCCCCTCGCGGGAGAGGGTGCCGCGCCGCGTAGCGGCGGGGCGGGTGAGGGGGCGTCCCGCAGGCACGGAGCGAGCGAATTGCCCCCTCACCCGGCGTTTCGCTTGCGCTCAACGCCACCCTCTCCCGCGAGGGGAGAGGGTAGTCAGCATCTGCCGCGAGCTTGCGCCGGGCTCGCCGACCTTCCCCCGTTGGGGGAGGGATTGGAGACTGGGGCAACCATAGTAGTGTCCGCGCCATGATCCCTGAACTCGGCCATTACGCTCTGGTGCTGGCGCTGGTGCTGGCGCTCGTCCAGATGACGGTGCCCGCCTGGGGCGCGCGCACCGGCGATACCGCGCTCATGAGTGTCGGCCGTTCGACCGCGATGGCGCAGTTCGTCTTCGTGGCTCTCTCATTTGCCGCGCTGACCTGGTGCTACCTCGTCTCCGACTTTTCGCTCGTCAACGTCGCCGCCAATTCGCATTCGGCGAAGCCGCTGATCTACAAGTTCACTGGCGTCTGGGGGAACCATGAGGGCTCGATGCTGCTCTGGGTCCTCATTCTCGCGCTGTGCGGTGCGTTGGTCGCCGCATTCAGCGCCAACCTGCCGCCGACCCTGCGGGCCTATGTGCTCGCCGTGCAGGCGTCGATCGCGGCCGCGTTCTATCTTTTCATCCTGTTCACCTCGAACCCGTTCGCGCGCATCGCCGATCCGCCGTTCGAGGGCAGCGATCTCAATCCGATCCTTCAGGATCTCGGCCTCGCGATCCATCCGCCGCTGCTCTATATCGGCTATGTCGGCTTCTCGATCTCGTTTTCCTTCGCCGTCGCGGCGCTGATCGAAGGCCGCATCGACGCCGCCTGGGCGCGCTGGGTGCGGCCATGGACGCTCGCGGCCTGGATGTTCCTCACCCTCGGCATCTCGATGGGCTCCTACTGGGCCTATTACGAACTCGGCTGGGGCGGCTGGTGGTTCTGGGACCCGGTCGAGAACGCCTCGCTGATGCCGTGGATCATCGGCACCGCGCTCCTGCATTCCGCCATCGTGATGGAGAAACGCGACGCGCTGAAAGTGTGGACCGTGCTGCTCGCGATCCTCACCTTCTCGCTGTCGCTGCTCGGCGCCTTCCTCGTGCGTTCGGGCGTGCTCACCTCCGTGCATACCTTCGCAGCCGATCCGTCGCGCGGCGTTTTCATTCTCGCGATCCTGGTGTTCTTCATCGGCGGTGCGCTTGCGCTCTATGCCTGGCGCGCGCCGGCGCTCAGGCCCGGCGGAATTTTCGCGCCGATCTCGCGCGAAGGCGCGCTCGTCCTCAACAACCTGCTGCTCACCACCGCCTGCGCGACGGTCTTTGTCGGCACGCTCTATCCGCTCGCGCTTGAGGCCATCACCGGCGAAAAGATTTCGGTCGGCGCGCCGTTCTTCAACGCGACCTTCGGTCCGTTGATGATCCCGGTGCTGATCGCCATGACCTTCGGCCCGCTGCTGGCCTGGAAGCGCGGCGATCTCTATGGCGCGGCACAGCGGTTGATGGTGGCGTTCGGCATTGCGGTGCTCGGTATCGCCACGGCATTCGCGTTCCAGGGCGGGGGACCGATCCTCGCGCCGTTCGCCGTCGGGCTTGCGGTGTTCGCGATGGTCGGCGCCATCACCGACATTGCCGAGCGCGTCGGCCTGTTCCGTGTTCCGATGAACGCTATCCTTGCGCGGGCGCGCGGACTGCCGCGCGCGAGCTGGGGCACGGCGGTGGCGCATTTCGGCGTCGGTATGGTGCTGCTCGGCGTCGTCGGCGAGACGCAGTGGGGCGCGGAGCGGATCGTCTCGCTCAAGCCCGGCGATACGGTTTCCGTCCGGCATTACGATCTCACCTATGAGGGGATGACGCCGCAGACCGGTCCGAACTTTCGCGAGTTCAAGGTGCGTCTCACCGTTCGCCGCGGCGGGCGTGTGATCGGCACCATGACGCCGTCGAAGCGGGTCTTCGCGGCGCGCCAGACCACCACCAGCGAGGCGGCGCTGCTCACCCGCGGCGTGAGCCAGCTCTATGCGTCGGTCGGCGAGACCGATGCGGACGGATCGACCGTGCTCCGCCTCTATCACAAACCGCTGGTGCTGCTGATCTGGCTCGGCACGCTGGTGATGGTGCTCGGCGGCGGCCTGTCATTGTCCGACCGCCGGTTGCGGATCGGAGCGCCGAAGCCGGCGCGCGATCGCGCAGTGCCGCAGACGCAGGCGGCGGAGTGAGTCTCGTGCTGCGCGCATTGCGATCCGCTCTGCTGATGGTTGCCGTCATCGCGCCGCTGTTCGTCGCGCTGGCGCCCGCATATGCCGTGCAGCCGGACGAGGTTCTTCCCGATCCGGCGCTGGAGCAGCGCGCGCGCGCGTTGTCGCAGAACCTGCGCTGCATGGTCTGCCAGAACCAGTCGATCGACGATTCGGATGCGCCGCTGGCGCGCGATCTGCGCCTTCTGGTCCGCGAGCGGCTGCAGGCCGGCGACAGCGACGGACAGGTGATCGATTTCGTCACCGCCCGTTATGGCGAGTTCGTGCTGCTGAAGCCGCGTTTCGGCTGGCACACGGCGTTGCTCTGGGTGGCGCCGCCGGCCGTGCTGGTGATCGGCGCGGTCATCGTGCTGCTCGGGTTCCGTCGCCGGCCCGCCGTCGCGGAAACGCCGGCGCTGGATGCCGAAGAAAAGCGACGGCTCGACGAGATGCTGCGCTGAAAACCGGCTGCAAACAGGCCGATTTCCGATCACGCAATCTTACAAAAGTTTAATGCCTTGGTCAGCGCGCCGTAAGGCACCGCGCTCCATCCTTCCTACATGGATTTCGCGGGACGATCTGGTTCCGCCAGATCAGAGGATGGAGACGAGGCAATCATGACCAATCCGATTGAAGCAAGCGCTGTCGAGCCGATCCGTTCAACCAGCAAGCTGCGCGGCGCATTGTCGGCGCGGCGGCTGGCGCTGCTGGGGTCCGTTGCAGGACTCGGCGCGATGGTGCTGTTCGCGGGCCCGAACCTGCCCTGGGGTTCGAACGGTCCGGCCCTGACGACGCCGGCGAACGCGCAGAGTGTGGCGATGCGGCCCGCAAGTTTCGCCGACATCGTCGAGCGCGTGAAGCCCGCGGTGTTCGCGGTGCGCGTGAAGATGGAAGCGCAGGCGGAAGACTCGAACTACAGCGGCGAAAGCCCGTTCCCGCCCAACTCGCAGCTTGACCGCTTTTTCCGCCGCTGGGGTTTCGGCGAGCAGGAGAACATGCGCCCGCGTGGTCGCGAGGATCGCGGCCAGGGCCAACGGCAGCGCCGTTCCGGACGGCCGTTCAGCATGGCGCAGGGTTCCGGCTTCTTCATCACGCCTGACGGTTATGCGGTGACCAACAACCACGTCGTCTCGCGCGGCCAGGAAGTCGAAGTCCGCACCGACGACGGCAAGACCTATTCGGCGAAGGTGATCGGCACCGATCCGCGCACCGACATCGCGCTGCTCAAGGTCGACGGCCGCAATGACTTCCCGCATGTGCCGTTTGCCGAGAAGCTGCCGCGCATCGGCGACTGGGTGCTGGCGGTCGGCAATCCGTTCGGTCTCGGCGGCACGGTGACGGCCGGTATCGTCTCGGCCAGCGGCCGTGACATCGGCGCCGGCCCCTATGACGACTTCATCCAGATCGACGCGCCGGTCAACCGCGGTAATTCCGGCGGCCCGACCTTCGACGTCGACGGCAACGTGATCGGTGTGAACACCGCGATCTACTCGCCGTCCGGCGGCAATGTCGGCATCGCCTTCGCGATCCCGTCCGAGACCGTCAAGGCGGTCGTCGACCAGCTTCGCAACAGAGGCTCGGTGAGCCGCGGCTGGATCGGCGTGCAGATCCAGCCCGTGACGACCGAGATTGCCGAGGGCCTCGGCATGAAGGAAGCCGGCGGCGCGCTGGTGGCCGAACCGCAGGCGGACGGCCCGGCCGTGAAGGCAGGCATCCGCGCCGGCGATGTGATCCTGTCGGTCAACGGGACGCGGGTGCGCGATGCGCGTGAACTCGCCCGCCGGATCGGCGGCCAGGCGCCCGGCGAGAATGTGCAACTCGGCATCTTCCGCGACGGCAGCGAGCGCAACGTGGCTGTCACCCTCGGCACGCTGCCGGAGGAGCGTCAGGCGAGTGCCGAGCGTCCGTCGCGCCGGGGTGGTGGCGGTGAGGCGCAGGACGCCAGCGTGCCGCACCTCGGCATGTCCGTGGCGCCGGCCTCAAGCGTCGGCGGTGGCGGCGATCAGGGCGTCGTGGTGGTCGAGGTGGACCCGAACGGGGCGGCTGCCGAACGCGGCATCCGCACCGGCGACGTGATCCTCGAAGTGGCAGGCAAGCCGGTGAAGAACCCGGCCGACGTGCGCAAGGCGATGACCGACGCGCATGGCGACGGCCGCCGCACCGTGCTGATGCGGGTGAAGTCCGGCGAGAATTCGCGCTTCGTGGCGCTGCCCGCCGGCCGTGCCTAAATAAGTGAGGAACGCGTGCCCCCACCAACGGCGCGCGAGAGATGGGGAAGTCCTGCCGGCAAAGTCGCCCCCGTCGGCGAGATGACCCCGGGGGACGGGCCACGCCGTCCGTCCCCTCCGACAACAAGGCGCTTCCGGCCTGGTCCGGCGGCGCAGGATAAACCGGCTCCGGCAGTCCCCCCATGCCCCCGTCCCGCCGGGGCCGGTACCAGCGAGGGGATGGCGGATAGCATCCGCTGTCCCCTCGTTCTTTTGTGGCGTAAGGCCGATTAGTCTTTATTGAGACTGACCGCTTTATTCTGGGCCGTGGCCAGTCGGTGCTGGAATCCCCCCGCATCTCCTGCAAGCCTTCTGGACTTCGGATTCCTGTCCTCATCCGGTTCCCGACTGACTACCCGCGAAAGCGATGGGCCGGACTGCCTTGAGAGACGAACGAGCGCCATGCGAATACTTGTCATCGAAGACGACCGCGACGCTGCCGAATACCTGATCAAGGCCTTTCGCGAGGTCGGCCATGTCGCCGACATGGCAGGCGACGGGGAGGAGGGGCTCGCGCTTGCGCTCGACGGCGATTACGACGTGCTGATCGTCGACCGGATGCTGCCGAAGCTCGATGGCCTCGCGGTCATCGCCGCACTGCGCGCCAAGGAACGGACGACGCCGGTGCTGATCCTTTCGGCGCTCGGTCAGGTCGACGATCGCGTCAAGGGGCTGCGCGCCGGTGGGGACGACTACCTGCCGAAGCCCTATGCCTTCTCGGAACTGCTGGCCCGCGTCGAGGTGCTCGCGCGCCGACGCGGCGGCAAGGGCGAAGAGACCACCTATCAGGTCGACGACCTCGTGCTCGACCGGCTCTCGCACCGTGTCACCCGGAACGGCACGGAAGTCGTGCTGCAGCCGCGCGAGTACCGCCTGCTCGAATACCTCATGAAGCATGCCGGTCAGGTGGTGACGCGCACCATGCTGCTGGAGAATGTCTGGGATTATCATTTCGATCCCCAGACCAACGTCATCGACGTTCATATCTCGCGGCTGCGCGCCAAGATCGACAAGGGCTTCGAACGTGCGCTGCTCCACACCGTACGCGGCGCCGGCTATATGATCCGCGATGGCAAATAGGACGGCAGCGAGGGCCGCAGGCGTCCGCATCGCTTCGGCAGGCTTATCGGCATGAGCGGCCTGGGAAAGCTTTTCCGCACCACGGCGTTCAAGCTGTCGCTGCTCTATCTCATCGTCTTCGCGCTGTTCGCCACTTTCCTGCTCGGCTACCTCGCCTGGAATACGCGCCGCCTGATCACGGTGCAGATCACCGAGACCATCGACGCCGAGATGCTGGGCCTTTCCGATCAATACCGGCTCGCCGGCCTTCGGCGGCTGGTCGCGATCGTGGACGCGCGCTCGCGCCGTCCGGGTTCGAGCCTCTACCTGGTCGTGACCGAGGCTGGCGACGGTCTGGTGGGCAATATCGTGCCGACCGACAGCAGTGTGCTCGACAGCACCGGCTGGAAGGAAATCAAATACCGCCGCCTCGACGATCCGGAGGGCGTCGCGCACCGTGCGCTGGCGCGGGTCGTGAGTCTGTCCGGGGGCTATCGGCTGCTGGTCGGGCGCGATCTGGAGGAGCGCGAACGGCTCAACCAGATCATCTGGGCCGGCGCGCGATGGTCGGTGGCCTTCGTCATCGTGCTCGGGCTCGCGGGCGGTTTCTTCGTCACCCGCCGCGTGCTCAAGCGCGTCGATGCGATGAGCGATACGGCGCAGACGATCATGGCGGGCGACCTGTCCGGCCGTCTCGCCGTCACCGGCACCGGCGACGAACTGGACCGTCTCGCGATCAGCTTCAACTCCATGCTGGAGCGGATCGAGGCGCTGATGCACGGTCTCAAGGAGGTCTCCGACAACATCGCGCACGACCTCAAGACGCCGCTGACCCGCATGCGTAACCGCTGCGAGGCGGCGCTGCGGGCTGGCCATGGCGAGGCCGAGCAGCGCGCCGCACTCGAAGCGACCATCGAGGAGTCGGACCGGCTGATCCAGACCTTCAACGCGCTGCTGATGATCGCCCGCGCTGAGTCGGGCCACGCGCGCGAACTCATGGGCGAGTTCGACGCCGCCGAGATCGCCCGCGACATCGGCGAACTCTACGAGCCCGTGGCGGAGGATGCGGGGATTACGCTGGAGGTCAAAACGGACGCGACGGCGCAGCTCAAGGGCAGCCGCGAACTGGTGAGCCAGGCAATGGCGAACCTCGTCGACAATGCGATCAAATATGCCGTGCCGGGCGCCTGCTCGGCCGGCAAGGAGCCGCCGACCATCACGATCTCGGCTGTGGAGAGCGGTGACGAGGTGCTGCTGACGGTCGCTGATAACGGCCCCGGCATTCCCGCTGCCGACCGCGAACGGGCCGTTGAGCGCTTCGTGCGCCTCGAATCGAGCCGCACCAAGCCGGGATCGGGACTGGGCCTGAGCCTCGCATCCGCGGTCGCCCACCTGCATGGCGGAACGCTGCGGCTGGAGGACAACGGGCCCGGCCTCAAGGCGACCCTCGCGCTGCCGCGCACGCAGGCGTGACGGTGGTTGGCGGGGCCGGCGCATTCGACCGGCTGCCCCGCTGCCGATCGTCGTGCTAAGGATGCGGCATGCCAGCTCCCATCAAGCGCCGCGCCGCGCCGTCGATTTCCGAGCCCGAACAGCTTGCCGCGCGCATCGCGCAGACGCCGCGCCTGAGCGAGCCCATCGCGGCGCAAGAGAAGGTCGACGACTGGCTGCGTTCGCTCGGGCGCTCGGAGGCGGGCAAGAGCCTCAAGAGATTGTTCGAGGCGCAGCAGCGCGCGCGCGATCTGGTCGTCGGCATCGCCGATGGATCGCCGTACCTCTGGGACCTCGCAAGGCTCGACGCCGATCGTCTCGTCCGCATCCTGCAATGCGATCCGGATGCCCGCTTCGCGGCGCTGATGGCGGAGGGCGCCGACGCCATCTGCAGCGCCGCGAGTGACGCCGAGGCGGCGCGCCTGCTCCGGCGCATGAAGGCGGAAGCCGCGCTGCTGATCGCGCTTGCCGACATCGCCGGCATATGGCCGCTGGCGCGCGTTACCCAGGCACTCACCGAACTCGCCGACGCCGCCCTGACCCAGGCGCTGCGATTCCTTCTCAGGAACGCCGCGGCGCAGGGCACCGTCCGCATTCCTGATGCGGATAAACCCGAGGCCGGATGCGGCTATTTCATGCTGGCGATGGGCAAGATGGGCGCGTTCGAGCTCAATTACTCGAGCGACATCGACCTGATCTGCCTTTACGACCCCGAGAACAACACGCTGGCCGAAGGCGTCGAGCCGGCGCCGTTCTTCATCCGCCTCACGCGCAACCTGGTGCGCATGCTGCAGGAGCGGACGGTCGACGGCTATGTGTTCCGCGTCGATCTCCGGCTGCGCCCCGACCCGGGCCTGACGCAGATCGCGCTCTCGACCAATGCCGCACTCGATTATTACGAGAGCGTCGGGCAGAACTGGGAGCGGCAGGCGATGATCAAGGCGCGCCCCTGCGCCGGCGACATCGAGGTCGGCGAGGCATTCCTGAAGAATCTCTCGCCCTTCATCTGGCGCAAGTATCTCGACTATGCGGCGATCGCCGATGTGCAGGCGATGAAGCGGCAGATTCATTCGTTCCGCGGTCACGACGAGATCGCTGTCGAGGGGCACAATATCAAGCTCGGCCGCGGCGGCATCCGCGAGGTCGAGTTCTTCGTGCAGACGCAGCAGTTGATCGCCGGCGGGCGGCACCCCGAACTGCGCGGCCGCGAGACGTTGCCGATGCTCGACACGCTCGCGGCCGGCAAGTGGATCAGCGCGGAAGCGCGCAGCGACCTCGAAACGGCCTATCTGTTCCTGCGCACGGTCGAGCACCGACTGCAGATGATGAATGACGAGCAGACGCATACGCTGCCGTCCGAGCGTGAGGATCTGGACGCATTCGCGCGCTTTGCCGGGTTCGACGGCCGGGATGCCTTTGCGAGCGCGCTCGTCGAACATCTGCTCCGGGTGCAGGCGCACTACGCCGAACTGTTCGATGACGCGCCGGCGGCGATGCGCGGGCAGCCGGAACTGGTGTTTCCGCCCGACGCCGATGACCGCGAAACGCTCGACAGGCTCGTGGCCATGGGTTTCAAGCGTCCGCTCGAAGTCTCCGCGACCGTGCGCGGCTGGTTCGACAGCCGTCACCGTTCGCTGAAAGGTGAGCTTGCGCGCACTCACTTGGAGGCGCTGGTCCCGACCCTGATCACGCATCTCGCGCGCGCCGACGATCCCGATGCGGCGGTGGCTGCGCTCGATCGCTTCCTCGCCGGGCTGCATGGCGGCGCGCGGCTGCTGTCGCTGTTGCGTCAGAACCCCGGACTGGTGGCGCTGATCGCGCTCGTGCTCGGAACCGCGCCCCGCCTTGCCGACATCCTCGGGCAGCATCCGCAGGTGATGGATGCGCTGATCGACCCGTCGTTCTTCGGTTCGCTGCCGACCAGCGAGACGCTGGCGCGCAATCTCGACACGACGATCGGGGAAGCGGGTTCCTACGAGGACTTCCTCGACCGGGTGCGGCTGTTCCGTCAGGAGCAGCTTTTCCTCATCGGAACGCGCATTCTTTCCGGCACCTTGTCCGCGCGCCAGGCCGGCGAGGCGTTCGCGGGACTGGCCGAGGGCCTGATCCGCAAGGTGCATGCGGCGGTCATGGATCGCTTTGTCGAGGCGCATGGGCGTGTGCGCGGGCAGGAGACCGCGGTGCTCGCTCTCGGCAAGCTCGGCGGGCGCGAGATGACCGCCGGGTCGGACCTTGATCTGATCGTGATCTACGACTTCGACGCCGAGCATGCGGAGTCGGACGGCGCGCGGCCGCTATACGGTAGCCAGTATTTTTCCAGACTGACCCAGCGCTTCATCGGCGCCCTGACCGTGCAGACGAACTACGGCACGCTCTATCCGGTCGACATGCGGCTGCGACCGTCAGGGCGCTCCGGCCCGGTCGCGACCCAGCTTGAGTCGTTCGAAGGCTATCAGCGCAACGAAGCCTGGACCTGGGAGCATATGGCGCTGACGCGCGCCCGCGTCGTTTCGGCGTCGCCGGAATTCGCCGCGCGCATCCGGTCGGTGATCGCGGATGTGCTGCGTCAGCCGCGCGACCAGGCTGTGATTGCCGGCGATGTCGTCGAAATGCGCTCGGCCATCGCAACCGAGAAGGGCGAGGGCGACCGCTGGGACCTCAAATACGCCGCGGGCGGCCTGATCGACCTCGAATTCATCGCGCAGTATCTGCAACTGGTCCACGCTGCCGCTCATCCGGCGATCCTCGATGCAGGGACGGCCGGCGTGTTCGAGAAGGCGCAGCGCGTCGGGGTGCTGCCGCTCGAGGAGGCGGAAATTCTCCGTCCCGCCGTGCGGCTCTATCAGGACATCACCCAGATACTGAGGCTGTGTCTTTCCGGCCCGTTCGATCCCGCGACGGCGAACCCGGAACTGATGCGGCTGCTCGCGCGCGCCGCCGACCTGCCGGATTTCGCCACGCTCGATGCGCATCTGATGGAAACGCAGGAGCGCGTGCGCGCCAGCTTCGTGCGCATCCTGGGCGCCGCGCCCTCGGCGGAGTGAAGCTCCGGTCGATCACGCAAGCGTTGTCATTCCGGATTGCCGCGAAGCGGCAAGTCCGGAATCCATAACCCCTGTCTGTGTTCATGGATTCCAGGCCTCGGCCTTCGGCCGATCCCGGAATGACCGACGCGAGGCTGAAGTGAGCAGCCGGCGTTCATATAATTCATGGAATGTTGCCGGATGGCGCGGCGCTGTCGCCGCGCGTCTCCGGCTTGCGTCACGCCTTCGGCGTATGGGCGATGAACAGCGCTTCCTCAAGGCGGAAGGTCCAGGCACCGTCCTTTTCCGCCGGTGCGAGGAATTCGCGCACCGCCGGGGTCATCTCCCTGAGCATCGCGCGCAGGAACGCCTGCATGTTGGCGTCGTGACGCCCGGCCCAGGTGTTGAACTCCATCGTCTTCAGGATCGACTCCTCATGCGCGACCGTGAATCCGTGCTGCGTCAGGGCGTCGCGCCACTCCTGCATCGTCCATGCGCGCAGGTGGCTCGGGTCGCGGAAGCGCTCGAAAGCGTTGACATAGTCGCCGACGCTGCCGGCCGGCACCACATTGTCGACCAGCGCCAGCGTGCCGCCCGGTTTGAGCACGCGCCGGGTCTCGTCGAGGAACAAGGCGATGCTGTCGAAGTGGTGCGGCGCGATGCGGCTGGTCACGAGGTCGAAGCTCGCATCCTCGAACGGCAGCGCCTCGGCCTTGGCGAAGGCGGTGCGGATGTTGGTCAGCTTCCGCTTCGTGGCCTGCTCGCGCACGATCGCCAGCATCTCGTCGGTGATGTCGGTGGCCCACATGCGCGAGACATGCGGCGCGAAAGCGTAGGCGACATGGCCGGCGCCGGTCGCGATGTCGAGGCCGCGCCATTCCGGCTTCGGCTCGGCCAGGACGACCATGCGCTCGAGGCTCTGCCCCTGCGCATGCGGTTTGCTGGTGATGTATTCCTGCGCGTTGGCGCCGAAATGCGTCTGCGATAGCGACCTGGACATGGGCTGGGTTCCGGTTGGCGTTTCCGCCCGCTAAATACCGCGAACCGGCGGCGCGCGGGAGGGCCATCTTTCCGCCGCGCCTTGCCTTTTGAAGATGGGGGCCCTCGTACCGACGGCGGTACTGGTGACCGGGCCGCTGGCCGGTTAGCCGGTCCGGCAGGCCGCTTGCATGCCGGCGGCGAAGGCTTTAGCCAGAGCTTAAAGCAAGCCGACCGAGACATGACATGAGCGTTTCCGCCCGACCCTCCAAGCTGCTCCAAGGCGCGACCGGCGACTGGGAAGTCGTCATCGGCATGGAGGTGCATGCCCAGGTGACGTCGAAAGCCAAACTGTTCTCCGGTGCGTCCACCGCCTTCGGCGGCGCGCCGAACAGCCACGTCTCGCTGGTCGATGCGGCCATGCCCGGCATGCTGCCGGTGATCAATGGCGAATGCGTGCGGCAGGCGGTGCGTACCGGCCTCGGCCTCAACGCCGCGATCAATCTCCGGTCGGTGTTCGACCGCAAGAACTACTTCTATCCCGAGCTGCCGCAGGGCTACCAGATCAGCCAGTACAAGTCGCCGATCGTCGGCGAAGGCGAGGTCGCGGTCGACATGCCCGACGGCGAGACGGTGACGGTCGGCATTGAGCGCCTGCACCTGGAACAGGACGCCGGCAAGTCGGTGCACGACCAGCACCCCACGATGTCCTATGTCGATCTCAACCGCTCCGGCGTCGCGCTGATGGAGATCGTCTCCAAGCCCGACATCCGCTCGTCGGAGGAGGCGAAGGCCTATGTCTCGAAACTGCGCACCATCCTGCGCTATCTCGGCACCTGCGATGGCGACATGGAGAAGGGCAGCCTGCGCGCCGACGTGAACGTCTCGGTGCGCCGTCCGGGCGAGCCGTTCGGCACCCGCTGCGAGATCAAGAACGTCAATTCGATCCGTTTCATCGGTCAGGCGGTCGAGTATGAGGCGCGCCGGCAGATCGAGATCATCGAGGATGGCGGCACCATCGAACAGGAAACCCGCCTGTTCGATCCGGGCAAGGGCGTCACCCGTTCGATGCGGTCGAAGGAAGAGGCGCTCGACTACCGCTACTTCCCCGATCCGGATCTGCTGCCGCTCGAACTCGATCCGGCCGAGGTCGAGACGCTCAGGCAGGATCTGCCGGAACTGCCCGACGCCAAGAAGGCGCGCTTCGTCTCCGGCTACGGGCTTTCGGTCTATGACGCCGAGGTGCTGGTCGCGGAGCGCGACACCGCGGCGTTCTTCGAGGCGGTGGTGGAGGCGGATGCGGACAGGCGCCGCGATCCCAAGCTCGCCGCCAACTGGGTCATCAACGAGTTGTTCGGCCGCCTCAACCGCGAAGGCCACGACATCACGGAGTCGCCGATGTCGGCGGCGCAGCTTGGTGCACTGCTCGACCTGATGATGGAGGGCGCGATCTCCGGCAAGATCGCCAAGGATGTGTTCGAGATCCTCTGGTCGGAGGGTGGCGACCCGCGCGCCATCGTCGAAGAGCGCGGCATGAAGCAGGTCACCGATCTCGGGGCGATCGAGAAGATCGTCGACGAGATCGTCGGCGCCAATCCCGACAAGGTCGAGCAGGCGCGCACTAACCCGAAGGCCGTCGGCTGGTTCGTCGGACAGGTGATGAAGGCTTCCGGCGGCAAGGCCAATCCGCAGGCGGTGAACGACCTGCTGAAGGCGAAGCTCGGGCTGTGACGCGATGGACGTGCGCGGCGAGCGTCAGGCCGACCTGCCGGCGATCGATGCACTCAACCGTGTGGCATTCGGCGGGACGTTCGAAGCTGAGTTGATCGCACGCCTGCGGCGCGATGGGCTGGTCGCAGCGTCGCTGGTCGCGGTTGCCGATGACGGTACGGTCGTCGGGCACATCCTGTTCAGCTGGTTGCCGATGGAAGTTGACGGCCGCGCTGTGCGCGCCGTGTCGCTCGCGCCGATGGCCGTTGCGCCGGAACACCAGCGCCGTGGCATCGGGTCTAAACTGATAGCGGCCGGGCTCGATGCGATGCGCGATGGTGGCGCCGAGGCGGTCATCGTGCTTGGCCACCCCGGCTACTATCCGCGTTTCGGCTTCTCAGCGACGCTGGCCGGGAAGCTCGCCTCGCCATTCGCCGGCCCGGCATTCATGGCGCTGGAACTGACGCCGGGCGCGCTGTCAGGCGCGCGCGGCTCGGTCAGCTATCCGTCAGCCTTCAACGACTGAACGCTCCAGCGCGTCAGGTCGCCGGCTTGTGCTGCTTCAGCCGGAAAGAGAAGGCGATCATGGCGGCGCCGAAGATGATCGCGTACATCGCGATGACCCAGATCAGCGCGAGGGCGCCGGCTCCCGGGAGGATCAGCACGCCGAGGCCGAAGATCACCGACAACACGCCGCTGATGATCAGCATCCACTCGTTGTCGATTTCCTTGCGCAGCTGAATGGCGCCGATGATCTCGAAGATGCCGCGCACCAGCGACCAGGCGCCGATGAACAGGATCAGAACCAGTGCGGTCGGGCCCGGCCAGAAGAAGGTCATCAGACCGACGGCGATGCCGAGCAGGCCGTCGATGGCCAGCCACCAGCGCGGCGCCGTCGCGGCATGGCCCGTAATCGCAGCCCACAGCGCCAATATGCCGTCCACCAGCATGTAAGCGCCGAAGAAGATCACGAGAATGGCCAGCGTGAGGCCCGGCCATACGAAGGCGAGCACACCGAAGATGATGGCTGAGATGCCGCGCAGCAGCAGCAGCCACCAGTTCTGGGCCAGTGCCGCCAGCAGCGGCGGCGGAACGAGCGAAGGCGCAGGATTTGGTGCAGGCGCGGGTGCAGGCGCAACGTGATCCGACATGGGAAGTCTCCCGGCGGCGGCCGAGGTCCAAAGTAGATCGATCACCCACGGGTACGCGGCCGCCTCGCGCGCCACGGTGACGGCTTCTATTCTCGCCTAAATCGCAGCGATGTCGAGTACAGCCGAGAGCAGCACAGGTCCGCATGCAGCGCTCATCGCAGCTGATGCAGATCAGATGGAGAGGCTGGTCGGAGGCGAGGAGGGGTGAACGGCGACGCGAAGAGGAGGCGAAGAGACGGCGCGCAGTCAGCATGCGTGCCGACGCGTATGGCTTCGCATCATCCTTTCGATGGTGAGGACGCCGGGTGAGAACGCTGATCGCGTTTCGCCGTCGCCTTGCCTGCTTGCGCGCGATGTCGGATCGGCGTGCGACGCACCCCATCGCGGTCGCCGGCATCGTCCGCGATGCTCATCCGGACATCGATCATGTGTGTTCGAGCGCGTGTCGGGAGATGCGAAGCGAGCATCGATCGAGAGCGTCGCGGCGAATCAATGCGCAGTGATTCGCACGAGTGAAGCGATGCGGAGCGTCCGCGACGACGTTTTGAGGTGCTCAAGCGAAAAAATTTTTCGCTTGTCCACACCAATGCGATGGGCTTGCGCGGAGGCCTGTCGGCTGCCCGAGAAGGTCATCGTCCGGCCTGTCGTGTTTACTGTTCGCATCTTTGTTTGCAGTGAAAAAACGCCTGTGAAATGGGCGTTTCTTTTATGTCGTGATGCAACCGAAGAGGGCCGCCGATCGGCTTCGTCTTGCTCCTGCGATCGTGGCGACGGACGCCCTTGACGCCGCTAACGCCTGCGGGACAAGGCTTTGTGCCATCCACCAATCGTTAAGCAGAGTCGCTGTTTGTCTAGTTGTGCTGTAGGAGTCGCTCCAGTGCGGGAGCGATTCGCTATCTGCACTATTGCGATGTCGCCATCCACTCAGACTAGGAGGACAGCATGGCGAAGAAGGCAGCGAAGACGAAGTCGGCCGCCAAGAAGACGGCCAAGAAGACGGCGAAGAAGACGGCCAAGAAGACGGCCAAGACGGCCAAGAAGAAGTAGGTCGCCCTTATCGGCGCGCATAGCGCCGAGATGGGACGCACTGCGTCGGACAAGCCGGCACCAACCAATCGCTTAACGGCAGGACATCGTCGTTTCGGTTGGCGCTGGCAGAAGTCGACGACGGAGGGCGTCGGCGAAGCGGAGTATCCCGTTTCGCGGATCGGTGTTCGTCTCCTGGGATGACGCGATGCTCGCAAGCAGCGGTGGCGGTCTTCCGTCGCTTTGCTGCCGAGTGCAGTCACCTGGCAGCCGAGCCCGCTGCGGAGTGAGATCTAAGCGGCTTGTCCGCTTCCGCACCGGCACTGTCGATCTTACCGGATCGAACGCCGGTCTCCGGTCACTCGCCGACGCCCTCGGTGTTTTGTTCTCGAGATGTTACGTTCTCGAGGTGTTTCGTTCTCGAAGTTCTTCGGGGACTGGTTCTGTGAGCCGCGGCATCGGACGAGCCGCGGCGTTTTTTTGTCTGGCCCGCCGAGGCGCGGGCCGAGGCAGGTGCCGGTGCGATCAGATGCCTTGGCGATCAGGTGTCTCGGCGATCAGGTGCCCTGCGTCTTCAGGCGCTTGTTGCACTCGCTCCAATATTGCGGCCAGCGCATATCCTTGCTGATTTTGCCCGAGGCCTTTGCGGCCTTCCATTCGGCGCCGCACTTCTTCTGCCGTTCCCGCGCGGCCTGCTGGCCGGGCGTGAGCGCGCGTTTTTTCTTGGTTTCCCCGTCCGGTTTCTTGGCCTGCGTGCTCGGCGCGGGCTTCTTGGTCTGGGTGCCGGGCGTGGCCTGTGGTGTCTGGGCGGCGGCAGGCGCCGAGCCGAGTGCGACGAGGAAACTGGCTGCGAGCGCAGCCATGAACATATGTCTTACCATCACTACCTCCCTCCGGCCCGATGACGTGGCGGATATGCCCGCACGGTCCATCAGGCGGCGGCATCATGATAGGGGGCGGCCGGAGGGGCGTCCATCCCTGCAAGAATGCCCGGGACGCAGTGTGCTGTCCGCGATTTTGAATGCGGACAAGGGCCTGCTTTCGGCTGCCTGTTTGCGGGATGGTTTGGAAAGTCCCAACGCGATCGGTTTCCCGATTGTAACCGGCGCGGCGAAAACGCGCGCAGGCGGTCACTTAGGCGGTTAACGCCGGCTTGCCGGCCCTTCGCTAAGTCTCGGTGTATACGATGGATTCAGCCTTTCATTTAAGATGCGATTCAAATCTCTCCGCAACAATGGCCTTCAAGCGGGCAGGCGCTGATTGCAGTGAATGTGTCCGTGGAGGCGTCAAGCGTGGATCCGGAGGGAGTTCGGCCACGCAGGGGAAAAGGGGAGGCCAAGAATGGCCCGTCTGGAACTTCTCAACGTGGAAGGCAGCGCGCTCGGCGTGGCGACCGTTGCCCCGGACATGTTCTTCGAACTCGGCATGATGTACTCGACCGGCCGCTCGGTTCCGGCCGATCTGGTCGCCGCGCACAAGTGGTTCAACATCGCCGCCATGCACGGCAACAAGGAAGCGTCACGTCTGCGGCGTGAGATCGCCCGCGAAATGTGAGAGACCGAGGTCGCGGCCGCACAGCGGGCGGCGCGCGACTGGCTCACGCGGCACTGACGGCAGCAACCGTCCCGTCCGCGCGTCTCGCGACAGCGCTACAGCACGATCCGATCTGAATCGGATCATGCTGTAGAAGTTATTGTCTGGTCGCATTTTCTAACGGCGAACCGGCGTCCACCCCGGATCAGGTCCGGGGCAGGCTTTCGCCGGAAAATGCTCTAACAGCACAGCCCGCGTGCAGCGATGCGCGCGGGCTGTCTGCTGTGAGCTATCCGGATATTGCAGCCAAAGCCGCAACAGAGCTTTTTCTGCCAGCATCGATTTTTGGTGACGCGTGCGCTTGCCGCGCGCACCGCCGTTGCGCACATTGGCGCAACGCTGCGGCCGGGGGAGGCCGCGCGCCTTCGACTCGCGACGTCAGAAGCGCGGGCGGAGCATGACGGGAACAGTGTCCGGCTGCTCGTCACTTTCGACCCAAGGAGGATGCCATGTTTGCTCGTTTGAGAACGGCCCTGCTTGCCGCAGGGGTTGCAATGCTCGCGGTTCAGCCCGGCTTTGCCCAGAATTATCCGACGAAGCCCGTCTCGCTGGTGGTGCCGTTTGCGCCCGGCGGCGCGACGGACGTGCTGGCACGCCAGCTTGCGCCGCTGCTGCAGGCCCAACTCGGCCAGCCGGTGGTGGTGGAGAACATCAGCGGCGGCGGCGCCTCGATCGCGCCCGCGCGCGTCGCCCGCGCCGCGCCGGATGGCTACACCATCCACATCCATAATCTTGCGATCTCGGCCATGGGCTCGCTCAACTCGAAGCTCACCTTCGACGTCCAGAAGGACTTCGTGCCGGTCGCCTTCGTCTCCGCCAATCCGCTGGTCCTGTTCGGCCGGGCTTCCATGCCGCCCAGCACGCTGCCGGAGCTGCAGGAATGGATGAAGAAGAACACCGCGAAGATCGCCAATGTCGGCGTCGGTTCGACCGCGCATCTCGCCGCCGTCGTGATGGCGCAGGCCATGGGCGTGAAGATCGATCATATTCCCTATCGCGGCGCCGCGCCGGCGATGGCCGACATGCTGGGCGGGCAGATCGACATGTTCATGACCACGCCGGTCTCCGGCCATGGTCCACTGAAGGCCAAGCAGGTGAAGGCGTTCGGCCTGACGCAAAAGGATCGTCTCGAGATCATGCCGGAGGTGCCGAGCATGGTGGAGGCTTTCGGGCCGCAGATGGACTTCTCGTTCTGGCACGCGGTGTTCGCGCCGGCGGGCACGCCGCAGCCGATCGTCGACAAGATCAATGCCGCACTGCAAGCGGCGGTGGAAGACAAGGAGCTTCTGAAGGTCTGGGCCAGTCAGGGCATCAAGCCCTATCCGAAGGATCAGCGTTCTTCGGCCGCGGCGCGTGAAATCCTGCGTGCCGAGGTCGAGCGCTGGGCCAAGGTGATCCGCGACAACAATATCAAGATCGAGCAATAGGACGCTTGCACCCATGGCGGGCATCAACGTCAAGCCGGCCGCGCCGCTCTGGAGCGGCCGGCAGTTCCACGTGCTCCCTGAGCATAGTCACCAACACCGTTTCCTGGTCGATCTCTGGGAGACCGTCCGCACCGAGACGGGCGGGCGGCTCGCCATCACCGTGCATGCGGAGCGCGATGGCGAGCCCGCCGGCAGCCACAATGCACCCGAAATGCTCGTGGACGGCACGCTGGAATTCTACACCCTCAACGGCAATTCCATCGGCCGGCTCGTGCCTTCGACGGAGGTGCAGGGCGTGCCCTATGCCTTCGCCACTTCGGCTGACGTCCATCGCGCCAACGATGGCGCGCTCGGCGCCTATCTCAGCCGCGAATGCGCGGCGAAGGGCATCATCCGCTTCCAGTGCGGGCTGATGGAGAACGGCTTCCGCCAGACCTTCATGTTCGAGCATCCGATCCGGCATGTCGACGATCTTGCCGGGATGAAGATCCGGACGCCGGCAGCCGGCATGATCCGCGACGTGATGGCCTCGCTCGGCGCGGAGCCGGTCGTCATCAACATTCTCGACATCCGCAAGGCGCTGGAGGAGCGCCGCGTGAACGGCCACGAGAACCCGCTGATCGTGATGCATGTCGGCGGCTTCGTCGAACTCACGCCGTTCATCTCGATCACGCGGCACATGTGGACCGGCTTCAACTTGATCGGGAGCAAGAAATTCTGGGACCGCCTGCCGGCGGATGTGCAGGCGATCGTGGATGCGAACGTGACGAAGTTCGTCGCGGCCCAGCGCGCCTATACGATCGACATGAACGATCGGCTGGCCGGGATGCTGACCGCGCAGGGCGCGACGGTCACGCAGGCCGACACCGAGAGCTTCAGGCAGAAGCTGCGCGAGAATGGTTTCTACGAGCGCTGGAAGGAGCGCGTCGGCTCGATGGCGTGGCAATTGCTCGAGGAGAGCGTCGGCAAGGTTGGTTAGGCAATACCGGCGCGCAAAAGGTCGTGGAAATGCACGAGCCCGACGGGCCGGCCTTCCTTGACGACAAGCAGCGCGGTGATCTTGGAGGTGTTGAGGAGTTCGAGCGCTTCGCTCGCAAGCTGGTCCGGATGCACGGTCTTGGGGCCGGCCGTCATCACGGCATCCACCGTCATCGCCAGCAGGTCGCCGCTCATGTGGCGGCGCAGATCGCCGTCGGTGACGATGCCGATGAGGCGGTCCGCATTATCGACCACGCCGACGCAGCCGAACCCCTTCGCGGACATCTCGACGATGGCTTCGCCCATCGCCGAGCCGGACCGGATCAGCGGCAGCGCGTCACCCACGTGCATCACGTCGCGCACGAATTTGAGCATCGCGCCCAGGCTGCCGCCCGGATGCAGCGTGCCGAATTGCACCGGCGTGAAGCCGCGCGCTTCGAGCAGCGCGATCGCCAGTGCATCGCCGAGCGCAAGCTGCATCAATGATGACGTCGTCGGGGCGAGGTTGTGCGGGCACGCCTCGCGAGCTGCGGGCAGCAGCAGCGTCACGTCGGCCATGCGCGCGAGCGTACTGTCCGCCTTCGCGGTCATCGCGATGAGGTCGATGCGGAAGCGGCGCGAGTAATCGACCACGCTGCGCAGTTCCGCCGTCTCGCCGGACCATGACAGCGCGAGGATCGCGTCGTGCGGCGTGAGCATGCCGAGGTCGCCGTGGCTCGCTTCGCCGGGATGCACGAAGAAGGCCGGGGTGCCGGTCGAGGCGAAGGTCGCCGCGATCTTGCGGCCGACATGGCCGGACTTGCCCATGCCGGTCACGATCACCCGGCCGCTTGCGCCGCGCCGCTGCAGGCATTCGACGGCGGCGACGAAGGAGATGCCGAGGTCGCCGCCCAGCGCGTCGGCCAGCGCCGCGACGCCTTCCGCCTCGGCCTCGAAGGTGCGGCGCGCGGAGGCAAGCAGGGGCTGGGCAAGCAGGGGCTGGGCGAGCAGGGGCTGGCCGGGGCGGGCGGGCGGTTCGGGCTGCGTCGTCTTTGTCCGGGCCATGGCGCTATCGGCGGCGGGCCGCCGTCTTCGAAAGATGCCGGCCGCATAGCACGGAACGCCGCCGGCTGGCGAATGCCGCGCGGCCGGCGCGGTTGCATCCGCGCGCAGGGCAACGCGGCGTTAACCATGGCCGTTTTATCTCCGTTAACCATCAGTTGCCGCTCAGCGGCCCGGAGGTTCGTTCGGTGCGAGGCAAGCGCATGACCCATAGCCTGGCCGCGGCCGGGGCTTGCGCTTTCGTCGCGCTGGCGGTGTCGGGCGCGCTGGCGCAGGACCGTGCGCCGGGTTCTTCTCCGAGCTTGCGGACCAGTCTCGACGATGACTGGCTGGACGAGACCCGCTCGCCGGTGCTGCGCGGCAGGGAAGACGAGCAAGGTGGCGGCGTGCGCCGGCGTCAGCGGCCGCCGCAGCGTCCGGCCTATGGCAGTCCGCCGGGCTCCGGGGCGGGCGGTACCGGCTACCTCTCGACCAATGCGCCCCCGCTGCGCACTTCGACCCGCGGGACAGCGCGGCCTGCGCCGCGCGCGGCGGCAGGCAATGGACGCCCGCAGGCATCGACTAACGGCAATCTGCGGTCAGTGCGTCCGGGCAGTCCGCCGAACGGTCCGTCTCGCGCCGGCGCGTCGATCGACGTTCCGGCCGGCACCACCAGCCGGCCGATCCGCCGGCGTCTGCCGGAACAGGATCCGTTCGAGCCGCTTGGCATACGTGCCGGCAGCTTCCTGCTGCGGCCGGCGATCGAAGTCACCGGCGGCTATGACAGCGATCCCGGCCGGACCAAAGGCGGCCGCGGCTCGTCGCTCATCACCATCGCGCCGGAACTTCTGGTGCGTTCGGACTGGAGCCGGCACGCGCTCAATGCCGATCTGCGCGGCACCTATACGGCCTATGGCACGATGTCTTCGCTCAACCGTCCGTATTTCGACGGCCGTATCAACGGTCGCATCGACATCACGCGCCAGACCCGCGCCGACATCGAGGCGCGCACGGTGGTCTCGACCGAAAACCCGAACAGTCCGGACCTGCCGGCCGATCTCGCCCGTCTGCCGATCTACACGACGTTCGGCGGGAGTGTCGGCCTCGCGCATCGCTTCAACCGGTTCGAGGTCGCGCTCAAGGGCAGCATCGACCGCACCGTCTATCAGAACTCCGTTCTCACCGACGGCAGCGTCATCAGCAACGAGGACCGCAACTACAATCAGTATGCCGGCCAGCTTCGCCTCAGCTATGAACTGACACCGGGCATGAAGCCGTTCGCCGAGGTGCAGCACGACCGCCGTGTACGCGACCTCGCCGTCGATGTGTTCGGCATGCAGCGCGATTCATGGGGCACGGCGGGGCGGGTCGGCACCACATTCGAGTTTTCCGGCAAGCTCACGGGCGAGGCGAGCATCGGCTATCTCGTGCGGACCTATCAGGACCACACGCTGCCCGATCTCGGCGGGCTGATCGCCGACGGCTCACTGATCTGGACCGCGAGCGCGCTCACGAGCCTGCGCCTCACCGCGCGCTCGACCGCTGATGAAACGACGCTGCCGGGCGTCTCCGGCGTGCTCCGCCGCGACATCGGCGCCGAGGTGGAGCATTCGTTCCGGCGTTGGCTGATCGGCAATGTGCGGTTCGGCTTCGGCTACGACGTCTATGACGGCTGGGTCCGGCGGGACCAGCGCTACGTCGCGTCGGTCGGGATGACCTACAAGGTGACGCGCAGCTTCCAGTTCAAGGGCGAGTTGCGGCAGGAGTGGCTGCGCTCGAACCTTCCGGGCAACGATTACACAGCCACCATCGCGCTGGTCGGGCTGCGGCTGCAGCGCTGACCTGCCTTCGGCCGGAGCCTATTCCTCGATAGCACCTCAGTTTGAAAACCTCACCCCGAAAGTCTGGCCGGAAATGAATCGCGGCCAGTCAACCACGTGTCCCGGGCGCAGCGCAGCGCGGAGCTGTGCGCTGCAGAACCGGGACCCCGGTAAAGTTCAGGAAAACCGGGACCCCGCGTCTGCGGTGCATCACTTCGTGCTGCACCGCGCGCGGGGAACGGGAGAGATAAGGGATTGAATCGGCACGGCTCATTTCCGGCCAGACTTTGAGGCCCGAGGGAAACTAAGACGCTATCTATTCTTCGATCAGCTTGCCGAGCACGCGCCGGAACTCCGGCGCGATGTCGTCGCGCGCGAGTGCATAGGCGACGTTGGCCGCGAGGAAGCCGATCTTCGAGCCGCAGTCGTAGATCTCGCCCTCGAAGCGATAGCCGAAGAACGGCTGCATGCTCATCAGGTTGAGCATCGCGTCGGTGACCTGGATCTCGCCGCCCGCGCCCGGCGTCTGGGTCGAGAGCAGGGAGAAGATTTCGGGCTGCAGGATGTAGCGGCCGGAGATCATGTAGTTGGACGGCGCGTTCTCGGCTTTGGGCTTTTCGACCATCGAGGTGATGCGGAAGCCCTTGCCGCTCGCTTCGCCGACGCCGACGATGCCGTATTGATGCACCTGCTCGCGCGGCACTTCCGAGACCGCGATGACATTGCCGCCGCCGGCCGCGTGATAGACGTCGACCATGCCGGAGAGGCAGCCGGGCTCGCCGTGGTGCAGCATGTCCGGCAGCAGCAGTGCGAACGGCTCGTTGCCAACCAGTTCGCGCGCGCACCACACGGCATGGCCGAGGCCGAGCGGTTCCTGCTGGCGCGTGAAGCTCGCCTGTCCGGCCGCCGGCAGGTCGGTCTCCAGCAGTTGCAGTTCCTGGTTCTTGCCGCGGCCGCGCAGCGTCGCTTCCAGTTCGAACTGCTTGTCGAAGTGATCTTCGATCACCGCCTTGTTGCGGCCGGTGACGAAGATGAAGTGCTCGATGCCAGCGGCGCGCGCCTCGTCGACGACGTGCTGGATCACCGGCCGGTCGACGACCGGCAGCATCTCCTTCGGAATGGCCTTGGTGGCCGGCAGAAAACGCGTGCCGAGACCGGCGACGGGGAAGACAGCTTTGCGGATGGGCTTCATGGGACGTTATCGGCACCTTCGTAAGAACGAATGCGTATCGTCTGCTATGCAAACGCACGATAAAACATGGCGGCCTGCAAAGTTCCAGCGCATTGCGCCTGAACTGCGACCACGATCCTGTCCGCGCGGAATTCTTCTTCTCCTTGCGCCGCCAGCCATCAGTGCGTCGATATGTCATTGTAGTTCAGGCGCGGGTGGCGTGAGAATAAATGCGTCGCGTTAAGGTTGCCGTAACCGCAACCGGCCCCTACTGGCGCTTCTCAGTTTGGCGTTTCTCAGTGGTTTGTGGTTCGGCGTGAGTAGAGTGATGTTGCGTATTCCTGTGTGGGTGGCCGCCGCGGCGGTGGCCGGCGGTGCGGCATTGGGCGGTTGCACCGCGATGCAGAACGAGCCGCCCGGCGAGGTCTCTTCCATCAACGGAACCTCCGCGCGCGCCTATACGGCGCCGGATCATGCCACGCCCGCTCCGCAGACACCGCCCGTAGCCGCGCGCCCCAGCCAGTCCGGCGCGGCAGCGCAAGGCTGGAGCGGTGAATCCGGCGCCTCTGGCCATCCGCAGATGACCGCGTCGGCGA
>Ga0182739_1000475_pt1 | contig 52090 bp, 41 predicted proteins | sample eDN5th30CBELigBY_FD_128873 | JGI IMG/M metagenome (GOLD analysis project Ga0182739, IMG submission 128873) | Enriched backyard soil microbial communities from Emeryville, California, USA - eDNA 5th pass 30_C BE-Lig BY (version 2) (version 2) | ecosystem: Environmental > Terrestrial > Soil >... | reverse complement strand
GCTTGCAGGAAGTGAAAGATCTTGCCCTCCGGTCCGTCAAGAAACCCGAGCTTCACATAATACCGGTAAAAAAAATAGAGGTGTGCGCGAAAGAATTTGGGAAGTCCATAATATCCCCGATTCTTCACGACCCTCTTCATCTTGGCCTGTTGGGACGAAATGCCGTTCTCCAGCAGCGCCGCCCCCTCCGTGGACTGTTCAACCGTCATCTGATGGTCGAGCACTTCACGATTGCTGTACCAGTTATGCTTACTGATCCACCATTCTAGATCTTTCTGGTTATTATCAATAAGGTCATGCTTGAAGTTTACCGTTGCGCCTTCGCTCAGGATCATGTGCTCATCCATAATTTTCTGCTCGCACAATGCCTTGCCCGTGCGGAATATTCGCAGCAGCAGCTCCGGATATCTTCCGCCATGCTTGATCCAGCGCCCCATGAAATAGACGCGCCTGCGCAGAACAACGCCGTTGACGTTGTCCGCTACGGCTGGCAGCTGGCTGTTGATCTCTTCCGCCAAGTCCGCCATCAGCTCTTCATCTGCATCCATGCGCATTGACCACTGCGTCGTAATATTCGTCTGCGTCAGACCCCAATTCAATTGCGTCGCATAGTCGATCCACTTATTCTGATAGAAATCGAGGCGGCTTCCCTGCGCTTGCAGCTCAAGATTTAATTGGGCGCATACTTGCTCCGTTGCGTCGGTGCTGTAGCTGTCGACGATAACGAATCGCTTGGCGATGCCTCGGAACGACTCGATGCATTTCCTTATGTTTTTTTCTTCGTTCTTCGTTAGAATCACGACTGTGAGATCTACCATAACGAATTTCCTTTCTAATTAAGAGGGTACACTCTCACTAGCATTTAGTTTCTTCACTACTCTGGCAGGGTTGCCAGCAATGATGCTATTGTCCTCATAAACACCGCTGACGACGGCTCCGGCGCCAACGATACATCCATCGCCAAGCACCGTCCCTTTCAGGATGATGGAGTTGCAGCCGATAAAACAGTTTTTGCCGATCGTAACCGGCCTTGTTCTAATCTTCTCTTTAATATCCGCATTGCGCGCTTCAATCTCTAATGGGTGGAAGTCATTGTCCAATATCTTCGCATTGCCGCCGATATTCGTATTGTCGCCAATCGTAATCGAGCTTCTTGCGTAGATGGTCGCACCCGAGATGCCGACGTTGTTGCCAATCGCAATCTTAGCCTCAGGCGTTCTGGTCATAATAATCGTGCGCTGATACAGCCCTACGAGATTCGATAAGAACGAGGAATTAATCGTCACATGATCGCCTATGATAAGCTGCGCGCCAGATTTGTTATAGATAACAGGTACGCCCTTCAGCCTTAACCCTTTCCCGTACTTCACCTTCGTGGCACGCATCAATAACTTAAACCAATTGCTGTTCATAGCGCAGCCCTCATCCTAACAAGATTGAGATCTCTTCTGTATATTTCCGAATGGATACTTCCTTCGTTAAATGATTGACCAGATAAGCTCTTGCACGCTCGCTCATGCCTGTTGGAGTGGAAGAGTCGCGTTCTCTCAAGAAACGTTCAATGATCCGCTCTACCTGATCATAGTTGCCCGGATCGGTAACATAGCCACAGCTCGTTTCTTCAATAATTAATCGAGCCTCCGAGCCCTGCTCCAGCACGCCTATTATCGGCTTGCCAGCTGCCATAATTCCATACAGCTTGCTTGGAACGGATACGCCCTTAATCCCTTTCGCATTAATGCACCAGTGGACGTCACCTGCATTCAGGCTGTATACCAGATCCGCTTTGTCCTGGTAAGGGATGAAGACGACGTTATCCAGCCCATGCTCGTTCTTGTATTGGACCAACCGATCCCGTATCGAACCTTCGCCCACAAAAACAAATGCCACATCATCGCGAGCTTTGAATCGCTCAATGACGGGCATCAGATTTTCCAGGTCATAATAAAGGCCCAGATTACCGGAATACATAAATACGAATTTGTTATCCAATCCGTACTTCTTCTTGAATGCCGCTACCTTCTCGTGATCATTAGGCAGTGGATAAATTTCCTTCTCATCAATCCAGTTATTAATGAACACGTGGTTCGGCACCTTCCGGCCCTTGAACCTGTCTTTCAACGTATCTACCATATCTCTTCCAACGACGATCACTTTGTCAGCCCGTCTGCAGCTGAACTTGTCGAACCCCATCATCGCTTTCAAGACCGGCTTGTTCTGACTATAGCCTACCGCTAACGTTTGTTCTGGATTGAAGTCTTGAATGTTGTATATGTATTGAGCACGTTTCATCCATTTGCCCCATACGCCAAGAAGACCTCCCAGAATGGGAGGCTGCGAGATGGAGTACACGAAGTCCATAGGACCCGCCTTGAACGTCGCGATAAGCGCACCGTAGAAATAAGCCATAATGTTACGGATGCGGCTTAGCTTATTCTTCTTCGTAAATTCCGGTACACGGATACGAATAATCTGTACGCCGTTTATATTTTCTCTATAAAACATCTTCCGCTTATAGCTCTCGTCAATAACTCCAGTGTAGGAAGGGACGACACAGATAACGGTGATGTCGAACGACTGCAGCATGCCCTCCGCAAGCTCCTTCAGAATCTGGCCTGTGGATGCAACGTCAGGATGATAATAGTGCGCATAGATGAGCAGTCGGCTTTTCTTAACGATAGCGGATTCCATATTCAAGCACCCTCTCTTCTGGCGCTGCTCACCGTGTGCTTGCTGCGATGCTGAGCTGTTGTCTTGCCTTCTCCAGATCGCTGTCTACCATCATCTCGATCAGCTGCTTGAAGCTGACTTCAAGCTCCCAGCCCAGCTTCTCCTTTGCTTTGGAGCAGTCGCCAAGCAGCAGATCGACTTCTGCTGGACGAACAAACTCAGGATCGATGACGACATAATCGCGATAATCCAAGCCCACATGGCCGAACGCGACTTCCAGAAGCTCCGTTACGGTATGCATTTCTCCTGTCGAGATGACATAGTCATCCGGCTCGTCTTGCTGCAGCATCAGCCACATCGCTTTCACGTAGTCGCCAGCGAAGCCCCAGTCGCGGAGTGCATCGAGGTTGCCCATCCGAAGCTCTGTCTGCAGACCAAGCTTAATGCGGGCAGCAGCATCCGTTACTTTACGCGTTACGAATTCAAGTCCGCGGCGAGGAGATTCATGATTGAACAGAATGCCAGAGCAAGCGAACATATTGTAGCTCTCGCGATAGTTCGTCGTAATCCAGTGACCGTATACTTTAGCAACGCCATATGGACTGCGCGGATAGAATGGCGTCGTCTCCTTCTGCGGCGTTTCCACTACTTTACCGAACATCTCGCTGCTCGACGCTTGATAGAAGCGTGCGCTTGGCTTCATAATGCGTACCGCTTCCAGCATATTCGTAACCGACAACGCGGTCATCTGTGCTGTTGCAATCGGCTGCGGCCATGAAGCAGCAACGAACGATTGAGCGGCCAGATTGTATACTTCATCAGGATCCGATTGTCTTACAGCTTCGATAAGGGACGCCAGGTCATTCAAATCACCGGAGATCCATTTAATTTTGTTCTTGATATGCTCAACATTCTCGTAGTTTGGCGTACTCGTACGTCTTCTGAGACCATATACATCATAGCCCTTCTCAAGCAGAAGCTCTGCCAAGTAAGAGCCGTCTTGTCCTGTTACCCCAGTAATTAATGCGCGTTTCATATGATTGTCCCCTTTCGGAACTAGATAGTGATCTCAAATTGTTTGCAATACTCGTTATAGACAGCGCGAACGCCTTCCTCGAGCGATATGGAAGCCTTCCATCCCAGCGAATGGATTTTGCTTACATCAACCAGCTTTCTAGGCGTTCCATCCGGGATGGAGGTGTTGAACCGAAGCTCGCCTTCATACCCGACGATCGATTGTATCAGTTCCGCCAGCTGCTTGATCGAAATATCTTCACCTACGCCAACATTCACGATTTCGTTGTCTTCATAGTTGCTCATTAGGAATAAGCACGCATCCGCGAGATCATCGGCATGCAGAAACTCGCGTAACGGTGATCCTGTACCCCAAATCTCAACGAACGGTGAACCCGATTGCTTCGCTTCATGAATTTTACGCAGCAGCGCCGGCAGCACATGCGACGTATTCAGATCGAAGTTGTCGTTCGGACCATACATATTCGTTGGCATTGCCGAAATAAATCGTGTGCCATGCTGGCGGTTATACGACTGACACATCGTAATCCCTGCGATTTTGGCCACTGCATACGGTGCATTCGTTGGCTCCAGCTCGCCCGTCAACAGGTACTCTTCCTTCAATGGCTGTGGCGCATATTTCGGATAGATACAAGTCGAACCAAGGAAGAGCAGCTTCCGAACTTGACTCTGGAATGCAGCATCAATGACGTTCGTCTGAATCAACAGATTGTCGCGGATAAAATCAGCGGGAAATTCATTGTTTGCACGAATGCCGCCAACCTTGGCAGCCGCCAGAAATACATAATCGATGTCCTGCTCACGGAAAAATTGGAAAACCGCATCACGGTCTCTCAGATCCAGCTCGCTGCTTGTACGCGTAACCAGGTTCGCATACCCTCTATTCTGTAAAGCACGCAAGATCGCAGAGCCTACAAGTCCACGATGGCCGGCGACATATATTTTGGCTTGCAATTCCATTTCTTCACCTCAAATAAAATTAATAAGAGTTCTTCGAACCGAATAGTAACAGTACCGTTCGCAACATGATCTTGAAATCCATCCAGACGCTGCGTTCCTTGATGTACTGTAGATCCAGTTCTACCATTTGATAAAAGGTGAGCTTGCTTCGTCCACTCACCTGCCATAAGCCGGTGCAGCCAGGCACAACGGTTAAGCGCCGCTTATCATAGGCTGTGTATTCCGCTACTTCTCTTGGCAGCGGCGGCCGCGGGCCGACAAGGCTCATGTCACCCATCAGCACATTTACCAACTGCGGCAATTCATCAATGCTCGTTTTGCGAATGAAGCGGCCGATTCTCGTCACGCGGGGATCGTGCTTCATTTTGAACATAGCGCCTTCGATCTCGTTCTGGCTCAGCAGATCTTCAAGCAGCTCTTCCGCGTTGGATACCATCGATCTGAACTTATACATGCGAAACGGTACACCATGCTTACCGACTCGTTTCTGGTGGAAGAAGATGGGACCATTAGGATCTTCCAGCTTAATAATGATCGATACTCCAATAAAGACAGGTAAAAGAACAAATATCCCGACAGCGGCTCCGATAATGTCGATGGATCTCTTCGCAATTAGGTACGCCCGTTTGCTGCTGCTTCGTTCGAGCGCATGCGAGGAGTAGTACGCATTGCTTTCCAACGCGACTTCGGCTTCATTCCCTTGCGGCGTCATTGCCTCGTACCCCTTTCATAGGAATCAAAGAATATACTTTTTCACTTGTTCACGTTGAACAATGTCATCCAGCGCTGCCAGAAGAGGGGAGCGAAGCTCATTGTTCTGAAGCGCGAATTCCAGCACGGTCGTAATAAAGCCTAGCTTCTCGCCAACATCGTACCGTCTGCCTTCAAAATCAAACGCATAAACGCCTTCTTCTTCATTCAGCTTCTGTATCGCATCCGTCAGCTGGATCTCGCCGCCGGCGCCCAGCTCGTGACGTTCAAGGAACTCGAAAATTCGCGGCGTTAACACATATCTGCCCATAATAGCCAGATTAGATGGAGCACTGCCAAGCGGCGGCTTCTCAACGAATTTCCTTACCTGCACAAGACGGCTGTCCGTCTCGATCGGATCGACAATGCCATAACGGTCAGTCTGTTCGATAGAAACAGTCTGGACCCCAATAACCGACTTCTCCGTATTCTCGTACTGCTCAATTAACTGACGGGTGCAAGGAATATCACTCTGCACAATATCGTCGCCTAGCAGCACAGCAAACGGCTCATCGCCGATGAAGTTCCGCGCGCACCAGACCGCATGCCCAAGCCCTCTTGCTTCCTTCTGTCTTATGTAGTGAATCTCAACGTTCGAGGTCTTGCGCACTTCCTCCAACAGCCCAAGCTTGCCTTTCTCTAGCAAATTATGCTCGAGCTCGAACGCCGAATCGAAATGATCCTCAATCGCCCGCTTGCCCTTGCCCGTTACAATAATAATGTCTTCAATTCCAGAAGCGATCGCTTCCTCGACAATATATTGAATGGTCGGTTTGTCTACGATGGGCAGCATTTCCTTCGGCATCGCTTTCGTCGCAGGGAGGAACCTGGTTCCCAGTCCTGCTGCTGGAATAATCGCTTTACGAACTTTTTTCATTACCCTCACCCTGTCCTTTTCTCTATTAGAATAAAAACACGAGTTAAACCTCTTTCCATGAAAGCGGTCTAACTCGTGTTTCTATGCCTATTTCTTTAATGAATTAGGGCATCTAACCCCACCTCACATCACACCTTCGACAATACATGTCTAAGGTCATCTGACCCACGGCGTGACCGAGTGCCTACAGTGATAAAGGTTCAGTAGACATTACCTAAGCACACAAGCACTTTCCACTATACCCTTACTCATTACCGCCGTAGTAGAAGTAATAGTCTTCGCTCGACTTCTTTCTGCTATTGCTATTAAGCACAACGCCAAGCAGCTTAGCCTTTACATGCTCCAGATTGGATTTGGCTTTCGCTACAGCCCCCTTCTTTACTTTGCCTGCATGAACAACAAGGATGACACCGTCACAATAGGAAGAAATAATAGCACTGTCGGTAACGGCTAACACGGGCGGCGTATCGAAGAGGATGACATCGAACATTTCTTTCAGTTCTTCCAGCAGAGTGATCATACGCTGCGAACCGAGAATCTCAGAAGGATTCGGTGGAATCGGACCCGAAGGAATAAGCGACAAATTGTCCACGTTTGTGTCACGAATCACTTCTTGCAACAGGTGCTGGCCGCATAATAGACTAGTTAATCCAACGCGGTTCGACTGTTGGAACAATAGATGGAGGGAAGGCTTCCGCAAATCTCCGTCAATGAGCAGTACCTTCTTCCCTTCCTGTGCATAGGTGACGGCCAGATTGGATACTGTGGTTGTCTTACCTTCCCCCGACTTCGCAGAGGCTACCATCAACACTTGCATACTATGATCATCAATCGCAGAGAATTGGATGTTCGTACGCAGTACACGAAACGATTCGGATATAGGCGACTTCGGATTAACCTGCGTGACCAAATGATGCTCACTGCTTGGCTGCCGCATATGCTTCACCTGCCTTCTGCTTAATGCCGCGGGACCTGCGGATCTTCATCTCTGACTTATTGATCTTCGAAATATAGGAGAGCATTGGAAGCCCAAGCGTTTGAACAACATCCGCTTCCGTTTTAACAGTGTCATCTAAGTGATCCAGCAAGAACACGATGCCGATCGCGATCATAAGCGAAACGATAAAACTAGTAATGACACTGAGTAATGGACTTGTGTTTATCGGCGCTCCATTGATAGTTGTATCAGCTTCAGATAGTATCGTGACATTGTCGACATGCATGATAGCTGGGATATTCTCCTTGAAAACCGTTGAGACCGCGTTTGCAATTTCGGCCGCTCTTTTATAGGAGCTATCAATAACCGTAATATTCATGACCTGTGAATCGTTCGCTGCACTGACTGTAATCTTGCTGTTAATCTCACCAGCTGTTGCTTGCAAATCCGGATATTTCTCAACAACTTTGTTTAGGATGGCAGAAGAATGGATAATTTCTTTATAGGAATTAATGAGCATAATATTCGATTGGATGAGAGATACATTCATCACTTGTGTTCCTTCATATTCTAAGGATTGGCTTACAATCAATTTGGCATTTGCCCGATATACAGAGTCCGTATAGAAAAAACTATTAATGCCGGTTACTGTACATGCTGCAATCACGATTACCACAATTAGAAAGATTCGCTTACGAATAACTCTGTAGTATTGCTTTAATTCCACACTATTACCTCCTGAACTAAACTTTAAATTGTGCTACCAGAACAGCAGCTTCTTCTGTGCTTTGAGCGGCATATCAACGGCAATCTCTTCATTCGCCAATAGACGCCGACTGTTATCCTTCAGACGATTCATCCCCCCTCTGCCAACGACTCGTTCGGTCAGCCGATAAGCTTCTCGCAGAGCGAATGAACGAGTATAGAAGTTGTGGGCATCAGATGATACGAAATGTATCAATCTACGTTTGAGTAATTGCACGGAGAGCTTCTGGATCCTCCGACTGAATTGCCCTGTGAGTGAATGGGCAGTGACTTGGCATAACGCCCCCTGCTTAATCCATGTCTCGAGCAGCTCTGGTGTTTCTCCAACTTCCTTGTAACGTTCCGGATGTGCAATTACGGGGACAAGGCCGCGGATGGATAATTCGTAGAGTAAGTCCATCAGATAACTCGGTACGTGATTATGCGGCAGCTCAAGTAATATATATTTACTATTGGCTAACGTAAGCAGTTTATTTTGTTCCCATTCAGCAATCAGGTCCGCATTCACACGTATTTCTTGACCAGCATGAATGGTAACCTCTACGCCATGACTGCTAATGAATTCATTTAGTTCAGCCACTTGACGTTCAACAACCTTACGCGGAGCTTCAAAGTATTCATTCCCATGATGCGGAGTTGCTACTATGTGCTGAATGCCTTGCTCACTTGCCTGAAGCACCATCTCAAGCGCTTCTTCTTTACTCCTAGCCCCGTCATCCAGACCAGGTAATATGTGCGTGTGCATTTCGATCATATGCGTCACCTGACTGTACCTTTATTCAGATTATTGAGTGTAACTAAATGATCAAAATTGTTTTAACTGCAAACTTTTTGTCAATAATAGTAATGCAATTGTCGATACATTGTGTATCTGTTATATCCCTAACTCTACGATACAATATGTAACATGTCAAGCGTTTTTCATATCTGTTTTCAAAAAAAATGCGACGTTTTGTTGCAAGCGCTGTATTTATTTCTAATCCGTATTAATATGAGAATATCGAATGATAGGAGGGAAAGGATGGACATCGGAACGCGCATCGCACAACTGCGTGAGCAGCGTGGCTGGACGCAAGAACAGACCTCTCATTTATTGGGAATATCACGGGCGGCTTTGTCGCATTATGAGAAAAATCGCCGTGAGCCTGATACAGAGACGCTCACGAAGTTCGCCGATCTGTTCAAAGTATCGATCGACTTTCTGGTCGGTCGGACGAATCGTCAGGAAGTAGTTCTTGATTCGGATGTTCGCGACTTCGTTCAAAGCGCCGACCAGGTTGAACTTTCTGCAGACGATATATTAGAGAAATTCGCACTTACACTCGATGGCAAGAAGCTATCGACGGAAGAGGCGAAAAGGTTTATCGCCTTTATCAGAGCTGAACGCTCGCTGATGTAAATAGCGATTGACCAATCACATTTCGAACCTTTATAACATACCTATTGCAGCTTGCAATAGGTTTCTTTCATTGATCGGAATGATTGAGGGCATACACGAAGAAAAGCCCCGCTGCACGGGGCTTTTCCTCTACTACTTTACAGCAAAACAACATGTCCGCTTACCGGCTCTCTGGCACTCTCTCCAGCAGCATACGCAAATCTTCTGGCATCTGTGTCGGTTCGATTCCAAGCTGATCCAGAAGGGCTCTAACATCCAGCTGTACACGGTCAGACGCTGGGCTTTCTTCTCTTGAGGAATGGTTTGGATTCATCTCTCCGACTCCTACTCTCTTTATTGAATCTGTATTGGCTGAAATCTTTCCTATCATCTATGATGTATACTATACCTATGTATGAATGGTTGGTAGTATTCCATACTTATGTATTAGCCTTCTGCCATTTCTCCAGTTCAATTCCCAGCTGCTCTAGAACGACTCGTATATCAATCGGTTTACGAGCTTCCTGTTTCACTTCCGCTTGTACTCTCTCAAGCATCAACAACACACCAACTCGCCCCTTCACTAGCAAATACTTACTTTTTTTGAATTACGATAGTCCCATTATATAGGACATAAAGTACAAATACTGTCGAAGTTTTGTGAGAAGCAACCGTTTTCTATAACTAATTTTGTCGAATGGTAAGACCTTAACAAATCTTTAGAAATCAATTCCATATAACCCAAGGAGAGAGACTTGAACTAGCTTGAAAGCGCCTCCTCTAGAATAATAGCATTGAATAAGCACAACGCGAATAGGACGAAGCAGATTTCTGCTTCGCCCTATTCGTGTTTCTTCTATTATATATAACCCTCTATATTATATATAACGCTATACATTAAACCCGTGCCAGCTCGCGTTTGTTAGCCTCGAACGCTTCCAGAAGCGCTGCCTCGCCCTCGTAGCCGTTGTTCTCGGCCTTGCGGATTTGATCCAGCATCTTCTTGTAGTCCTTCGGAATAACCTTCACGAACTTCTTCAGGCTCGCTTCCCAGTCGCCCAGAACGCGCTTGCCTGGCGCACTGCCCGTCAGCTCGACGTGGCGCTCGATCATGCCGCGCAGCTCTGCCTCGTCACGTGCATCCTCTACGCGCTCCAGGAGCACCATCTCGAGGTTGCAGTTGCGGTAGAAGTCGCCAGCCTCATCCAGCACGTAAGCGATACCGCCGGACATACCAGCCGCGAAGTTGCGGCCTGTGCTGCCGAGGACGACAACGCGTCCGCCAGTCATATACTCACAGCCGTGGTCGCCTACGCCCTCTACGACGACGTTAACGCCCGAGTTCCGTACGGCAAAGCGCTCGCCTGCGATACCGCGAACATAAGCCTCACCGCTCGTTGCGCCGTAGAATGCCGTGTTGCCGATAATGACGTTGTTCTCTGCTTCGAACGTTGCCTTCGGCGAAGGTGCAACGATAATTTTGCCGCCGCATTGACCTTTACCGACGTAGTCGTTCGAATCGCCTTCGATCGAGAGCGTGATCCCTTTCGGAATGAATGCACCGAAGCTTTGCCCAGCCGTACCAACGAAGTGGAAGTTGATTGTATCATCCGGCAGGCCCTTCGCGCCGTAACGCGTCGTCACTTCACTGCCCAGAATCGTACCGACTACGCGGTTCGTGTTCAGGATCGGGAAAGTGCCATACACTTTCTCACCGCGCTCAAGCGCCGGAGCAGCCGCTGGGATAAGCTTCGTCATGTCTAGTGACAGCTCGAGCCCATGGTTCTGTTCCTGCACGTTGTAACGCGCTGAGCCCTCTGGAACCTCGAACTGATGCAGAAGCGGCGTCAGATCCAACTGGGACGCCTTGCTGCTCTCTACAAGCTCCTTCGTCTCGAGCAGGTCGACGCGGCCGATCATTTCGTTCAGCGTACGGAAGCCCAGCTCAGCCATGATCTCACGAAGCTCTTCTGCAATGAAGCGCAGGTAGTTCACAACATGGCTTGGGTCGCCCATGAATTTCTTACGAAGCTCAGGGTTCTGTGTTGCCACACCAACCGGACACGTATCAAGGTGGCAGACGCGCATCATGACGCAGCCAAGAACGATCAGTGGTGCCGTTGCGAAGCCATATTCCTCCGCACCAAGCAATGCAGCGATCGCAACGTCGCGGCCGTTCATCATCTTGCCGTCCGTCTCGATCACGACACGGTCACGCAGGTTGTTCAGCATGAGCGTCTGATGCGTCTCTGCAAGGCCAAGCTCCCACGGGAGTCCCGCATGCTTGATCGAGTTGATCGGCGATGCGCCGGTACCGCCATCGTAGCCGCTGACCATAATGACGTCAGCGCGGCCTTTAGCTACACCAGCTGCGATCGTACCAACGCCAACCTCGGATACGAGTTTTACGTTGATGCGTGCGCGCGGGTTCGCGTTCTTCAAGTCGTGGATCAGCTCTGCCAAGTCCTCGATCGAATAAATATCGTGGTGAGGAGGCGGCGAGATCAGACCTACACCTGGCGTTGAACCCCGAGCGTTAGCGATCCACGGGTAAACCTTCAGGCCTGGCAGCTGACCGCCTTCGCCTGGCTTAGCGCCTTGTGCCATCTTGATCTGGATCTCATCCGCATTGACGAGATAGTTGCTTGTTACGCCGAAACGGCCCGATGCAACCTGCTTGATCGCGCTGCGACGGGAATCGCCGTTCGCATCCGGAATGAAGCGGTCCGGATTCTCGCCGCCTTCACCGGTATTCGATTTGCCGCCGAGACGGTTCATCGCGATTGCAAGGCTTTCGTGCGCTTCTTGGCTGATGGAGCCATACGACATAGCACCAGATTTGAACCGTTTGACGATCGAATCAACGGACTCGACTTCTTCCAACGCCACAGGCGTGCGGCCCTTCTTGAACGAGAGCAGCGAGCGAAGCGTCAGATGCTTGCGGTTCTCACCCTGTACGAGTGAAGAGAATTTCTTATACAGCTTGTAGTCGTTCGAACGCGAAGCCATCTGCAGCGTATGAATCGTCTGCGGGCTGAACAGGTGGTCCTCGCCGTCTTTACGCCATTGGTAATCGCCGCCGGAGTCGAGCTCGCGTTCCGCTCCCTCTTGCTCCGCGAAGGCGCGGTTATGATGCTTGAGCGTCTCCTCTGCAATCGTATCGAGACCGATACCGCCGACGCGGGATTCCGTCCAGGTGAAATATTGATCGATCAGTTCTTTCTTCAAGCCGACTGCTTCGAAGATTTGTGCGCCGCGGTACGATTGGATCGTCGAGATGCCCATCTTCGAGAGAACCTTCACGACGCCTTTGGTCGATGCCTTGATATAGTTCTTCACAGCCTTCTCATGCTTCACCCCGCGCAGCATGCCTTCACGGATCATGTCGTCGAGCGTCTCGAACACGAGATAAGGGTTAACCGCGCTCACGCCGTAGCCAAGGAGCAGTGCGTAATGATGCACTTCACGCGGTTCGCCCGATTCGAGCAGGATGCTGGCGCGCGTACGCGTTCCTTGACGAATTAAATGGTGATGCAGCGCAGAAACTGCGAGCAGTGATGGAATCGCTGCGTTGTCACGATCGATGCCGCGGTCGGACAGGATAAGAATGTTGTGACCCTTCGCGATGACACGGTCAGCCGCTTCACACATCAGCTGGATCGCTTCACGCAGACCTTCTTCGCCCTTCGCAGCTTCGAAGAAGATCGGCAGCGTAATCGCCTTGAAGCCTGGACGGCGGACATGGCGCAGCTTCGCGAATTCTTCGTTGCTTAAGATTGGCGTGTCGAGCGTAATGTGACGCGCGCTCTCCGGCTCTGGATTGAGCAGGTTGCGTTCTGTACCGATCGTCGTAACCGTCGACGTAACGAGTTCCTCGCGGATCGCATCGATCGGCGGGTTCGTTACTTGCGCGAACAGCTGCTTGAAGTAGTTGTACAGACGCTGCGGGCGTTCGGACAGAACAGCCAGCGGTGCGTCGTAGCCCATCGAAGCAAGCGGCTCTTGACCCGATGCTGCCATCGGCTCGATCACTTTGCGAATATCTTCGAACGTGTAGCCGAACGCTTGTTGGCGCTGCTTCACGGTATCATGATCCGGCTCTGGCACTTCCGGCGCTTCTGGCAAATCTTCAAGTGTAACCAGATGCTCATCGAGCCATTCCCGGTAAGGATTCTCTTGCGCGATCTTCAGCTTAACCTCTTCATCCGACAAGATCTGTCCAGCTTCCGTATCAACGAGAAGCATGCGGCCTGGACGGAGACGGTCTTTGTACAAAATATCTTCAGCCGGAATCTCAACCGTACCTGCCTCCGAACCGAGGATGATATGGTCGTCCTTCGTTACATAGTAACGTGCTGGACGCAGGCCGTTGCGATCAAGCGTTGCACCGATCATGCTGCCGTCCGTGAACGCCATTGCTGCAGGACCGTCCCACGGCTCCATGAGGCAAGCATGGTATTCATAGAATGCTTTCTTCTCGTCGCTCATCGTCTCATGGTTCGCCCATGGCTCCGGCACCATCATCATCATTGCGTGTGGCAGCGAGCGGCCGGACAGGTACATGAACTCGAGCACGTTATCGAACATCGCCGTATCGGAGCCATCCGGGCTAATGATCGGCTTCACCTTCGCCAGATCCTCGCCGAACAATTCCGTCTCAAACAGCGATTGGCGTGCATGCATCCAGTTGATGTTGCCGCGCAGCGTATTGATTTCGCCGTTGTGGATCAAATAATGGAACGGATGCGCGCGCTCCCAGCTTGGGAACGTGTTCGTACTGAAGCGCGAGTGCACGAGTGCGATTGCCGTTACAACAGCCTCGTTGTTCAGCTCTTGATAGAACGAGCGTACTTGCTCCGTCGTAAGCATCCCTTTATAAACGATCTTCTTCGTCGACAGGCTGGAGAAGTAGAATCGATCTGCCCCTTCGCCGCCGCCGAAACGGATTGCCAGCTCAGCGCGCTTGCGAATCACATACAGCTTGCGCTCGAATGCCAACGTGTCCTTGAGTGCCGCATTGCGTCCGATAAACACTTGGCGGACATAAGGCTTCACCTTAAGCGCCGAAGCACCCAGCTTGCTGTCATTCGTCGGTACTGTACGCCAGCCAATCAACTGCTGGCCTTCTTCAGCGATAATCGCCTCCAGCTTACGCTCCTGCTCGCCGCGCAGCTCATCCTCCAATGGAAGGAATAGCATGCCTACTGCGTACTGGCCTTCTGCCGGGAGCTCGATTCCCTGCTGCTTCATCTCCGACTTGAAGAACTCGTGCGGGATCTGCAGCATAATGCCTGCGCCGTCACCAGTATTCGGTTCGCTGCCTTGACCGCCGCGGTGCTCCATGTTCTCCAGGAGCGTCAGTGCCTGGCGGATGATCTTATGTGACTTCCGTCCCTTGATGTTCGCCACAAATCCCATACCGCATGCATCTTTCTCGTACTGCGGATTATAAAGTCCCTGCTTCGGAGGCAAGCCAAACATTTTCTCGCTCATCGCACTCAACCTTTCTATATCGAAAATTTAGGGTGTCTACTAGCCGGTCAGTACGAACAAGTCGAATGTCACTTCATTTCCGAGATGATTTATCATAGAATGGAAATTAGGTGCCCAGATGAAACGTCTATCACCATCTTGTTCACAGCGAGGTGAGTTTACATCCAGCGAAATGCAAAATCCAATAACAGGAATAAGCTGGTAACTTATTCTTACTAGGATTTTGATAAAATTCGTACTGCATTCGTGTAATTGGTGCACGCCCGTTATCCGACGGTTTATTTATTTATCTTAACATTGTAGCAAATTCCGCGCAATTTAAAATTTTTTCGGCCCTGATAAACGTTTCTTTGCGCCAAATCCGAACATTTAATAGATTTTAAGACTTTATGTACGGGTTTTTATGTTAAAAAAATTTAACTTTAGACGGGGAAGTGAAAACAATTGGTCAAAAAGTTCATGGAAATCTCGCGTATTACAAAAGCGTCTGCTTTAGCCGCTGCTATCATCATCGGCAGCTCATCTGCGCCTTATTCTAGTAATATAGTTGAAGCTCAGACAGTTGCAACCAACTCTGACATTTCAGTGCAGGCTGTTGACGACTATCATATCGTCGCTGTCGGCGACTCGTTGACTGTCGGTTACATTAATGGAATGGAGAAAGAAGCGAATCCTGTTCCTTACGGCTACGTTGAACGGGTATACGAGCAAGCTTTATTCCATGGCCTTCGTGCTTCAGTTTCCAACTATGGCATCCTTGGCCTGACAACGGAAGGGCTTCAGCATTATATTGAAGCAGCCGAGAAAGGCGAAGCCGTTACGGCAGCTGACCTGCCATTCGGAACGACGAAGGATCCTCGCATCGAGCAGCTTGCTGCCGCAACGCCGCAGCTGTACGCGGATTTGAGAGCGGCTGATCTCGTGACGATTACGACGGGCTCGAACGATTTTCTTGCAGTATTCGATAAGCTGACGGCTGGCACCGGCGCATCGGCAGTTGCCCAAATGCTCCCGGTCTTCGAGCAGCAGCTTGAAGCCTCCTTACGTGCCGTAATCAGCATTAATCCGAAGGCTGCAATCGTTGTGTCCGACCTGTACAACCCTGCGCCGCACAACAATTTATTTATTAGCGAGGAAGCTTATCAGGCGCTTGCCCAAGCAAGTCTCGACGTACGCTCCCGCATCGAGAATGTCACCAAGAAGCTGACAGATGAAGGCTTCAACGTAAGCGTTGCTTATGTTGGCGATCCTTTCCTCGGCCACGAGCTTGAGTATACGACGGTCGTCAAAGGCGACTTCCATCCGAACGCGAAAGGCTACACATCGATGGGCAAATCGTTCAGTCAAGCCGTCTGGGGCGACTACCGTGAAGCTGCATTGCGAGCGGCTGATGTGCCAATCTCCGTTGTCGTAGCTGGCAAGGAGCTGCAGACAGCTAACAAGCCGGTGCTCAAAAATAATAAAACGTACGTTCCAATGCGCGACATTACCGATGCGATGGGCGCACTGCTCAAATGGGACAACAAAACGCAGACAGCTACCGTTACGCTCGGTGACCGTGTCGTTGCCATCACGATCGGCGCCAAGACGATGGTTATCAACGGCAAGACGGTTGCGCTCGACACTCCCGCTTACCTGCAGAAGGTTGGCAAGGAGACAAAGACATACCTCCCGCTTGCTGCATTGTCCGATGGACTCGGCTTCCAAGTCATTTATCGCGGTACCTTGAAGACGGCATTCATTAATAAGTGATTCGTTATAGGACTCATTCTTATTCAAACATATGAACAAAAAGCTTGGCGCGTGCCTGCGTTGGTTCCGATACGGAACTGGCGAGGGTGCGAGCCAAGCTTTTTGTTCATTATTATGCCCCCATTGTGACAGGCTTGTGAAAGCGCAGGTTTACAGGAGGATTTTGGATATCAAACGATGAATTACAACAAATAGCGACAAAAATTCCAACGCAAGTACTATCCAAAATACGAAATAGCAAAAGGAGAAGCTACCATGACCACACGATTCACCCGCAGCTCCGTCCGCCGCATCGTTATTATGCTGGCGTTCGTCCTATCCTTGCTCGCGTCCTCTCTGACGGCATTCGGCGCAGTGAAGTACACGTTTGTCGACCGCAAACTGTCCGTAGAAGCGACGTCGAGCGGCAATATTCGAGTTAACGGCGATCGGATCGTCTACATCGACAAAGACAAAGCAGGTGCGCCGCAGGTATATCTCAAATCCTACAAAACGGGTAAAGTCGAGCAAGTAACGAACGATCTCAAATTTAAGACAAGCCTGCAGCTGGTGGGCGATGATATCTACTACACCGAATCCGTCAAGAATTACACCGAGAAGGTAAACGTGTTCCAGAAAAATATTATCCGTTATAACCTGAAGACGAAGGCTAGAACGGAGCTGCTTGAGAAGCCGTGGTATCCAAGCGGACTTCTGGTCGATGGCAATTATGCCGTTTACTCCGACTCCGGAACGAACATCATCGATCTCAAAACGCTCAAAGTAACGGAATTACCCCAATCTCAAGGCGTTCCGAGAGCGCTGGTCAAAGGCAAGCTTCTCATGGTGGCAGGACAAAGCTCAAATGGCGAGCTAGTCCTCTACGATCTTAAGACGGGCACGAAGAAATCGCTGTACAAAACCAAAGACAACCAATCCCTCTATGACGCCGACTTCAACGGCACTCATGCGGTCTGGCTGACGCACACGAAGAGTATGGGCGCAGACGGCAAGTATAAATATCAGGACACGTATACAATCGCAGACCTTACGCAATCGAAGGTGAAATATAAATATATTTCGATCCCGGTAACGCTTGACCGTTACCCGATCGTGCTGGATCTTGGCACCAACTATCTCGCCTATACCGAGAAGAAGAACGACAATTTTATCGTTCGCGGGTACGACCTGACTAAGGGAGGCACTTTCACGTACGGAACCTGGGATAACAAGGCGTTTACAACCATCGAGTACTTCGAAGGAGACGAGCTGTTGATGCGGGACAATAAAGGCAAGACGTTCCTTCGCGGCGTCTCTGCCAAATAATACAACAAAAACTCTAGGTGCATGCACCTAGAGTTTTTGTTTATTGCGATAGGATTTAAACCGTCACAGGCGTTGGCTGGGATTTGCCGCCGCCACCGTTCTTGCGCGATTGCTGCTTGTGCTTGAGCATGAAGTAACCAAGCGATAATGCCGCGAAGACAGCGCCGTAGATGGCGAGCGTGCCCATGCTGCTGCGAACGAGCGTGAAGTCGCCGCTGGAGATCGCTGCTTTGAAGCCAGCTACTGCATACGTCATCGGCATCCAATCGCCAACCGTCTGAAGCCAGCCAGGTACAAGCTCTTTCGGATAAGTACCCGAGCTGCTCGTCAGCTGCAGGATCAGGATAATTATACAGATGAAGCGGCCAGGCTGATCCAGCAGGGTGACGAAGAACTGAATAATCATCATGAAGCACAAGCTCGTTACAATGCTAAGCCCGATGAACCAGCCCAGACTTTGAACTTCAAGTCCGATGCCATACAGCAGAATCACATCGGCCAGCAGCGCTTGAACGATACCGACGAGCACGAACAACAGCGCCTTGCTCGTGAACCAGCTGCTGCCGGAACGCGGACGTCCTGCGCTGTCGCGCATTGGCAGTACAATCGTCGACAGCAGTGCGCCAACGAATAGACCTAGACCTAAGCTGTACGGAGCAAAACCTGTTCCGTAGTTCGGTACCGTCGTCAGCTTCTTCTCATTCACTTCCACTGGACCTGCGAACATATCGGCCTTCTTGTCGGTGCTGCTGCCGTCAGACAGCTTCTCCGATGTCGAGCTCGATGCCTCGCCGAGCTTATCTGCGAGCTCAGCCGAGCCGTCGGCGAGCTTGCCGACGCCGTCCGTTAATGCGGCCGAGCCATCGGCGAGCTGCCCCGAGCCGCTCGCGAGCTCAGCGGCGCCCGCGCCAGCCGCCGCTGCGCCAGCAGCGGCCTGCTTGGCGCCCGCTGCAAGCTGCGCGGCTCCGTCGGCAAGCTTCGCGCCGCCGGCCGCTGCGCCTTCGAGCTTCGCGTCGAAGGCGGTCAACCCCTGCAGCAGGGTCGAATTCCCCTGCTGCAGCTCGCTCGCGCCAGCGGCCAATTGGCCGCCGCTGGCTGCGAGCCCGTCAGTGCCGGCGGCCAAAGCCTTGGCCGCGGCGACCAGCTGCTGCAGCGCCTCCTGCTGCGCAGCCGCTGCAGCATCGCCGCCTTCGGCGGCTCCGCCAGAGGCGGCAGCGGATGCGAACGCATCCAGCTGCGCCGCCAGCTGCGCGGCGCCCGAGGCGAGCTTCGTCTCCGCCTCATGCGCCGCTGCCGCTCCCGATGCCAGCTTCGCGCCGGCATCGGCCGCTTGCTTGGCGCCGGCCGTTAATTGGCCGGACGCCTCATGCAGCTTGCCGAGCCCGCTTCCCAGCTCGGCCGCGCTCTTGCTGAGCGACGCCGCGCCGCTTGCGACCTGCGCCGCGCCGCCTGCTACTTGTTTCACGCCGGTCTCAAGCCCCAGCGTTCCATCCGCAAGCTTCTCAAGATTGCGCTGCAAAGTCGCCGCGCCATCCTTCGCCTCCGTTGCGCCGCTCGACAGCTTGCCAGCGCCATCGCTTGCTTCCGCGAAGCCGTCGGCAATCTTGCCGAACTGCTCCAGCATCGTCTCTGCATAAGACTTCGTCACTTCCTTCGACAAAGACGATTTCAGCTCTGTAATCGCCGCGCTGCCGATCTTCGAAGCGGTGAAGCTGAGACTCTCATTCGTCACATAAATAAGCTGCGACGGCGTTGGCTCTGCATCCATAAGCGTCGTCGCCTGCTTCGAGAAGTTGCTTGGAATTTCGAGCGCGAGGTAATAACGGCCTTCTTTCACACCTGCCTCCGCCTCTTCCTTATCGACGAAAGCCCACTTGAACTTATCGTTCTCCTTCAGATTATCGATGAGCTCACTGCCGAGAGCCAGCTGCTTCCCATCAAGCTCCGCTCCACTATCCTCATTCACAACCGCGACCGGCAGCTCACTCGTCCGACCATACGGATCCCAGAACGCCCCGACGAGCATCCCGGAGTACATAATCGGAATGAACAGAATACCAATGACAGATATAAGCACCTTCTTGTTTCTAACAATATCGAGCAGCTCCTGCCCGAATAAGCGTATACCCTGCATAGAGGCGTCCTCCTTTATTCGCTTCGGCCAGAACATTCTGACCGTTTCGATCATTTGGTCATTTTTTTGGTGAAAAATAGAGCGGATCCCGCTCTTCCTCCATAAACTAACCATTTATATCAACGCATCCGGTCATTAACCTTTTGCGCAAATCCCATACTGGAACAGCCCCGTCAATTGCTCGGCTACCTCTTCCTTCGTAAGCGGTTCGTGCCTGCGGCTCCACTCCGCGGCCAGCGCCAGATAGACCCGAATCATCATGAATGCCGTAATCGAAGGGTTCACCGCTCTAAGCTCGCCCTTCTGCTGCGCTGCGCGCACTTCGCGTTCAATGAAACCAATAACCGCGTCCTCAAGCGCCCCGAGCCCTTCACTTACCGCCGAAGTACCAACCTCTCGTTCCTCCTGCGTCAGTTTGACGACAAGCTCATGTGTTTCGCGGAACTGCAGCACACCATACATCACATCGGTCAGATTGTCGAAGAACGAGCGGTTCTCATCGATCCGGCTTACGACAACCGCCTTCATCTCCGATGTGAGCCGACGAATGATTTCGCCGAACAGCTCCTCCTTCGTTGCAAAAAACGTATAGATTGTCCCTTTGCCCACTCCAGCGAGCTTCGCTACAAGCTCCATTGTCGTTGCTTTATAACCGAACATCGTAAACGACTTCGCCGCTGCTTCAATAATGAGCACCTTGCGGTCTACCGCTTTTTTCTCCGCCATCCGATCACCGCTCCTTTCTTCTCATAGAGGTTGTTCAACATTTGAGCTATCCCTTTGCTTCGGCCAGCCTTCCAATACTCACTGACCAAAAATCATTTTCGGTCAATTGGTCAAACAGAATATTACCACGATTCGCCGCAGCATTCAAGTCATTTTCAACACCTAAAACAAAACGTAGGTACATCTCTGCACCTACGCCTCAGTTCTGCCGCACCTTCAGCAGCACATCTCCGCCCATCTATGTACTACATGCCATAGTCCCGCTTCACGATTGCCAGCGTCTCTAATCCCCGCTCTGCCCAGCGTTTGAGCCGGTCCAGATCAGCTGCTTCTTGTTCCAGCGCGCGTACGAGCGAAGCTTGGTAATCCGGCACCTCGCCGTAGAACGGCTCCAAGTCTTGATACACGCACAGCGCCTTCTCTGTGTAGCTCAGCGCTTTGCGTTCGTGGAACATCGGTACGTCTGGATCGTATGGGTAATGCAGATTGCCCTGCTGCGGATGCTTCAGCACCGCGAGCACCTGCACGACAGCGCGTTGTCCACCTGTCTCAACAACCTTGCCTGCGTACACGCCAGTTTTATAGGTCATGCGAACCAACTGATCTTGTTCTGGCTGATTTTGCTGCGAATACTTCATCTTGTCCTTCACAACCTTTCCTTCTAATGAAACGCCAATCAGAATTTGCACTTTCCTTAATATAGATTAGAAAACTGATAAATTCTAATTTGGTTATCATGACTTACTCAACGCACTTCTTATCTTGCATTTATAACGACAAATGGCCTGCAAACGATCTGAAACCTAAAGTTTAGATTAAATTAATGCCTACATATAATGCAAGCTTAAATTGTGATCTTGTGTTTACGGGCAAAAGCATCGTAATATGGTAATATGACTATCGCCGCGCGCACATTAGCGGCTTTATTAATGATGCGATGAATAAACCTGTAATCGAGTCATCGCCAATCAGAATTTGTTTCTTCCGGAAATGAACGGGACCTAATAAATTCTTATGTGGATAGAAAAGTGGGTGAGTCCATGCGTAAGAAAAGAGTGCTGCTGCTCTCCGAAGGGTTCGGTTCAGGACATACTCAAGCCGCCTACGCGCTCGCAGTCGGCCTCCGTCTTTCGTCGCCGGACATTCAGACGCGCGTCATTGAACTAGGGAAGTTTCTTAACCCCGTTGTTGGTCCATTAATTGTATCGGCATACAGGAAGACTGTCAGCAAACAGCCGAAGTTGGTCGGCATGATGTATAGAAGTAATTATCATAAATCGCTCAATCGGTTTACCCAGCTTGCTCTGCACCGTGTATTTTATACGCATACATCGCAAGTTATCGATCAATTAAAGCCTGATTTGATTATTTGCACGCATCCTGTCCCGAATGCTGTTGTGTCTCGATTGAAACGTCTCGGTGAGGAGAATGTGCAGCTCTGCACGGTCATTACCGATTATGATGCGCATGGCACTTGGATCAGTCAGGAGGTCAATCATTATCTCGTCTCCACACCGAAGGTCAAGCTTAAGCTGATGGAGCGCGGTGTTGAAGAAGAGCGGATCGAGGTAACCGGCATTCCGGTCCATCCGAGCTTCTGGCAGACGAATGATCGCAGCGAGGTGCTGAAGCAATTTGGCCTGCGGGACATGCCGACAGTGCTCATCATGGGCGGCGGCTGGGGATTGATGGACGAAGACGACCAACTGCTCGATTATATGACGGAATGGCGCAATCGCGTGCAGCTGATTGTATGCGTCGGAAGCAATGAGAAAATGAAGGAGAAGCTTCTTCAGGAGGAGCGCTTCAATCATCCGAATGTCCATATTCTCGGCTTTACCCGCGAGGTAAGCAAGCTGATGGACGTAGCTGATGTGCTCGTGACGAAGCCTGGCGGCATGACATGCACGGAAGGTCTGAGCAAGGGACTTCCGATGTTGTTCTACAAGCCGATCCCTGGACAAGAAGAAGAGAACAGCGAATATTTCGTGCAGAATGGTTTTGCCGAAATGCTCAATACACACGATACGATCGACAAATGGTTTACGCGTATTCAAGAGCGCGAAGCATTCGCACAATTCAGACAAGCGCTGCTGCGCAAACGTAATGAACAATATGATCCGAAGGAATGTACGGACGCCGTCCTGCGATTTATGCAGTGACGGCTTTTTTCATGATGCGGCGTCTAGCGGACTAAATATATAACAAGGAATATTTGCACTCGCTGCGGGGTATAGTTAGCCCATAGGAACGGGAGGGGTACGGATGGAAGGTAAAAGTTTAGATGGCAAAACGATCATTATTCGCCTTGAGATCGAAACGCGTATCGTTGGGTTCGGTACTGCAGCTGCAGCGCTCGAGACGGCAGGCGGCGATATTATCGCGATCGACGTCATTCAGACAAGCCGCGATAAGACGGTCCGTGACTTAACGGTTAAGGTAGCCGAGACTTCAAGCATCGACCGTATTACGAATACGCTGTCTGCTGTTGCCGGCATACGGCTCATCAACGTCTCGGACCGCACCTTCCTGCTTCATCTCGGCGGCAAAATAACGATTCAACCGAAGACGCCAATCCAGAACCGCGACGACCTGTCGCGGGTGTATACGCCTGAGGTCGCGCGTGTCTGTCAGGCCATTCATGCCGACCCTTCTAAGGCATTCACGCTAACGATCAAACGCAACACCGTTGCCGTTGTATCGGATGGCAGTGCCGTTCTTGGCCTTGGCAACATCGGACCGTCGGCGGCTATGCCTGTTATGGAGGGCAAGGCGATGCTGTTCAAGCAATTCGCGGATGTTGATGCGTTCCCGATCTGTCTGGACACACAAGATACCGAGGCCATCATCACAGCTGTCCGCAATATAGCTCCCGCCTTCGGCGGCATTAACCTAGAGGACATCTCAGCCCCACGCTGCTTCGAGATTGAACAGCGGCTTCGTGATGAGCTCGATATTCCGGTTTTTCATGACGATCAACATGGGACAGCAGTCGTACTATACGCGGGTCTGCTTAATGCTTTGAAGCTGACGGGACGTACGCTTGCAGCAGCTCGGATCGTGGTGTGCGGCATCGGCGCAGCTGGCACAGCCTGTACGAAGATGCTGTTAGCAGGCGGAGCAGCCAACATCATCGGTGTCGACCGCAGCGGTATCCTCAGTGCTGACAACACCTACGATAATCCTTCTTGGCAGTGGTATGCCGAGCATACGAATCCAGAGCGCGTTTCCGGCGGACTCGCCGAAGCTGTAGCAGGCGCAGATGTGTTCATCGGCGTGTCGGCTGGCGGCATTCTCACTCGCGAGCATGTCCTCTCGATGGCGCCAGACCCCATCGTGTTCGCGATGGCGAACCCCGAACCCGAAATTCGTCCCGAGAAGGTCGAAGACATCGTGAGTGTCTTCGCTACGGGACGGTCGGATTATCCGAACCAGATCAACAACGTCTTGTGCTTCCCCGGCATATTCCGCGGGGCACTCGACTGCCGCGCTTCGACTATTAATGAAGCAATGAAGCTGGCGGCCGCCGAAGCCATCGCCTCGGTCATTACCGACAATGAGCTCAGCCGCATGTACATTATCCCAAGCGTGTTCAACACCCGGGTCGTCGAAGAAGTCCGCCGCCGCGTCATCGACGCTGCCCGACTCTCCGGCGTCGCTCGGCGCCAATCCCGTGAATAGCGCAACTTATTGTTTTCGTTGTATTCCATACAATGAGAACGACAGGCAATACGTTCGAACGAGTGCTCCGTTGTATTATGTACAACAGGATTCCACCTTGTACAGCCTCATCCCTACGCAAACAGCCGAAAACCGAGTCTCCCATTGTACAAACTACAACGGGCTTCTCGTTTTCGGTTATTCTTCGTTGTTTCTGTTGTACAAACTGCAATGCCCACATCAACACTCTTGGCAACCCGATAGATGTGAAAGAAGCAGTGGAGCACGGATACCCTGCTGGTTGCATTTATCCTTCTGATTATATCGACGACAATGAGGATAATGAAATTCGTTTAGCGTTTGATTTCGATGGAGTCATAGCTGATGATTCGGCTGAGTCCATTTTTCAGAATGGAGCACTTTCAGAAAAAGTCTTATGGCTTCTTATTTTTTTATAACCGAATCAGATCTGTAATAAACCCGCATTCACTTCATAATCGCTCAACTATCCGACTACCGCCTTCACAACGAATACGGTGACAGCCAGCAGGATTGGGACCCTCCAGCTCCATGTCGCAGCCGACCGCCTCTTCTCTTCCGCAGCATCCTCATGCTGCCCATTCAGCTGACCCAAGCGCCCGCCAGCTTCATCCGTTCCAGCTCTTCCCGAACGCTGCTGTTCCCTCGACTTTGTCACCGATTGGTCCATTCGCTTCAGTATGAGCCAGCACACATAGATTGCCGGCACCGAGGCGGCTCCGACCAGCAGCAGGAGCGGCACATCCACACTTCCGCCCGAAGAAACACCTTGTACGAGATCTCCACCGCGAGCATAGGAGCCCAACACATATGTTAAGTTCGTCGCCATATGGATGGCCAGACCTGGCAGGATCGAGCCTGACCGCTGAACGATTAGTGCCGATAGTAGTGCTGAAGCGAACAACTCGAGCAGACGGTACGGGTTGTCGTGGAACAACGCGAACAATGCGGAGCTCATGACAACGCCAAACCATGCGCCCCGCTGTTCAAAGCCCGACAGCAGCACGCCACGGAATAAGAGTTCCTCGCACAGCGGCGGAATGATTCCGATGCATAACAGGAGCAGCAGCAGCGACCCTGCATGATCCGCGATTGGATAATCTGACGGTTGATAGGCATCACCGAACAACGTTAAGGCTGCTTCCGTCACTTGGTGCAAGAATAGCATCGGCACTTGGCTGACCGCATACAGCAACAAGCCTAAGCCAAGCACGGACCACGGCACGGCATGCAGCCGAAGCGTCCGCTTCAGCGACAGCCCTCTCGAACGGGTCCAGATGACGCCCGGCAGCAAGAATAGCAGGACATTACCGATCAACACCTGTATGAAGAATAGGCTCAGCGAGTATCCCCCGTCCGCATTCTGTGAAGAGAATAATGCTGAGAAAATTACACCTGCCGTATAGGAAACGAGAAATATCCAGCCTGCAGCCGCTGCACTCATACGTTTACCTGCCATTATCGAACCACCTTAACCCGCCATTATATACCACAAATATTCCTTCCTCATGGTAGTCGCCCTCAACAGCGAGTTCAATAGCTTAAGCAGCCCTTTAGCGTTAAGTTTCGATAAAGAATACAGCCAAGTCCTGCCCCAAATTAACGGATAGCGTTCCATCTCGCGAAGCTGCATATCGCCGACACAATAAGCTCGCAAAAAAGCCCCCAACTCACTAATCGTGAGTCGGAGGCTCATTTTATTGCTATACGCGATGCTCTGCCTTCATTAAGCCAACGTGATCGTAACCGTCACGTTGTTCTCGCCAGCAGGCACGATAACCGTGTTGCCGTCAACGGATGCGGATGCGCCGCTAGCTGATGCGATCTCGCCGATGCTGTTCAGCGTTACGCTGAACGCTTTGCCAGTGCCTTGCAACGAAACAACGATCGATTTGCCTTCGCGAGCGACAGAAACAGTCGTCTCAACAACGCCTTTGATATCGCGAACAGCTGCCGTTGCCGTACGTCCATCTTCAAGCGCATAGACGTTGAAGTCTACACCATTGGAGTAGTCGTAATCCGGACGCTGATCGTTCGCGCCAAACGCGATAATCGAGTTCGGACGAGCGAACAGCGGCAGGCTGTCGAAGCCGTAGTTTTCTTTGTGCCAGCCTGGCTGCTTCGTCTCACCGCTAAGCACATGCGTCCACGTACCGCCTTGTGGCAGGTAGTATTGCACATAGCCGCTCTCGGAGAAGATCGGTGCAACGAGCAGGTTGTCGCCGAGCATGTATTGGCGGTCGAGGAACTCCGTCGTTGGATCGTTCTGGAATTCGATGACCATTGCACGCTGCGATGGCAGACCAAGCTCAGTCGCTTGACCAGCCGTGTTGAACAGGTAAGGCATCAGGCGGCTCTTAAGCTTGGTGAAGAAGCGCGTAACATCAACTGCTTCTTGATCGTAAGCCCAAGGTACCCGGTACGACTTCGAGCCATGCAGACGGCTGTGGCTGGAGAGCAAGCCGAATTGCAGCCAGCGTTTGAATACGTGCGTTGGCGCCGTATTCTCGAAGCCGCCGATATCATGGCTCCAGAAGCCGAAGCCGGACAGACCGAGCGACAGGCCGCCGCGAAGGCTCTCTGCCATCGACTCGTAATCTGCGTAGCAGTCACCGCCCCAGTGTACAGGGAATTTCTGACCGCCAGCCGTAGCCGAACGGGCGAACAATGCCGCTTCGCCTTTGCCAAGCTTCTCTTCCAGCACGTTGAATACAACCTCGTTATACAGCTGCGTGTAGAAGTTGTGCATTTTATAAGGGTCGGAGCCATCATGGTACACAACATCTGTCGGGATCCGCTCGCCGAAGTCTGTTTTGAAGCTGTCTACGCCCATATCCACGAGGTCGCGCAGGTAGCCTGCATACCATTCGCATGCCGCTGGGTTCGTGAAGTCAACGAGCGCCATGCCTGGCTGCCACAGATCCCACTGCCATACGTCGCCGTTCGGACGCTTCACGAGGTAGCCGTTTGCCTTGCCTTCTTCGAACAGACGCGAGCGCTGTGCAATGTAAGGGTTGATCCACACGCAGATCTTCAGACCTTTCTCGTGCAGACGTTTCAGCATGCCCACTGGGTCTGGGAACGTACGCTCATCCCATTTGAAGTCCGTCCAGTGGTATTCCTTCATCCAGAAGCAGTCGAAGTGGAAGACGTGCAGCGGCAGATCGCGCTCAGCCATGCCGTCTACGAACGAGTTAACGGTTGCTTCGTCGTAGTTCGTCGTGAACGACGTCGTCAGCCACAGACCGAACGACCATGCTGGCGGAAGCGCCGGCTTGCCAGTCAGGTTCGTATATTTGCCCAGTACGTCCTTGATCGTAGGACCATCAATGACGAAGTATTCGAGCGATTCGCCTTCAACGCTGAATTGTACTTTCTTTACTTTCTCCGAACCAACCTCGAAGGATACGAGCTCAGGCTGGTTGACGAATACGCCATAGCCTTTGTTGGATACGTAGAATGGAATGTTCTTGTATGTCTGCTCGGAGCTTGTGCCTCCGTCTTCGTTCCAAATGTCAACAACTTGTCCATTCTTCACAAAAGCAGTGAAGCGCTCGCCCAGACCGTAGATGAATTCGCCTACGCCGAGGTCGAGCTCGTCACGCAGCCATCTGCGATCCTTGCCTTCCGTAACATAAGCCATCGAACGAGGGCCGCTGCCAGTCAGGCGTTCGCCGCCACGGTAGAAGGCAACGCTCCACTCGGAACCTTTGCGGATGTGCGCGCTAAGCGTGCCGCTCGTCAGAATCGTTTCTTCTTCCGTTTCCGTAATCGCCACGTGACCCTTCGATTCAGGCGTCAGCTCGAACTTCGGTCCACGCTCTACAACACCTGCATAGTGGATCAGCTTAACGCCGATTACGCCTGGTGCTGGCGAATGGAATTTCACCGTCAGCTGAAGCGTATCCAGCATGTTTGCACGGGATTGAATTGGGATTGGCGATACATAAGCGGTCAGCTCGTCGCCGCTGCGCTCTACTTCATGGGCTTGAACAGCAGCCTTCAGGTTAAAGCCTTCGCGGACAAGCCAGTTTCCGTTATGGAATTTCATGATATGGTTTCATCCTTTCGATGCATGATGGGATAGGAAGTTCAAGTAATAACGTTTATAGTAGTATTATACTGACTCCTATTCGGGCAAACTATCATAATTATGCGTAACTATAGCACGATTCTGATCTTACTTATCATTTATGACGAAAGGCTGAATACCAACGATGGATCTCTACGCCAAGAATACGCTGCGTGAGGACCGCCTGCACGGCGATGCTATGCTCCCCATGGCAACCTACTTGATTGAGCGGGAAGCTGGCGAGCCCATATTGGACACACACTGGCATCAGGAGGCCGAATTTTTCTGCGTGCTGGAGGGCGAAGTCAAGTTCCAGATCGATACCGATTACCTCGTCGTCCGCGCAGGCGAAGCCGTCTACATTGACGGCGGCGACATGCATGCCGGACATTCGCATAACGGCTCTCCCTGTGTCTTCTGCGCGATCGTATTTGATGCAGAGTGGCTTGCCGGCGCAAGCTATGATGCCATTCAGGCTGGTTTCATTGCACCGCTGTTGGAGAAACGCCGCACGCTTCCAAGACATATCAAACCCGACACGGATTGGGGACAGGCCGTGCTCGGTCATTTGCACGCGATTATCAAAGCCTACGAGCTGCAAGCGCGCGGGTTTGAAGCTGCGATTAAGGGGCGTCTACTGCTTATCTTCTCCGAGATTGCCGCCGCCGGGCAGTGGCGCAAACGCTCTGCCATTAACGCTGCCGAAGTCGTTAAGATCGAACGGCTGAAGACCATTATCGTCCATATGCAGCAGCACTACGATCGTCCGCTCCGCATTCGGGAGCTTGCCAATCTTGTTCCGATGAGCGAAGGACAGTTCATCCGCTTCTTCAAATCGATGACGCACAAGACGCCAATCGACTACTTGAACAGCTACCGCGTACGACGTGCAGCTGAATTGCTGCGTGACACCGACCGCAAAATATCCGACATCGCCCTCGAGGTCGGCTTCGAGCATGTCAGTTATTTCATTAAATTGTTCCGCAAACAGCACAAAACGACTCCTTCCGAATATCGGAAAGAGTCGCCCCCTGAGGTGGATGCTGTCGAGCTGGAATAACCGTCCAATATTTTAATACAAAAGTCCTATTCAACAATTTTTCTATATGCCGAATAGGGCTTTTTTCGTCGTGAATATAAGGTTACTTTGCTATTAATTAACTTCAATTCATAACAAACCGTTGATAGAATCGTCTGTGGTAGTTAACAAGAGGGAGAGGTCAACATGAAGAAAGCTTGGATTAGCACTACACTTAGTCTCTTACTTACAGGGGTACTCGTTTCCTCCGGCGCAGCCTCCGCTGCGCAATCTGTCTCGTCCAACGGACAAGCTCAGACAGGGAAGCACTGGGCGCAAGATATTATTGAGCAATGGGATCAAGCTGGCTGGATCGACAGCAGCGACGAGAAATCGTTCAGCCCGAATGCGAAGACGACCCGCGCGGAATGGATCCATTGGTTGAACACCGCATTCTCGCTTGAGAGCAACGGTGAGCAAGTATCATTTACCGATATCGAAGCAGGCAGCGAGCTGCAGCAGGATGTCAGCTCAGCGGTGAATGCCGGTTATATTACAGGCTTCCCGGACGGCTCTTTCAAGCCAGAGAAGCCGGTTACGCGTCAAGAAGCTGCTGCAATGGCGGCTCGTCTATTCGCCATTCATGACGATAAAGCAGCACGAGTCTATACGGATGCCAGCGCTATTGCAGCATGGAGCACTGACTTTGTAGGTGCCGTTACGGCGCAGGGCTTCATGCAAGGAGCTAATGGCAAGTTCCGCCCACAAGCTACGATTACGCAAGCCGAAGCGATTGCAACAATCAACCGCATAGTCGAGAAGCCAAGCATCGTCATTGACCAGGCTGGCAGCTACGGCTCGACCGATACGGTTCACGTCATTCCGAAGAACGTTACGATTGACGGCCCGGATATTACGCTTCAGAACGTCAAGGTTAACGGCGATCTCGTTCTTGGCAGCGGCATTGGTGAAGGCGACGTATACCTCAAAGGTGTCGAGGTTACGGGCAGCACGACCGTCCAAGGCGGCGGTGAGCATAGCGTTCACTTTGAGAATACGATTATGGTTACGGTCATTGTCGACAAGAAAGAAGGTACCGTCCGCCTTGTCGTCGAGGGCAAATCGAAGGTCGGCGAGATTGTCGTTCAGACTGGTGCTCGAATCGAAGCTGAGACAGGTTCTGATGTATCATCCGTCACACTGTCCGAGAGGCTCCCTGAAGGCTCCCACGTTCAACTGACAGGTGCTTACGATACGGTCAACGTCTCCGCGCAGAGCATCGTTGTCGATATTCCGAAGGGCAGCATCGACAACCTGAATGTGGGTACAACTGCCGAAGGAACGCAGATCATCACAGACAAAGAAACGGCTATACTCTCATTAGTTCTGAATGCAGCGATTAACGTCCTCGGCCAAGGTGAGATCGCTCAAGCTGTCGTTAATGCCGAAGGCGTCCAGCTCGAGCAAGCACCGAAGGAAACGACGGTCGGCAAGGACGTACCGGCTGACACGAAAGTAACAATCGGCGATAAAGAACAGTCCGCAACGAGCAGCACGACGACTGCCGACACCAATAGCAATACTAGCAGCAACAACAGCGGCAGCACTAACAACGGCAGCTCCAACAACGGCAGCTCCAACAACGGCAGCTCCAACAACGGCAGCTCCAACAACGGCAGTATCGACAACGGCAGCATCGACAACGGCAGCATCAACGACAAACCAGCAGATCGTACGGCGCCTGTGATAACGACTTCTACAGCGGCAGTCATTTATATCGGGGACACGGTCTTTGCCTCCAGTAATGAAGACGGTACGATTTATATCGTTCCAGCCGGCACCATCAAAACACAAACCTACTTGGAGCTTGCGGTTCAAGATGGCAAAGGTGTAAGCAGTTACGTAACTGCCGAGGAAAATGCGGCAATTCCAACTGACTGGCTGGAACAAGGTGAGTATGTCATCTTGGCAGTGGACGCTGCTGGTAACGCATCGGAAGAGAAGCTCTTCTATCTAAGCGAAGGCGGACCTCTGAAAGTAAAATACCCATCCATGTCCTATAATACGGGTTATCATTTCAACTTCAATCAAGAGATCGTCAGCACAGTGACGGAAGCTGAATTGAAGGCAGCGATCACATATTCGACAGATGGCGGTGAGACATTCGCTCCACTTGGAGAATTGGACGAGATTCAAATTCGCAACAATAGAATTCTGATCTGGTTGGATCAAGAATATACAGGCGACAATAACGTCTTCAAAATTGCAGCAGGCGTGCTGAAAAGTAAGGACGGAGAGTTCATCAACGATGAAATCGTTTCTGAAGTATTCTCTGCAGGGACGAATTTGACGGTACTAACGCCGACTTCATTGGATGCAGCTGCAGATGACGTCTTGACGTTCCAAGTGGATAAACCAGGTACCGTTTATCTAGTGCCTGATGGCACGAGCGGATCAAAAACCGATTTTGAGAATGCTATCGTAAATGGTAAAGGTCTAAAGTATATCGTGACGCAAGAAGACATTAACAAGCCGCTCACCTTTACCAACGAAGAGCTTCGCACCGTCGGCGGAATAATGAATCTATTGGCTTGGGGCGGCGAATCGGTCAACATCGACCTGACATTATCTGCAACCGTACAGCCTGAGCAAGTATCGATGAACAATAGCATGGACGACAGCAAGGATATGATCAAGATCAACGGTTTGCAAGCCGGCGATGTTGTACGGCTGTACAACTATCGGAATTACAATACCGTTGTGGCTGAGGCAGCAGTAGCCCAAGGAGAAGATTCGGTAGCATTCGGGCATATTGATGCGATTCAACCAGGTGATACATTCTTCGTTACGCTTCAATCTGCAGGTCGCTTTGAAGGAAACCGCCTCGGTCTCATGTTCCCTGTGACGAACGAAGCACCAGAACCAATCGCACTGGAAACGGTGAGCATCCCGGCAGAAGGAATCGAGCTTAACATCTCCGAGTTAGTGTCCGATCCGGAAGGTGATCCATTAATTGCGAGCGATTTTTCAACATCAAACCCTGAGGTCGCTGCAATTGCCTACTATGACGGAGCAGCGATTAAGCTTGAGCGCGGTGCACAAAGCGGGCAGAGCGTGATCTCCTTCGTCGTGAACGATACAAACGGCCATGTAACAAATGTGTCGTTTAATGTATCGTGGGATAAATAACCGTCAGTAGTATCATTACAGTAGTATACGCTCGTACGTACAAAAGACTCGCCCTTTGCATGATGCAAGGGAGCGAGTCTTCTTGTTTTAATGTGTGACTATGTACAATGATGGCTTCGATGCTTCGTTAGATAATGCTGCCGCCATATACAAAGCGGTATTCCCAGTGTGTGCCTTCAAGGCTGCTGATCTTCACACCGCCGGATTCTTTCGAGTAGGTGTGAAGAATCTGACCGTCGCCCAAATAAATCGCGCAGTGGGAGATTCGCTGTGCTGACTTGTCGATGCCTGCGTAGCTTGACGCTTTGCTGCCTTTGTAATCCATGAACACGAGAATATCGCCGCGCTTCAGCTGATGCCAGTCATAGACCGCATTTCCTCTGCTCTTCACGTATTCGCCCTGGCTTCGGGAATCCGAAGGCAGCTTCAAGCCGATGCCTTCGAGGTACATTTGACGGAACAGATCGGAGCAGTCGAACGTCGTCGTCGTGCTGCGGCTCGAACCGAATTCATATGGCGTACCTAAGTACTTCATGCCCGTTGCGATTACTTTCTCGATCTTCGCTGCACGAGATGCGTCCGTCTCGCTCGTTGAACCAGTATTCGAACCGCCGGATGTACCGCCGTTAGAAGAAGATCCGCCGGTCGATGTGCCGCCGCCCGAAGGCACGCTGCCGTTCAGCTTCAAATATTTGCTGCTGGTCGAGACGTAGCCAACTTGACCGTTCGTCTCTTGGACGCGATACCAGCTGGCGTTCGTCTTCTCCAGCACGACGACGGGTTCGCCCTTCTTCAGCATCCGGATCACGCTGCTCGAAGTTGACGGGCTTGTCCGCATATTAACGCCATACAGCACCGTCGCGGTCGTCGTGTCTGACGATGTTGATGTGCCGCCACCGCTGCTGGACAGATTTACATTCAAATATTGGCTCGAAGTGGATACATAGCCGATTCGGCCGCTGCTATCTTGAACTTTGTACCAATACGAATTCGTCTTCTCAAGCACGACCAGATTCTCGCCCTTCTTCACCATTCGGATGATGCTGCCCGAAGTCGATGGACTGGTGCGCATATTGACGCCAGATTGTACAACTGCTGTACCCGCCTGCGCGGCGGAGATGTCTGCTGCCGGCACGAGGAGTGATCCAAATGCAAGCATCGTTGCCATTGAAGCCGTAAGGAGCGGTTTCTTCCATGAAGTAGTAAGCATAGGCTCGATTCCCTCCGTAGGATGGTTTGTTGTGCTGTGGAAATATAATCCCATTGTACGAGGTGATCGAAAGGACGAGCATCTGACGTTCCTCCCAAAGTGGATTTTACCAATCTAGGCATATCGAACCTTGTCGAATTCAACCACATATGACCCAAAAATAAAAAACGCCCTATGGGCGCCTTTCTCATCATTCTCATATTCTGCTACTGGCTTGACGTTGATCCAACTAAGATACATGAACTTGTCTCCTATTTGGCGCTATATTGGGCGCTTGCCCAAAATAGTCCATTCGAACTAACCCACGTAAAAGATTCCGTCGCAGGAAACATTTACATCGCCCAAATGATGCGTCATTGCGGCGTTCTGCGGCTGGCTCATGCTGATGCAGGCACGATTTTAGACAATGGGATCTGTTCGATCCTCTCGATCAGCAGTCGCCGGTGTTGGCTCATAGGGCTCCATATGAACGTGAACGCTCATTATGTTGTGTTTGCGCTCCATCCGATGTTCAATCTCGTCACTGATTCGATGGCTCTCAACAATCGACAACGTAGGATCAACAGTAATGATGACGTCGATTAGAACGTTGCTGCCGTGTATGCGGGCTTTAATGTCTTTGATTTCCCGAACACCTTTCGTCCTCGCAATCATTCCCCGCAATGTATTCAGCTCCTTCTCGTCGAACCCGTCCGTCAGTGCGTACGTCGAGCTATAGAAGATGTCCCATGCCGTCTTGCAGATGATGACGCCAACTGCGAACGCTGCAGCTGTATCAAGCCATGGAAACCCAAGCTGCGCACCAAGAATACCGACGGCTGCACCGACACTGACGAGCGCGTCAGATAGATTATCTTTGGCTGCGGCCATTAGCGCCTGATTGTTGATTCGGTTGGCCAGCTTCTTGTTATACGTATAGACGACCATCATCGCCGCGGCTGCTCCGATGGCAACCCATGCTGATGTTAGACTAGGCGCTTCACCCGTCCCTTGGAACAATGCACGGACCGCATCGATCAACACCTGCAGACCAACCGTCGCCATAATGAACGAAGCAATAAGTGCCGCAATCGTCTCCGCTCGAAAATGTCCATACGGATGGTCCTTATCCGGCGGCTTCTGCGAAATGCGCAGCCCAATTAGCACAGCCGTCGACGCTACAATATCCGTCAAGTTGTTGAAGCCGTCCGCTGTCAGCGCCTGTGAGGCGTAATAGTAACCCGCAACGAGCTTTATTGCAGACATTCCCAGATAAGCGCCGATGCTGATCCAGGCACCTTTCTCCCCTTGCTTAATATCCGCATATTGGCTTTCATTCGTCACGAGCGATTACCTCCAAATTTCCAATAACGATATTCTGCCTAACGGTAATCGTATGTGTCTCCCCCTACCATGATCCCCTGCACAATACAGCATATTCGCCCTAATACAAAAAAGCCCACCGTTACGCGGCAGGCTTCTCACATCTATTCCTTCTATTTATCGTACTTATCGAACGTAAATCCGCCCCATCCGCCGTTGTTGCTGTCTTCGCGGCGCTTCGGCTGCTCTTGCTCCTGCTGCGAATCCCGATCCTTCTCCTCGTATGTGTCTACGACCGGATCAGAATCGACATACGATTCCAGCTCAGCGTCTGCCTGCGTGGTCGACTTCGATAACGTCGGCTTCATCTTGCCCAGCTCTTGGCCGCAATCGGTGCAGTAGCGGGCCATCAGCTCATTCTCCGTCTCGCAATTCGGGCAGATAACGCGGATTTCGCCGCTCGACATCTCAGGCTTCAGCTCCTGTTCCGCTGCGAAACGAGTGCCGCAGTCCGGACAGAACTTAGCGTTCAGCGGAACAATCGTGCCGCAGGTGCAGGTCTTCTCCAGCTTGATCGCCTGGATCTTATGATCAATCGCTTCAATCTCTTGCTTCATAATCAGCAGCTTCTCGCAGCAAGCCTCGATGACCTCTGCCGATGCTTGATGCTCCCCGGACAGATGCGCTTCGAATACGGCTTCTCCAATCTGCGAATACAGCTTGCTCATATCTTTCTCGCGCGACGACTTCTGACCGTTCAACTTCGCGATCTCCAGCGTTTGCTGTGCTTTGCGGGCCGCATCCGAGGCACCTTGCTTCATCTTGTCGAAAATAGACATCTGTATCGCCTCCTTTTCTCATCATATAACCGTTACGTTTGCCATTCAATCTCGTTGCACAATCCTGCCCAATAACAAGGGCAAGATTGTGGGAAACGACCCCCACTCCAGCAAAAAGACCTCGCACTCCACTTCACAGTGGAACTTGAGGTCATTTCGCGTACGATAAAGCTTATTCGGCTGGATACATGCGGGCACGCATCGCCTGCACATCCGCATTCTCCAGGTACTCGTCGTAAGACATCGTACGGTCGATCAGACCGTTCGGCGTGATCTCGAAGATACGGTTCGCTACCGTCTGCACGAACTGATGGTCATGCGATGTGAACAGCATCGTGCCGTCGAAGTCGATCAATCCGTTGTTGAGCGCCGTAATCGATTCGAGGTCCAAGTGGTTCGTCGGTTCGTCCATGACGAGTACGTTCGAACCGGACAGCATCATCTTGGACAGCATGCAGCGAACCTTCTCGCCACCGGACAATACGCTTGCTTTCTTCATGCCTTCATCGCCTGCGAAGAGCATGCGGCCCAAGAAGCCGCGAATGAACGTCTCATCCTGCTCCTTCGAGAATTGGCGGAGCCAGTCAACGAGCGTCAGGTCCACACCATCGAAGTAAGCCGAGTTATCCTTAGGGAAGTATGCTTGCGTCGTCGTAATGCCCCATTGGTAGGAGCCAGCGTCTGGTTCAAGCTCGCCCATAATGATCTGGTACAGTACCGTCTTCGCCAGGCCGTTCGGACCTACGAGTGCGATTTTGTCGCCTTTGTTCACCGTAAACGTCAGGTTGTCGAGAATTTTCTCGCCATCGATCGTCTTCGTCAGCCCTTCTACGAGCAGCAGCTGCTTACCAGCTTCGCGCTCAGGCTTGAAGTTGATGAATGGATATTTGCGGTTCGAAGGACGAATGTCGTCGAGCGAGATCTTATCGAGCATCTTCTTACGCGACGTCGCCTGCTTCGACTTCGATTTATTCGCACTGAAGCGCTGGATGAACGCTTGCAGTTCTTTGATCTTGTCTTCCTTCTTCTTGTTCTGGTCGCGCTGCAGCGCGAGCGCCAGCTGACTGGACTCATACCAGAAGTCGTAGTTGCCGACGTACATTTGGATTTTGCCAAAGTCGATATCGGCGATATGGGTACATACCGTATTCAAGAAGTGACGGTCATGGCTGACTACGATGACGGTGCCTTCGAACTTCGCGAGGAAGTTCTCCAGCCAATGAATCGATTCCATATCCAAGTGGTTGGTAGGCTCGTCGAGCAGCAGAATGTTCGGGCTGCCGAACAGTGCCTGCGCGAGCAATACGCGGACCTTCTCGTTGCCGCCGAGCTCCTTCATTTGCTTGTCATGCAGCTCCGTGAAGATACCGAGGCCGTTAAGCATCTCAGCCGCTTCGGATTCTGCTTCCCAGCCGTTCATCTCAGCGAATTCAGCCTCGAGCTCACCGGCACGGATGCCGTCCTCGTCCGTGAATTCAGCCTTCGCGTACAGCGCATTCTTCTCTTGCATAACGTCGTACAGACGCTTATGGCCCATCATAACCGTCTCGATGACTGGGAACTCATCGTACTCGTAATGGTTCTGTTTCAGAACCGCCATCCGTTCGCCTGGTGCGATATGGACTTCGCCTGTGTTAGGCTCGATCTCGCCGGATAGAATCTTCAGGAACGTCGACTTGCCTGCGCCATTCGCGCCGATCAGGCCGTAGCAGTTACCTGGTGTAAACTTAATATTAACATCCTCGAAGAGCGGTCGCTTGCCGTAACGAAGCGATACGCCAGTCGTGCTTATCATTGATTTAATCCCGTCCTCTCAAACGTGTTCATCGGGTTATTATATCACAGAAACGCTCGTTCGTCATAACGAGAACGAATGGGATAAACTGTTCTTTGCGCAAATTTTCATCATCTTAAGCAAAAAAGCTTTCCGGCCGACTGCTCAGCCAGAAAGCGATAGATGACTATGACCTGTATAATAGATGCCTACATCGATAATATTCAGTCCCAGCTCAGCTTCACTTCGCTGCCGTTAGATGACGATTCATAGATCGCATCCAGAATTCGGTTATTCGTATAGCCCGAAATAACGGACGAGATCGGCATCGTACCTTCGTGAATCGACGTAATAAAATGTCTCGCAACGAGCTCGCGCTCGTTAACGCTGTCCAGCGGCTCAACAGCCTGCTTTACCACTTCGTCGTTCTCATGCTTCACAAGCGTCGCCTTATTGCCAATGATCGATACGCCCGCTTCCGTACCCATCAAATGAATAAACGGCTCATCGGTCAGATCTGCCGCATGCGCTGCCCAGCTGACATCGAGCGATAATGTCGCACCATTGTCCAGCTTAATGAGTGCCGTTGCCAAGTCCTCTACATTATACTTGCCATCCCAGTTCGGCGTGCCCCAAGTGCCAATCCCGCGCTTATGCGGACCGAACTCGGAATAAGTCGTGCCGAATACGGATATCGGCTTCGGACTGTCAACGAGATGCAAGGATAGATCGAGCATATGAACGCCGATATCGATCAGCGGACCGCCGCCAGCCATCTCCATTTGGGTAAACCAGGAGCCCCAGCCCGGGATCCCTTTCTTACGGAGCCAGCCCGTCTTAATATTATAGATACGTCCAAGCGCTCCCTCATCGATCAAGGCTTTCACGGCGCGTGAGAGACCTGTGAAGCGCATTTGCTGTGCAATCATAACCGTTTTGCCTGTTCGCTGCTGAGCATCGACAATCTCCTTCGCCTTCGCCGAGCTGATTGCCATCGGCTTCTCGAGCAGCACATGTTTGCCCGCTTCCAATGCAGCAATCGTCAGTGGTGCGTGAAATTGATTCGGCACTGCAACGATGACAGCATCGATATCAGGATCAGCGATCAGCGCCTCTGGCGACACGTGCACCGTCTTGATCGAATGTTCTTCTGCACGTTTCTCCGCAAGCGGCAAATACGTGTCGGTTACTGCACTAAGCTCCGCTACATCACCCAGCTTATTCAAGGTTTCCATATGAACAGCGCCGATCGCGCCAGCACCGATAATGCCGAAACGAATACGGGATGGAGAATTAATCGTCATAGTTGTAGGCCTCCGATTTGGAATATACAATCATTATAACCTTAAGAAGCAAACGGTTTCACTGCGCCTAATTGGTGTTGTTTTGTCCGAATTTGCTGCATTATTTACTTTATTATATCGAACGCGTCGTTATGATCCATTCGCATCCCATCTCAAGATCGGGTAAACTACTCATGACGAACATCTAATGATTGGAGGACTAATTCCATGAAATTGTTATCGATAGAGCCAACGCCAAGTCCGAATTCAATGAAGCTGAACGTCGACGAGACACTGCCTCGCGGACATCGCCATACATACCTGCCGGACAAATCAGAAGGCGCGTCGGAGATTATTCGAGCACTGCTCGCCATCAACGGCGTCAAAAGCCTATTCCGAACCGCGGATTTCATCGCGCTGGATCGGAAGCCGAATGCGGACTGGCAGAGCATTCTGTCCGAAGCACGGCGGCTGCTAGCTGGTGATGACGCGGACGCTGCAGCTGCGATCGGGGCTGCCCCATCCGCTGACGGCTTCGGCGAAGCGCATGTGCTCGTGCAGTTCTATCGCGGCATTCCAATGCAGGTGCGGGTACGAATCGGCGAGCGCGAAGTGCGTGCCGCGATGGGGCAGCGCTTCACCGATGCCGTGCAGGCGGCAGCCGGTACGACATTCATCCGTGAGCGCAAGCTGGAAGAGTTCGGCATCCGTTATGGCGAGCCGGAAGAGATCGCGGCTGATATCGTTCGCGAGCTTGAAGCGTCGTATACGGAGGAGCGGATCGCTTCGCTTGTGGCAGCTTCGCAGGCGCAGGGCCCGGATGCGGTCGTAGAAGCGCCGATCCGTCCTACGCCGCTGACGGCCGACGAGGTGCTGGCGAAATTCGACGCTGCCGAATGGCAGGAGCGTTATGCCGCACTGGATCGGCTGGCCGAGTCGACGCCGGAGGCGCTGCCGATGCTGCAGCGTGCGCTTGCGGACGAGAATGCATCGATCCGCCGCCTAGCGGTCGTGTACCTTGGCGATCTGCGGAGCGCGGAAGCGATGCCGCTGCTGTTCGCCGCGCTGAAGGACAAGTCGGTGTCCGTCCGCCGTACGGCTGGCGATACGTTGTCCGACATCGGCGATCCTGCAGCGATCGAACCGATGATCGAGTCGCTGCGCGACAAGAACAAGCTCGTGCGCTGGCGCGCGGCACGGTTCCTCTATGAGGCCGGCGATGAGCGCGCCTTGGACGCACTCCGCGAAGCCGTGAACGACGCGGAGTTCGAAATTTCGCTGCAGGCGAGAATGGCCGTCGAGCGCATTGAGCGCGGCGAGGAAGCGGCCGGTTCCGTCTGGCAGCAAATGACGCAGCGGAATCGCGGCGGCGACGCGGAGTAGGAGACGCCGTTGGATTTTGCAGCAGCTGTTGCTGCCGCTATGGCTGTCGCTGTAACAGACTCAGATGTAAGAAATCGGATCTTGTACGGTGCAAATCACCTATTAGAGCTTTTGCTGTCCGTTAGCAAATACTGCCTATGTAACAAAGCTGATGCCGCATTGTCACACACTTGTAATAACCGTTTCAGGTTCATTTCAGCTTCGCCCAGCATAATAAGTGACAAGACCCCCCTTTATGAAATAGATTATTTTGATAAGCCTGTGGCGATCGGTGCCGCAGGCTTCTTTTTTGTCTATAGAAGAATGGGTATTGAAATCATTACTATTTTGGTTAAAATTTCAAGTATAGCCATTCTACCTTTAAGGGGCGTAAATGCATGCTCATCGGCAAACATTCTAGCAAATTGCTTGGTCTGCTTGTTTTGTCAATTTTCTTGTTCGGTTACTTAACTGTTATCTCTATCTCAATGGATCGCGGGTTTCATTGGGCTTCCAATCGATTACGAGACTCGATCCGTCCATACTGAACATCAAATTCAATGCATTATGGAGTATGAAGGTACATGGCGAACCATCGGAGATTACAGCATTTCTAAGCCAAGCGGCGCAAGATTTTCCTGCCAAAGTAAATCACTCGCAAGCAAATGAATAACAACATCATATTCTTAAGCAGCAAAATAAAGCGGCCTGGTCAGCTCCTGTGGAGCATGACTAGGCCGCTTCTATAAATCTCTTATGCAGAAAGCTTCACTTCCAGCAGCACCGAACCGTCCGTACCGTAAGGCGTGCTCCGCACCTGATAGCCATCTCGGATGCCTGCCTGCCGAACGGCGGCGCGAATGTCCTCATTCCAGGAATCGCCCCTCGTGTACCTCACCTGCAGCTCCCGCCCTCCGCGTGCCGCCATCGCCGCAAGCTTATTCGCAAGCGTAGTGACGGAGCTGGCAGTCCGCTCAGGCTTCAGCCAATCAAGACCAACCGCAGACTCAAGCTTTGCCATACGTTCCGCTTCTCGTGGTACGGTCTGCATTCGTTTGCGAAGCGCATCCACATACACAGTGGCTGCCTTCGGATACGATTTGGTCCACTGGTGATCCGTTCGCAATTGTTCATCCGTCAGTAAGTAGTAACGATACTGACTGCGGAGAATCGCGCCTTGCGCCGCATCCACCCTCGAGGTTGAAGCAACAGCCGCATCGTCCCATGTAGCATCGATATGGTACCACTGACCATCCAGCTTCACCATATTCCATGCATGCTCGCCGGTGTTTACCGTTCCAGCTGCAATGATATTCTCAATGCCCGCCTTCGTCAGCATGTTATATATGAGCAGCGCATAGCCCTGACAGACTGCCGTTCCAGTAGTCAGCGCTTCGTAAGCTGTATACTTCTGAAGCGAATGATCATAGTCTACACGGTCAACAACCCAATCGTGGATCGCTTTCACCTTCTCATGATCATTCATTCCGTCCTGGATGATATTGTGCAGTGCTCGATCCGTAATTCGATTGACCTCAGCCGTCTGCTCTGCCGATTCACGGTAACGAATGCGCAGCTCCACATCCGTTCGGCGTGAAGTCTCGCGTATCGTGTAATAGTAGGAATCGATAATATAGGCGATGTAATCATCGGTTGCCGTTGCATCAGCCAATGCCATCTTCAGCGCTGCTTCCGAGTGATCGGAGCCGAGCATTGCGACGGTTACCCGCTCGGTATGCGTCTGAAGCTGCTGCTTAATATACTCGGTCAGCGACTTCTCGGTCTTCACCTCTACAGATGCTGCAAGCGCCCCGGTGCCTGCTGAGGCGTCAACTGCAATAGGACGCACCTTTTGCTTCCAATAGTTAAACAACTGACTTCCTCCCAACACACCGGCAATGACGGCCAGCAGTACAACTCGAGTGACCCGCATGGCCATCGGCTCCTTCCATAATCCTGCTCGTTAGCATCATTATAACCGGACACGAGGGAACAGAAACGGTCGGACGTTGAAGATGTGATAAGGAGGGACAAATAACCTGCCTAACAGACAACCGCCGCTACCCCTTCGCTACCTTGCCTTCCTCGCCAGCGATGCGTCGGCGGTAGTCAGTTGGCGTGACGCCGTAATGTTTCTTGAACATGCGATAGAAATACGACGGATTCGTATACCCGATCCGCTCTGCAATTTCCGCCACCGAATAGTGCGTGCCTTCTAGCAGCTCAATCGAGCGCTCCATCCGCACGGAATTGATCACATCGATCAGCGCATTAAGCGTGATCTGCTTATAAATACGTCCGACATAGCTCGGGGACAAATCCAATTGATCCGCAATCCAGTTGAGCGACAGGTTGGAGTCGCTGTAATGCGCTTCGATCAATTGATGAATGTGCTTGATAAGATCCTCGTGACGCATGCTCCGTTTCTCGGCCAGCTTCTCTCTCACTTCCTCAAGCATCGTTTGGAAGGCGGTCTCCGCCTCCTGCAGCGTCTCGAACGGCTGGTCGCTGACCGTCAGCATATGCTCGGGACTCCGCTCGAATACGATCGCATGGCTCCGCTGGAGCGAATGGAGCACATTCGTCAGCACCATCGTAAGGTGGGACAGCAGCCAGCGCGCCACCTGCACGGAGTGACTGCGCGTCTCATTCACCATGCAGGTAATGAGCTGCATCGCGTCTTCCACCTTGCCAGCCGCTACGCTCTCGATGAGCCGCCTCTCTTTATCAACCGGATAGACATACTCCTTCACCATCGGCACAATCACTTCGCTTGCACGAATGAGCGAGCGATATCCCGTGAACAATCGATACTGCGAGGCTTCCTTCACCTTCTTATACATCGTATGCACATGCACCGCATGACTGTCCACATCCGTATATGCAATGGTTACGCCAATACGCAGATGCTCAAGCACCGCCTGTTGAATGTGCCGCAGCACCGATTCGAGCAGCATGACATCATCGAACGGAGCAGCCGTCGAAGTGCCAAGCAGGAGCAGCACACCGTCCGCGTCCATATCGATCGTCTCCACCTTGTACGACTGAGACGCTAGCTCATAGCATATGTTCATGATCGCATATTTGTAGACACGCGCATCCGGGCCGCTCGTATCCGAGAACGATTGGAACCGGTCAATTGCAAGCAGCGCCATCCGATACTCATTGTGAAAATCGAACTCGATGCCCAAGTCATCCATTCGTCTGCGCAGCGGCCTAGGATTAAGCGCTTCGCGCCCCAGCACGAGGTTGCGCAGGAAGTCCTGCCGAAGCGTCAGCAGACTATTCCGCTTCTCCGTCTCGAGCGTACGCATCCGACTGGCCATTCGGCCAATCGGCATATAGAGCCGCCGTGACAGAATAAAGGAAGCAATCAAGCCCGCTGCGAGAATCGCAGCCGCTGCAGCAATCGTCAATAGGCGAATGTCGTTTACTTGACGCGTCACATCCCGATAAGGCGTAATGCGAACATACCGCCATTCCAGCGAGTCGGGCTTCGTGTACGAGACAAGCGATTTGCTCCCCTCTGATTGCCCGATAAAATAACCCGAGTCCTCATCCGCAACAATGCGCCCGATAAGTGCCGTTGCTTCGTCACTCGATCTTCCGACCAGCAGATCATCACCGGACAACAGTCTGCCGAGATTATCGATAATAAACGATTTGCCGTTCGACCCTCGTCCGGCATGGCTGCCGATATCACGATTAATCCACTGCGCGTCAATGTTCACGATAATCGCCGAGTTGACCTTGTCCGTAAGCCCGATCGCGTCATAGCACAAATATGTATACACGGCCTGCCGGTCTGTCGAGTCCACATCGACCGGAATCGTACGCGGAATTGGCGTGAACGGCTTATAGTCCCGGTAATTATCGAGCATCTTCAATATATCTTGATCGGCAAGCTCGCTTGGCGCGAGAAGACCGTTTTGTTTCGAATTGGAGGATAGATACAAGTAAGGTGAGTTAGGGTTATAAACATAGATCGATTTGATGTAGGGCATCGAGCTCAAATAGTTGCTCAGCTCTCGCATAGCAGCAACGGAGTCGTAGATGGATGGTTTGGCGTAAAACATCAGCTTCGAAATAGTCAGATTCTGATAGAGCTGGAACGAGAGCGACTGCGCACTGTCTGTCATTCCGACGACCTCTTTGCTCGTCTGGTTAAGCGCCGCAAGGTCGGATTGGTACACCTGCTTGAGGGCGATCCGATTGAACAAGGTGAACAAAATAGCAGAAGAGACGATCAGCGTCACCACAATACAGAGCGTGATGCTAAGGAGCAATCGAATAAACAGCTTGCCATTGTCTTCGTTATGCTTCAGTCGCATACGGCTCCTCCTCGTTCGATATTAGAACACGCACTTTATGTATACCGAGATTGTAAAAGTGAAAGGGGTTTCAGTCAATGTGATTTTTGATGCGATTTATGATGCATATGGCCTAATTTCGCGAGTTGTCCCTTTCCCTGCATACAGCAAGGAACGCGCCGACGTCCGCCCGAACGAGCTGGGGGACGCCGACGCCAATTTGAGCTCCTTACTTAATTCCGTTAGCCGTTACATACTGCTCCCATTGCTTCTTGTATTCCTCGTGAATCTTCTCCAGCCCTGCCTGCTTCGCCTTCGACATCGCGGTCTGCAAGCCTTCCTGAATATTATCCACTAGACCCGCATACAGCGGTGCAAAATATTGACTCTCCACCTGTTCAACCGCTGCTTTCTCCGCTTGATAAGGCGTGTAATCTTCAGCGAACCCGGTGAACTTATCCGGCGATTGGATTTGGTCCAGCGATGCGAAAATTTCTTTGACGCCATCGAAGTCCTTGTCGAACAGCATAAACTCCGGATTGCGCCATGCCCAGCCGTTCATGCCTTCACGCGGGAAGCCATTGGACGTGCTGTCGCCGATCATTTCATAGTAGCCATCCGTTACTTTATAGTTCGTGCCTTCAACGCCATACTCGGTCAGCTGGTTGTAGCGTTTGTCGAGAACCATTTTCTCGTAGAATGCGAGCGCACGCTCTGCGTTCTTGCTGCTCTTCGGAACAGCGAAGCCGTTATGGATCGGGTGAACCGGCGTTGCATACCCTTTTGCCAGAGGGAATGGATAGTAAGCGAGCTCCCAATCTGGATGCGCCGATTTCATCTTCAGCTTAGTATCGTTGTAGCGCGTAGGGTTGTCGCCGAGAATAGCCGCTGCTTTGCCGCTGACGACTGGATCCTGCATCGTATCCTTAACGTTGAGGACGTTCTTCACGAAGAAGCCCTTCTCCTGCCACCGCTGTACGAGCGTCAAATCTTGAACCTGTTCGTCAGAGCCCCAATACGAGTACACGTTGGACGGATCCTTATACGTAATGCCAAGTCCGTATGGCACTGCGCCGACTGCATCATGCGCGAGATCGCGGATCGGTGCGATCAGGTTGTCGCGCACGTTCGAGTTCATCGACAGCGGCATCATATCCGGCTCGTTCTTCTTAATGCCGTCGAGGTATTCCTCGAATGTGGCCAGATCAACCGGCTTCGGCAGGTTGTACTTCGCGCGCAGATCCTCGCGGTAGACGAAGCCGAGCGTGACGTATTCTTTGTACGTTGCGGGGACGGTGTAGATTTTGTCATCGATCTTAACGGCATCCCACATGTCAGCAGATACGTAAGATTGCAGACCAGGTGCTGCTTTTGGCAAAATATCCGTAATGTCCTGGAAGGCGCCCTTCTTCGCATACGATTGGAACTGCGTCCAGTCCGCCGTGAAGATGAGGTCGATCGGCTGACCCGAGGAGAGCAGCAGCTTATACTTCTGGTCCCAGTCCGTCCATGTCGTGTAGTTGAACTTAACCGTCGTATTCAGCTCTTCCTTCGCCATCTCGTTCACGAGGTCTTGGATCTTCTGCAGATCCTTCGGTGCGTCGCCGAGCATGTAGAATTGCAGTTCTACCGGCTTCGATGTATCGATGCCTGTCTTCGCCCCGTCATCTTCCTTCGGTGTATCCGTCGTCGTGTCTGTCTTGGTATCCCCCGTGTTGTCGGTCGTGTTCGATGATGTGTCCGTCTTGTCATCGGATTTGCCGCACCCCGATAGAACAACAGTAAGAACGAGCATGACGGACAAGATGGACATCCAGAGCTTTCTTGATCTAAGCATGAATGAATCCTCCCTTTGGATTGGTTCATTTGACAATATGTTAACCCCCGAGAAGCCAAGCTGTCGCCTTATCTCTTCCCGATGGATGTAACCGGTCGTTACGAGCGTTACCCCTTAACTGCGCCAATCGTAAGTCCTTTGACAAAATACCGCTGCACGAACGGGTACAGCAGAATAATCGGTCCCGTTACAACGAGCGCCATCGCCATCTTCGTCGACTCGGTCGGAATGTCCGTACCGAGCGATACACCGGTGCCGGCTCCCATCTGCGTCACGAACGACATCGTATTGATGACGTTATATAAGTAGAATTGCAGCTGGTACATGCGCTGATCGTTAATGAAGAGCGAAGACAGGAACCAGTCGTTCCAGTACGCCAGCGCCAGGAACAGGCCAACTGTGGCGATGCCGGGCAGCGATAGCGGCAGCACGACGCGATAATAGATGGTGAAATCATTCGCGCCGTCGATCTTCGAGGATTCGAACAGCTCGTCAGGGACGGCGGAGCGGATGAAATTTTTCATTAGAATGATAAGGAATGGCGTCATGAGTCCCGGGAAGATGAGCACGGTATACGTATCCGTCAGCTTCAAATATTTGGTGAGCAGGATGTACCACGGCACAAGCCCGCCGCCGAACAGCGTCGTGAAATAGATGTAGAAGCTGAACACGTTGCGGTATTTGAAGTCCTTGCGCTGCAGGACGTAGCCCGTCATCGTAATAATGAACAGGCCGAGCAGCGTGCCGATGACGGTTGTGACCGTCGTGACCCAATAGGCGCGAAGCACTTGATCAGGGAACCGGAACACCATCCGGTAGCCCTCCAGGGAGAACGCCTTCGGGATAAGATGGAAGCCGTGCTTGATGATCGACTCATTCTGGGTGAGCGACGCCGAGATGACGAGCAGGAACGGGAACAAGCATAGCAAGCTGCCGATGATGAGTATGGTATAGGCTAGTGTTCGGAATAAACGATCGGTTGAGGTGACGCTCATGGGGAACCTCCTTCTGATGTGGTTGAAGCATTTTAGAACAGCGCGTAGTCGTCGTTGATTTTACGAATGATGTAGTTGACGGTCATGACGAGTGCAAAGCCAAAGGCAGATTGATAGAGGCCTGCGGCTGTAGCCATGCCCATATCGAATGTTACTTTGAGTGAACGATAAACGTAGGTGTCGAGAATGTCGGTGGCATTGTAGAGAACGCCATTGTTGCCGACGAGTTGGTAGAACAAGTCGAACTGGCCTTTCATAATGCTTCCGAGCGAGAATAGCAGCAGGACGATGAACGTGGTCTTCAGCATAGGGACCGTGATGTGCCATACCCGTTGAAAAATGTTCGCTCCGTCTATTTTGGCAGCCTCGTAATACTCTTCACTTATCCCTGTAATGGCTGCGAGATAGATGATCATGCTGTAGCCGAGGTTTTTCCATAGGTAGAAGATGACGATGAGCGGCACCCACACCCAAGGGGTGTTATATACATCAACCGGTTCCATATGAAGCGCTTCCAATGTCGTGTTGAGAAAGCCGTTCTCGTAGTTGAACAGGTTGTAGACGATAACGCTTAAGATAACGAATGAGATGAAGTAAGGCAGGAATAGAACGGATTGCGTCAGCTTCTTGAACCATTTGAGCTTCAGCTCGCTGACCAGCACGGCTAACACGATCGCGAATACGTTACTCAGGACAATGAAAGCAAGGTTATACCCGAGCGTATTGAGCGTCAGCCGCTTCAAGATGCCGGAGCGCCATAGAAACTTGAAGTTCTCGAAGCCGACAAATTCACTATTGAACAAGCTGGTGTTGAAGTCGAACCGGGTGAATGCATAATAGATGCCGACCATCGGGATGTACGAATTAATTAGAAAAAAGATCAGCGCGGGCAGCAGCATCAGGAACATCAGCCGGTTTTTGACGAGTTCGTACATAAATCCTCTCTTGCGAAGCATGCTGGTTTCTCCTCTCCTCGATCATGTATCGATCAGGTGCTGCACTCAGTGTAGTCGGACAGCCGGCAAGCCAGAAAGAGTAGGTTCGCGAAAAATATGAACTTATTCGCTCCTTTTCTTGTGAACATTTTCGGCTTTTGTGCACTATCGCGCTGTTCACACTTCTCAATATCTTGTGAATCCCGTTATGATTAAGACAGATGTGACCACAAGGAGGGGCAATGGATGCGCCAAGGGGATGCTGCACTGGCACGATGGTATGAGGAGCAGAAGGCTGTTAGGGAGCTTGGAGCTGCACAGCAATCATCAGAGGAACGCAGATCGCAGCTGCTTGAATTACTTCGTCGTTCGCTTGGACATTTCGAGCGGACAACTGCGTATGAGCCAATCTTGCTGGAACGTACCGTATGTGACGGATATATTCGAGAACGAGTGGAATTGTCTGCCGTAACGGGGCTGACGTTTGGGGCATACGTGTTGATTCCCGAAGGAGCAAGCGGCCGCTTGCCGGGGGTTGTTGCCGTGCATGGGCACGGGTATGGCAGCAGACAGATTTGCGGCATGACGGCTGACGGGGAGATGGATACGAGAGGCACGGGCGGCCATTCGCATTTTGCGGTACAGCTCGTGAAACGCGGCATGGTTGTCATTGCGCCTGACGTCATTGGATTTGGCGAGCGGCGGCTTGCGAGCGATCTGGCGAGCGACCCGAATGCGCCGAACTCCTGCTATATGATGGCGACCAAGCTGCTTATGCTCGGCCGGACGTTAACCGGGCTGCGCGTTACGGAGCTGTTCGGCGCACTTGATTACTTCCTAACGCGGCCTGATGTAGACCCGGCTCGCATCGGAATTGCCGGTTTCTCAGGCGGATCGGTTATTAGTTATACTGCCGCGGCGCTCGATGAACGCATTCGTGCTGCGCTGCTGATCGGCTATCCGAATACATTTAAGGACAGCATCTGGGATATTCGGCACTGCATCTGCAACTATACGCCGGGCGTATTGACCGAGGCGGAGCTGCCGGAGCTGCTTGGACTGATCGCACCGCGCCCGCTGTTCCTTGAGTCAGGCAGACGCGATCCTATTTTTCCTTCTGAAGGGTTTGAAATGGCGGTATCTGAACTTCAACGATTGTATGGGGATGCGAATGCCGAGGATCGGCTCGCATACGATCTGTTCGAGGGCGGTCACGAGGTGAGCGGCAGGCAATCGTTCGATTGGATGAAACAGCAGTTGGAAGCGGTTCCGAATTTGTAATGTTTCTGTAATGTTCTACTCAGGTTAAATTCATCTAGCATTTCTATAATAAATGACAAGACCCCCCTTATTATATAAAACTTGAACAAGCCTGCGGCCCGATGCTGCAGGCTCCTTTTTTTGTTCGTGATTCTATTAGCCTGCTTCTCATGTTCAAGTTTAGATATAAAAGAATATGGCCTTCTATAATGAACCAACTTCAACAAAAAGTTAGCATGTCAATAAAAGCACTTGGCATCTATATTGCTTGTTTCATTATTCTTTTTACATTGACCTATTTGTTTGGTGTATTCGAGCACTTCTCCGTTTGCCTTCTCCAGCTCCAAGAGCCGCTTGAATGAAGCAATAGACACTTCAACCTGATCGTTCATCGGCTGTTTCGTCGTGAAGAATTGAACCCATATTCCCGGATAGCCTAGATACTTGGCGATTGGTATGCTTCGAACCTTATTCGTCAAGAACAGCACTTCAAAAGAAATGCCTATCACAACGGGCAGCAATATCAACCGGTATAAAATTCTTTCGATAAGCGGGTCGGTCGGTACAATCATATAGACGAACATCCCGATAATAATCGTAAACATGATGAAGCTGCTACCGCATCGGTAATGATATCTCGAGCATTGCTGCACATTCTGAACCGTCAGTTCCATGCCACGTTCATAACAATTAATGACTTTATGCTCTGCTCCATGATATTGAAGAACTCTTCTAATCATCGGTGTCATGGAAATAAGATAAATATACGAGAGCAATAAGAGAAATTTGATGACACCTTCGACGATATTCTGCTCCACATGGCCAGGGAACCACGACTTGAAGAAGGTTCCTGCAATAAGGGCTGGAATGACAGTAAAAGCAATTTTTCCGAAGATAAACGAAATAACCCCTGCGGCAGCTACCCCGATTGTTAAGACAAGCTTCGATTGACGGCTATCATGAGCCTCTTTGGGCAGATCCGCCATTCTCTCCGCACTGAAATTCAGATGCCTGTTGCCGTTGGCGCTGGATTCAACGACAGATACAAGCCCTCTTACAATCGGAATTTTACGAAGCTTCTTCGCCCAGGCAAACTCCTTGCGATCGATATCAAAGTGATCGAACGTGCTGTCCTTCAATCGAACGGTCGTCGTCTGAATGTTTTTTCCAGAAAACATAACGCCGTTTATAACAGCGAGCCCCCCGTAAAATGGTTTATTCTCTTTGGACAATCGCATACACCTACCTTTCTGATCTCTTATTCCTAGCATCGTATTAGTTGGTCTCCAAGATTGATCCGTGCGCCTGATCGTATAAGTTTACTTTACTTTTTTATAAGCCAACTTTATAATAATTGCTAGGAGGTGTCAACTCTGAGAAAAGATTCCGATTCGATCATCAACAGAGTGTATGAGTACAGGGTTCTAAGAAAGTTGTCCCAAAGTGAATTAGCGGAAATCGTCGGCGTATCCAAACAAACCATATTCGTTATGGAGAAGAACAACTACGTCCCGTCTTTGCTGCTGGCATATCGAATCGCGAATTTTTTTGGGGTAAGCATTGAAGAGATATTCTCGTACGAAGAAGAAGGAGGAGATTAATGTGTTCGAGGACTTCGATAAGTGGCTGGATGTTTCGAGAAATTTCAACTCATTTTTAGGGGTTACAGGAGCCATTGGCTTGCTAAGTATGTTGGTATACACCTTCTTCTTGAGCAAAATTGGAAAAAAAGACGAGTACAGTATTCAGATTCGGCTTAATGTCACCAATAAGATGTTCACCACACTCATGATTCTTTTTATCGCCTTCTTCCTATTTGTTCCGAGCGAATTCATTCACTACAAGCAGCTAATTGCAGCATTCGCCTCCACGACCCTATTAGTCGGAGCCATAACATCCCTATATTATTACTTCAGAGACTTTATCAAATAATCAAGCTGTCATCCCACACGAACACCGTTCTTAAATGCAACAAGAGCCTGCAGCAGACGCTGCAGACTCCTATAAAGAGTTGTCTTCGAAAGGAACAACACGCGGCGATCCTCAAGGTTCGGCTGTGACTTCGGCTTAAGGGGAGATCACGGTGCTCCAACGGTTGCTATGGACCTCTGTCAAGAAAGTGGACACTAAATAAGCGTTGTTATACTACATCGAATGCTGGAATTGAGCTGCAAATCTAACGGGCGACATGTAGCCGAGGGACCCGTGGATTCGTTTGCGATT
>Ga0182739_1000474_pt1 | contig 52182 bp, 50 predicted proteins | sample eDN5th30CBELigBY_FD_128873 | JGI IMG/M metagenome (GOLD analysis project Ga0182739, IMG submission 128873) | Enriched backyard soil microbial communities from Emeryville, California, USA - eDNA 5th pass 30_C BE-Lig BY (version 2) (version 2) | ecosystem: Environmental > Terrestrial > Soil >... | reverse complement strand
CTACTTAATAGAGCAAATTATTTTCTATTAGAAAGGAATATTTTTTTAGGAGAAATCTAGTATAAAAGGTAAGAAAAAATAAAGGGGGAATCAATATGGATACACAAAAATTCATGAATTTATCCGCATTAGAAAGAGTAGAATTAGCCAATAAAATGTTAAGTGAAGAGACGAACGATCACTTGAAAATTGTGGCTTCTAAATTAGGATTGTCTGAATCTACTTTCTCAAAAATCATGAGAGATAACGCTTCTTATCAGTACAACAAAACTAGCAAGCAGTACGATCGAATAATGCCAGTTGAGGAGTACAAAAAATATCTCCATTCAGGTTCTAACCAGGACAAAATGGAGGAAACATTGCAGTTTGTTGTTGAACATCTCGAGGAGTTAAAGGGGCTTTTACATGAACATGAAACACAACTGATATTAGAGCCTGAAATCTATGATCCTAACAGTAAAACTATCACTAGAACCATACAGGTGAACGAGGACATTTATAAAGAGTTCTCTGACTTGTATTCTAGTAAGTTCTCTCACATTCGACTCAGAGAAATCTACAGCAAATGTCTGCTGGATTTCATCAAATCCTATCAACCAAAGAAATCACCTGAGTCTAAAGTTAACGGGATTACTTCAGAAGGCCAACAGGTTAAATCACAAATGCTAACAAAAGACCTAAATTGCGAAATTAAGAGGGGGAATTAAAATGGAAAAAACATATGATGTAGTTGTTAGAGTGCTACATGGTATATCTGTTGAAATTAAAGCAAGTAGTGAGGAAGAAGCAATAGAAAAAGCAATAGAGGACTTCTATGATGGGGAAGTAATGCCTGGATTAGAGTGCTATAAAGACTTTTTCGGTGATCTTGATGTATTTGCCGAAGAAACCATTTAAAATCACAATATGAATCATTGGAAATTAAAGCAAAAACGTAATCCAATTAATAGGATTGCGTTTTTGTTTGCGAATATAATATGATGTTTAATTGTGAATTCTCAAGAGAATTTGCATTTTGCACCCCACTAATAAACAAGTTGAATTAAGTATAAGGGGGGTAATTACCTTTTTGCCGCTCAGATAACAATTCAATTACTTCACTATGCCTAAACCCATCCCAACCATTTTCGGCTCTTCGGAAGCAATCTTCATCAATCTTCGCTCCCTTTTCAAGGAGTTTTTTGCAAACCTCGTAAAATCCGAAATAACAAGCAATTTGTAATAGGGTCCGCCCGAGCTGATCTGTTTCATTAACATCAACATCCTTGTCATCAAGTAATTTCCTAACTGTGTCTAAATCGTTTATATACACAGCTTGGAATAAGGAATCATCCATAGGCTACACCCCCTTTTTTATAATTCACTGGTACAAAACCCCATTCATATCTAAAACTATGACTCAAACATTTCCCTAACGAATCTTCCCAAATCTGCATCACTCATGCTTGTGCTTTTGGCGGCTCGTTCTATTGCTTTTAACTTTACTTTGTCAACTTTATTTAATTGTAACGGTTGTTTAGCCTCCCTGTCCCTCTTTTCAGCAACCTCTGCCCATAATTGATACTTTTTACGATCCATTCTTGATATTCTAATAGCCTCCATAGGTGTGTTAATATTCTTACGTGACCATTCAATCACTATTTTCTCTATGAAACTTTTTGACAACTTTGTATTGAAAACAAACATGACATAGTAAATTAAAACATTTAAAACACCTTTAGGAAGACCACATTTCTTTATGTATTCCAAAACTTCGAGGTCATCTTTTGAAGGGCCCGCAACACCTGATAAATCATTCAACATTTCTTCCAGAGTAACATTGTTGAAGTATTGAATTAATTCGTATTCTTTATCTTTTATAAGCATAACGTACTCCTTTAACAGAACTTTAATAACTTTTAGTCACCTTGTTTATTTCTCCGGATAATTTTTAATATTTTTTCCCTTATTTCCTCATTATGTTTTTTAAATTCCTCCATTACTGGTTGTTTTTCTGTTAAATCCTCGGAGCTTTTTATATCGAAACCAATGATGTCTTCAACTGAGAGAACTTCACCTTCCTCACTTTCATTGACTTCAAAGAATGGTAACTGTAATCTTCGCCAAAATTCCGATTGCCAATCCTCATCATTTTGGATTATTTTTATTTCATATGTCTCCATATCAGAAGTAGTTACTACGCAATCCCCTTCCCCTTTTTCAAGAGCCTTTTCAATGGTCTCCTTTAATCGCAATAAAGCTGTTTTATTCGACACTATGACTAGATCATCATTTGGATGATGCTTTTGAGGGTAAATATGTAACAAAGGCATCCTCCAGTCATTTTCTTCTTTATTCATATGGTTTCACTTCCTATTATCCTTGTTTATTATAAATTCCTGTAAAAACTCCTCAAAGTTATTATCTTCGAGGTAAAAAAGGTCTATATAAGAGATTGGAAATTTATATCCCTTTGAATCTAGTTCAAATCCTTCCCTCTTTCCAAACCGATTATTTTTAGATGAATATTCATGTTGGATTAAGTCCATTAACTGAAAAAAACGCATATCTGGGTTTGACTCCCATATTTCCTGAAGTAAATTCAAAACCCTCTTTATTCTTTCTGGTTCTCTTTTCTTTTCATTTGTCATAACCTTTATCACTCTTTTCCAACTTATTTGGGAATTAAGAGCCTATCTTCAACACTCTTTAACCTTTAATTCCTTTTCCTTGTTTAGGGATTTATCTTTCATTTGCTAATTCTTCCTCTTCTAATCTTTTCATTGCCTCTATTGCCACATTCAAATGCTTGTCTTGAGGCTTTGATGTAAATAGAAGATATTGCGTAACTTTTCCAATTACCAATATTAGATCCCAAATTACTTTTGGCTCACCCTTCCACAACTCGAATCCAATAGCCCAAGTTAATAGAAATAAAAAGACTGAATCTTCAAGGATTAGAGATAGGACAGAGAAACAAAGAACAATACTCACCACTAAATTTGTGCCGCAGTCCTTGTGTACCCTCGGCTGCCTTCTTACGTTTTCTATCGTTAATTTTAGACTACTATCAAAAGCGTTGGCGGTCATGTGCTCTGCAGCGTGGTACTTACCTATTGGTGTTAATTTTATGATTAGGCCAGCCAAAACTAGAAAGAAAAATAACAACTCTAAGATGCTAATTTGAATGGTATGTAAAAGATAAGAGTTTGATGTTCCGATGAATAAAAACTCCATAAAAAAAGAGAATACTATCGCAAATAAAAATCGTCTCCAATGTTCAAGGATTAGTTCAAGTATCATAGAATAAGAACGAACAAACGGTATTCTTGAAAGAATAGTGGTTATCCTATTCTTCTTTTTCAGTCTTACTTCTGTCTTGTTTATCCCATCTTTAAATCGGGCTAATGCCTGATATTTTTCACCGGTAAAGCTCACAGAATTATAACTAGCCCTTCCTCCGTATATTTCCACACTCAATCTCTCCTATTGACTATTAGTGCAAATAAATATGTTGATTTCCTAATTCATAAAATACAAGTCAGTTCAAAAGCCTTCCTTATGAACAAATACCTAACTTCCTTAGATTTACTTCCTCCTTTTTGACTCCCAAATACTCGTTGCAGTAACTGCAGCTAATAAAATAGTAATAAGAATGGCAACAACGGAAACAATCAACAACCACACACTAACCCCTCCTTTTTTTATAAATTCATTATTCGTCCTAATTAAGTACCAATATCTCCGTTACTTCATTTCATATATTTATAAAACAAACCTTTATTTTCGAAATATGCTCTAAAGAGTTTCCGAAGCTCCCCGTTATTCTCAAAAGTCAAAATCATAACCACCATTCCCTTTATAACGTCAGTGGCTTCATTTTCAATCCAGTCCCATGCTCCTCTTGTTAATACTAGATTTTGATGTTCTTGGACTATTTGGCTCAACACTTTGATTAATTGTCCTTGTTCTTCTGCTACCCCAATTATCTGCATTAGATCGCTCCTTTTACTAAGGCCTTCTTCAACAACTTCTTTTACGGTCGTGATAATGTTCATGATACTTTCGCTTATCTCGTACTGATTATTCCAATAAATCAACTCATCATAAGTATTGATAATACCCCGCCCCAACTTAACTTGAGAATCGTCTTCTATTTCCTTCAGTTTCCTTCCTTTTTCCTTTAGCGTTTTTACAATATCCTGATATTTCGCCTCTATAATCTCGGCGAATTGGTTATTTTCGCCCAATCTTCCTTTAAGAACTCCTATTACCTCTTCTTTTGGAACATATCTTCTTGTCCGTCTCCCCATAAATCCCATGTCTAAAAACATGTTTCCGAATTGTGACTCGACTGTCTCGGGAATATCAATCACATTTTTTACAGGATCCATATACCCTCTTATTTCTGGCTCAACAAATACCCATGTTGAACAAATTGCCTTTATAAAATCATTTAGTTCAAACTTTGGTCCATTGCTGTCAATACAACAAATGTCAGTCAGTGTTTCTAATGGGAGTCCAGCATTTAAAAATCTTATAATGATAAGCTCAGCTCCTAGTTGTACAGGACTTTTGAACTCTTGAAGTTCTTTAGAGAAATAGTTTCGTATTGAATTCATGTTAAAGTATTCTCCAACAAGGCCGTTAACTTCATCGCTAGCACTAATGGACAAGCCATATAAAGCCTCAAGCTGCTTTTCTTCTATACCAATTACTCCTAAACGTTCTAAGAGCTCAGGAGGGTTAACCCGGACAGGTAAATCTATTGGTTTTTCTAAAATGGAATTAGCCCAACTCACCGATTCTTGTGCCTGGTCTTTGGAAATGTCACCATAGACACATGCAAACTTCGGAAACCTACTTTCAATTAATGCAGCAATGGCAAGTAAGTATGTGTGGTAATCCTTCCCTTGTGTTTTAGAATAAAATATTTCTCTCGCACCATTTCCTCCGTCTTCTATATAGTAAAGAAGTATATCTTCCTTCAATCTCTCTTCCTTAAATCCACTATATCTATCTAAGCTGGAAAATAGCGTAAAGCTCTCCCCCGTTTCCTTGCTTTCTAAGTCCCCATTTATTTTCCAATATTCTGCCTCCAAACCATACTCTTCGACATTTTGCCGTTCTGTTCGTTCTAATACGAATCGCTTAAAACCATTAACACTATCCACGTTTAATGTTGCAAATGGGTACGCTTGGATTAACTGAAGCGTCTCTTCAAAAACCATTTGCCAATCTTTCTGGTTAATTTGATTCGGGATTATGTCCAGGCCAATATAAATTCCCATTTCTTTATCCTCCTCACAAGTGAATCTCTTTCAATTCCTTACCACTGACTAAAGTCAAAGGAAAATAAAAAAGCCCGTATTCCCCCTTAACTGGAATACGAGCTGTTTAATATATCAAATTTTATTTTGAACGAAGTTTTTTGAACCATCGTTTTCCCTACTTTTTATATTCTTAAATTGTATTATAAATAAGATTAGTGCGATAATCAAGGTAAGTATTTGGATAAACTTTACATTACTAAGAAAAAAGGTGAAAATATGTATTCATTTACTGAAGTATGCAAGAAACTAGGATTAGATAGTCAAGCAGTACAAAACATGTGTGAAAAAGGAATGTTCCAGGACGCTTATCAAACTGAAAATGGTGATTGGCTGATTCCGGAATATAATTTCATCACCACAAAAAAACAGGACGAAAAAGCAGAAAAGATCCTACGGCATATTGATAGAAAAAATCATGGCGGAAGGGATGAAACTGTTATACCCTATATTCCCGCAAAAATAGTGGCTGATTATTATCAGGTTACATTAGAAAAAGTGATAAGTTGGATTAAACAAGGGCACCTTTCTGGAAAGCAAATGGACGGTGAATACATAGTACCAAAAGAAGAGTTTGACTACCTTAAATCTAAAAGAGGTACAGATGCAACCGAGGAAGAAATTAAAAAGATACTCGGTTCGGATTATATAGAAGATTGGGAAGTGGAAATTGACGAATAAGAGAGAATATAAAAGGATGATGTTAACATTTTTTGTTTACCTAAAAAGGGTTAACATTTTATTAAACAAGTGTTGATTTATCAAGACTCCATCAAAGAAAAAGTGTTACAATTAACAACTAAAATCCCCATTCGATTGTAGGGAAACGGTATACGCATTTAGCTTATAAAAAACCAATATTGTAGAATGTAGACTCCTATTTCGTTTGTTTCCTAGCTATATATTGATCCATTATTCAAGGGTAGGTTCGAATAAGATATATTAGACAACCTTCTTTCTAATTTATGTATAATGGAAAAGACAAAGATATAAATTGAGGAGGAAGCTAATGAAAACATGGAACCATATTGAATTATCGGACGGAATGGGTGTAGATATTTAGAAGAAGGTTAACCCCTTGTCGAAACTGAAAAAGGGTTTGAATATTCAATACATGTTCAATCATTTCTAACCATTCTTTATCGAAAAGTTTAAAGTAAAGCTATTTTATACAGTATGGTTTACAACAGAATAGGATTTAAAGACCGAAAAAAACTCATAGGGCCGCCTGTCGGCATAGAAAAAGACTAGATCTGTTTTTTGACCCAGACTCAATTTTTTATTCAAAAGAAGATTTGTGAGTTATTGTTGTGATTACAATAGTAAATCTTCATTTTAAGAGTTGTTAAGAATATTTTTGAGTTTAATTGTGGCTAAGAAAACTTACCTACTTCTTTTTTGTTCTATTCATTGCCTCTTTCTTTTCTTCTGTTAAAAGGCAAATAATCTTCCTCGAAACACATATACCAGCACCCAGACTCATCTTGTTTACAAATAGCTTTTCTTTCTTCCTGTAATCCTTCTGGAGCAAAGCAATATGCACAAACCCGCTCCAGATCAAACTCTATGTCATAGTAACGATAAACCATTAGAGCATTGGACTTTTGCCTCTTATTTTTTTGAAAAATTAAATTGTTGAGGTAATCTATCCTTTCAACCGATTCGATAAATTGAATGCCAATAACGTTTTGAGGGATATATTCCTTTTCCGTTTGTGAAAATAACTTTTCTATTGTTTCTACGTCCTTGTTCCAGACGTTTTCCCTTTCTAAATGCAATGCAAGAAATAAAAAATGTTCATCATCATATCTGGCATCCCACTTCCACCAGGATAGATCCATTGGTCTGGAACGTCCCTTTGATTTATCAAACTTTGAATCTTCTATAAAAGCATCGAACCCTAACATCTCTCCCAAATTAGCGAAGTAATCAATCTCTCTCTTTGTAAACATGGAACGATTGTGCAATTGAGATAAGTTCATTCGTCTATAATTTCTCACATAACCTTCGAAGAACTGCATAAGATTAAAATATTGCCTTTCCATTAAGTCCATCCTTTCGATTTTTCAACGTAATTGATATGCCAAGTCTATGTACGGTCTTATTTGCTCAAAATCATCTACCCATTCTAAACGGATATACGCCTCATGAGGGTATTTGTCTATCTCGTAATCTTTTCGTTCAAAATCCCTTCCCAGTAAGCTATCAATCTCCTTTTGTATACTAAGACCTAGCTTTTTATCCTTTTTTCCGATATGTAGAATAAGGCATCTTTGCCTTTGAGTAGTTAAGGTTGCAAACTTTGGTTTTCCCACTCTCTTATACCCAATCCCATCATTCGTATCTGCATCTTGTATATCCTCGTATCCTGCTTCTTTCCAAATATAGTGATGGATTTTCCTTGCTAACTCTTGTGCCTTTACCTTTTCAAACTGTAAGAAGAAATATTTATTGGTTTTGGGGCTACCAATACAGTTTATGACACAGAATTCTTCAAACTGCTCTAATAAAAAACATGTCAAAACTTCATTGTTTTTACTGAATAATTCATGTTGTTCCTTAAAGAAACTTCTAACCTTTTCCCATGTTAGGATAATATTTTCTCCAACCCGTTGATTAACTGCAAACCTACTTTTATGCCCTTCAATCTGATTACTATCTAAATAAGAATTCAGCCCTATCTTTGATTCTATTAAAATTGAAATGGAGTTTGAAAGGATTGCCCCATCAGGAATATAATACTTTTTTTCTTGAAAATTATTTATTATCCTATCCGTTTCAGCTATGCCGATAACAACCGCTTGTGAAGTCTTACGATGAAGTTCATTTGAGACTTGATACATGTACTCAAAGTTGTCCAAATCATGTTCCTTAAACCCTAACCACTGTATAAAATTCTTTGTTAGGATTGGCGAAGAATGTTGTAATACATTTATGAAGGCTTTTGTTGTATTATTTTCAATTTGCAACTGCTTAGTTTCTTCCGATCCTTTTCTTGTTTGACCTCGATAATAATGAAAGATATTCTTGTAAATTGACATTTTACCCCACCTAACGGAAAGATTTAAAATTCCCTCATAAAATCAAAATAATGCCTTACAGCGGTATTTAAAGAATGTGTTCCTTCGTAAATTGATTTGTACCCTTTTGTACCTTTGAATTGAATGGAGTGTCTTGGATTAATTCCTCGTTTTGCTTCTTCCATAGAGTAACTCAATTTCTCTAAGAGTGTCTTACCTTCATCACTTGTATAATGCTTTACTAGATCTCCCTCATATATTTGCACCCTTTTACATCTTGAAATACAATCACTAATAACTCTTTGGTTTTCTGTTATTCTCGATAGGTATTGCTTAAATTGAGATTCATATTGTAATTCTACTTTGTTTCTCATTTTACTCATCCCTTCTACAAACATCCTACCTAGATAGTAGCACATTAATTTGCAGCCGGATTAAGCAATTGAAAAGCGAAACACCGTGTTTTACTTACCATGATCAAGTGCGGCCACAATGGGAAATCCAATGATACAAAATAGTTTGTTCTGTGCTATAATTAGCAAAATTCCTTTATAAATTTTTTAGTAGAGTGTTAACACAAAAATAGCTTTCATCACAAAAGCGAAACAACTTTAAGACGTTAAAGAGATTCTTCTAATTCACATACTTCCCCAGATAGAAAATCCACGAATCAAAATAGATTAAAAGGTTTGATTAGAAAGAAAAGAAAAAGAACGAAATCCTCTCAGAATCCGCTCCCGTCTTACCTCTAGCATATTATAACTCCTTGAATTTCCCACCTTCATACAAGTATTGCCCTTCAGCAACAACAAAAACTTTTCCTAAATCCATTTCATCACACCATTTTTGCTCTATTAGATCACTAATAGAAGCTAATTCATCTTCATACCCTCCCATTTCATTTTCTAAACCGAATAATTCCCCGTTATCATATAGGTAAACATATTCTGTGCGTAAGGCTATTCCTTCCTTCTCTAAATATTCATTTTCAAATTCCAGTACCATTTCAACGAGTAATTTAGATATTGCTAAATCCGGGAACTCCTGATGAATTCTTCTTAGGATAAAGTCCTCTACCTCTTCCATGTTGATGGTTGGTGCATATATTTTGTTTTCCATTTTCAATTCCTCCTACGGATAGTATTTTTATTCTCTTAGCTGCAGTGGTATCACCTTGGTATATCTACAGTAAGTTCCTCTAATCCCAGTGTTTACTTCCCATTCAATTCATTGCTGTTCCCACCTTTCTTGAATTCACTATTGCGTTGCTTTATGATTCTATTGTATATAGGCAATGGAATATAAAGGTTGCCCAGCAAGTCACATATAGAACTTTTTTTAGGAGGAAGATAGAAATGAGCAACAATCTTGATCCAGAGTTGAAAGAGGAATTGGACTTGTTTATAGAAAATAATGTAATAGCTTCAAGAGTAAAATCCCTTAATATAATAAAAAAGGCTGGAGTTTCGCATGAACCAGCAACCTCTTTTGGACATGCCTTCGGAAATTTTGATTTTACAGCCGATTTAGACGCAAGGATAAACAAGGTGAAAAGCACCCAGACATTAGGTGAATATATCGAAGAACTGTATCAGAACAAGCGAAAGGATGATCCTAATGTACTGAGAAAAGCCGGAATTGATAGGGCATATAAATATAAAGTTGTTAATAACCGAATCCATCCAACGAAATCAAAATTATTATGCTTTGCTATTGCTTTTGAATTAGACCTGGAAGGAACAGAAAAACTACTGAACAAGGCAGGATACACTCTTACAGAGGAAAATAATGTTTTCGATTCCATTATTGGTTATTTCATAGAGAAGGGGTATTATTTTGGTGCAGATATTGATATTTGCTTGGAGGAATATGGTCAACCCACAATCTTCTCAGTTGCTTAAAAACCCAAAGAAAAGTTTTGCGGTGAGGGAAGAGAGCCCTTAGACATCACTTCCCTCTATCAACGAAATCAAAGTTATTTTTAGTGTACTTAAAACGGACTTAATATTGACTTTATAAATTTTATCAACTAAAAATCATCTGTAAGTTACTCTAAATTTCAGCGAAGTGTACTCGGAACGGACTTTATTTAGACTTTATGAATCCTTTAAATAGCAGGGACCGCATTCTCATGTGAAAAGGTATTTTTGTAGCAGATGAAAACAAGCAGAAAAATGACCGAATGATCCGGGGCAAGTATATGAGCAAAAAACAGAAATTAAACGGGTTTATACAATGAGGAATACAACTGGATTGGAACACGGTAATGAATTGTAGAAAATGATTGAAGCCTTCCTATAGGGGAAGAAATTGAAGAGATATTGAACAAAAAAGAACTGGATCCGCTATGGGATCCAGCCTGAATTTTGGGCGATAAAAACCTGTTGAATAAGGATTGAAAGCGGACTGACCTGCTTGTTGCTATTCCATCATTCCTTGCGGTTTGGAACCAAACTATATAGCAGTAGAAGCTGACTTTTTAACATAAAAATCTCCTAAAAGCCGGGAAGATAATTTCTCATATAGATCTCTCTAATAAACTATTTGAAAAGACTTTCTATCCATATTATGAAAGTTTCCCAAAACGAAAAAAGCAGAATAATTCCAGCTACAACTGAGACGAAGATGCTAAATAAAGCTGGATGTTTTTCATGAAATTTTTTCTTTTCATTATTCACTCCACTTGAACTAGATTGATGACCGATAGATGAGTTTTTAATCTTATTGTTATCCCCGATACGGATACTCACTTTCTAAACCTTCTTCCCCCATAAGTGGCCAATCCTAGATTTATTTATTTTATTTTTGTCTCCGACTTTGATAGATCCATCATAAATGATACTTTCAATGTTGTAGATTACTTGCTCAGCAGATTCACCCATTTTTATTTGGGTTCTAATATCCAACTCATCAAGATTTTCAAATTCACCTTCAAGTTCCATAATCACTTCTACGAGCTTTGATTTAACACGTGATACTATTCCATCCAGTTGATTTGATGCTATCTTAACCCTCATCCCAGCAATTTGAAGTTCACCTGTTGATATAGCATGGCAGTACGCTGTCGGAATTACAGTCCCATAACTCTCCATATTTTCACCTTGAAGTATGTTTTGGATTGTTGCTATCCCATCAAAGACCCTTATTGTCCTAATTTCGTCTACTTGCTCTATCGGTAATAAAGTTTCAAGTGGTACAGGAGAATTGGTATATTGAAATCTAAAATTTATTACATAGGTACCAAATATGTTCCCTTTGAATATTCGATAAGAAGGGATATTTTCTTTATCTTTATATCCTTCTAATTCTCCGTTAACCCAGTTCATAATGTTTTCATTACCCAAATCAGATAAAATAACCTTTAATCTTAGTAGAATGTTTTCAATACTTACTTTTCCACTAACAGCATCTTTCAATAACTGACTACGTGCCACGCCCACCGCACCTTCCTACATTCTATTACATAAAAACTAAAATCTGTTTTTTGACTAATAACCTTAGTTTCAAAACACATATCTAACTGCTCTGCTTTTTTTTAAAATCTTTTATTTTAAGAACTACTTTAGATTGGCTATTATCCATAAATATAGCTGGTTCAACTCCACAAATCATAGCTAACATTTTAGGAGTGAGATATAGATTATACGCCTCAGCAATCTTTAGCGGTATCTCATGGCCTTGTAAAATATTTTCATCAATTAACAATTCTAAAGATTGTTTGAAAGCCACGGGCAATGTTACTTTAGTTTCTAAATCAAAAGGTTCTGGATTTCTCCACTTTCTATAATGTAATTGTTTGTATAATTTCGCTTCTTGGTCAGCAGATATTATGTTCAAATCTCTTGCTCTCATAATCATAGCTGCCATGGAGACGTTCCATTTTCTTTTCAAGTTATAGTACGTATCTATTTCATCAACTATTTTAGTCTTCAATTCATTTCCAAAGGATTCTTTTGGCAATAGGAATATTGAGGCAAATTTATTCGCTTCATTTTCCATTGTCTTATATTCATCTTTATCTAATTCTTGAGGATTTATATTTTGATGTAGCACCCAATGGCCTATTTCGTGAGCGATACTAAATTGTTGTCTATAAAACGATCCCGAGTCACCTGTGGTAATTACAAAATAACTGTTTCCATTAATAGTGTTCATACTACTAAAAGCATCAACTTTATCTTCTTGGTAATCCATATTAATAACTGTGAAGCCCATTAATTCTGCAACTTCTATAATGTCATGTATAGGCTCCAACCCTAAATCCATTGACCTTCGAATACTTAAAGCCAGTTCTTCAGGATTATCTATTCCTTCATAAATTTCTCTATCTTGTAGAGCAGGAAAATCTATAAACTGCTCCAAAAAGTCTCGTACAATAACTGAATATTTTAGTGCGATTGAAGCTGGTTCTTTAGATTTCTGAGTAGCTGTTAACCTAGATCTAAAAAAAGTACCTTCATTGTCAATAAAAAACTTGTCAGCAGTATAGAAAAATTCACGTGGATACCCCAAAACATCATTTAATTGCAGAGATTTTTCAAAACTTGGTTCACTCTTCCCACTTTCATACTTTGAAACCATTTGCTTAGTGACATTTAACTTCTCAGCTAATTCTGTTATTGTGAGTTTATTGTATAGTCTAGCTTCCTTTAGCCGGCTTCCATTAAATATCTTTTTCATATTGCTATCTCCAAACTTACTTAATATTTTTCAAACGAACAATTTGCTTTTTCTCCTTTTTGATCTCAGGAGTATTTTTACTTTCACGCTTATCAGGATTAACATTATCTTCTTTAAGTACCAATCTATAATTAGGTTCGATTAGTTCAGTTAAGTCTTTTTCCCATACAACTTCATGCCTAGTATTAAACGCCAATGCTTTAACAGTAGATATAAAAGAATGATCAAAAGCAAATACATATACTTTTGATGGGTTTTCTTCCATCATACTTAACATTTCCCTTGCCTGCTCTTTTAAGTTTTCTTCACTCTCAGCATCACTGTCATAAATAGGAAGTGTCATTTGCGAATTAAGTGGAGCCATCGCATCAAATTCCGTATTAAATAGATTAAGTAACTTTAAATAATGGTTATTCTTACCTTTTTTAATAATATTTCTCATATTTTTATGACTAAAGAAAACATAAAGTTCATTTTCTGGTCCCACAATCAAGACTGCTTCCCACAATTTCCCTCTATTTAACTTTACATATTGTAACCCAAATTTTTTGGCCATTTCTATTAAAGAGTTGTACCTATAATCCCATTTATGCTGAGGACTACTATTTTGTGTGCCCTCTCCAGACTCATTATTAATAGATTGTAAGTATAAGTAACGTGATTCCGGATCATCCATTACGAGTATATTTGCAATCGCTTTAACAATGTCATTATGTAAGTTAATCATGAACACTCCTCCTATCTATCTATTATTTTAGATTTTTTTGCAAAAAAGTCAACCATATTAGATTCATTTTTTAAAAAATATATAATTGTGCTGAATTTAAGTATTATTAATTTCTACATTTATTAGCTACCTGCAATTAGAAAATTAATAGAAGCAAACGATTGAACCCATATTGGACAAGGAATCGAGTAATATTGTGCAAAGAAAAAGAACTGGAATCCACTATTGAATCCAGCCCAAATATTTATTGATTATTGATTTAAAAAACCAGTTGAATAACGATTGAATATATATAATGGACTTCCCGCTGCTTTTCCTGATTCCTCGCTGTTTGGGAACGAACTTTAGATAGGGATACCCTATTTCTTAGAAAAGGGTTATTGATTGGTGCAGATATTGAATTTTGCTTAGAGGAATACGGCAACCTACTTTATTTTCAGTTGCCTAAATATAAAAATAAGACTGATAACCAAGTTTATTGGAGAAAAAAAGAGGTAAGCAGGAAGAAAATAAATCGACCTCATTTTGGCAAAAGGGAGAGGTCGACTTCTATCTCTTGATTTAATTCTGTCTTAATGCAACAAATTGGAATCGCATTCCCTTTTAAATGGTGTATTGATCCTTCCATTTGGCATAAAGTTCCTCAAAATGGTCCAAAAAATAGTCTCTTTCAAATTTCTCCATAAATTCTCCGTCCTGTTGAGTGAAAGTTGGAAGATGGATCCTATAAAATGGAGTTTCATCCATTACGCCTGGTATTTTATAATCCGAATAGAAGAACATATCGACCATGTTGGTTAAGATAGCAATTTTTAACGATTCTTCATACGAAAAGTATCTCCCAGTCTGTTTTACGTGATTGTTTAAATCTTCATCAACCCCCTTAACTATTGCTAAAGTAATTGGATTACCTTCTTGATCAAGTAAATACACTCCGTTAAATTCATTTATGTCCTTCCTGTACTGAATATAATCTCTAACACCCTTTAATGTTGTTACCTTAACCTCGATATTGTTGTTCTCTTCAATACTTCTTTTTGTACTCATATTTAATCTCCTCATTTCTTTTCATTTTGTTTTAACTCTATGTTTTAATTTTATCTGCAGAAGAGAGTTAAAAAGTTGCCTTCTAAGTCACATCATGAAAATTTACGAAGAATAATTAAATAATGATTAAGAAGAATTTATTTCCACCAGGATTGCCTTCGTAAATTCCACAGTCACAACTTGAATACATTCCATCCTGAATTGAAACGCAAAATTTCAATTGAATCCCATTGAAATACATTTTATTTACCGATCCAACTCTTGCTTCATCCCTTTACTTCCTTCTACTATATTGCCCTGCTAAAAAGTCCTTCCCCGTCTTCCTCTCCCTCTCACTCCCCTCAAACCCTTGCGACTCTAAGCCCCACCCTTCTTATCTTGCCTTTTTTCTTCATTCCATTCTGCTACATAGTTCTTCCCCAAAACCCCCATTTTCGCCCTCTTTTTTCCGTTCTGGGTCGTATCGAATATTCAGACAATGTTAAAAAGTTCTTCCATAATGGAGGGAAGAATCAAGAGAAAAGATTGAAAAAACACGTTGAGAAATACACGAAAAAGAACTGAAACCCTACGGGTTTATGCAGTGAGGAAAACAACATATTAGAAGAGAGAAAAGAATGAGCAAGGATGATTGAACCCCTACTGGACAAGGGATTGAGGAGATATTGGACAAAACAAAAAGACTGGACCACTATTGGATCCAGCCTGAAATATAATTGATTTTACGATTGAAAAATGATTGAGTACATATTGTTCGCCTGCTCTTTTTTCCTCACTCTTCCTTCCGCTCTGGATACCAACTATTTAACAGTAGCTACCGACTTTTTAGCATGGAGAAGAAGAATAAGACAGCTACATATAATAGAAAAAAGAATAAAGAAACAAGATGAAATAAATATAAAAAGGATAAGCTATCTCGCCCCATTACTTTAAGGTGTGATACTTCACAATATTCTACGTAAACAAAAAAAGGCAATGCTATTATAAAGTAAAGCATTCGCCCCTTGGCTTAATAAGAGAGTTTTATTTTTCAAGTTGACCTTTTACCCCAACTAACTTGTCTTTAATAAAAGGGTCAATCTCGTCAGGTAAATGATCTAATCCAAAAAATTGTGCCTCTATTCCTTGGTTGCTTTCAGGTGTTATTTCTCCTTCGTACTTGGTACATAAATAACCAATTGCAACCGTTTGATACTCGTCTCCACTTTCCTCGACACGATTTATTAATTCCTTTCCTGAATAGACACCAAATAATTTTAACTCTTTTATCTTTAAGCCTATTTCTTGAAAGACTTTTCGTGTAATACAATCCTCAACTGACTCATTTAACTGCAAAATTCCACCCGGAATCCCCCAAGTTGCTCCTGAATATCTACTTAATAATATTTCTCCGTAATGATTAACAATAGCTACACTTGGCCGAACAATAATTAGTGAAGAATTCCCAATCATTTGTCTCATATTTTCACAATAATCCATACATACCTCCGATGATATTAATTTATTTACATTTACCCTGCACAACAAGATAGCTTCGAAACATCTTTATCAAATGTAAGAGCAGTTAGTCTTAGTCCTTCTGCCATTGTTAAATATGGTGCAAGGCTATCTTTTAAATCCTCCACGGTTAAACCAAACTTAACTGCTAATGTCGCTGCATAAATCACATCACCTGCATTTTCAGATACAATATGAACTCCAAGAATTTTTAATGTTTTAGCATCAGCAACAACCTTAAATACACCTGTCGTTTCACGGTTTACTAATGCTCTTGGAACGGAATCTAAAGATAGTACAGATGTTTTTACTTCATAGCCTTGTTCTTTTGCCTTTTTCTCTGTTAAACCAACTGTTGCAATGGATGGATTTATAAATGTGACAGCAGGAAAAACTGATAAATCTAATTTTTTATTTAACCCACCAATCGCATTATCAGCAACAACCCCACCTTCATAGGCTGCTACATATACAAATTGCGGCCCTAATGTTACATCTCCTGCTGCATAAATCTTCTGATTACTTGTTCTGGCATAATCATTTATCAGTATTTCATTTCGTTTTCCGACTTCAACCCCTGCTGCACTTAAATTTAAAGAATCCGTATTTGGTTTTCTTCCTGTTGCAACAAGTAGTTGTTCTGATTCCACAACTTTTTTCTTGCCATCTACCGTTACATAAACCTTTTTTACCGCTCCAACTTGCTCTACACGCTCATAAGTTGCCCCTTTCAAAAGGTTTATACCTTGTTCTGTCAAAACCTTTTCTACAGCTTCTGAAATCTCTGGATCATATTCTTTTAAAAGACAATCACTTCTTTGGATAAGAGTTACTTCTGAACCTAAATTATGAAACAGTTGCCCAAGTTCCAACCCGATATAGCCTGAACCCATTACTGTTAATCGCTTAGGCATCTTTTTTAATTCAAGTAGTGTTGTACTTGTAATATAATCTACTTCTTCAAGTCCTGAAATTGTTGGTATTGATGGTGAAGCACCTGTTGCAATTAAAAAGCGTTTAGCAGAATGTTTCTCCCCATTTACTTCAACTGTATTTTCATCAATAAATTTTGCTTCACCCTTTATTAAATCAATACCATATTCATCAATTAAGTCTATATATTTTTGATTTCGAAGTTCGCTAACTAATTCATCCTTTTGCTTCACCAAAGAGGCTAAATCGACTTCTCCAACAGATGTTTGTAACCCTATAAATGGATTTGCTTTTGCTATATGATTGATTTCTCCTGCTCTAAGAAGTGTTTTTGATGGAACACAACCAACATTCACGCAAGTTCCACCAACAGTTCCACGTTCAATCATCCCCACTTTTGCCCCATATTCAATTGATTTAATGGCAGCAGAAAAAGCTGCCCCGCCTGAACCAATGATAAGTAAATCGTAATCACTTTTAATATCTAACTCTATATCTTTTAGCTTCTGTGTTGAAATATCTTCTATGTCTTCTGGTTGATATTTTGCTTGTTTAATTGCTTGTCTTACATTTTCAGCATTAACATCATCTGGTATTTCAAATACCGATTCACCACGTCTAAAACTGGTTTCGATATTTAAAGCACCTATGTTGGTTAAAGCAGCATAAATATGTTGTTCACAGCCTGTACAGGTCATTCCGTTGATTTTAATCCGATATTTTTTCACCTTTTCTTCCTCCTCTATTTAAAAATCAATCAAAAATCAAAGATTCAACAATAGGACATTGATGTATTGCCTTTTGATCTGGACATCGACTTTTTAAGTCCTTTAACATTGACTCAATACGCTTTAAATCTGCAATTTGTTCTTGAATTTCTAATTCTTTTTTTGATACAAATTCAAATATATTTTTGCAGCGAACTTCATCATTATCGACAACTCCAAGTAATATATATATTTCACTCAATGAAAAGCCAAGATTTTGCAGTCTTTTAATAAATTTTACACGCTTAACATCATCATCTGAATATATCCGATAACCTTCATTCGTTCGGGAAGGATCTTTTAATAATGATTTTTTTTCGTAATACCTAATTGTCTCTTTATTTACACCGGATTTTTCGGCAAACACACTAATTCGGTAACTCAAATTATTCACCCCTATAAACATAATAAACCGTGTACTAAGGTACACGGTCAAGTATAATATTAAAATTCTTTTCTTCAAGTATTCTGCCCGTTAACGTCTTGCTATCCCTTTTACATATGATTCTATTCTTTAACTTTTAGCAATCGCAAACTGTTTAATGTCACAAGTAATGTTGCACCCATATCTGCAAATATCGCTATCCATAGCGTTAACCAACCAGGCATAACTAACAATAATGCCACTAATTTAATCGCTAAAGAGAAGGTAATATTTTGCTTGATGATTACTAAAGCCTTACGACTTAACTTTATTGTATATGGCAATTTGCTTAAATCATCAGACATTAAGGCAATATCAGCCGTTTCTAATGCTGTATCTGTTCCAGCACCACCCATCGCTACACCAACAGTGGAAGCTGCAAGTGCTGGTGCATCATTCACACCATCCCCAACCATTGCTACACTTTGATGTTTTCCTCGAAGTTCTTTAATAAAATTCAACTTATCCTCTGGTAGCAAATCAGCTTTTATATCAGTAACTCCAACTTGTTTCCCAATTGCTGATGCAGTTCTTTTGTTATCCCCTGTCAACATTACCGTTTCAATTCCAATATTATTCAATTTACCAATGACTTCTTTTGATGTTTCCCTAATTTCATCGGCTACGGCGATTAACGAAAGAATCGCTTTCTCCGTTCCTAGTACCATCACGGTTTTTCCTTGGGTTTGCATTTCAGTAATCTTTTGTTTTCTATCACTTTCAATGCTTCCGTGTAATTCTTCAAAAAGTGCTGGACTTCCAACATAATACATTTCGTTATTTACCTTGGCTTTTACACCTTTACCTGTAATAGATTGGAAGTCTTCAACTATTACATCATTAAAGTCTAATCCCTTTTCTTCTGCTTTCCGCATAATAGCTGAAGCTAATGGATGTTGGGATCCTTTTTCAATCGCTGCTGTAATGGTTAACTGTTCATTTTCATTTCCACCATATATCATAATGTCTGTTACAGCAGGAATCCCTTTAGTTAATGTACCTGTTTTATCAAAAGCAATAGCCTTCAAATGCCCTGCTTCTTCTAAATGGATGCCACCTTTAATTAACACTCCATTTTTTGCTGCATTTCCTATTGCAGTTACAACCGCAACTGGAGTAGAAACAACCAAGGCACATGGACAACCAACTACTAATACAGCTAAACCTTGATAAACCCATTCGCTCCAATCTCCCCCAAATAACGGTGGAATAACCGCAATTAAAAGAGCCAAGATCACAATAACTGGTGTATAGTATTTCGCAAATTTATCGACGAACGCTTGAGAAGGTGCCCGTTCTGCTTGAGCTTCTTCTACCAAGTGAATGATTTTTGAAAGAGTGGTATCTTCTACTCGTTTTGTCACTTTAACTTCAAGTAACCCTTCTTCATTTAAGGTTCCCGCAAAAACTTCTTCATCTATCGTTTTCGTTACCGGAACACTTTCACCAGTAATAGCAGCCTGATTTAACGTGGACGTTCCTTTTATAACGATTCCATCCATTGCTAATTTTTGGCCAGGCTTTACAATCATGATGTCTCCAACTTGAATTTCATCAACATGAATCATCATTTCTTCATTTCCACGGCGAATCAATGCTTCTTTTGGAGCAATATCCATTAATGATTCAATTGATTGACGAGCTTTATCCATTGAATAACGCTCTAACGCTTCACTGATCGCAAATAAGATGACAACGGTTGCTCCTTCACCCCACTCACCAATAAGGGCAGCTCCTATAATCGCAATGGTCATTAGCGTATTCATATCAAAGAGTAATCTGCTTAGATTTTTAAGTCCTTTAATGAATAGCGAATACCCCCCAATTAAAATAGACGCTGCATAACCAATCGAAGGTAGTATATGCTCCTCACCATATTGCTCACCTAAGAACCAACTGACTACAAGCAAAATGGCAGATATATATACCTTAATGTTTTCTTTCTGTTTCCAGAATGGTTCACGCTCTACTTTTTGTTCTTTTTCATCCCGAATCTTTAAATTTTCAAACGCCCCTGCTTTTTCCAATTCCTCAATCGTTGTATTCCCTTGAACATAAACTTTAGATGCTCCAAAGTTTACTTTCGCATTCTGAACACCAGGAAGATCTTTTACATTATCTTCAAAAATGGCAGCACAGTTGGCACAAGTAAATCCTTGAACACGATAGGCTTTCAATTCTTGTTCATTTAGTTTTGCTGTTTGATCAGACATTGGTTTTCACCTCGTTTTTATGTGCTAACGCAATCATCATTATCTGTTTGATGTGGTCATCATCTAATGAATAAAATGCTAGTTTTCCCTCTTTTCTGAACTTAACAATCCCTTGCTTGTGGAGGGTACGTAAATGATGAGAAGCATTCGCTACAGTAACACCTACAATATTTGCTATATCGCACACACATAGTTCTTCATCTTGGCACAAAGCGTAGGTAATTTTTGCTCTATTTTCATCTGCAATAGCTTTTAGCATTTGGGATACACTAACAATGTCAATTGATTGTAAATCCCCTTGTATTCGATTTACCTTTTCTTCATCATAACAATAAATCTCACAGGTATCTTTTTTATTCATTTTTTCACTCCATTCTCATTCAAGTGTTTATTTGAATATAGTATACTCCTTTTACTCGCTAACATTCAAGTGGTTATTTGAATGAATGTAAAATTGAATTATGGTATCCGATTCTAATAACAATTTTTTTAATACAAAATAAAAGGTTATCACAAAATATCCGGATAACCTCTGTTATATTTTTCGTTATTTATGCAGTTGCACAGCTACAAACCTTACCTTATTGAGCTTCCTCACTATATTGGACCGGTGTCAAATTGATTCCGAATCTCCTCAGCAAGTGTCTCTAAGGATACTTAGCAAAATCTAAAATAAAAAGGAGTAATCAACTCATGAATGAGCTAACTACTCCTTTTTACCTTTTCCTAACAACAACCACTTGCACCTAATAATACTAAACCTTCACCGTTCTGATTTTCTTCTTTGTCTAAAGTTAGCTCCTCAGTTGTAGCAACCTGTGAATCAATTGCTACTTTAATACCATTAATAGTTTCAATTATATCAGTTTCAAGTGGTGCATCTAAAGATAACGCAAATTGTGGTCCGCAGCATCCAGCAACTGAATAAAGGCGTATACCTTCTGCACCATTTTCCGTTAATACATTTTCTAATAAGTGTTTCGCAGCATCTGTAATTTTCATTAAGGTTTCTCCCCTATCCATTTGGATAAATTCTTTTTAAAGCCTCTTTCATTTCTGGCTTCACATTAATTTTTGGTCTTGCTGCCTTAGCAATTTCTTCTGCTTCAGCAATTGTACTTGCTTTTTCTAAGGCTAATAATGTTCCGATTGCAACAGTACCAGTGCGATTACTTCCTCCTTGGCAATGGAAGTAAATATTCTTACCCTCGTTATATGCTTTTATTACATGATCAATAGATTTCTTAATAGATTCTTCTTGGTCTGCTGCATCATCAACAATAGGGCTATGAATACGGTTATAAACTACATCTTCTATCGGAGCCTCAGCTCTTAAATCAAATACAACATCTATTTTCTCATTCCCTAATAAATCATTTACATCGTCTGCACCACCGATGTAAATTCTATCCTTGATTAATTCATGATAATTCTTTGTTGTCATTGTAGTACCTCCATCATTTTTCTACATCATTAATTTATATAGTCTTTTAGTTTCTCATACCCAATCTTTTCTTCATGCAACCAAGGTATAATCGCACAACTATCGGCTAAATGATTATTGACCTCACGAATCCACTCTTTTTCAGAAATTGCTTTCCCTCTTAACACAGGGTCTTTGGTATCAGTGGCAAATAGACTTTGATTAATAACCCACCATTTTGGGCTAATATTTGCTCTTCTTAAATCATCTTGTAATCGGGAGGCTTCAAATACAGGTGTAGCTTCAGCTAAGGTAACGATTACGACAGATGTTTCCTTGGAATCTCTAATCTTTGGAAGTAGTTTTGTTACACTTTCTGGCACTTCGCCAGTAGACCTAGCAATTTCCTTGCTATATGACTGTGCTGCATCTAATAAGAGTAATGTATGACCTGTAGGAGCTGTGTCAATGACGACAATCTCATTTTCAGATTTGGCAACTACTTCGGCAAATGCACGAAAGACTGCAATTTCCTCTGTACAAGGTGAGTTTAAATCTTCCTGTAAATAAGCCAGACCTTCCTCATCTAAATCCTTACCAGCAGTCGCCAACACTTCGGTTTTATATTTTTCTACTTCATCTTTAGGATTAATGCTGCTAATAGTTAGATTTTGATTTAATTGGTCGCTTTGAAATTGATACTGCAAGTGAGCTGCAGGATCAGTTGTCGTCAAATGAACTCGATGGCCCTGTTCCACCAAACCAACTGCAATGGCTGAAGCGACCGTTGTTTTTCCAACGCCCCCTTTACCCATAGTAAAAATTATTCTTGTATTAGTTGATGAGAAATCACTAATGACATCGTTTAGATTTGGTAGTCTTACTATCTCGTTCTCACTGTTTTCCTCTGATACTGGAATAACGTATTCTTTAAATAAATAACGTAAATTTTCAACCCCAGTTAGAGAATATGAAACAAACGGTAATGAATAGCTTACTGTCTGTTTTAGATTAGCTGGTATCTGCTTTAAAGCATTCCTTTGCCTTTGATAAAAAGCTGATGAAACTTCATCGTCTTTCATATAGTTCAGAAGCAGACCGTTAACAATAAGTATTTGATTTTTTATTCCAATCTCTTTGAGTTCTATTGATGCCCGGTCTGCTTCTATTAGAGATGATATATCAGGTCTTGTTACTAATATAAGTGTTGTTTTATTTGAATCCGAAAGAACATCAACAGTTTCCGAATATAAATTTTTCTTATCAGCAAGTCCTGATAAAGGACCTAAACAAGAAGCACCATGCGTACTTTCCTCTAAGAATCCGTTCCAGTCTGTTGGTAGTTGTAATAGACGTAACGTATGGCCCGTTGGTGCTGTATCAAAAATGATATGGTCATATTGGTTTATAATTTCTGTGTTTGTAAGTAAAGTTGTAAATTCATCAAATGCGGCAATCTCGACTGTACATGCTCCTGATAGTTGCTCTTCCATTGTAGCTACAACGGAATCTGGTAATATTCCACGGTATGGACCGACTACTTTTTCACGATATGCACTTGCTGATGCCTCGGGATCTAAATTACTGGCAAATAAATTTTCTACCGTTGGAACTGCTTTAGGCGAGTTTGTTAATTCAAAATCAAAAACATCCTGTAAATTAGATGCTGGGTCTGTACTAATTAGTAAAACTTTTTTTCCACTTTCCGCTAAAGCTACGGCTGTTGCACATGCAGTTGATGTTTTTCCAACTCCGCCTTTTCCAGTTAAAAATAAAAACTGTGTCTGCACAACATTTTGAGGTTTGAAAGATTGAAACATGTTTTTCACTTCTTTCTTTTCACTGTTTTTTTATGTTTAATGAAAGTCGGACTTTCGGTTTTTCAGTAAGCTCTTCAGCTTTTACCCCTAGCCATTCTGCAAGTTCTTCATTTGTTGGATAGGTTCCAACTTTAACAACTTGTTCATCTACTAAAACTACAGGTAACGCATCCGGTCCCTTTTCATGTAAAACACTATTCACTGACTGTGTTTTACCAAATTTATCAGGGTCATTTGTTAATTGATACCGTTTCACATCAAATCCTTTTTTCTCCAAAGAATATACCGCAGATGCTACTCTGGTTAGTTCTGGATCAACTGATGGACCACATACTCCTGTTGAACAACACATTGCTGGATCAAATATCTCGACTTTTTTCATCTAAAACCCTCCGATTAATATTAAATAAGCATATACTTATATTAGTCTTTAAAGAAAACCAAGAGATGGATCTCTTGGTATAAGGCTGTTTTATTCTCCAGTTTCAGCAAAACGCTTGATTCTTTCACCTATTTGGTCACGAACTCGTTGGAATACAGCCCATTTTTCCTCTTCACTTCCTTGAGCTTTTGCAGGGTCATCAAATCCCCAATGATCACGTTTTACATGTGGTGGTGTCATTGGACACTTATCAGCAGCATCTCCACATAAAGTAACGACAAATTCAGCATTGTTTAGGATCTCTGGGTCAATAATGTCAGATGTTTGATTTGAAATATCAATTTCTACTTCATTCATTGCTTTCACTGCATTGGGATTTAAGCCATGTGCCTCGATACCTGCACTCTTAACTTCCCACTCATCACCTAAATACTTCTTCCCCCAGCCTTCAGCCATTTGGCTTCTGCAAGAATTTCCAGTACATAAAAAATAGATTGTTTTTTTAGACATAATAATTCTCCTTTTTAAAATAGAGTAAGTGTTAGGTAAAGACCTAATAATGTAATAAATAGAATTGGAATTGTTAAAATAATACCCGTTTTAAAATAAGTTCCCCATGAAATTTTAACACCTTTTTGTGACAATACATGAAGCCATACTAATGTTGCTAAAGAACCAATTGGTGTGATTTTTGGACCTAAATCGGAGCCAACTACATTAGCATAAATAAGTGCTTCCCTTAACACACCAGATGTATCTGTTTCAGCAATGGCTAAAGCATCAATCATAACGGTTGGCATATTATTCATGATGGATGAGAGGAAAGCAGCTAAAAATCCCATTGCAACAGTTCCAACAAATAAACCTTGATCAGCTACTGTTTGAATGACACTTGCCAGTGCAGATGTAAGTCCCGCATTTCCTAATCCATATACCACCACATACATTCCAATAGAGAAAAATACAATATTCCAAGGTGCACTTTTAATAACTTCCTTAGTATTAACAGAAGCACTACGTCTTGCCATTATGAAAAAGAAAATAGCAATGGTTCCTGCAATTATAGAAACAGGTACGTTGATGAAATCGCTAGTAAAGTATCCAATTACTAATAAACTAAGAACATACCATGATAAGCGAAACATTTTTAAGTCTTTAATAGCCTCTTTTGGTTCCTTTAATTTTGATAAATCGTAATTTCTAGGGATACTTTTTCTAAAGTAAATTAACAATACAAAAATCGTCGCAATCAGTGAAAATAAGTTTGGAATTATCATTCGTGAGGCATATTCCACAAATCCGATACCAAAAAAGTCTGCAGAGACTATATTTACTAGGTTACTTACAATAAACGGAAGTGAAGTTGTATCAGCAATAAATCCACTTGCCATAATGAAGGGAAATATCATTTGTTCTTTAAACTTTAAATTTCGTACCATAGCAAGTACAATGGGTGTTAGAATTAATGCCGCACCATCATTTGCAAATAAGGCCGCTACAATAGCACCTAGAATACTGATGTATACAAACATCTTTATTCCATGACCTTTTGCTACCCGTGCCATGTGTAATGCTGCCCATTCAAATAATCCAATCTCATCTAATATTAATGAAATGAGGATAATTGCAACGAAAGATAACGTTGCATTCCATGTAATGTCAATTACTTCAAGAACATCACTAAATCCCACTACTCCTGCTAATAAAGCTATTACAGCCCCTCCGCAAGCTGACCAGCCAATATTTAACCCTTTAGGTTGCCAAATAACTAAAATCAATGTTGCAATAAAGATAATAAGAGCTAAAATAAGTGTTCCTGACAAAATGTAAAACCCCCAATATTAACAACAAGAAATCCGTTTCCCTTGTTTTTCTAAATCCTCTAACTTATCCTTTTGGCTAGGTAATTGGTTAAGAATCTGAGTAACAAATGGATAGTAGATATTGTTCTCATTAATTGAATAAAAAACCCACTGTCCCTTTTTCTCCTCTTGAACCAATCCCATATCTTTCAACCTTCTTAGATGTTGGCTTATAGCTGGTTGTGTCATTTGAAATATCTCAACAAATTCACATACACAACATGCTCCACCATCAAGAATTTTCATCATGGTTAGCCTAGTTTTATCTCCTAATAGTTTAAGTATTACAGCAACTTGTTCTATTTCAATAGTCGTTTTCAATTTTACACCTCACTTTTTCACTTTAAATAAGTATTTACTTATATAATAATCCACTTATATATGTGTTTCAAGTTTTTTCTTCAATGGTTTTTCACAGCACTTTCCCCTCTAACTATTTGTCTATGGTAAAAAGGTTTTAAACTCACTTTCCTTCCTCTTTTAAATCCTCATACGCATTTGTAAAACGTTCAAAAGAAATGCTCCCAAGTGTTTCCTTATCTTTCTGAAATAGACGCTCAAACGTGATTTCCTTTGCCTTTTCTAAGGTGCATTGTCTACTATTCATAATTAATTTAAGATATGCAATAAAGTATTCTTTACTTAAATTACCACCTTTATTAATGACCATCATCATTACCTCCAAAAAAAGGAGAGTATATTCGACTCCCCCTTTCTAATTTCACAATTTTAGCAGCATGAATTTGAACTACAGGATGCTTTTGTAACATTTAGATTCGTACTACATACACCCGTTTCAGGTAATTCCAACTCAACCTTCTCTGAGGCTTCGTAGTCCCCTGATATGTATGCTACAACGGAGCGAACCTGCTCATATCCTGTCGCCATTAAAAATGTTGGTGCTCGACCATAGCTTTTTGCTCCAACGATATAAAAATCTTTTTCAGGTTGCCGTAATTCTTTTTCCCCATGAGGACGTACCGTTCCACAACTATGAATATTAGGATCAATCAATGGAGCGAGAGCTTTGACACATTCCGTTGCTGTATCAATGCTGGTCCTCACTTCCCGAAGGATTGAAAAGTCTGGACGATTCCCTGTATTGACAATCATTTCATCTATATCTGAATAGGTTTTTAAGTCATCTTTAGTCTCCCCTACTAGCTCTATTTTCCCATTTTCCCCTTTAATGTTTTGAATCCTAAAAGGAGTAATAACTTGAACTACGCACGAATCCACTAATTTGTGTATGCGACTTCCTAAATCACCTCTCGCCTCGAGTGCATCCAGTTCCTCTCCTCCATAAGCCTCTTCAACTCGCACTTTTCTCAAAACCCATACAATTTCTGTTGCGGGATATTCTTCTCTTAATTTTGCTAACTCTAATAATGAATTGATTGCAGAATGGCCACTTCCAATAACAGCAACACGTTTATTTAGATAACGGCTTTTACCTGCTCCTAGAATATCTGGGATGCCATAGAAAATTTGATTTTTTATGGCTTCCTCTTCTTTTAACCAAATGCCATTTGAATTTGCAGGATTAGGATTACCCCAGGTGCCTGTTGCATCAATAACTGCTCTCGCCTCAAACTTTTTAAATTCGCCATTTTGCTCTGCATAAATGACAAATGGTTGTTTTTCTCGATTAGCAGTTTTCATTTTATCCATATTTTTTCGGCTAATTGAAAAAACCTTTGTATTAGCAAACAAAGATTTTTTAATTTCAGGAGTATTTGCCAACGGCTTTAAATATTGATCAACTAATTCTTTCCCAGTAGGTAATTCATTTAGGTCTGGCTCAGTCCAACCTTGTTCTTTAAGAAGTTTAGATGCCGTCTCATCAATGTTATATCTCCAAGGTGAAAATACTCGAACATGACCCCATGTTAGGATATTCGCCCCTACTTGAGCTCCAGATTCTAAAAGAATAAATGGTTGATCATATCTTGCTAAATGGGCTGCTGCTGCAAGACCTACAGGGCCCGCCCCAATAATTGCAACGGGTAAATGTTTGTTTTCATCTTTATTAGTTTCTTTCAATTCCTCTTCAGCTTGACAACAGGTCGGTTTGATTTCTATCCATTCCATTTTCATCTTTCCTCTCATTATGTTTTTTAAAGAAGACTACTTCGACTTTGTAACTGAGATATTTGCTGTATGTAAAATCCAGATGCTTAGATTAACAATTTGCACCTAGTATTTTTTCCATCGCCATTACATCTACAAATTCACCATCAAGAATTCCTTGATTCTTAAATATCCCAACTTGGCGATACTTCAATTTGTTATATAAGCCTTGACCTATAGAGTTAAATGGGAAAGTAAATAAAACTAATTTATAAAAGTCATGATTCGATGCTTCTATTTCAAGTTGTTTTAGCAACCTTTGCCCAATCCCTTTCCCTCTAAAATCACGATGGATATAGACCGAGATTTCCCCTACTCCCCTATAGGCATCTCTAGGATTATAAGGACTTATGGCTGCCCATCCGACAATGTTTCTTTCTTCATCCTCTGCGACCAACCCAACGTATCTCCCCTGACGATGAAGAAACCAGGAATGGATATAATCTTGATCTTTCGTTCTAGTTTCAAGTGTGGCAATCCGATCCTCTATTCCTTGATTATAAATCTGAAGAACTTTCATCAAGTCTTTTACTTCGACCTCCCTAATGATCATTAATCACCCCTCCTTTAATTGCTAAAATCAACACTTGATAAAGTCAAATATCACCCAAAAGGAAACCACTATTTATTTAGTGGTACAACAACCAGAACCAGATCCATCATTCATCCTCATGGCACTCAGTAAGACCTGTAAACTATCTATAACCTGATCCTTTTTATCATCTGGAATGAATCCTAAAATCTGCCCAATGTATTGATTCATTTGACCGGAGATTTCGTTTGCTTTTACTTGCCCTTCTTCAGTAAGTAATAAAACAACATAACGTCTATCGTTTGGATCTGGGGTTCGAGAAACATACCCTAATTCCACCACTTTATTGATTTGCCTACTTAGCATTCCGGTATCCATGGATAATTTCTCAGCCAGATCAATTAAGGAAATACGGGGATTTTTATCCAGTTCATATATAATGTGACTTTGCAGGACTGTTATTCCGCAACATTCTGAACCTTCACGCTGTAATAAACCAAAATCACGAACCAATTGTTGAAGAATTTCTCTGATCTCAATTGCTTCTTTAAAACTCATTTTTTCATTCACCTCACAGTAAATGATATATACAACAATTGACTTTGTCAACTATTATTCAAAAGATTGAAAGGATATTGTGCAAAAAGGATGAAATCACGATTGGATTCTTTTCGTTGTCTACCTATGTAATTTCCTTTTCCATTCCATTTACACTCTGTTGAGGCATAACTAACTGATTTGATTATTTATGATTGTTATGGAATCACTTTTTTACCTTCTTATTTACCTATTTTCCAATCCTATAGGGCATAAATTCATTTATTTTGAAGGTTCACCAAATGAGAAAAGATCCTTCAATTTTTAGAAGGATCTCCTCAAAGCGTTCTTTTAATTCGTTCTTTAATTCGTTCATTTATAAATCGTTCTTTTTAATCGTTCTTTTTGAATCTTCATCATCATTATATTCATTTTTAGAGAAAAATACAACACTTTCTTTAAATTTTTTTTAACTCTAAAGATTTTTTGATTCTTTGAGAAGGAGATACCAGTGTTTGTTTAGCTAAAACATCTAACATAAATTAATTAATTTGACACTTATACTAAGGATTCTTCTCTTGTTTCATATTTAACATTTATTTCCTCGTCCAAGGTTAATCCTAGCTCATTCAGCTTTTCGGGGTTTATAAAATTAGCTTTTCTTGTTGTTTCCTTATCCTCTATATTAACTTCTACCTCTTTAATAATAATTAATTTTTCATTTTTAAAATAATCCAGTATTGCAGAGGAATCAGATGGTTGCAAATTAAAACTTGACTCATCATTCAAAAATTCTAAAATATTTTTTTGATAAATTACTGTCAGAGGTTTAGAACCGTATTTAACAAATAGTCTATTCATTCCTTTATTAATACAATTTAAGTATTTTAACTTTTCCTCATCACTTGATTCTATATCTTCTATATCAAAAGGTCTGTATGTTTCCACACCTAAAATATCCTCAATCTTCTTTACATTAATCCTAGTTTTTAGGCTTTCTACGTATCTTTTTTTTACTTTAGATTCTAAGTATAAAAGAGTTATTTCTTTATCTTGATAACTAAGCTCTAAAATTAGAGGAAGCATATCAGAATCCGAGGAAACAATTACATAGTGTTCGAACTTACGAGTATTATATAGCGATTTAATTACATCAATCGCCAAAGCTAAATCAGACGCATTGGTTTTTCCATCTCCAATGGAATTAATATGCCGTAACTCTACTAAATTCTCCTGTAGATCACTTATTTCATTATTTGCTGTCTTAAAGTCACAAAACGCTTTAATAAGTTGGACTGAATTTTCCTCTCCTAATGCTAAATGTTCTAGTATTTTTTTTACTACTTCACTTGTTTTAAACTGGGAATATGATTCATTAATAGAACGGTATAAATTATCATAATCCATATATACTGCTGTCGCTTTCCCCATATCTATACCCCTTAAATTAAAATTAGTAATAATTTCCTAAATTTATTATACTGAAAACCCCTCTTTTTTACTATAGAATAGTAGACACTTTTCAAAACACTATGTAATCACTTGCACCGGGATACTATTAAATACTGAAATTAGTAATTTGTCGTATGTACTCACTTACCTCTTCGTAGAACTTTTTATTAATCCCGGCATTCCTAAGCACCTTCCATACCTTTATTTCATCTTCGTCATTATTCATTAAACCAATTACATAACCTATTCTTCGTACACGAAAATCCTTTTCTGACTCACAAACATCATCTACCAATGCTTTGGTTTTTGGCATCTTATCTAAATGTTGCTCCAATAACGCTCTTTCTCCAATTACATCACCAATCCTCTTAACTGTAACCCTTTTAGGCTTATCGTTGTAATATCTAATTTCATCCATAGACTTTTGTACACTAGCTAATATCTCTTGGTCTCTTTTCTGCCAATCCACTCTCTTATTATCGTTTCTTCTCTTTTTCAAATTAGGTGAATTATTTTGAAGCCACTCATTATCATTTCTATATAGATAGGCATAAGTTGCTGGATTAATATTTCTTAGTTGAGTCTTAGATAGCCGTGGATTCTCGCCTTGCAGCTGCATCCAAACTTGTCGATATCTTTCGATAGTTCCACTCTCATCCTGCTTCAAAACTTCTTTTGTTGATTTCTCTATCCCCTCTTTTTCTGATTTATATTTAATCACAGTTCCGGGATCAACATTTAATCTTCGAGCAATCTCCCGATAACTGAGTTTTTCTTCTAACAAAGTTTTTAATACCTTGTTCCATATAGGACCAAAATCCATAATCCGTGTATAGCGGTACTGTCCTGTTTTTTCTGGGTCCTGTCCTTTTCTTGTATAAGAAAATCCACATACAGGACAAGTAAATCTCCCAATAGGTTTCTTTGTTTTCTCACATATTCTTACAGTTACTTCATCAATAACCTTCTTATGATACTTGGGACAAACGACATTAAGGCAAGGCCATTTAGGCTTTCCGAAAGGATAACTTTCAAAAGAATTGCCCTTAAATATTGAGTTAGTATCTAATCCAAGAAAGGTTAGCATTAGAATGTGATAATAAGGATGAAATGACTTTCGATGTTTACGGGATATATTGGCTATCCAAGAATCGGATTGCCGTATTTTCACATGCAGATTTTCCAAAACTTGCTGTGAAAAATATGTATGAAAATCATCATACAACTTTTTCTGATAAACCTGTCCTCTATAACTAGCGTAACCTTTTTCCATTAAATGATAGCGATAAAACTTTGTGAAATGGGAAAAGCATTGATTTTGATATTTCCTATTCAATAAATGCTCTGCTCGTAAAACAATATCCTTGAGATGTATTAGGTTGTTCTCAGTTATTTTTCTCTTTCTTTTCAAATCACAGTTGCTGGTGGTTGGTAAGATAAAAGCATGTTTATTAGAATGAGTTATCAATACATCGCTATCCTCTAACCACAACTCATGCTTAGCACAAATGAGATTTCCAGGTAACTGATGAAGGCGATGCCAGTACAATTCTCGATACGTAGCTATATCTTCTTCAGCACAGGCTGAACAATATTTTAAATACCTGTTTTGTGGTATCGAACTTGCCATAATACCCGATTGCATATAAATCTTCTTTCCGTCATCACTTGTCATAGACTCATAAATTGATTGAGCCTTTTCTGTTGGCAAGAACACTGTATAAAAAGGATACATTGTATGTTTCTCTATAAGCATCTGTTCGTTCAATGTCGTGTTTTTAGGCAAATGCTGAACTAGAGAGGCAATTCCAGATGGCAAAAATACCGAAGCACTTATCGTCCTCTTACCGAATAAATCTTCCAATGTGTGTTTCCAAAAAACATTTCCTGATCGGATGTGATACCGAGCAATAATACTATATAAAAGTTCATCAGGATATGGGGTTGGGAATTGTATAATCATGAAACATCACGCTCAGGGTAATCCTGCTTAATTACTCCAGCATCTAGTAGTGCTTGATACGCAATTATTTGTTGTTCTTTCCCTTTTTTTATAATGGTTCTTAGGTCGTTACTTATTACTTTATCCGTACTTTTTTCATTATTGTTTAATAGAAGAAAAACATCTTTTACGACTTGTGATACATCCCTTATTTGATTGTTCTCAGAAACAACTTTTTGTGCTGCCTTAACAGCAACATCATTATTAAAACCTAGCATCCCTAAACGGAAAACAGTATCATCAATTAATTGTACTTGCTCATTTTTCCGTTCGGCTCCTTCTTGGAGTGAGTTCAGTACCTGATTTTGATCAACAATAATCCGTTCTTGTTCAATAAAGTCCTCAATATTTGGTAGCATTATGTCGTCATATTTTACTAGCTTGCTATAGTCCTTGCTCTTTAATGTATTTAGCATAGGCTGAACCATTTTTAATTCTTCTTGAGCCACTTGTTTAATTAACGCAGTGGTAATCTTTTCATTACCACTACTAATAGCACGTAGCTGCACCATCATATAGAGCTTAATTGCGATGTCTGCAATTCCTTGAGACTCATTATATAGGGTTGAAGAAATTTGTTCTGTAATCGGTGATTCCTCTTTTGTCCACTGATATTTCCACATACCCTGAACAAATAAATCCCAAATAGCATCTTTTTCAAATCTATCCCACATGATGTTCCCCATATTAGTGCTTCTTCTTGCTTGTCTAAACTGTGATTGTAAGACATCCATTGCCTTTGGGGTTCCAACCATAATGAGAGGGATATTTATCGTATTGATTAACGCTGTAAAAAAGTTTAATATCTGTGCTGAGCTAGAGCTTTTTATACCCTTTAAATGTTGTAACTCGTCCAGGAATAGCATGCCAAGGTTTATACTTTTAGCAATCTGAGCCATAATGGGCATTAGCTGACTTGTTGACAAATGACTGTTTACGTATCTATTAAAATAGTTGGAGCCTAGAAGTAGATCTACTTGATACATAAAATCGTAAATAATGGTTTTTACGGAACCATCAAAAGGGGTTTCAATTTTTAAATAGGTTACTTGATAGTGATTTAAGGCTTGCCCTTTATATGAAACATGAGAAATGACCTGTGGAATGGTTTGCAAGACTCGCTGTAATGTACGTGTTTTTCCTACACCTGAGACCCCCAAAATACTCAATGTTTGTCCTGTCTGGATAATAGACTTATCAAAAGACTTATTTTGTATATTATTCCAGTTATCCACAAAAGTTTGTGCATAAGTAGAACTTACTGGATTGCGATAGGTATAACCAGTTCTAATTAACCTAGATATTGATGACTCAATTCTTAGATGGATCGGGATAGCTTGAAAATAATGCAGCAACCTAGAAATTAGATGAACTCTCTGATGGTCATTCAAATATCTTTCTTCCTTATTATATGGAGGATACATGCTTAGACGGTCAATGACTTCCTCCTGAGAATAGATTGGCGGCAACGCCTCTATAAGAGGATTGCCTTGATATTCCAATATCTCTTGTTCCCTATATTCTGCAATTTGTGCCTCAGTTCCATTATGTAATTCAATTATCTCCATCATAAAGCACTTCCTTTTGTTTCTTTCGGAAAATATCCAACACTTTTACCGGTTCAGTATCATGATTTACTTCGTTCGATTGCTTTCCAATGTTATTTTGATCCACCACGGTTTGTTTTTCCCTTTTAAATATTTCTCTCTCTTTTTCTCGATTTTCTCTAATATTCTTTATATCTTTAGGAACCTCACCATTTAAGATTTGATTGTTAGCCTCTTTTTTCGCCATTTTAACAATCTCCTCTATGTCCTGAGCTAATTGAATTGCTCCATTTAAACTGCTTTCCTCATATTCTGCCTCTTGTTGCTTTCTTTCAGTTTTTAAACTCACAACTTCTTCCATCTTTACACCACGATACATTTCGTATTGTTCGATTAATGAACAAACTTCATAGTTCAACCTATCTATACGAATATAAATATTAGATACGTCTTGAGGATCATAATGCACCCCCATACTCCAACTGCCTTTTATTCGAGCCTTAGAAAACCACCGTTCTTTCAATGCTTTCGCACAAGTATAATAGAGACCTCCAAAGTTGATTCCTTTCGGGGTGATTTTTGCACTAGCTTTAGGTAAAACACTACTTCTGATCGCATCTAAAGGCATAGTTCTCAGTAATCCTGTTCCTTTACGCAAACCCCACTTAAATATTTCTATCGGTATTGGTGGGACCTTTTCTGCTATCATACTTTGCGTTAACGGGTAGTCCGATAAATAATTATGATTGTTATAATATAGAACCGTTCTGACTAAAATTTGGACGTACTCGTTTAGGTTTAACACTGCTTTCTTCCTGTAATCCTTTCCTCCACGCTTCATAAAATCTTTTTGGACCGCCCCAGGGAGGAATGGAGAGATGTGGTCCTGAAGAATGTCAAAGTATTTTTCGCATACGGCCTTTAGCTCAGGTCTGTACGGACCTAAATTTTGGATCTTAATGTTTAAATCCGCCGTGATTTGTGTTAATTCATTGGAAATCAACTCACTACCCCGATCCGCCAAAATAGTATGCGGAAGATAATGAATAGGCCAATCATTTTCATCAATATCCATATCGAGGGTCCGCTTGCAAAATTCCTTTTTATCTTCAAAGGCATTTGCAAGAGCCAACCTCAACGATTCTTTTGACATATTTTGAATTCCTGCATATACAGAAACAATACACCTGGAAAAAATATCCACAGTTAAATAAATGACAGGACGGCCAATCACTATATTCCTATCAAAACTTGAAACTAAATAAACATCACCAATGGTTGCATCAATGGCATATGTACCTATCCCCATAGAATCTTCTGTGGCTGAACCGGTTATAGCACGATAGTTTTGTAAAAATTCCCTTCTGCCCTCTCTTTTATGAATGGCATCTTCCGGTTTGTACCACTTGCGATACCAATAATAGAATTGGTCATATGAAATAATTGGCTTATCTAAATCTAATACTTTATAGCCTGACTTTTCATCCTCTTTGGAGAAATACTCCTTTACCATTTGCTGATAAGCATATTTTAATGAGGGTTTAGAACGAATAAAGTAGTATTTTTCTAGGCTAATTCTAATGATTTTCTTCCATTCATCGGTTATTGCTGCCCTTTGAATAGAGGAAGAGTAAGCGAAGGGTCTTCCTGCCTTTTTGATATATTTACGTTCCTTTCCTTGCTGTTTCCCACACTTATTAAAGTCGGGTAAGAGAGCATTCTTTACCATCCCTCTCGACCAATATCGTTTTAAATATTGTCGAATGGTCTTTGTGCTAAGGAAAAAATCCTTACTGGCCATTTTTATTAGCTCTGATCTCCTCTTTGGAATAAAAATGTCAGGAATTAAATAGATTTGATTTATTACTATCCATGCTTTATCACGTTTTTCAATTTCTATCCCAGATAAATCTTCTTCTTTCACGCTGAACGCCCACGGTTCAGTTGCAACCTTTGTAATCTCACCTTTGATCAAAGAGGATTCTATACTGTGTATTTCCTCACTGTAAGGAAATGATGGTTCACGGACATTAACTAGAAAACAAAGTTGATGCTCATTATCGACCCAAACTACCCTTTGAATAAATTCAGGATTTTCAGTGCTTTGTAATAAATCATTAATTACCAACTGCATACCTTACATCACCACCATTTTCACCAGTAAATTCAATATGATAATTTTCAATTTTATTAGTCAAATAGATTTTCCTGCTTAAATCCATGCTTACTTCTTTATGGGCTATCAAATGTTTAAATAAGATTAGACCCAATCCTTCATCCAAGCTATATTCTCTTTCCAATCGGGAAAAAATGCCTTGAAACGTATCCGATTTATTAGACAAATACTGAACTATATCTCTTTTTAAGTGGGGCAAATTCAAAGTAAGCAATGGATAATCTTGAATGTCATAGGAGTTCAATGCCCAGCCAATATTTCGTGCCAATTGTTTATTGATTTCTTTTTCTGTCACAATTCCAAAATCAATCCCTTTCTTTTCAAAATACCTTCTTTGTAGTTCCAATCTTTGCAAGGTTGCATTTTTCTCTAACTCCTGTGATTGCTTAATTATTCTTGCTTGATAATAAGGTTCTCCATTTTCCCCCTTCCTTGTTACAAAAAAAGAAACCGTAAAGATATGTGGTACTTGTGTCTTCGTATCAAATAGTTTCTTTGTAAGCTCCTCATCCACTTGGATATTCATGTCATGGAAATCTAGTAAAGGGTACTGCTCCCTTATGTCAGTAACATGGTCGTCAAATTCCAATAAGTAGAAGTAATATAACTGCATATCGCTTAATAGATGGTAGACCCTTTGAGTGGTATGACCAAAAATACGAGTAGATCTTCCTTTCGATGCTATGTCTTGAACTTGCAGCCATGGTTTATAGTCTTTTCCTGTTCCTTGACCTCGTTTTTCCATTAGGAACCTTTTAATAGTTGTTTCATTCCATTCTCTAATCATTCGGTATCCCCCTACTCCCTCTTTCTTGAAGAATAATGTGTTCATTATCAATTGCTGAATCAACAGTTGTTTTGAATTCACATTTAAAAAGATTAGAATATTCATCCCAACCATTAAATGGAGAGTAATTTTTATCCTGTGAATCATTAATACGACATAATTCTTCTTTTATCAGTGTTAATTGCCTACGGATTAAATAACGTAAGAACTGTGACCCTGTTACTTTTTGGAATTCAGAAACAAAATCAACATAAGAACAACCCGCCAATTCTTCTACATGTTTATTGCAAATCTCATCATGATAATGCTCATCAATGTATTGAATGACAGCATTAATTTTGTCCATCGTTTAGTAAGCCCCCTTAAATATAAAAAAGCATTTGTTGCGTTGACTTTTGTCAAAACGGATTGTTTTTTTTCTCCGTATAACAAAGTCAGCAACAAATGCCTCTATTTTATAAATTAACTTGTAAGTACAATTCATCAAGATCTTCTTGTAATATTCCAAGATACCTTTTAGTTTCCGCAACGGACCTATGATTAAGGGCTATACATATGTAATCAAGTGATATGCCTTTCTTAAAAGCCCAATAGCCCCAAGTTTTTCTCATTCCGTGCGTTGAGAATTTCTCTGTTATCCCTACCATATCACAGGCTTCATTCAACATTGATGCAGCATATTGCCTGGTGATAGGTTGATTGGTTCCCTTTCTACTGGTAAAAAGGAAGTCCTCCTGTTTCTTATCAGGAAACTCTCTATTAAATTCTTTAATACTTTTCGCTAAATTTGGCGTAATCGGGAACCGCTTATATTTACCAGTCTTCTTTTCATTCACTTCGATAAACTCTGTTGGCTTCCTACCGTCCCACACTTGATTCACCTTTAACATCAAAATGTCAGAAATTCTTAGAGCTGATGAAATACCGACCATAAAAAGCAAATAGTCTCTTTTATTTTTCCCTCGAAGGTATCCTTTCACCGCTTCAAGTTGTTTTAAATCTCGAATCGGATGAACAACTTTCACTTTAGTTCACCTCCTGTATGAATCTTACATATTCATTGTAAATCTCTATTTGAGTAAGATTCAACAGCCTAGAGGCAAAATCCAAAAATAAAAATGCCGATTTTATAGGATTTCCTTGTTTACACAACAGGGTTTTGTAAAGTAACTATTAAAAATACGATTCAGCGAAAAATTGAATCATAAAGACTTTTAGATTCCAAAACTTTTACATTTGTACTCTCATTAATAACATAAAAAGTTTCATCCTTAACAATTAACTTGAAGGAAGAATCAATTTGCTTGAATCCATTTTGTGAAAGTAAAGATGACAAATTCTTGGTGTTCTCTCTGATAGTAGTTTCCATATTTCTTAATACTCGAAAGATATCATCTGCTTTCGTAGTATGATTAATATTGGTTCGAGCAGTTGTTATTCCTCCTCCAATTAATCCATAAACCTCTCCCTTGATTTCTACTAATGAAAGGCTACCGGCTTGTCTCATTTCTGAATAGTCTTTATCCGTCATTTTTCGATCTAGTGAAATAGCCCCCTTTAATCTATATGGCTCAAGTAAAAATGGCCAGTTATCCTTTACGATTCGTAACAGTTCTTGCTGCGAAAATTCCGTTCCATCTGGTAGTTTATGTTTGGTTACATCTATAAAATAGGCATTATTATCGTCAATCATGAGAAATAGTAGATAGTCTGATCTTTCTACAAACTGCTTTCCCTTTTCTGGCATACTTAAATGCAAATGATGAATGCCCCAATCATATAGAAGTAAATCTTTTTGTGAAGGCTTAATACTTTTTTTACTTAGAAAAATACTTACATCTTTTCCATTCTTAAATCTATTTTTAATATGATGTAAACATTTTTTATAATAGTCCTCTATTACTTTCCCACTAAGTTCCTTGGATACTTTAACGTTCCTTATTTTAGGCACAATTATTTTATCCTTTAAATTGAAATACCGAGATAATAAAGTATGGGTATCTCCATTAGGCGGATTTATTCCTTTTTCTTTATAAGCCTGCACCATTATTTCTGATAGGTCACTAATGAAATCCAACATTTATCACCTCTTTAATTAGATATTACAACAATGCCATGAACTTATGAACCAATTGATAACAGTATTAATATACCTGAAGTTAAATAACAGAAAGGATAAAGAGCATAATATCTCCTTACCCTTTCAAAAGATCAACTCGCTTTTTCATCGCTGATGTTTGACATTTTCGTTGTAAGTACATTTCGTATAGAAAACCTCAACTCATCAATCTCTATTAAGGTCTCCTTCGAAATAATACCTTTGTTCAAGGATGTTTCCAATAAGCTGCCGAGCCCTTGTAACGCCTTTAATGAATCATTGAAGAAACGAAACTTTTTGGGTATATACAATTGATGAGCTTCTGCGATATTGGCAACACATGAAGTGGAACATTGTCGCATGCCATATAAAAGATCTTTTTCCCGCCAATATTCTCGTTGCCTTGTAATCTCATAGATCCTTTCCACCAGCAATAGAGCATTCTTGTAAGCACCAAAATTTTTCACATTTGGAGTATAAGGGTTAGGCAAATCTATCCCCTTTCCCTCATTATCCTTTAAACGACATAGGGTTTTGGTTAAGATGGATACCACTTGGTTTACCAAATAATCCAAATCATCATATAGCTCTTGTGTTATATATTTTTGCCCCAATGAAATTTGTAACCATGCTGAAGTTTCTTTTGCCGACCCAATGCTCATACTATATTGGTTAAACTTTTCACCAATATATATCTGTTCTCCTATAGCGATTCTTTCTTTTATTGATTTAGCACTCCTATGAATTTGGTCGATAACATGTTTCTTTTCATATGAGGGAAAACTTTTACATAGTTCAATAATCTTTTCTTCGAGTTCCTTGGCCTTCTTATAACCGATGAATTGCTTTACATCTCTTACTTCGAGGTGTTGTTGTTTTTTGGTTTGTTTTTCTTTTGCAGGTGTTGTTGATTGTGTGGATTTTTCTGAAGTTGCTGCGGAATGATCCTTTTGGGTTTGCATATTGAGGAATTGGTCGAGGTTGTCGTAAATCTGATTGGCTCTGTACTCGATCAAATAATGATTGATTAGTATTTTCTCAGCATCAGATATATCTTTCAAATCTTTTAGAACCCAGATTAATCCTCTGCCTGCAAGTTCCTTTAGACTAAATTCAATATCGAAGATACTGTAAACATTTAATTCTCGATTCTCTCGATATTTTTGTTGGATATGTGTAATGACTTCGTTCAACATAAATCATCTCCTTAATGTTGTAGTAGAAAGGAGATAAAATCCTTTAACATAGATTTTTTATCTCCTTATGGATTCCACTTGGTTGGAACTATGTCGAATGTTGAATTGCTCCTTGCTTAGTGTCTATAATCATTCAGAATTTCCTCCGCTATTTGATACATACAGTCTCCTATTTTGACCTCCCAGATCAGGTTATCCAAAAGATACTTTCTTTCCCAATTAGACAAGGTTTGATTCTCTGATTTAACACGATTCAATGTACGATGCAAGATATCGAAATCATCAGATCTGATTTCCTTTTTTGTTGTTTCAAGGACCAACAAATCACCTTTTGGAGTGAGGACGAACTGCCTTAATACCGTTGTATACCAGCCATCAGCATCTACGTATGATTTTACGCCATTACCACCCACCATATATACCGTAAGGACAGCACCGGATTCGTCAAGAAGGAACTCTTTTTTTACATCACCAATTTCCATATCTTCAATAATTCCTTTATGGATTGGCTCAAATTCAACAAATTGCACCACTTTTTTTATTGCATCCTCAAGACTCTTTGGTAGCGTTAAGATCCCCTCTCTTTCACTTAACTTTTTCTTTATCATCTCAATAAAGAATTTACGTTCAATATTTTCAGTATAATCCACATTCAATTGTTCTTTTTCTATCATCATACATCTCTCCAATTCTAATTATTTTTATGAGAAAGAGAAGGTATTTTCTCTTTCCCATTATTGTTATCTCATTCTATTATCTTTCTCTTTGAATCAATCACCTTTCAGAGTTCTATCTAGCTTGAGTTCAACTTAATTTCGGAATCAATTTGGATGTGCAGAACTTTTGGATCCTGACCCTATTCAAAAAACATCGGTTCTTCATCTAGTTCGATACATAGCTCATTCAGCACAGCAACTGCTTCTTCGTTGCTCAAAGACTGATCTCTTGCAATAATTCGGTGTGACCTACAATGAACTTTTTCACAACTTTGGCAATAATCATATTCAGTCACTTCATAAACAACTAGGATCCTCCCCTCGTCTGTTAAGTAGATTTCCTTATCTATTTCAATATTGCCATCCATACCTTCCTCATGGAATTCTTCGGAATTATAAAGAAGGTAGCCCATTAGAACATCACTTCTATTTCCAATATAAAATTCCTTGTCATCATAATTCCAATCGTCCCCCGTGGCGTTTTTAGGAATTGGTTCAAACTCTAGGGTATTTTGTCCCTTTATTAGGAGCCCTTCAATTTTTTCCCCCATCGTTAAAAAATTATTTTTCTCCTCAGCAGCTTGATAGTTTTCCAATTTAACTACATTATTTTTCATTGTTTTTGTCTCCTTTTTTCTTTTTTTTGTTTCTTTCTATGTTTCTATTGTATATAGTCACTGGAATTAAAAAGTTGCCTGACAAGTCACATTTAGATTTTTCGAGAATTTTCTTATGAATGATCAACTCAACTAAATTGCAAAGGTAAAAAACTTAAATAATATTTAGTGCCGCTATGGAATAGAATACCATGAACCACAATAAAAGGAAGCTGCTATGCAACTTCCTTCATATCTTCTTCCATGGTTTGCAGACCATAAGTGAGGGTTATATACTGTTCATCCTTGAAACCATGTAATGTATAGAACTTCTTACCATTTGATGGTCTTACTTCGATGTTGAGTAGTTTTTTAAAAGTTTGGGGCTTGAATCGGCTGGCATCCAGTTCAAGTCCTTTTTCTTTGAGTTTTCTACCAAGACATTTTTTCAAGAAATCACTCACTTCATCACTGAGCTCAAACGTAAGTCTTTTTTTACTTTTCTTGAATACTTCATCTAACACTTCCACCAACTGAACTTGTAAGGTTACTTTTTTTCTTCCTCTAATGTCCTTAATCTCCTCAATGGCTTTTAGGTCATCAATATAGCAATATGTTTTAGACTGTGATGGCTTTTGATGGGCTTGAAACACTTTGCTAACCACTTCATAATCATGTTCTGTTTCAAGAAAGTAATTCAAGTCCTTTTTACTTCCACCCTTTAAGATATTGCGAACAAGTTCAAGTTCTCCATCTTTTCTCCCTGCCATATATTCTTCCTTTAATTGATTGAAATAGCTTTCATTGGAGGCTAATTGCTTAATGATGCTTTTAGAATCACCTTTGATTTTATTGTTTTTCAGTAATTCATTTATATTCACCGTTACGGATTCATTCGAATCCGTAAACTGGCATTTGAATTTAGCCTCCAATTCTTTAATGAGGGAACGATAATTGTTGTAATTATTGTACGTTTTTATCATAATTCCCTCAGATTCAATTGCAGGGTAATTGATACGTATAGTACCATCATTGTCCGAATAAACCCCGCAGTTGCGTTCTATTTCATCTAAATCACCGATAGCAGGAACATCCTCACCTCGTAACATTTCAATGTATTTCTTGGAGTTTGCAGCCTTCCTTTTCTGCTCTTCCACATAGGCATGGTATCGGAAAACATTACCTTGTTTATCTGATGAACTTTCTTGGAAGAAAATCTTGAAAGCCTCATATGACTCTACTTCCTTACTTACTCTAAAACGATTAGACATCTGCACCAAACGTGTAAATTCATGATTCATACTGGAACTACTACAGTACACCCATGTTTCAGCCTGTTCATCGAATCCTGATACAATGCTAATTCCAGCACTCATCGCTGTGGTTCCAAGGATAACTTGAACACCCTTCGGAATAGTCCCTGATTCGATAATGGACAGCTCTTCTTCACTCCTAGCCTTCTCTTTTTTGGAATAAACACCCACTGCTTTAATTCCCTTCTTTTCCAGGTCCTTTTTATAGTCCTCGATCAACCTTTTATTTTCAATGAATACCAGAAGTTTTCTCGTTGGATTCTTTTTGATTGCTTCTCTAATTAGCTTTAGCATCATTGAATCGACTTCATTGGTATCTTTGCCGGACAGGACTTTATATCCAGCCTGACGAAAAGGGTTTTTTCGATTATTTTGTGTAACCTTGATAACCAAATCATACACACCATCAATGGTTAGACTCTCGGGGGTAGCTGTCATGTGTAAGACTACACCACCATTTTTCATATGTTCTTCTTCTTCCGCCAAATACCTTTCAATGGTATCGGACTTAAACGTTGAGTCATTAGCTAACATATGGCATTCATCGAGGATCATAATGCGATGGTGTTTCAAAACTTCAAGCGTTTCTGAATCATAATCACCTCTGCTTACTTTCTCCCCTTCTATCAACTTCATACCGAGAATGACATGTGCATGGTCAGGAGTTGTAAGGAACTTATCATTGGTAGCAATCACACTCTCACGTTGCCCTTGGATCATTTCATCAGAACCTGTTAATACTGCTGATTTTTCCGTTGAAAAGTTTCCTTTCAGGTTGTTAATTAGATTCCTTCTTGGAATCGACATGATCGAGTAAGACAAACTACCGATAGTTCTGTAGGCCTTTTTGAAAGACTGTAATCTCTCATTAAATTCATCAAGTACATCTAAAATGAATTTTGACTTTCCAATTCCGGTATCCCCAACAAACAAAATACGTTTTCCAGGATTATTCAGTACCAACTCCTTAATTTCCCCACAAACTTGAACATTGTTTGAAAGATACCCTTCAATCTCCCATTCCTTATCAATTCTTATTTCATGTTTCTCACTTAGTTGAAAAATCCCTTTTGTATCAACACCAAACCTGTGTAAATCATAAATGAAACTTCCCATTGTCCTTTCAATATATCCATACTTCTCAATCTTACTGAATTCCTCAAGGAATCTCCCATTCCCATCATCAATGATTTCACATAGCTCGTATGCTTGATTTCTATCAATTAGCCCCTCAAGCATCATGCTATAGAACGTCTGCAAGAGATTAAACCACATTTCGTAATCATCAATAAGTGGCAATTCTTCAAGAGCCTTAACAATAGCATCATAGTTAACTCCTATTGTTTTGAAATGATTGTTGAAGCGATTGTCGGCTAATTTCCTTGCGACCTGTTTATCACCAACTTTTCTTTTATTTGTCTTCATCTTTTTCTTTTCTTCGAGAAATTCATCAACATAAGGTTGGAGATTTGTCGGTTTTTGTCTCTTGTTAATGTGGACCTTTTTACTAGAAGCATAAATTAGCTTCAGCAAATGTTGGCTATGGTCAAAGGAAATCCCTAATTCTTGTTCCCAATACTCCATTCTTCTCTTGTACGCATAAGCCCAAAGCTCATACGAACAGTTTTCTAATGGAATAACCCGTTCATAAACATGGTATCGAGGATCGCTGTAATCATCGCTACTTGAGAATGATCTTTGAACCATATAGAAGTTTTGAAACAACTTCTTTTCTAGCTCCTTTTTCCTTTCGTACGATAAATGCTTTATGTCATCTATATCGAATTCAATAATATTTGACATAAGGCCTTTTACTTCATCCCTTTTATTCGGCGAATCAAAATAGTTTACCACAAGATGTGGTGTACCAGATTCAAGGATATTATGAGCAAATTCATATTCATCCATATGCTTAAACTCTGTTTTGTTCCCGATATTTACGGATTTGAAGTAGTTTTGCATTTTTGCTGCGTCAATTTTTGATGGTTTTGTTTTGTATCCGTGAGTGTATGGAGTGATCAGTAGATCAGTTTGAGGAAATTGAGGAGTTTGTGAGGATTTAGTTTGGAGTGCTTGACTCATTATTTATCACCCCCAATTGAGGAATTACTTATTCCTTGTAAAACGCTGAGCCAATGGTGAACCTGGTTTAGCCCATATTTTTCTGTTAATCTAGCGTAATGCTTCAAACCCTCATAAATTTGTTTTGCTTCTTTTTGTGAATTTACGTTTAGTTCAACAGCCTTCTTTGTGTAAAACTCTTCACGGTAAGACTTATTTGCTTTTTTCATATCTATCACTTCCCTTTCATTTGATACTTTATGATAGATATGTTTTGAAAAGATATAACGTCATTTTTTGATTTCCGTGTTCGAGCTTGGTTTGTGCTACCAACCCCTAAAATATTGTTGGTTTTTTTATCTATAAAATTTGGCTGAGTATTAAACCTAATAGTGACAAGTTTTGAGGTTTTGTATTAAATACAGACACCATTTTTCGTCACTGCTTAGCAGATTTGCCCTTGAACTCTGCATACCCTTCATAAATAAGAACCCCCACGCCCCCCTTTTAAGGGTGGCAAACCAGGAGTGGGCAAATAAAAAAGAACCAGTAGCAACCGGTTCCTTCAGCTTTTCCTTTTATTTCATTTTAAACCTAACGTTCTGTGAATCATTGCAGCTAGGCCTCTATCTACAATTATAGTTCTTTTACTATCTCTTCATCCAAAATCCTCTTTCGCTGTTGTATGTTAATACATTCAAAAGTTTGTTTCAAGTCTCTTTTAAACAAAGGTAATTGACCTCTATAGTTAGTGGATTAACAATAAATAGTAAAATGTTATAAATTTAAAAAATATATATAAAGCAACCAATACCCCTTTCCCAGTGTAAAAAAACCGCCCGACTTAATGACGGACGGCTTTATTCAAAAAGGTGATTTTCTTAGAAACCTTCATTCTTTACTGCTAGATAGTGGTACCAAGCAACTTTTCCCTGAAATCTTCACGGAACTCTTGACGTAGCAAGCTGTCATCTGAGAAGAATTTTATTCCTAACAACCGAACATCCTCATTTTCGCCTAACACTTCAATCTCGGGATGGGTGGATAAGGAAAGTAAGAAGTCTTCTTTCCATTGATCCGCTTGGTGTAATTTTTTGTTTTTTGGTTCCAAAAACACCTGATAGGTGCATTCCGTATCCTTTAAATAGAGAAGGAAATCTGGCATGAAACCTCTTGTCTTTCCGATTTCAGTTATTTTCACCTTTTTGTGATTGCGGATGAGATAGACTTCTTCGTATTTTGCTTCTAATTCTTCCATGTAGTTATTAATAAAATCAACCATTTCCTGCTCTAACCCGTTGACAATGGCTTGGTCGTATATGTACCAATCATGATTACGCATATTTTTTAAACGGATTACCTCGCCCATTGTACGAGCATTTCCACGTACTTGATTCACTTCAACATGATAGTCATTTATTAATTCAGTAAATCTTATACCTTCAAATTTAGGAGTGCCTTTCAATTTCATATAATTCAAACGAATTTTGCTTTCAGCATAGACAAGAAACTTCTCAACATGTCTTAGCTTTTCATAAGCAGATAGCTTGTCAATAGAAAGACCAGAAGGCATAGTAAGGAGGATTCTCAAACTCCCCAAAAAATTGTCGTTATCAATAAAATCATCTATGGAAGAAATACTTGGTACGAATTTTTTTAAGTTAGAAAACCAATAAAATGGATTTCTCTGGATTGCTTTTTGTAATAGTATCCGCTCCGGCTTCAACTCCACTACCTTAGTCTGTGAAACAACTACCTCTTTATCAGCCCCATATTGTTTTTCGATAGCTGTTTCATAATCTAATTCAAAATAAGGTGAAACCTGATAGTCAGGTAATCCCTGATAGTCTTCTGGTGAAGTTGGGATAACTTGATTGATATAAATTTTTCCGTAGCGATACAAGTTTGTCTTTTTAAATTTGGATTTTATCTTTGCGTCATAGCGAGTGCTTCCGTCTTCTTTAACTTGTATATTGGCAGCTTCAAGTGATTTATTCAAATTGTTGATGTAGGCATTTTCATTGATAGTGTGATAGTGTAAGGTTTCAATCACCTTTAAATCACTACTTACATCATCGTATCTTCTTTGATAGGATTTCTCTCCATTTTCAACAAAAGGATAATATCTCGCTCCACGACCAATTAATTGAGCTTCGCTATCTGTAGTGTTACGAGTTCCTGCTGCCCCTTCACTAATTCTTACAATGTCATAGAGATTTAGTACATCCCAACCTTCGTTTAGTTTGGCAACGGCAAAGATAGTCCGTATCGGATTACCTGCTTCTTCCAACGTATTTAACAGTAATGTGTTTTCTTCCGTTTGAAATTTTGAGTCGTTAGCATTCAGATAAGTTTCTGAGAAATCCCACTGCAAATGCTGGACGACAGTAGACAAATCCATATTTTTATAATACTGATACATCTTGCTCCAAATGCTGGAACTCTTGCCGTAAATGTTTAGTCCCTTTTCTATGACTTCCTGCAACAGGCTAACAGACAGACTTTCAATCATGGAAATAAACTTCTGATTGGTTTCAAGTGATATAGCAATACTATTTGACTTGAATAGAATTATTGGTTTTAAATCAATCCCATGGTCCTTGGCAACATACTTCCTGTATTGGCTCAACAATACTGCATTCAACATCTTTTGTTCATCATCTTCATTAGCTTGAAGTAGCACAACATTCTTGGAATATTTATGTTCCATGAATTTCTTCAAATCATATTGATAGACAATTTTGTTTTGCATCTTTGCAAACAATAAATCATTTTCTAAGTTAAAAGTTGCACTAAAGCCTAACAGACGATTAGAAGGATTTAAAGATAAAAGGTTCTCTAATGTCCGTTCCCATGAACGCATATCCGCTTCTTTTCTCGTTAGATTTTTCTTATCTCTCTTCGTATCAGCAAAGTAATGATGAGCTTCATCCGCAAGCATTACGATCTTCAACTCTTCTAAATAATCAAAGGTTAGTCCATTTTCCTTCGGTTCCAGCAAATCGCCATGCAACTTCTGAATGCTTGTCAACTTTAAATAAATAGTGTTGGGAGTTGGTTGCAAAGGGAACATGTCTACTGTTTGAATGTAAATTGGTTGTCCCTCTATAAATATGCCTTTCGGATCAAACAAATATTTAGGTGATACTGTATTCGTTAGGTTGTCTCGTGTCTTTTTTACTATGGCATCACTATCCGCAAAAAAGATGAAATTCTGATACCCTTTTTCCTTGAACAAATAAAGGATACTGGCAGCGAGGACCAATGTCTTACCTGAACCTGTCGCCATATGGAATAGTAAGTGATTGTACGCTATATCAGCAGCATCTGAACGTTGAGTGTAAATGAAGTGTTGCAATGCCTCTTCCTGATAAGGTCGGATTTTATGATTCAAATTATCCTGTAAATACAACGGAAGTTCTAAAGGAAGTTCATGCAATTTTGTCAAATCTTTAAAATTGCGGCTGATAACGGCATGTAGGATTTCTTTACTCATTCCTATCACCACCACTGTTTTGATAGAAGGAATGATTGAATTTCTTAACAGACTCATCTACCTCAAATTTAGAATCATCCATTTCTGCATAGCTTAGATAGAGTTGGTTCATGTCCAGTGTTTCCAGCAAAATGCATTTCTTTTTATCTATTGATAATTTACCAAAATCAGTGTTTTCATTTGTGATTTTCTTCAGATCAGCTCTGAAGTTCAAGTAGGCAGATTCATTCATCAGTTGGATAGCTTTATTCAGGTCATCATCATTTTCCGCTTCTTGAATAAGTCGAAAGTATTTCGTATTCAATTCCTGCATTTCCACATAGACAAAACTACCTCCACCTTGCCACTGAACGTCCTTGGAGATTCCACCTTGTTCACCTTCAATTACCCTTTGCAATCGTGGGACCGAAACTGTTTGGATATAATCCATCTGTTCAATGCCGATGAATTGTCTATTCATTTTCATAGAAACAGCTTGCGTCGTCGCAGACCCCATGAAGAAATCAAGAACAAGGTCTCCCTCATTTGTAGAAACCTCAATAATTGACTTTAGTAAGTTTTCTGGTTTCGGATAATTAAAGTTTTCTTCTGGAATGAGTTCAGAAACTTCTTCATTACCACTTTTATTTTTTGAGTTATTCATTAAATCATTTAAGAATTCTTGCATTACAAAGTCAGAGATTACAGAACTTAACTTGCCAGATACATCATCCTCATCTTTAAATTTACGAATGTATGGTTTTGAAATATTCAAAAAGTCGTAGTCGTCAGGAAAGACAATATAACCATCATCATAATATTTTTGGAAGGTATCCTTGGTAACAGCCCAAGTTCTCTTTTTGCTTGCAGGGTATTCTTTACCCGTTTTAGGATCAACCATTGTAAAATAAGAATTAGGTCGTTCAGTAGAGTTTTTTTGAGTAGTTGAATCAGTCAATCTCCATGGTCTATTTGGGTAATCATCAGATGTGTAGTATTTTCTATCAACACTTCTTCCGATAACCTTATTGTCTTCGTCAACATTTGTATAAGCTAAAATAAAATCAAAGTCTTGAGAATAATTAAATGGAACATCAGACTTCCCATTCCTGGTTCTACGTGGTGTTGTTCCTAAGAAATGGTCAGCTCCAAAAATTGAGTCTGCAAGTACCTTTAAATAGTGCATACCATCTTCACTAATACTCATCCAAATTGTTCCACCAGGGGCAAGTAGTTCCTTCGCAATTTCAAGGCGATTTTTCATAAATGTTAGCCAAGTGGACATATGGAAATTTGAATTGTAGGCAAAGGCATCTTTTTCTTTCTTTTCTTTGAAAAAGTATGGGGGGTCTATGTAAATCATTTTTACCAAACCAGCATACCGTTTTTTTATTGAATGTAACGCAATCAAGTTGTTTCCCTTAATAATAAGATTATCCTTCTCGTCAATTCTCGTAATTGCTTGTTCGCCTTGCTCACTATATTTCTTCATATTGGTTAGCACTTTAGGAGACAACATCACGTCTATTTCTTCTCGTGCCAATACGCTGTGATAATATAGCTCTTTCTTTCCGGTATCTTCTTTTGTCATACCTCCTTCCAAAATGCAATCCTTGTACGGGAAATCCAAAATTACATCTGAATCATATTTCAGGTATTTACCCTCGCTTGTCAAACCGATTTCATTACGAAAACGGGTGTAGCTGTTTTCCCAATAACTTTTGAACCGTAGCATAGCAATAAATTCATCCGTTTTAAAAACAAGACCATTTCTAATTTTTATCGAATAAGCTGTATGTATGTTATCATTCGAAAGTAACGTTTCAATAAGATCAGTCCGGTATTCTCGTAAATCTTCAACTACTTTTGTTGTTAGTAACGTGTCCTCTTCCCAATACTCTGGGAAAGACAATAAAACCTCTTTTATTTCCTTCATTAATGCAGTTTCCATTTGACAACCCCATTCAATTTGAATATTCCTTTTTTCAAGTGTTTTTACATATCCTGTCCCTTTCATCATATCAAATCGCCTTTCAACATTCGATATTCATGTGAAAAAGCAGAACCCGGAACAAAAAAAGGAATGTATGTCCATGTATTGATTTAGGTATTGTGAAAATTTTTTTACAAATAAATTATAAGAAGTATGTTTACGGTTTAGGTGGATTTTCAAAATCTCAGGTATTTCTTCCTAAAAATAAAGGTTGTATCAGATTTACTTGTAGATGATATAGCAGAAATTGTGAGGTAGTCTGTAACGGTACAGGAACTTAGCAATTACCGATTTAAACTCGAAGAAACAATCTCGGCGAGACTGTCCCTCTTTAGATAAATCATTGCCTTTAGATTGATGGAGTTATCCGTTACTATATTTAATTTTCTCTCAAAAAGTATGGATTCTACAAGTGTAATCTATTTATTAATTATTTGCTCTTATGTAATTTGAATTAACATTAATTAACATTAATCTTGAGATGATTTTTACAAACCTGTGCCTTACTGTTCTCATATTTGACAATCCCTTATTATTACTAGCATGTTCCTTAATATATTTTACCACGGCCTAGGATTCTCATCAGTTGTGTTCACAATCAAGGGAATTGTTTTTACATATGTTGGCCCTAGCTTTATCTATTTTGAGACATAAATAATGGTTTATGTTTCGGTAATTCTACTTATCTGAAAATTCATGCACATATATGATAGGTTATACATTTAAAGCATTCACAATTCCTTAGGATAATCTAAAAATTGAAAACGGGTGCCTTACTCAGACCTCCTAATACACCCCTATAGCCGTTCGCAGTCAAGGGTGCGTTTTTCATAGGAAGACTTAAAACTAGATTTGAAAACAATACTAATGGTTTATGTTTCGGTAATCGCATTTTATTGAATTATCTGTCAATCTACCATTTAAAAAAAGCTACCGAAAATTATATCAGTAGCTCCTCTTTCAGTTACTCTAATCAGTAATCTTTTTTAGTTGTTCTTTGTTTTGTAAAACCTGTTTAATGTATTCCTCTGCCTGATCTTCCAATCCAAAACCATTGATAAGTATGTTTAGCTTAGTTGTCAATTCACAGCCTCTGTAGCCCTTTATAAGTCTAAAAATGAAACTAGGTGAGAGGTTTGTCTTATCAGAAATATCCTTTAAGCTATACCCTCTTTGACCCTTTAATTCCTCAACAAATTCACCGAAGTTATTTTCAATCATTTCAAGAATGTCTTTATTTCCTTGTTGTTCCATTATCATTTCCTCCTATGGATTCACTGACACTATGTTCAGTTCCTGATTTGTCATAAGACCTTATATACTAAGCACCAGCACCATCATTTACTACTTAATAGAGCAAATTATTTTCTATTAGAAAGGAATATTTTTTTAGGAGAAATCTAGTATAAAAGGTAAGAAAAAATAAAGGGGGAATCAATATGGATACACAAAAATTCATGAATTTAT
>Ga0182739_1000471_pt1 | contig 52374 bp, 40 predicted proteins | sample eDN5th30CBELigBY_FD_128873 | JGI IMG/M metagenome (GOLD analysis project Ga0182739, IMG submission 128873) | Enriched backyard soil microbial communities from Emeryville, California, USA - eDNA 5th pass 30_C BE-Lig BY (version 2) (version 2) | ecosystem: Environmental > Terrestrial > Soil >... | reverse complement strand
TGGACGGCGCTGGTCACCGTCGCCCCGGACATCGGCGTCCTGTTGGTGCTCCGCATCGTCCAGGGTCTCGGTGCGGCGGCGTCGGTCGTCGTCGCGCGGGCGGTCGTCTCCGACCTCGTTCGCGGTCCCCAGGCGGACCGGGCCTACAGCATCCTCATGGGGATGCTCGCCGCCGGCCCCTTCGCCGCGCCCCTGGTCGGAACGCTGCTGCTGCAGCTCGGCGGTTGGCGGGCGATCTTCCTCGGGATGACGGGGATCTTCCTCGTGTACCTCGGCGCGGCGTGGCTCATGGTCCCCGAGACGCTCGCGCCCGCGCGGCGCACCCCGCTGCGGGCACGATCGCTGCTGAGCAACTACGCACGTCTGCTGCGGGACCGGCGCTACGTCGCGAACGCGCTGTCGATGGCGTTCGCGTTCGCGGCGCTGTCGGTGCACTCCAGCGCATCCTCTTTCGTGACACAGGACCTGCTCGGCGCGGACGAGTGGGGATTCACCGCGATCTACATGGCCTACGCGGTGGCGATCATGAGCGGGAGCATGATCAACGCGTCGCTCGCGGTGCGGTTCGGGGCCGCGCGGCTCATGCTGTGGAGCCAGGCGGTGTCGGTCCTCGCGTGTGCGGCGCTCGTCCTGTTCGCGACCGTCGGACCGTTCACGCTCGCGACCTTCACGATCACGGTCCTGATCGGCGGTGTCGCGACGTCGGCCGTGCTGGCGAACGCGAGCGCGCTCACGCTCGCCCGCGCGGGGTTCGCGGCCGCATCCGGTGCCGCCCTCATGGGCGCGCTGCAGTTCGCGACCGCATCCGCCGCCTCACCCATCGGCGGCGTCCTCGGCACACACACGGGAGTGCCCATGGCGCTCGGGATGCTCGGGTGCACCCTGATTAGCGCGATGGCCGCCGTGCTCGCCCACAGGGCGGGCGGCGCCGCGCGGGCACCGGCGGCGCCGGGACTGCCCGATCCTGTGTGACCGCTCTCATTCGGCGGGCGCGGTGTGACGTGCGCGAAACACGCCCGCATTAGGCTCTCCCCATGGGAGATCTGTTCGACGGGTACGGGTCGACGCTCGCGCCCCGCAAGACGCCCGAGGGACTGCCCGCCTTCGACGAGATGTTCGGCTCGCCCGAGCATCCGGGTGCCCTCGCCGAGTCGCGCGATGCCTACCGCGAGCTGTACCACGCGCTCGCCCGCATGACCCAGGACGAGCTGCGCGGACGCACGGAATCGCTCGCGAGTTCCTACCTCGCCCAGGGCGTCACGTTCGACTTCGCAGGGGAGGAGCGGCCCTTCCCGCTGGATGCGGTTCCCCGCATCATCGACTTCGCCGAGTGGTCGCACGTGGAGAGCGGGATCAAACAGCGCGTGAGGGCGCTCGAGGCGTTCCTCGACGACGCCTACGGGAGGCAGAACTGCGTCCGCGACGGCGTGATCCCCGCCCACCTGATCGCGTCGAGCCAGTACTTCTACCGGCAGGCCTACGGCATCCACGCCGCGAACGGCGTGCGGATCCAGGTTTCCGGGATCGACCTCATCCGCGACGAGCACGGGCAGATGCGCGTCCTCGAAGACAACGTCCGCGTCCCCTCCGGCGTGAGCTACGTCATCTCCAACCGCCGGGTGATGGCCCAGACCCTGCCCGAATTGTTCGTCTCGATGCAGGTGCGCCCTGTCGGCGACTATCCGAACAAACTCCTCGCGGCTCTGCGCGCATCCGCCCCATCCGGCATCGAAGACCCCAACGTCGTCGTGCTCACGCCGGGCGTCTACAACTCCGCGTACTTCGAGCACACGCTGCTGGCCCGGCTCATGGGTGTCGAGCTCGTCGAGGGGCGCGACCTGCTGTGCATGGGCGGCAAGGTGTTCATGCGGACGACGCGGGGACCCAAGCGGGTCGACGTCATCTACCGACGCGTCGACGACGACTTCCTCGACCCGCTGCAGTTCCGCGCCGACTCGATGCTCGGCGCGCCCGGACTCATGCTCGCGGCGCGCCTGGGCAACGTCACGATCGCCAACGCGGTCGGCAACGGCGTCGCCGACGACAAGCTCCTCTACACCTACACGCCCGACCTGATCCGGTACTACCTCTCGGAGGAGCCGATCCTGCCGATCGTCGATACGTGGCGACTCGAGGAACCCGGAGCACTCGAGGAGGTGCTGGACCGCCTGGATGAACTCGTGGTCAAGCCCGTCGACGGTTCCGGCGGCAAGGGACTCGTCGTGGGGCCGGATGCGTCGCCCGCCGAACTGGAGACGCTCCGCCGCACGCTGCTCGCCGACCCGCGCGGGTGGATCGCCCAACCCGTCGTGATGCTCTCCACGATCCCCACGCTCGTCGAGGACGGGATGCGCCCCCGGCACGCCGACCTGCGGCCGTTCGCAGTCAACGACGGCGACGACATCTGGGTGCTCCCCGGCGGACTCACCCGCGTCGCCCTGCCCGAGGGACAGCTGGTCGTCAACTCCAGTCAGGGCGGCGGCTCGAAGGACACCTGGATCATCGGTGGCTCCGCGCCCGCCCACGTGGAGTACGGGCAGGGACACGGCCTGGCCGGACTCGTCGCCGATCAGGCGTCCACGATCACGGCGGCGATCCCGATCATCTACGACGGCGCCGAGAAGGAACCGGAGCCGCGACCCGAGGTCGCGCACTCGCCGCAGGATCGTCCGCGCACCACCGTCGAACAGCAGGAGCAGCAGCAACAGGCGAGCAAGGCTGGGGAGGTGCGCTGATGCTCCTGAGTCGCATCGCAGAATCCTTGTTTTGGATCGGGCGGTACATCGAGCGGAGTGACGGGACGGCGCGCATCCTCGACGTCCACCTCCAGCTCCTCCTCGAAGATCGCTGGATCGACGAGGACACCGCCTGCCGGTCGCTGCTCGCCGTGATGGGCTCGCTTCCGCCCGAGGGTGTGGACAAGGTGACGCGGGAGGACGTGCTCTCCCGGCTCGCGGTCGACCGCATGAACCCCGCGAGCATCGTCTACTCGCTCACCGCCGCGCGCGAGAACGCCCGCCGAGCGCGCGAGATCGTCAGCACCGAACTGTGGGAATGCCTCAACACGACGAACGCGCGCATGCCTCGACGACTCCAGGTCGACAAGGTGCATGAGTTCTTCGGCTGGGTGCGCGAACGCGCCGCGCTCGCGGTCGGCGTCGTCGACTCATCGACCAGCCGGGACGAGGCGTGGCAGTTCTTCACACTGGGTCGTGCGCTGGAGCGCGCCGATATGACCGCCCGGCTGCTGGCGACGAGATCGTTGACCGAAGCATCCGGACCGTCCTGGACGACGATCCTCCGTTCGTGCGGCGCCTACGAGGCATACCTGCGCACCTATCGCGGCATGCCCAGCGCTCGCAACGCCGCGGAGTTCCTGCTGCTCGACCGGCTCTTCCCGCGCTCGATCATCTACTCGATCTCGCGCGCCGAGGACTGCATGAGCGCGATCGACCCCCGCGAGGACCGCGTGGGGCACTCGAATCAGGTGCTGCGCGCACTCGGGCGCATCCGCAACGATCTCGAGTACCGCCCGATCGGAGAAGTGCTCGGTGAACTGCCGCGATACATGGACCGGGTGCAGCGCGTCACGCGCGAAGCATCGGAGGCCGTGCGGCAGCGCTTCTTCCCGACGCAGGCGGAGCCGAGCTGGATCGGAGAGACCTCATGAAGCGACTGCGCATCGAACACGCCACCGGCTTCCGCTATCAGGGTGACGTCTCCGCGTCGTACAACGAGGCGAGGATGCTCCCCGGAACCACCGACAGCCAGTTCGTGCTCTCCTCGTCGTTGGACATCGACCCGTCCACCTCGGTCAACTCCTACGTCGACTACTTCGGGACGCGCGTGAGTGCGTTCGACGTGCTCTCCCCGCACACCGATCTGTCGATCACGGCGCGCAGCCTCGTCGAGGTGCGTCCCCGCCCCATCGCCCACACGGGCATCACGTGGGAGCGGCTCGCTGCCGAGTCGGCACGCTCGATCGAGATCGTCGAGCAGCGCGGCCAGACGCCGCGCACGCGTCCCCCGGAGGAAGTCGTCGAGATCGCGCGGTCGATCGCGGCGCAGCACGACGACCCGGGCCCCGCGGCGCACGCGATCTGTATGGCGATCGGCGATGCCGTCGAGTACATGCACGGCGTGACGGGCGTGCACTCCACGGCCGCGGAGGCGTGGGAGGCGCGTAAGGGGGTGTGCCAGGACATCGCGCACATCGCCCTTGGTGCGCTTCGCGCCGTCGGTATCCCTGCCCGCTACGTCTCGGGATACCTGCATCCACGCCCCGACGCCGAAGTGGGAGTGGCCGTCACGGGCGAATCCCACGCCTGGGTGGAGTGGTACGCGGGGGAGTGGACCGGATTCGACCCCACGAACAACATCGAGATCGGCGACCGCCATGTGCTCGTCGGCCGCGGCCGCGACTACAACGACGTGCCACCCCTCCGCGGTGTCTACGCGGGACCCTTCAAGTCCAGCCTGCACGTCAAGGTGACGATCACGCGCGAGGCCTGACCCGCCCCCCGCGCCCCCGCCCTGGTGCCGAGCCGACGCAAACTGTCGCCTGGAGGGGGGACACGTGGCAGTTGGCGTCGGCTCGACGCGGCGAGGGTCAGGTCCTCGGCCATGGTCCGGGCTTCCTCCAGCACCGGCTCGGACGGACGGATGATGGCGTGAAGCGTCGGGCATCGAGCGGCGAGCCGACGCAAACTGTCGCCTGGAGGGCGGAGAAGTGGCAGTTGGCGTCGGCTCGACGCGGCGGGGGTGGGGCGCGGCGGGGGCGCGCGCGGCGGGGCGGGTCAGGGCTCGAAGCGGCGGGGCGGATGCGTGCGGGCGACCAGATCGCGGAGCTCCTCGAGCGACCCGTCGACGAACCCGGCGGGGCGTGCTTGGACGAGCACGTTGCCCAGGGCCGTCGCTTCGACGGGACCGGCGAGCACGGGGATGCCGGCGCGCTCGGCCGTCCGACGGCAGAGCAGTTCGTTCAGCGCACCGCCGCCGACGATGTGGATCGTGCGGGCGTCGACGCCGCCGATCCGCGCCGCCTCGCGCGCGGCGTTCGCGAAGGCCTGCGCGAGCGACTCGACGATCGCGCGTGCGTATGCCGGACGGCTGCGCGGCACCGGGGCGTCGTGCTCGCGACACCACGCGTCGATCCGCGCGGGCATGTCGCCTGGGGCGAGGAAGCGGGCGTCATCGACGTCGAAGACGGGTACCTCGGCGGCGGGTACCTCGGCGGCGGCATGCAGCAGCGCGGGCAGGTCGATCCCGCGGCCGTCTGCACGTTCCCAGCCGCGCACGGTCTCGCTGAGTACCCACAGTCCCATGACGTTGCGCAGCAGCCGGATGCGCCCGTCGACGCCACCCTCGTTCGTAAAGCCGGCGTCCCGCGCGGCCGGCGTGAGCACGGGGGCGTCCACCTCGACGCCCACGAGCCCCCACGTCCCGCACGAGATGTACACCGCGTGGTCGCGATCCATCGGCATCGCGGCGACCGCGGAGGCCGTGTCGTGCGAACCGACCGCGACGACCGGTACCGGGCCGGGCGCGGCCACCGCGTCGGTCACGTCGTCCCGCAGCGTTCCGAGCCGCGTGCCCGGCGCGATGAGCGGTGGCAGCAGCGCACGCGGGATGCCCAGGCGTGTGGCGAGGTCGTCGTCCCACGCGCGCTCGCCGACGTGCAGCAGCCCTGTCGTCGACGCGTTCGTGAGTTCCGCGCGCCGCTCACCCGTGAGCCAGTATCCGATCAGGTCGGGCACCAGGAGCAGGCGATCGGCGGATGCGAGGATCTCGGGCGACTCGGCAGCCAGTTGGTACAGCGTCGTGAAGGGAAGGAACTGCAGGCCGTTGCGTGCGAACAGATCGTCGTACGGCACGTGTGCGTGGACAGCCTCGACACCGGCGGACGTGCGCGCATCCCGATAGTGGAAGGGCTCTCCGAGCATCCGATCGCCCCGCAGCAACGCGTAGTCGACCGCCCACGAGTCCACGCCGATGCTGGCGATGTCGGGCGTCGCCCGAAAGGCCGACCGCAGTCCCGCCAGCACGTCGCCGTAAAGTCCCAGCAGGTTCCAGTGCAGACCGTCGATCGTCGCCACGGGGTCATTGCCGAACCGGGCGATCGTGGTCGTGGTGAGGGTGTCCGGACCGACGCGTCCGACGATGACTCGGCCGCTCGTGGCGCCCAGGTCGACGGCCACGACGTGCCCGGTGCTCATCGCAGGAACGCCGCCGCGACGCCGGAGTCGACCGGAATGTGCAGACCCGTCGTGCGGCTCAGTTCAGGCCCCGTCAGCACGTAGACCGCGTCCGCGACGTTCTCGGGGACGACCTCGCGCTTGAGGATCGTGCGGTTCGCGTAGAACTGGCCGAGGTCCTCCTCCTTCACCCCGTACGTCGCCGCGCGGTTGGCTCCCCATCCGGCGGCGAAGATCCCGGACCCGCGCACGACACCGTCCGGGTTGATGCCGTTGACGCGTACGCCGTGCTCGCCGAGTTCGACCGCGAGCAGGCGCACCTGGTGCGCTTGGTCGGCTTTGGTCGCGGAGTAGGCGATGTTGTTCGGGCCCGCGAACACGGAGTTCTTCGAGGAGATGTAGACGACGTCGCCACCCATCCCCTGGTCGATGAGGACCCGTGCGGCGGCGCGGGAGACGAGGAAGGATCCCTTCGCCATGACGTCGTGCTGCAGGTCCCAGTCCTGCTCGGTCGTCTCCAGGAGCGGCTTGGACAGCGACAGCCCCGCGTTGTTGACGACGAGGTCGAGACCCCCGAACGCCAGGACGGCGGCGTCGACGGCGGCCTGCACGGCGTCGGCGTCGGCGACGTTCGCGGCGATCCCGATCGCGACGTCCGTGGTGCCGAGCTCCGCCGCGGCGGCCTGCGCCTTTTCGAGATCGAGGTCGGCGACGACGACGCACGCGCCCTCCGCCGCGAGGCGAGTCGCGATCGCCTTGCCGATGCCGGATGCGGCCCCGGTGACGAGCGCGATGCGTCCCTGGTGGCTCTTCGGGCGGGGCATCCGGGCGAGCTTCGCCTCCTCGAGCGCCCAGTACTCGATGCGGAACTTCTCCGCATCCGAGATCGGCGTGTAGGTCGACAGCGACTCGGCGCCCCGCATGACGTTGATGGCGTTGAGATAGAACTCGCCGGCGACGCGCGCCGTCTGCTTGTTCGCCCCGTAGGAGAACATGCCGACGCCCGGCACGAGGACGATCAGCGGATCGGCGCCGCGCATCGCGGGGGAGTCCGCGTCGGCGTGGGCGGCGTAGTACGCGGCGTAGTCGGCGCGGTACTGCGCGTGCAGCTCCTGCAGCCGGGCGATCACCGTGTCGAGGGGCGCGTCGGCGGGGAGGTCGAGCAGCATCGGCTTGACCTTCGTCCGCAGGAAGTGATCGGGGCAGGATGTGCCCCGCTCCGCCAGTGCCGGGGCCTTCTCGGATGCGAGGAAGTCGAGCACGCGCGCGTCGTCGGTGAAGTGCCCGACCACGGGCCGATCGGTCGAGGCCAGTCCGCGGATCGTCGCCCCGAGCGCGGCCGCCTTCGCGCGACGGACACCCTCCGGCAGTGCGGCGAACCCGTCGCGCACGCCTCCGAACGGCTCGGCGGCACCGTGCGCATCGATGTACTCCTGCGCGGTGCGGATGATCCACAACGAGTTCGCTTCCGCCGCATCCGACGTGTCGCCCCACGCCGTGATGCCGTGGCCGCCGAGGATGCAGCCCACCGCGTCGGGGTGCGCGGCCTTGATCGCGGCGATGTCGAGCCCGAGCTGGAAACCCGGCCGCCGCCACGGAACCCAGACCACCCGGTCGCCGAAGATGTCGGCCGTGAGCTGCTCACCATCGGCGGCGGTCGCGATCGCGATGCCCGCGTCCGGATGCAGGTGGTCCACGTGCGGGGCGTCGACCAGCCCGTGCATCGCCGTGTCGATCGAGGGTGCGGCGCCGCCCTTGCCGTGCAGGCAGTAGTCGAACGCGGCGACCATCTCGTCTTCGCGCTCGACGCCCGGGTAGACGTCGACGAGTGCGCGCAGGCGATCCATGCGCAGCACCGCGAGTCCCTGTTCGGTCAGCGTGCCGAGGTCGCCGCCTGACCCCTTGACCCAGAGCAGCTCAACGGGCTCACCCGTGACCGGGTCGATCGCGGTGCCCTTGGCGGAGGTGTTGCCACCGGCGTAGTTCGTGTTGGCAGGGTCGGCGCCGAGACGATTGCTGCGTGCGATGAGTTCGGAGGGGGCGGTCATCATGCACCCCAGCTCGCCTGCGTGCCGCCGACGCGATCGGCCTCGATGCGCTCCTGGTACCCCGAAGCGGCGTAGGCGGCCATCGGGTCCTCGGGCAGACCGCGCTCGGCGCGCCACGCCGCGAGCGCGGGACGGACGTCGGTGTAGAACGCGTCCATGAACACCGCGTTCGCGCCGAGCACGTCGTTCGCGGACTGCGCCGCCGCAAGAGCATCCGCATCCACGAGCAGAGCCCGGGCGGTCATCTCCTGCACCGTGAGCACCGAGCGGATCTGGCCGGGGATCTTCGCCTCGACGTTGTGGCACTGATCGAGCATGAAAGCGACGTCCGGGTTGTTGAGGCCGCCGCCGCGGATGACCTCGAACAGGATGCGGAACAGCTGGAACGGGTCCGCGGCGCCGACGATCAGGTCGTCGTCGGCGTAGAAGCGCGAGTTGAAATCGAACGACCCGAGCTTTCCCAGCCGGAGCAGCTGCATGACGATGAACTCGATGTTCGTGCCCGGTGCGTGATGACCCGTGTCGAGGCAGACCATCGCACGCTCGCCCAACGCCGCCACCTGCGCATAGGAGGTGCCCCAGTCCGGAACGTCGGTGTGGTAGAACGCCGGCTCGAAGAACTTGTACTCCAGGACGAGCCGCTGCTCGTCGCCGAGACGTGCGTAGATCTGCTGGAGCGAGTCCTGAAGCCGGTCCTGGCGGGCGCGAAGGTCGGCCTGCCCCGGGTAGTTCGAGCCCTCAGCGAGCCAGATCTTCAGATCGCGCGAACCCGTCGCGTTCATGACGTCGATGCACGCGAAGTGATGGTCGATCGCCTTCTGCCGCACGCGCGGGTCTTCGTGCGTGAGGGCACCGAACTTGTAGTCGTCGTCCTGGAACGTGTTCGAGTTGATCGTGCCCAAGCGCACGCCCAGGTCCTCGGCGTGGCGGCGCAGCGCACCGAAGTCGTCGACGAGATCCCATGGGATGTGCAGGGCGACGGCGGGCGCGAGGGCCGTGAGCCGGTTGACCTCCGCCGCATCCGCCACCTTCTCGAACGGGTCGCGGGGTGTACCGGGCGTCGTGAACACCTTGAAGCGCGTGCCGGAGTTACCGAACGCCCAGCTGGGCAGCTCGATGCCCTGCTGCGCGAGGACGGCCAGGGTGTCGGTGGGGATCATGATGCGGTGCTTTCGGCGGAAGGGGCGGATGCAGCGAGAGCATCCAACTGATCGGACAGGTGGAAGATCTCGGCGAGGGGAAGGAAACCGGTGTCGGGTGTGCCGTCGAGGTCGAGGAAGAGCGGGGCCATTTGCGCCTGCCACCGGTCGTTGACGTCCGTGGCGGCCATCGCGGCCTGCGCCTGCTCGAGCGTGCCGGCATGTTCGAAGTAGCCGATGAGCAGTCCGTCCGGGCGCAGGAAGAGGGAGTAGTTCCGCCACCCTGCATCGTCGAGGGCGTGGAGCATCTCGGGCCAGACGGCGCGGTGGCGTTCCACATACGTGTCGAGATGTGCGGGATCGACCCGCAGTTGGAAGCAGTAGCGGTTCACGTCACACCTGCCGGAAGTCGATGCCGAGGAGGGATGCGGCGGCGCGGTAGGTCGCGGCGCGATGACCGAGCGACAGGCTCCAGTGGTGGCCGATGCCGGTCGCGGACCATTCGTCCACCCACATGCCGGGGTCACGGCCGAAGTCGACGCGGCTCGTCGTGTTGCCGATGGCCAGGAGGGGGCCGGGCACGACCGTGCCCTCGGAGGCCACGAACGCGAGGGTTCCGTCGCGATCCTGGCCCAACCCGAGCAGCGTCACGGGCCCGGGTCGCACGTCGAACTCGACCGACACACCCCACCCGCGCTTCCCGTGGTAGACGCCGAGGCCGCGCAGGAGCGGATCCCGCGAGGACACGGCGAGGTGCGCGGGTCCGTCGTGGCCCATCTCGACGACGTCGTCCTCGAAGTTGAGGGCTTGGATCTCGCAGAAGGATCCGCCCGCGCCGATGACCTGCGTGGCGAGTTGGGCGACCGTCGTACGTAGTTCGTACTCACCCGTCGCGGGAATGCCGCGGGCGGTCAGGAGGGAGGCGCCGAGGATCATCCCCGCGCCCAGTCGCTCGTGCTGCTCGCCGTCGAGACCGCGGTGGTAATAGGCGAGCGAGTCCAGGTCGAAGTCCTCGACGAGACGGTCCAGTCCGACCGAGACCTTCGCGCCCCACGCGAAGTCCTCCTCGTTCACGGTGTCGTCGAGCGTGAAGATCTCGCGGGCGAGCGCCATCCGCTCGGAGACCTCCGCATCCGTCACCTGCTCGACCCGCACACGGAGATCATCGAACTCCAGCACTTCCACGTGGGAGCCGAAGGTCGCGGGCAGCAGAGTCAGGTCGGTGGAGACGTCGAGCATCCCCGGGTAGACGTGGCCCATGAGACCGTGGCGCGCGTGGCGGAGGGCCGCACGGACGTGCGCGGCATCGATCCAGCGGCCGATGCGCTCCCATGCCGATTCCTGGCGGAGCCATCCGGAGACGGAGCGGAACGGGATCCCCGCGCGCAGGAACACGTTGCCCACTTCGGGGACGGGACACTGGCCGCAGTAGGCCAGCCATGCGCCGGTGTCGGCGGAGGCGTGGTCGAGTTTCTCCGTGGGCTGCAGATCGATGACGAGGACGGGTGCCCCGGCGCGCTGCGCGATCGGCAGCACCATGGAGGCGGTCAGGTAGGTGGTGAGGAACAGCACGATGAGGTCGCAGTCGGCGCGCCGCAGTTGCTCGGCGGCGGTGGCTCCCTCCTGAGCGTCGGAGATGAAGCCGACGTCCGTGACCTCCGCATCCATCGCCGCGAAGCGCTCGGAGACATACCGAGACGATTCCTGCAGTTGCGGGAGCAGCGCGGGGAACTGGGGCCAGTAGGTCCCGAGGCCGCCGGCGACGAGCCCGATGCGCGGCTTGCGGCGGGGGCGGGTCGGCAGCAGGGCCGTGATGGTGGCGGACGGATCCGTCATGTCATGCTCCTCAAGGCTGTGGGGGTCGCGGGATGCGGGGTGCGGGGGCCGGCACGAGACCGACCCCCGCCGGGCGACTAGAAGTCGTAGTCGTCGATGTTGTCGGCGTTGAAGACCGTCGGCGGACCGACGATGACGATGCCGTCGGCACCGACCTCCTTCTCACCGAGCTCGCCCGCGGAGAACGTGTCGCCTTCGGCGCCGGTGATCGAGCCGTCGGCGAGCGCCATGCCGGCGAAGGCCGCGACGTAACCGAGCTGGGCCGGATCCCACAGCGCGAACTCGGTCACGGTGCCGTCCTTCACGAACGGACGCATCTCGTTGGGCAGACCCAGACCGGTGAGTGCGACCTTGCCCTTGTACTCGGACGTGGACAGGTAGCGCGCGGTCGCGGCGATACCGACCGTCGTCGGCGAGATGATGCCCTTGAGGTTCGGGTACGCCTGCAGCAGTCCCTGCGCCTCCTGGAACGACTTGGTGTCGTCGTCGTCGCCGTAGACCTTCGCGACCAGCTCGATGTTCGCGTAGTCGGGGTTGCTCGCGAGCTCCTCCTCCATGAAGGCGATCCACTCGTTCTGGTTCGTCGCGTTGGCCGTCGCCGACAGGATGGCGATCTCGCCCTCTCCACCGATCTGCTCCGAGATCAGCTCGAGCTGGATCAACGCGACATCCTTCGCGACGACCTGGCTCACGAACAGGTCGCGGCAGTTGAGGTCGGAGTCGAAGCCGACGATCTTGGCGCCGCCGGAGCGGGCTTCCTCGACCGCAGGGCACACGGCATCGGGGTCGTTGGCGGCGATGACGAGCACGTTCGTGCCGGCCTGGGTCTCCGCGTTGATGAACGACACCTGGCTCGACGCACTCGCGTCGAGGGGGCCGACGACCTCCCACGCGGCGAACCCGGCAGCCTCGGCCCCGTCCTCGCCGCCGCCCAGGACGACATCGGTGTACGGGTTGTTCAGCTGCTTCGGGATGAACGTGATCGACAGGTCGCCCGTGTCGCCGCCGTCGTTCCCGCCACCGCTCCCGTCCGTGCTCCCGCCGTTGTCTCCGGCACACGCGGTCAGGGCGAGAGCAGCCGACGCGACCAGCGCGACCAGCCCCATCGCGCGGCGCCCACGCCCGCGATTCGCAGTCAACTCCATTGTCTTTTCCTTTCGGTCGGCGCCCGGTGCTAGGCGCTGGATGCCCCCGACGACGCTGCGCGGGGAAGTTCGTGTCGCACTCTTCGCTCATGCGCCCAGCGGGAGAGTGCGGCCGTGATGCTGGGGATGATGACCGACACGATCAGGAGCGTGCCGGTGACGATGATGAGGACGACGTCGGAGACGCGACCCAGTCGCAGCGCGTAGTTGATCGTTCCGATCAGGAGGACGCTCGCCACGACACCGGGAATCGAGCCCTTGCCGCCGAAGATCGACACGCCGCCCAGCAAAACGGCGGCGATCACGGTGAGTTCGAGGCCCGCGGCGTTGTCAGAGCGGGCGCTCGAGTAGCGGAGCGTCCAGTAGATCCCGGCGAGCGCGGCCACCAGGCCGCAGGCGACGTAGAGCCAGAACTTCGCCTGGGCGAGGTCGATGCCGACGAAGCGCGCCGCCTCCTTCGAGTAGCCCATCGCGTACAGGCCCCGGCCGAACGGCGTGACGTGCAGCACGATGCCGAAGACGAGGACGATGATGAGCACGAAGATCATGACGGTGGGGATGCCGGTCCCGCCGATCTTCGAGGTGACGAACTGGTTGAGCTCGGGTGGGAAGTTCGCGACGGCATTGTCACCGATGACGACGAGGGCGAGTCCGCGGTACAGCGCGAGCGTGCCGATCGTGACAGCGAGCGAGGGCAGGCCGACGACCGCGATCAGCAGTCCGTTGAAGGCGCCCGCGACGATCCCGACGATCAGGCTCAGCACGAGGGCCGGAAGGATGTCCATACCGCCCGCCCACAGCACACCCAGGACGGCGCTCGTCAGCCCCGCCGTCGAGGCGACCGACAGGTCGATCTCGCCCGTGACGATGATCAGTGTCATCGGCATCGCGAGCAGCAACACGGGCACGACGTCCAGCAGCAGGAAGCCGGTCGTCACGGGTGACGCAAACCGCGGGACGGCGATCATCGCGATCCCGATCGTGACGAGCAGGACGTAGATCATGATCGCGTCGCGGCCCAGCAGCAGGCGCGCCCAGCCCGTGCGTCCCTTGGGCTCCCCGGCCAGCGTCTTCGACGTGGACGCCGAGGTGAGGGTCGTCGAGGTATCGGTGTCAGTCATCGCGTGCCTCACTCAGTCGGAGCTTTCGCGCGGTGCGCAGTGCGGCGATCCGATCGATCACGATCGCCAGGAGGATCAGGATGCCCACGATCGCCTGCTGCCAGAACTTGTCGACGCGGAGGGCCGTAAGCGCGCTCGTGATCGTCGTCAGCAACAGTGCGCCGAGTGCGGCGCCGATCACGCTGCCCGATCCGCCGAAGATCGCGACGCCGCCGACGACGGCCGCGGCGACGACGTCGAGTTCCATGCCGCTTCCCGTCGTCGCGCCCACGGAGTTGAATCGCGCGGCATACAGCACTCCGGCGAGCCCTGCGAGCAGCCCGTTCGCGACGAACGCGAACAGTACGCGACGGCTCACCTTGATGCCGAACAGGGTCGCGGCGGCGGGATCGGATCCAATCGCATAGAGGTCGCGCCCGGAGCGCGCGCCGCCGAGATAGATCGCCAGGATCACCACGACCACGACGGCGATCAGCGTGATGATGGGGAACCCGAACACCGTGTCGACCGCGAGGTTGCCGAACGCCTCCGGCCGATCGCCCGCGAAGTACTGCGTGCCGCCGGCCCACCAGTTGTTGATTCCGCGATAGATGTAAAGCGTTCCCAGGGTGATGACCAGCGCGGGAACGCCGGCGACCGTGACGAGGAGACCGTTGATCGCACCCAGGACCGCGCCGAACGCGAGGCCGGCGAGGAAGACCAGCCAGATCGGGATGCCCTCGACGTTCGCGAACAGACTCCCCGTCATGAACGCGACGAGACCGAGGATCGAACCGACCGACAGGTCGATGTTGCGGGTGATGATCACGAGCGTCTGCCCCGCGGCGAGGATGATCATGATCGTCGCGTTGAGCAGCAGATCCTTCGTCCCCTGCGCCGAGAGGAACAGGGGGTTCGCCGCGTAGGTGAAGACGACGAGCAGCACGAGCGCGATCGTGACCGGCAGCTCCCGAGCACGCAGCAGCGTCGACCACCGGCTGCGCGTGCGAGGCGGGGTCGTCGGCGTGACAGTGGTGGTCATGAATCGGCTCCCGTCTCGCTGGAGGCGAGGGACCGGGTGGCGGCGTGCATGACGGCTTCAGGGGTCGCATCCGACCGGTCGATCGTCGCCGTGACGCGGCCCTCGCACATCACGACGACGCGGTCAGCCATTCCGAGCACCTCGGGCAGCTCGCTCGAGATCATAAGGATCGCGATGCCACGGCCGGCGAGGTCGGACAGGAGGCGGTGCACCTCCGACTTCGTGCCGACGTCGATGCCGCGCGTCGGTTCGTCGACGATCAGCAGACGAGGCTCGGTTGCGAGCCATTTCGCCAGAACGACCTTCTGCTGGTTTCCGCCCGACAGCGTCGACACGGCGTACTCCATCGAGCCTGTTTTCACCTGCAGACGGCGGGTCCAATCCTGGGCGGTGCGGCGCTCGCGGGATCCGCTGATGAGTCCGAAGCGCGCGAGCTGGTGGCGCAATGCGAGCGTCGCGTTCTTCGCGACCGACAGGTCCATGACGAGTCCCTGCTTGCGGCGGTCCTCGGGGACGAACCCGATACCGGCGTCGATCGCGCGCTGGACCTTGCCGCGCGGGAGCGGGCGACCGAGCAGCGTCACGGTCCCCTCGTCGTACTCGTCGATGCCGAACACCGCGCGCGCGACCTCGGTGCGTCCCGCGCCGACGAGCCCCGCCAACCCGACGATCTCGCCCGCGCGCACCTCCAGGTCGACGTCCGCGAAGACGCCCCGACGGGTGAGTCCCGACACGTGCAGCACCGGGTCGCCGATGACGGCGGGAGCCTTCGGGAAGAGCTGGTCCACATCGCGGCCCACCATCTGCCGCACGATGCCCTCGACCGTCGCATCCGCCGTGTCGACCGTGTCGATGTAGCGTCCGTCGCGCATCACCGTGATGCGATCCGTGAGCGCGAACACCTCGTCGAATCGGTGCGAGATGAACAGGATGGCCGCGCCCCGATCGCGCAGGGCGCGGGCGACGGCGAACAGGCGGTCGACCTCCACACCGCTCAACGCGGCGGTCGGCTCATCCATGATGAGTACGCGCGCCTCGAGCGAGATGGCCTTGGCGATCTCGATGATCTGCTGGTCCGCGATCGAAAGGCCCTCCGCGATGCGCTCCGGGTCGATCGGAACCCCCAACCGGGCGAAGAGCTCGGCGGCTTCGGCGCGCATCGCGGCCTTGCTGATGAGTCCGCCGCGCCCGCGCGGCTGGCGTCCGATGAAGATGTTCTCGGCGACGGTCAGGTCGGGGAACAGGGTCGGCTCCTGATAGATCACGGAGACGCCCGCGGCCTTGCTGTCGGCGACCGAGCGGAACGCGACGGATTGTCCGTCGATCCGGAAGTCACCCGCATCGGGGTGGTAGAGGCCGGCGAGGATCTTCACGAGCGTCGACTTGCCCGCTCCGTTCTCGCCGACAAGTGCGTGTATCTCGCCGGCGCGCAGCTCGATCGTGCCCTCCGCGAGGGCGACCACGGGACCGAACGTCTTGACCGCTCCGCGGAGGGAGAGGACGGACGCGACCGTCGGCGGCGCCGATGCGTCAGCAGGTGTCATCGATGGGAGCCTCTTCCTTGAGGCCGATGAATCGTTTCATACGGCCGTGATAGGACCCTACGACGATGCGCTTCATGATGTCAAGGGTCGTGGCGGGTCCGACGGCTCGCCGTTACTGATTCGTTTCAATTTCGATACCGGTGAGCGCTAGAGTCAACCCCTGAGGAGGTGTGCGGTGTCAGTAAGCGTGCGCGATGTGGCCGCCGCGGCCGGGGTGTCGGTCGGCACGGTCTCCAACGTGCTCAATCGACCCGACAAGGTCTCGCCGCAGACCGTCTCTCGGGTGCTCGCGGTGATCGACGAGCTCGGATTCGTCCGCAACGACGCGGCACGCCAGTTGCGTGCGGGACGCAGTCGCACGATCGGACTCGTCGTGCTCGACCTGCGCAACCCGTTCTTCACCGAGGTCGCACGCGGTGCCGAGGAGCGTGCGGCAGAGCACGGTCTTTCGGTGCTCGTCGCGAACAGCGACGAGAAGCAGGCGCGCGAGCTCACGCACCTCGAGCTGTTCGAGCAGCAGCGGGTCTTCGGTGTGCTGATTACGCCGGTTGCCGAGAACATGCCGCGCCTGGCCCGCCTGCGCGATCGGGGCATCCCGGTCGTCCTCGTCGACCGCGAGTCACGCGATGCCGCCTTCCCGTCGGTCGCGGTCGACGACCTCGAGGGAGGTCGCATCGCGGCGACGCACCTGCTCGCCGGCGGGCGGCGACGACTCGCCTTCGTCGGCGGACCCATCGCGATCCGCCAGGTGTCGGACCGCCTCGCGGGGGCACAGCGGGCGGTCGCGGAGACGCCCGGTGCGACGCTCGAGTTCATCGGGACCGACGCGCTCACCGTCGCCGAGGGGCGTGTCGCGGGGCAGCGCATCATGCATCGGCCGGCGGCCACGCGACCCGACGCCGTGTTCGCCGCGAACGACCTGCTCGCGCTCGGGGTCATGCAAAGTCTCGTGATGACGGGCGACGCCCGCATCCCCGACGACATCGCTCTCATCGGCTACGACGACATCGACTTCTCGTCAGCCGCCGTGATCCCGCTCAGCTCGGTCCGCCAGCCGGCGGCGCTCATCGGCTCGACGGCGACCGACCTGCTCCTCGAGATCGCGGAGGGCCGGGCGAATCCGCGCGAGCACGTCGTGTATCAGCCCGAGTTGGTCGTGCGCGCGAGCACGGCGTCGCACAACTGAGGATTTCTGCACATCTGCGGACGAAAACCCGTGTGTCGTTCCTCAGAAGTGCAGAAATCCTCAGTTGTGGGACAACCCCCGGCACTACCTACGCGCGGCGCAGCGCGCCCGTCGTGGGTTCGGGGTCGGATGCGCGGTGCGCACCGTCCAGGGGGAGGCGGATGGGGGTCGTGCCGGCGACCTCGTCGCTGAACTCCTCGGGCGGGACGATCGCGAGCGGGCGGGTTTCGTCCAGCGTCAGGCGGAAGCGACGTGTCTCGTGGCGACGGAGGCGGCCCGAGACGATGATCCAGATCGCGCCGGTCGCGAACGCCGCGAACGCGGCCGCGGCACCGAGGAGGATCGCCATGCGCGGTCCGAACTCTGCGGCGACCCAGCCCACGACGGGTGCGCCGAGCGGGGTGCCGCCCATCAGGATCGCCATGTACAGCGCGAGCACGCGCCCGCGCACAGCGGGGTCCGTCGTGGTCTGCACATAGCCGTTCGCCGTCGTGAGCGTCGTCACGACCGCGTACCCCGTGAGCATGAGTGTGGCCGCATACAGCCAATACGAGGGCATGAAGGCCGACACCGTTGCCGCGATCGCGAACAGCGCCGAACCGACGATCACGAGACGGATGCGGGCGCGATCACGCCGCGCCGCCATGAGGGCGCCGATGAGGGAGCCGACCGCGAGGATCGAGGAGAGCAGTCCGTAGCCGTCGGCGTCCTGCCCGAACTCCAGCGCCATCGTCGAGGCGAAGATCGGGAAGTTCATGCCGAACGCGCCGAGGAGGAACACCATCACGAACGTGACGACGAGGTCCGGTCGACCCGCGACGTAGCGGAAGCCGTCGGCGAGCCGGGAGGCGCCGGGCGCGTGCACGCGGGGCATGAGGTCGGCGGGACGGATGAGCGCGAGCGCGACGAGCATCGCGATGAACGTCGCCGCGTTGACGAAGAAGACCCAGCCGGTGCCGACGGCGACGATCACGACGCCCGCGGCGGCGGGACCGATCATGCGTGCGCCGTTGAAGGATGCGGCGTTGAGGGCGACGGCGTTGGACGCATTCTCACGGGAGACGACGTCGGAGACGAACGCCTGACGAGCGGGCGCGTCGAAAGCGTTCACGAGTCCGAGCAGAAGGGCGAAGCCGTACATCATGAGCAGCGTCATGACCCCGGCGAGCAGCAGCACGCCGATCGCGAGGCCGATCACAAGCAGCGACGACTGGGTGACCATGAGCAGCTTGCGTCGCTCGAAGCGGTCCGCGACCCATCCCGTGATGCTCACGAGCAGAAGTGGCGGCGCGAACTGAAGGGCCATCGTGATCCCCATCGCCGACGCGTCGTTGGGCGTGAGCTCGGTGAGGACGACCCAGCTCAGGGCTGTCGCCTGCATCCAGGCGCCGACGTTGGAGATGAGCGCGCCGATGAACCAGACCCGGTAGTTGAAGATCGACAGAGAGCGGAACATCGCCGTCATGCGCCCGCCAACTTCCGCAGGAGGACGGATGCTTCGGTGAGGAGCGCCCGTTCGGAGGGCTCGAGCGCATCCAGTTGTGCCTCCAGCCACGCGTCGCGGCGACGGGTGGTCTCGGTGACGACCGTGAGGCCCGCGTCTGTGAGCGCGATGTTGACCTTGCGTCGGTCGTCCTCGTCGGGCGTGCGCGTGAGGTAGCCGGACTCCTCGAGGCAGTTGACGGTGCGGTTCATGGACGGCGCGGAGACGCGCTCGCGATCAGCGAGTTCGCCGAGGGTGTGCGGACCATGGATCTTGAGATTCGCGAGGACGGCATACTGTCCGTCGCTCATCGAGTCGACGGCGCGCTGGGCGCGCAGGCGCCGCGCGAGCCGGAAGGTCGCCATGCGCAGATCGGATGCCTCGGTCGCGAGGGCGGGGGAGTGTGAGGTCGTATTCATTCATTGTTTAGCATAGCTCATTAGTATTGCTAAGTAAATCTCGCCCTAGACTCGGCGCATGCCCGAGTACACGGATGCCCACGGCGTCCAGATCGTCTACGACGTCCACCCCGCGGTCGAACCGGTGCGTGCGGTCGTGCAGCTGCTGCACGGCGTCGGGGAGCACGCCGGACGCTACGGCGCGCTCATCGAACGGCTCACCGCCGACGGCTACACCGTGTACGCCGACGACCACCGCGGGCACGGACGCACGGGGATGACCCAGCACGGCGGCGATCAGACGAAGCTCGGTCGGCTCGGGCCCGGCGGCATGCCCGCGACCGTCGTCGCCGTGTTCCAGCTCACCGAACTGATCCGCGCCGCGCATCCCGACCTTCCGCTGATCCTGCTCGGGCACTCGTGGGGATCGTTCCTCTCGCAAATCCTCGTCAACAAGCATCCCGAGGCGTATGACGCGCTCGTGCTGTCCGGGTCGGCGCTGCGCTGGCCGGGATCGCTGAACGCCGGCGACCTCAATGCGCCCTGGAAGTCGCCCACGGCGAACGGCGTCGAGTGGCTCTCGTCGGACCCGGCCGTCGGCGAGGCGTTCCTCGCCGACCCGCTCACGACTTCCGTGCCGTTGCTCAAACTGTTCGGCGTCATCGACGCGGCCCGCCTCTACGGGCGGCCGCGGCGGCACCTTGCTGATGAGCGGGGGAGCGAACTGCCCGTCTTGCTCATGGTCGGCCGCGACGACACGGTGGGCGGTCCACGCAGCGTGCACCGGCTCGCGGACGCGTACCGGCAGCGGTCGGGACTGGGCGACGTGACGACCCTGGTCTACCCGGGTGCGCGCCACGAGATCTTCAACGAGACGATGAAGTCCGACGTCTTCGCCGACCTGCTCGCCTGGCTGGATGCGAGGTTCCCGGCGCGAACGTGACGCCGACCCACCCGCATCCGGTCGGGTCGTGCCTAGGCTGGACGGATGCACGGTGAGTACAAGGTTCCGGGCGGCAAGCTCGTCGTCGTCGATCTCGAGGTCCGCGACGGGCACCTCGCCGATGTTCACCTCGCCGGTGACTTCTTCCTCGAGCCCGACTCGGCGCTGGAGGACATCGATCGCGCCGTGACCGGACTGCCGGAGACGGCGGATGTCGCGACGATCGCCGCCGCGGTGCGCGCCGCCCTTCCGGAGGGCGCGCAACTGCTGGGGTTCACCCCCGAAGCCGTCGGCACGGTCGTGCGTCGCGCGCTCGTCACGGCGCCCGGATGGCGTGACCTCGAATGGGAGGTCGTGCACGAGCGGGCCGTGTCGCCGCGCATGAACCTCGCGCTCGACGAGGTCCTCACGATGCGCGTCGGCGACGGGCGTCGGCGACCCACGCTGCGACTGTGGGAGTGGGACGAGTCCGCCGTCGTGATCGGCTCGTTCCAGTCGTATCGCAACGAGGTCGACCCCGAGGGTGCCGCGCGACACGGGTTCGATGTCGTGCGCCGTATCTCCGGCGGGGGCGCGATGATGATGGGCGCCGGGCAGATCATCACCTACTCGTTGTACGTCCCCGCATCTCTCGTCGCGGGGATGACGTTCGCCGACTCCTACGCCTTCCTCGACGACTGGGTACTGCAGGCGCTGCGCTCGCTGGGGATCGAGGCGACGTATCAGCCCCTCAACGACATCGCGAGCCCGTCGGGCAAGATCGGCGGCGCCGCGCAGAAGCGGCTTGCGGGAGGCGGCGTGCTCCACCACGCGACGCTCAGCTACGACATCGACGGCCAGGTGATGACGGAGGTGCTCCGGATCGGCCGCGAGAAGCTGAGCGACAAGGGCACGACGTCGGCGGCGAAGCGCGTCGACCCGCTGCGCAGTCAGACGGGGCTGCCGCGCGAGCAGATCATCGAGCGCTTCATCGAGACGTTCACTCGCCTCTATGCCGCGCAGCCCGGTCATATCACCGCCGAGGAATATGCCGAGGCGGAGGCGCTCGTCGAGTCGAAGTTCGCGACGTCGGCGTGGCTGCACCGCGTGCCGTGAAGCGTGTCCCCTGAACCGCGTTCCCTGACGCGTGCCTTGATGCGCGTCAGGGACACATTCCCCGCGAGGGGGGTCAGGATGCGAGGAAGGCGAGCAGTTCGGCGTTGACCTCGTCGGCGTGCGTCCACAGGAGACCGTGCGGCGCGCCCTCGATCTCGACGTAGCGGGCCTCGGGGAGCAGCGCCGCGAACCGGCGTGCCGTCACGTCGATCGGCAGGATGTTGTCGGCCGTGCCGTGCACGATGAGCGTGGGGACGTCGATGTGGTCGATGTCGCCGCGGAAATCCGTCGGCCACGTCAGCGGCGCCGCCGCGATCGCCGCGTTTCCGGCGGTGTTCGCGACCTGGACGCCCGCGTCCACCGCCTCCGGCGAGATGCGCACGCCGAGTGTGTCGTCGAGGTTGTAGAAGTCGCGGAAGAATCCCGTCAGGAACGCATAGCGGTCTTGGGCGACGGCCGCGCTGGTGTCGTCGAAGAAGGACTGCGGACCCGCGCCCTCGGGGTTGTCGTCGGTCTTGAGCAGGTACGGCTCGAGGGACCCCAGAAAGACGGCCTTCTTCACGCGACCGCTGCCGTACGTGGACAGATAGCGCGCGACCTCGCCCGTGCCCATCGAGAAGCCGACGAGCACGGCCTCGCGCAGGTCGAGCTCCTCCATGAGCGTGTGCAGATCCGCGGCGAACGTGTCGTAATCGAACCCGCTCGCGACGTGGGAAGAGCGGCCGAACCCGCGGCGATCGTAGGCGATGACCCGATACCCGGCGTCGAGCAGGGCAGACTGCTGCCTGCCCCACGACTCGCCGTTGAGCGGGAAGCCGTGGATCAGCACGACCGGATCCCCGGTGCCTTGATCGGTGTAGTAGAGCTCGATATCGGCGGAGTTCTCGATCCCGACGGTGATGAATGCCACGCGTTCTCCTCTGACTTTCGTGCGGATGTGGGACGTGCGGATGGGTGCCGTGCGGATGGATGCCACGGATCGGGCACCTCTTTCACGCTATGCCCGTCCCGGGGATGCCGCCAGCCCCGTGCCGGCGACCGGTCGGTCACCGATCCCGATGGGCGCCGTCCGCCGGATGCACGGTGAACACGTGCGGTTGCGCGTGGCCTGCGGCGGCGAACGCCGCATCCACCGCTTCGTGCACCGTCGGGACGAGGTGGCGGTCGACGAGCGCGATCGCCGCGCCGCCGAAGCCGCCGCCGGTCATCCGCGCGCCGAGGGCGCCCGCCGCCAGCGCGCTCGCGACGGCGGTGTCGAGTTCGGGGACGGAGATCTCGAAGTCGTCGCGCATCGACGCGTGCGAGGCGGTCAGGTACGCCCCGACCGCACGCGGACCCCGCGTGCGCAGCGCGCGTACCGTGTCGAGCACGCGCTGGTTCTCGGTCACGATGTGCCGCACACGGCGCAGGGTGACGTCGTCGAGCACGGCGTCGGCCGCGTCTTCGATGGTGGCGAGGTCGGTGATCATGAGATCGCGCAGTGCGGGGACGCCCAGCGCGGCGGCGCCGCGCTCGCACGCCTCGCGGCGATCCCGGTACCCGCCGGTGGCGTGCGCGTGCGTGACGCGGGTGTCGATCACGACGACCTCGAGTCCCGCGTCGGCGAATCCGAGCGGCACGAGCTCCGCGGTGAGACTGCGGCAGTCGAGGAAGACGGCGGCATCGCGTTCGCCGAGCATCGCGGCCATCTGGTCCATGATGCCCGTCGGAGCGCCCACCGCCTCGTTCTCGGCCCGGCGGCCGACGCGGGCGAGCGTCTCCCGGTCCAGTTCGAGATCCCAGAGGTCGTTCAGCGCGAGCGCGGTCGCCCCCTCGATCGCGGCGGACGATGACAGCCCCGCTCCGACGGGCACGTCGGAGGCGAACGCGAGATCCAGGCCCGGCAGTTCCGTGATTGCCGTGGTCCCGGCGGCGGCGAGCGTCGCCCAGGCGACGCCGAGCGGGTAGGCGGACCACCGCGGAATCCTGGTGTCGGCACCCGGGAACAGGTTGGGCAGCTCCGTCAGCGGCACCTCGACGGGCACCGGATCGAGGGTCGAGACGACGCGGATGCGGTGGTCCGCGCGGCGGCGGACGGCGACCGCGGTGCGCCGATCGATCGCGAACGGCAGCACGAACCCCTCGTTGTAGTCGGTGTGCTCGCCGATCAGGTTGACGCGGCCCGGCGCCGACCACACGCCGTCGGGCGCGCCGATCAGGGCGGTGCCGCCCAGGGCGGTCAGCAGGTCTGCCGCATCCGTTTCGGGGGAGTTCATGCTCTCGGCTCGCGTTCGGAGGGTGCGGCTGCGGATACCGAGGGTTCGGGGATCGCGGCGATCGCGTCCCGCACGCGCTCGGCCACGGCCTCGGGAACGAGGTCGCCGATCCAGGCGCCCATCGCCGCCTCGGAGCCGGCGAGGTACTTGAGACGCTCGGCGGCGCGACGCGGCGACGTGAGCTCCAACCGCATCCGGACCGTGTCGCGACCGGCGTGCACGGGTGCCTGATGCCAGGCCGCGATGTAGGGGGTAGGGGTGTCGTACAGGGCGTCGACGCCACGCAGCACCCGCAGGTAGAGGGGGGCGAGCTCTTCGCGCTCCGCGTCCGTGGTCTCGGCGAAGTCGGGAACGTGCCGGTGCGGGAGCAGGTGCACTTCGAGCGGCCAGCGCGCGGCGAACGGGACGAACGCGGTCCAGTGCTCGCCCGCCAGGACGACCCGGCTCGACGCGCGTTCGAACTCCAGCATCCGCTCGAAGAGGTCCGGGCCGGTGCGGGCGATGCTCTCGAGCAGGCGGCTCGTGCGCGGCGTGACGTAGGGGTAGGCGTAGACCTGGCCGTGCGGGTGCGGCAGGGTCACCCCGATCTGCTCGCCGCGGTTCTCGAACGGGAAGACCTGCTCGACACCGGGCAGCGCGCTGAGGGCGGCCGTGCGGTCGGCCCACGCCTCGATCACGGTGCGCGCCCGCGTCGGAGAGAGCGAGCCGAACGAGCCGGTCGGCTCCGGACTGAAGCACACGACCTCGCACCGACCGACCGCGGTGCGCGCGCGGCCGAGTCCGAGCGTGGCGAGGTCGTCGAGCCCGTGCGGCGGATCGTCCGCCGCCGGGGCCGCGCCGACGGCGTCCGCGAGTGCGGGACCGAACGCGGGGGAGCGGTTCTCGAACACGGCGACGTCGTAGCGCGAGGGGACCTCGGACGGGTTCGCCGGTGTCTGCGGCGCGAGGGGATCGGCTTCGGCGGGCGGAAGGAAGGCGCGGTGCTGACGGGCCGCCGCGATCGAGATCCAGTCGCCCGTGAGGACGTCCTGGCGCAGTTCCGCGGTGGCCGGGCGGTCATCGAGCACGCGCGCGTCGACGGCGCGCTCCGCCCCCAGGGTCGTGTCGGGGTCGTCGAAGTAGATCAGTTCGCGGCCGTCCGCGAGCCGCGTCGTCCGCTTGACGACGCCCCCGCCGAGCGCGACCGCGACCGGGTCACCGTCACCCGGCGTTCGCAACTCAGGCGTGTTCACGTCAACACGGTATCGGAACAGCCGTGATAACGTCAACATGCCTGAGTTGGGAACGGCGTGACGGGGGAGCAGCGAGTGGGAGGCGACGCGGGGTTCGCGCCGCGGCAGGTCGTCGGGCCGCGGCGGCGGGTGTCGATGGCCGATGTCGCCGCCCGCGCGGGGGTTTCGGGGCAGACCGTCTCGCGCGTCGTCAACGGCAGCCCGCGTGTCGACCCCGCAACCCGAGCGCGGATCGAACAGGCGATGGCGGTGCTCGGATACCGTCCGCACCGGGCCGCACGCGCCCTGCGCACGGGTCGCACGCAGACGGTGGGACTCGTCGCGACCTCTCTCGCTCAGGTCGGGAACTCGCGGATGCTCCAGGCGGTCGCCGACGCGGCGGCGGCCCGCTCGTATGCGCTCGTCGTCGTCACGATCCGGCCCGACGAGGGCATCGCGGGAGCGTTCGAACGGCTCCGCGACCAGGGCGTCGACGGGGCGATCGTGCTGAACGAGGCGACCGTGCTCGCCCGCGAAGCCGATGCTCCCGTCGGCCTCGAACTCGTGGTCGTCGACTCGCCCGAGGACGGACGGTTCCCGAGCGTCCAGGCCGACCATCGCGGCGGTGCCGGGACCGCCACCGCCCACCTGCTCGCGGAGGGTCACGACACGGTGTGGCACGTCGCGGGACCGGGGCACAGCTTCGCGGCGACCGAGCGGGAACGCGGCTGGCGCGACGCGCTGACCGCGGCGGGCCGCGTCGTTCCCGAGGTACTGCGCGGCGACTGGACGGCCGAATCCGGCTATGCCGCCGGGCGGATGCTCGCCGAGACCGCCCTCGGAATCGCTGCCCCGGGTGTCACCGCCGTGTTCGTCGGCAACGACCAGATGGCGCTCGGCGTGCTGCGGGCGTTCGCCGACCGGGGACTCGACGTGCCCGGCGACGTCAGCGTCATCGGCTTCGACGACCTCGCCGAGGCCGCCCAGTTCCGTCCGCCGCTCACGACCGTGCGGCAGGACTTCGACGCGATCGGCGAACGCGCGCTCGGGCTGCTCGTCGACCGCATCGAGCGCGCGGCGCCGGGCAACGAGCATCCGGATGCGGTCCTGATCCCGACCGAACTCGTCGCCCGCGCGAGCACGGCAGCGCGGTGAATCGACCGCGGTGAATCCCCCGCGCTGACGATCCGCGGTCAGCTCGCGGCGCGGCGCGCGTCCCAGCCGGAGCGGACCATCTCGTCGACCGAGTACCGATTGCGCCAGTCGAGGTCGCGCGCGGCGAGCTCGCCCGTCGCGACGATGCGGTCGGGGTCGCCGGGGCGACGCGGGCCGATCTCCGGTGTGAAGGCGATCCCCGTCACTCGCGCCATCGCATCCATGATCTCCCGCACCGACAGCCCGTTCTGCGACCCGAGGTTGTACGCGGGCTCGACCGACTCTCCTGCGGTGAGGCGCTGCGCCGCGACGGCGTGTGCGGCGGCGATGTCGGCGACGTGCACGTAGTCGCGCACGTTCGTTCCGTCGGGGGTGTCGTAGTCGTCGCCGTTGATGCGCGGCGTCTCACTCGCGAGCAGCTTCTCGAACACGATGGGGAACAGGTTGTGCGGGCTCGTGTCATAGACGGACGGATCAGCCGACCCGACGACGTTGAAGTATCGCAGGGAGGTGTGGCGGAGCGGATGCTCGGATTCCGCCGTCGCCCGCGCCTGATCGGCGATCAGCCATTCGCCGATCAGCTTCGACTCGCCGTACGGCGACGCGGGACGCTTGGGGAGATCCTCCGTGACGAGCGGCACGTCGGGGGTGCCGTAGACCGCCGCCGACGAGGAGAAGACGAGTTTGTCGACGCCGACCTCGTCCATCGCCGCGAGCACGACGCGCGTGCCCTCGACGTTCTGCGCATACGTGTGCAGCGGGCGCTGCACCGAGACACCGGCGTACTTGTACCCCGCGACGTGAATGACGCCCTTCACGTCATGCGCGCGCAGGGCCTGCGCGACGAGGTCGTGATCGAGGATGCTCCCGCGCACGAACGGCACGCTCTCCGGGACGAAGCCCGCATGACCGCTGGAGAGGTCGTCGAGGACGACGGGCGCCAGGCCCGCCGCCGAAAGCGCACGCACGATGTGCGCGCCGATATAGCCGGCACCGCCGGTCACAAGCCAGGACATGCCTTCATTCTGCCGTGCCCGGCTGTAGGGCCGCTCCGGGGGTGTGCGTCTCGGTACGCGCCTGCGGCGCTACTCGACGACCGGGAGTGTGGGAGCGAGGGCCTCCGCGACGACCGTGCGCGCCTCGGCCTGCACCTGCGCGAGGTGCTCGGGAGAGACGAGCGACTCGGCATACAGCTTGTAGACGTCCTCCGTGCCGGAGGGGCGCGCGGCGAACCACGCGTGCTCGGTCTGCACTTTCAGCCCGCCGATCGCGGCACCGTTGCCGGGCGCGTGCGACAGCTTCGCCGTGATGGGCTCGCCCGCGAGCTCGGTTGCCGTCACCGCATCCGGCGACAGCTTCCCCAGCGCCGCCTTCTGCGCGGGCGTGGCCGGAGCATCCACTCGCTGGTAATAGGACGCACCGAACTCGGCCTCGAGCTCGGCGTAGCGCTGCGACGGTGTCTTGCCCGTGACGGCGAGGATCTCGGCGGCGAGCAGGCACAGCAGGATGCCGTCCTTGTCGGTCGTCCACACGGTGCCGTCCTTGCGCAGGAACGACGCGCCCGCGGACTCTTCGCCGCCGAAGGCGATCGAGCCGTCAAGCAGTCCCGGCACGAACCACTTGAAGCCGACGGGGACTTCGTACAGGCGTCGCCCGAGCGCAGCGGTGACCCGGTCGATGATCATCGACGAGACGAGGGTCTTGCCGACCGCCGCATCCGTCGGCCACCCCTCACGGTGCGAATAGAGGTAGTCGATCGCGACCGCGAGGTAGTGGTTGGGGTTCATCAGTCCCGCATCCGGAGTGACGATGCCGTGCCGGTCGGCGTCGGCGTCGTTGCCGGTGAGGATGTCGTACTCGTGGCGCCGCGCGACGAGCGCCGCCATCGCCGACGGGGAGGAGGGATCCATGCGGATCTTCTCGTCCCAGTCGAGGGTCATGAAGCGCCAGGTCGGGTCGACGTCGGGGTTGACGACCGTCAGATCGAGTCCGTAGACCTCGGCGATCAGCGCCCAGTACTCGACCGACGCGCCGCCCAGCGGATCGGCGCCGATCCGCACGCCCGCGGTGCGGATCGCGTCGACGTCGACGATGGATGCGAGGTCGCGCACATACGCGTCGCGGAAGTCGTACCGCCCGAGGGTGTCGTCGTCGAGGTCCTTGAACGGCGTGCGGGCGACGCCGTCGAGGCCCGCCGCGACGAGCGCGTTCGCGCGGTCGGCGATCCATCCCGTGGCGTCCGTGTCGGCCGGCCCACCGTTGGGCGGGTTGTACTTGAAGCCGCCGTCGCGGGGCGGGTTGTGGCTCGGGGTGACGACGATCCCGTCGGCCCGGCCCGGGTCATCCGCCCCGCGTCCGCGGTTGTAGGTGAGGATCGCGTGGCTGAGTGCTGGCGTCGGCACCCACGAGTCGCGGGCATCGACGCGGACGTCGACACCGTTGGCGACGAGCACCTCGATCGCGCTGCGCTCGGCCGGGAGCGAGAGCCCGTGCGTGTCACGGCCGAGGAAGAGCGGACCCGTGATGCCCTGTGACCGCCGGTAGTCCACGATCGCCTGCGTCGTCGCGAGGATGTGGTCCTCGTTGAAGCTCGCGGACAGGCTCGACCCGCGGTGGCCGCTCGTGCCGAACGCGACCCGCTGCGCGGGCACGGACGGGTCGGGCTTGAGGTCGTAGTACGCCGCGATCAGCTCGTCGACGTCGATCAGGTCGGATGCTTCGGCTGGCTGTCCTGCGCGAGTCATGGCCCTAGTCTGCCCGCTTGACGACGTCGGCGACACTGCCCGGGGCGGCGCGAGCGGTGGGGTGTCGTCACCGCGGGGATAGGCTGAAGCCCGTGACTTTCGACCCCGGGGCCCCCGCGTCCCGCACGTACAGCTATCTCGGGCCGGCCGGAACCTTCACGGAAGCCGCCCTCGCGCAGGTGCCCGAGGCGCGCGGTCAGCGCTGGCGTTCGGTCCACAATGTCGGTGAGGCGCTCGCGGACGTCGTCGAGGGGCGGTCGGATGCGGCGATGATCGCGATCGAGAACTCCGTCGACGGCGGGGTGTCGACCGCACAGGACGCGCTCGCGACGATGTCGGGGCTGCGGATCGTCGGGGAGTACCTCGTCCCCGTGAACTTCGTGCTCGTCGCCCGGCCCGGCACGCGCCTCGACGACGTGCGGGTCGTCGCCGCGCATCCGGTCGCCTATGCGCAGTGCCTGCAGTGGCTGACGGCCCAGCGCCCCGCGCACGCGCACATTCCCGCGGCGTCGAACGTCGCCGCCGCGGTCGGGCTGCTCGACGGATCGAGCGATGCGGATGCGGCGATCGCCCCACCGGCGATCACCGAGCACCATGATCTCGAGGTGCTCGCGGAGAACATCGGCGACAACCCGAACGCCGTCACGAGGTTCGTGCTCGTCGCGCGCACGGTCGCGCCGCCCGAGCCGACGGGAGCGGACAAGACGTCGCTCATCGTCGAACTCCCGGAGGATCACCCCGGCGCGCTGCTCGAACTGCTCGAGCAGTTCGCGACGCGGGGCATCAACCTCTCGCTGCTCGCGTCCCGGCCGATCGGCGACGCGCTGGGGCGCTACCGCTTCGTGATCGACGCGGACGGGCACATCCACGACGAGCGGATGGCCGACGCGCTGCTGGGACTGCGCCGGTTCAGCCCGAAGGTGATCTTCCTCGGCTCGTATGCGCGCGCCGACCGGGCGATCGTGCACTACCCGGAGCGGTACTCCGACGACGTGTTCGTCGAGGCCCGCGACTGGCTCCGCGCGCTCATCTCCGGCGAGCCCGAGGACTGACCCCCGCCGCGAGGTGCGGGATCTCGATACGCCGCTGCGCGGCTACTCGATCACCGGTGCAGGGGTGGCGAGCGCGGCGGCGGTGAGGGCGAGGGTCTGGGTGCGGCCGGGGGAGGAGTCCAGCGGCTCGGACTCGTACGAGCCGGCCACGGGGCTCAGCATGACCTCGTCGACGTCGTGTTGCGCGGCGAGCGCGCGTACCCCCGCCGCGACCTCGTCGCCCGTGCCGATGAGCCAGCGCCGCTCGGCGGCGTCCCACATCGAGGCGGCGAGCCCGTCCGCCGCATCCGCCGCGGTCGCTTCCTCCACCGTCTCGAGCGCGATGAGCGGGCGATTGCCGCGCAACCGCGCCATCATGCGCACCTGCGGCAGGGCCCGCGCGCGTGCCTCCTCGGCGGTGGGCGCGGCGACCGCGTTCACGGTCAGGAACGTCCGCGGCTCCGGATGCTCGGGGCTCGGCCGGTACTGATCCCGATACAGCGCGAGGATGCGGTCCAGTCCCTCGCCCGAGAAGTGGTTCGCGAACACGTACGGCAACCCCTGCGCGGCCGCGAGCTGCGCGCTGTAGTCGCTCGACCCGAGCAGCCAGACTTCGGGCGACTCGATCGCCGCGGGAGTCGCGCGCACGGCGTACTCGCCCCCGCTCGTGAACCGCAGCGTCGCCCCCTCGGGGGAGGACAGCGCCCGGATGTCGCGGATGTGCTCGGGGAATCGCTCGACGTCGCTCGTCGTGCCCGACATGCGCAGCAGCTGCGTGATGACGGGGTCGCTGCCGGGGGCGCGGCCGATCCCGAGGTCGATGCGTCCGGGGGCGATCGCCTCGAGCGCCGCGAACTGCTCCGCGACGACGAGCGGCGAATGGTTCGGGAGCATGACGCCACCCGACCCGACGCGGATGCGGGTCGTGCGCGCGGCCGCCGCGGCGATCAGCACGGGCGGGGTCGTCGATGCCACGGCGGGCATGTTGTGGTGCTCGGCGAACCAGTAGCGCCGGAAGTCGAGCCGGTCCGCCGTCGCGGCGAGGGCGAGGGAGGCGGCGACCGCCTGCGCGCTGGTCTGGCCGGTGCGCACGGGCACGAGGTCGAGGACGGACAGTGCCGGGGTCGAAGTGCTCATCACCGGATGCAACCGCCGCATCCGCCACCGATATTCCGGACCGGTGCGGCCGCAGCGTCAGAGGTCGGCGAGGGCGTGACCCTCCGGAACGATCACCAGTAGCGCACCGTGGTCGACCGTGCACGCGATCCGGGTGGCCTCGCCGAACTCGTCACCGTCGAGTTCGACCGGTTGCGGCTCCGCGGTCGCCAGTTCCGCCGATTCGCTCTGCTGGTACCGCACCGACTGATCGCGTCCTCGCCGTTCGAGCACCATGCGGCCCGCGCGCGTGCGCCGCAGCACGCTGTTGTCCCACCAGATCTTGCGCCACACCCCGAGCCAGCCGAGCCATCCCGTCGGCTGGAAGATGACGATGTCGAGAATGCCGTCGGCGACGGAGGCGTCCGGGATCAGTGCGATCCCCGCGGGCAGGGCGCCGCAGTTGGCGAACAGGACGCTCTGGACCCTCGCCGTGTGCACGCGGTGCTGGTCGAGCTGGTAGGCGACCCGGAACGGCTTCGCACCCACGAGCGAGCGTGCGGCTCCGTCGACGTAGGCGACCCAGCCGACCGACTTCTTCAGGTCGGGGTTCGTGTTGGCGATCATCGCCGCATCCAACCCGATCCCCGCCATGACGACGAACGCCTTCTCGATCACCTCGCCGTCGGGGCGGCGGATGCGGGCCTGCCCGATGTCGATCGGGTGCGTCCGGCCCGTGAAGGCCGCCGCGATCATCGTGCCGGGGTCGGCGAGCGGGAGTTCGAGGTTGCGGGCGAGCAGGTTGCCCGTGCCGCTCGGGACGATCGCGAGCGGCACGTCGCTGCCGGCCATCGCCTCGGAGACGGCGCGCACCGTGCCGTCTCCGCCGGCCACGAGGACGACGGCAGCACCCGCATCCAGGGCCTGCTTCGTCACGCCGTCGCCGAGGTCTTCGACCGTCGTCTCGTAGAACAGCGACTCGTCCCACCCCGCTGTCGTGGCCGCACGGGCCACCTGGTCGCGCAGCGCTGCGGCGTCGACCTTCGTCGGGTTGTAGACCAGAGCCGCCTGCCGCATGCACCCAACGATATGCCCGCCCGGCGTTGTGGGTCGGCGCGAGCCTAGACTTGGGGGGTGATCGATCTTCAGCTGCTCCGTGAGGACCCCGCACTCGTCAAGCGCTCCCAGATCGCCCGCGGGCACTCGCCCGAGACGGTGGATGCGGCGGTCGAGGCCGACCGTGCGCGACGCGCTGCGCTCACCGCGTTCGAGGAGCTGCGTGCCGCGCAGAACGCCTTCGGGAAGCAGGTCGCGTCCGCCGCCAAGGAGGACAAGCCCGCGCTCGTCGCGGAGGCGAAGGGACTCGCCGACCGGGTGAAGCTCGCGCAGCAGCAGGTCACGGAGACCGAGGAGGCGGCGACGGCCGCGCTCCTGCGCATCGAGAACGTGATCATCGAGGGCGTCCCCGCGGGAGGCGAGGACGACTTCGTCGAGGTGCGCCGCGTGGGCGCGATTCCCGAGTTCGACTTCGAACCCCTCGATCACCTGGCGCTGGGGGAGAAGCTCGACGCGATCGACATGGAGCGCGGGGCGAAGGTGTCCGGCGCCCGCTTCTACTTCCTCAAGGGCGTCGGCGCACGGCTCGAGATCGCGCTTATGAACCTCGCGCTCGACGTCGCCCTGCGCAACGGCTTCACCCCGCTCATCACGCCCACCCTGGTGCGCACGGACATCATGCAGGGCACCGGTTTCCTGGGCGAGCACGCCGACGAGGTCTATCACCTTGGCGCCGACGACCTCTATCTCGTCGGCACGAGCGAGGTCCCCCTCGCCGGCTATCACAAGGATGAGATCATCGACCTGGGTCGCGGCCCGCTCCGCTACGCGGGCTGGTCCAGCTGCTACCGGCGCGAGGCCGGGTCGCACGGCAAGGACACCCGCGGGATCATCCGCGTGCACCAGTTCAACAAGCTGGAGATGTTCGTCTACGCCGACCCGACGGATGCAGAGGCCGAGCATCTGCGTCTGCTCGACCTGCAGGAGCAGATGCTTCAGTCGCTCGGGTTGTCCTACCGCGTGATCGACATCGCCGCGGGCGACCTCGGCTCGTCGGCCGCGCGCAAGTACGACGTCGAGGCATGGGTTCCCACGCAGGGCGCGTACCGCGAGCTGACGTCGACCTCGAACTGCACCACGTTCCAGGCGCGCCGTCTCGACGTGCGGCATCGCCCCGTCGTCGACGGTCAGCCCGCGATCCGGACGCAGCACGTCGCGACGTTGAACGGCACGCTCGCGACGACCCGCTGGATCGTCGCGCTGCTGGAGACGCATCAGCAGGCGGACGGATCGGTCGTCGTGCCGGAGGTGCTGCGACCCTACCTGGGAGGGCTGGAGCTGCTGGAGCCCGTGGCGTGACGGCACCCGGGGAGGCACTGCCCGAGACCGGGACGGTCGAGATCGTCCCGCCCGCCGAGGCCGCCGCGATCGTCGAGGAGGTGGCGGATGCTCCCGCATCCACCGCTCCGCTGTTGATCGCGCTCGACATCGACGGAACCGTGCTTCTCGAGGACGAGTCGCTGAGCCCCGGCGTCGCCGACGCCGTGCGGCACGCGCGACAGGCGGGGCACGAGGTCATGCTCGCGACCGGACGCAGCTGGGAGGGAACCCGCGGGATCCTGCGCGTGCTCGAACTGGCGCCCGACTACGTCGTGTGCTCGAACGGCGCCGTCATCCTCGGGCGTGTCGACGGCGACGAGGTGCGCTACGAACGCGTGCACACCGAACAGTTCGACGCGACGGAGGTGCTCACGCGGCTGCGCGAGCACTTGCCGGATGCGCGATACATGGTCGAACTGCCCGACGGGCGCCGCTTGTACACGGAGCCGCTCGCGGACTGGAACCTGCTCAATGCGGCGCGGGTGCCCTTCGAGGAGCTCGCGGGGCAGCCCGTGTCGCGCGTCGTCGTGGTCTCTCCGGAGCATACGGATGACGACTTCCTGCGTCTCGTCGACGAGATCGGCCTCGCCCACGTCTCGTACGCGATCGGCTGGACCGCGTGGCTGGACATCGCCCCGCACGGGGTCGACAAGTCCACGGCGCTGGAGCTCGTGCGGGAGTGGCTCGGCGTTCCGCCGGAGCGAGTGCTCGTGATGGGCGATGGGCGTAACGATGTCGGCATGTTCACGTGGGCGCTCGGTCACGGCGGCCGCGCGATCGCGATGGCGCAGGGACCCGAAGAGGTCCGGGCCGCGGCGGGGGAGATCACCGCATCCGTCGAGGACGGCGGCGTCGCCGCGGTCCTGCGTGCGTTGTGAGCGTGTGGGTGCGTGCGTGTTCCTGCGATGGGGTGGGGGCGCGCCATTCAGGCCGCTGCCAGCCCCGACTGTCAGAATGAGGCGACCCCCTGTCGACTAGACTCGGTCCTTGCGACGGCGTACGCGCCGCCGGGAGGGTTGTCCGAGCGGCCGATGGACCTGGTCTTGAAAACCAGTGGGCAGCAATGTCCCGTGGGTTCGAATCCCACACCCTCCGCTGTGATCCTTGACCTGCACGGCGGACTCCCGCCGAGAGGACCCGAGTGAGCCAGACGACCAAGGCCCCGCGCCGTCGCCCCGTCGCGCGGCACGCCAAGCTGAGTTCCCCCACGCGGTGGGGGCAGATCGTCCGCTTCCTCGCTGTGGGTCTCGCGGTCGTCCTCGTCAGCGGCGCCGGGATCGTCGGATATCAGACCGTCAGCGCGATCGCCGCGTTCCAGGACGCGGGTGTCGAACTCGACCCCGAGGCGCCCCCCGTTCCGCCGGACATCGGCGAGATCGAGGGCGGCGTGAACCTGTTCATCGCCGGCACGGATGCGTGTGAAGACGACTATGCGGCGATCTTCGGTGACCGGTGCACGGGGCCGGATGCGAGCGGTGAGCTCAACGACGTCAACCTGCTCGTGCACATCTCCGACGCGCCGCGGCGCGTGACCGTCATCAGCTTCCCCCGCGACCTCATGATTCCGATTCCGGAATGCACCGACCCGGAGACGGGGCGGACGAGCGGTGCGATGCGCAAGCAGCCGCTCAACTCGACGTTCTCCTACGGGGGGCTGGCGTGCGCCACGAAGACCATCTCGCAGTTGACGGGACTGAACATTCCGTTCGCCGCATCCGTGACGTGGGGCGGCGTGATCGAGGTGACGAACGCGATCGGCGGCGTGAACGTGTGTATCGCCAACGGCATCCACGACATCTACACCGGTCTGAACCTCGACGAGGGCAACCACGAACTGATCGGGGTCGAGGCGCTCCAGTTCCTGCGCACGCGCCACGGTGTCGGCAACGGCGGTGACCTCGGTCGCATCAGCAACCAGCAGGTGTACATGTCGAGCCTTGCCCGCAAGCTCGTCAGCGAACAGGTGCTCTCCAACCCCGGGACGCTCTACAACCTCGCGCTGACCGCGCTTGACAACGTCACGCCCAGCACGACGCTGCAGAACCCGCTCACTCTCGTGCAGATCGCGCTCGCGGTGAAGAGCGTGCCCTTCGAGGAGATCGTCTTCCTGCAGTATCCCGTGAACGGCGACCCCGACGACTCCAACAAGGTGGTCCCGAATTACGCGGCGGCGGATGTGCTGTGGGAGGCGCTCGAGGCCAACCAGCCGCTCATCATCACGGGTGACACGAGCCAGGGCGATGGTGCGATCGTCGACCCGAACCAGCCCGTGACGCCCGACCCCGGCACGGAAACGCCCGCGCCGAGCGAGACGCCGTCGCCGGGCGCGACGGAGGTGCCGGTCGTGGAAGCCGGTGTCGAGCTGCCCAGCGCGATCACCGGCACGACCGCGGCCGTCACGACCTGTTCGAACGGTCAGGGGTAGGGTTCGAGGTATCCCGCGGGAGCGGTTAGTATTGCCAGGTGCATCCGCGCCGTTTCGCGTTGGATGCCATGGAGACGTCGCATAGTCAGGCCTAGTGCACCACCCTGCTAAGGTGGAGTCCCCGTAAGGGGACCGAGGGTTCAAATCCCTCCGTCTCCGCTCTCAGATCTTGGCTCGAAACCCGCGGAATTCCGTGGGTCTTCGGCTTTCCGGGAGAGGCGTGGAGGGCGTTTCTGCCACGTTTCTGCCACGAACCGAGCAGATCAGGTGTGTGTCGACGTCTCTGTGATGTCTCAGGACATGGGCCGACAGTTCTGCATCGGGACGTCGGGGACGCTGGGTGCGTCAGGACATCGGTGACGCTTCCCACTTCCAGACGAGCTCGACGATGACGGTTCCTTGCTCATGGAAGACCTTGATCAAGACGCCACTTACCCGGACATACAGCGCCGTCGTGTTCTGCGGCAGCAAGGCGGCAGTCCTCCGCACGGCGGAGCGCCAGACGCGTTCCGTGCCCGCCAGCTTCAGGTGCTCGTCGCGACATCGGGCCTGTCGACCGGGGTGAACACGCCCGCGAAGTTCGTCGTGATCCGCGACCTCGAGCTGGGGATGACCCCGCTCGAGGTGAGCCAGGCGCGGCAGATGTTCGGTCGCGCCGGCCGGGCAGGGCAGGAGCCGGAAGGCTTCGGCTTCATGCTCGTCCCCCGTGCTGACGAGGCGTCGTGGAAGGTGAAGCTCGCGGACGGCTACGCCGCGAACAGTCGCATCGCGACTCAGGCGGGTGACGCGATTCTCGCGGAACTGCTGCTGGGTTCGGTCGTCGACCGGGCCAGCGCCCGGTCGTGGTTCGAGCAGACCCTCGCATTCGCCCAGAACCGCTCATCGGTCGACGTCGAAGACGCGGTCGACACCCTGGTGCGCCGCGGATTCGCGTGCGGCTCCGACATCAGTACCAGCCCTGTCCTCGCCAGACGCCGCCGAGCACGATCTCTGTTGCTTCGTGCGGCAGCATCCCCCGTTTGCGGACGAGCGCGGGCCACTCCGCCCACTTCTCAGGGATGGGCCACAGCTTCCATCCGTCCCTGGTGTGGACTCCGTCCCCCGCGAACAGCCGCTTGTCCACGCGTGCCCACTGGTCGTCGTCGAGACGCTGGAGAGTGAGGGACAGGACGTATAGGTCCTCCGGCGTGAACCCGGCCGACGAGAGCCCATCGGCTACTTCGCCGAGCGCGGCCTCCCACGCCGCGCCCTCGGCGGCGTTCACGTACTTGCCCGTGCCAGTCCGGGCGACTCCACGCTTTGGAGGGAAGACTTCGAACACCCGCCACCAGCCACGGCGTCCGGCGCCGCCGAAGGGGATGCCCCACCCATCGCCCATCGAGTCTCCGGACCCGAACTCGACGTGGCTCGCGCCGTCCAGTGGGCCGTGGGTGTTGTTGGCTTCGGATGCCGGGATCTCAGCGCTCATCAGAGTGCTCCTGTCCGGGTGCATTGCTGCACCCCTCCGGGGCGGCGTCGCGCCCCATCGACTTGCCCGCACGCGGTCGCGCCAGGCCGGTTCTTCCCCTGGGGCACCCCGCTCGATGGAGGAGGGTTGCCGGGCAGCCGGCCAGGTACCGGAAGCTGCCACTCTTGAACCTGACGTGAAACATAGCAGCAGTCGCCGACGTGCCACAATCGCAAGTCGAGAGGGAGGTCGCCGATGCCGCCAACGACCAATGCGCGCAGATTCCTCGACGCTTTCGCCGCCATTGAGGATCATCTCGCGCGTAAACAGGGACAGAGATCCAGGGGAGACGACTGGGTTGAGTTCACTCGGCTCGTCGAGGCATCTGACGAGCTCACGGACCCTGACCGGCGTCGACTCCGAGAAGCGGCTCGCCTCAGGAACGCGATCGCGCACAAGCCGTACCGCGACGGTGACGCCATCGCGGACCCGCGCATCGACATCGTCGAACAGCTCGAACGGATCCAAGCGAACCTCGAGAAGCCGCCTATCGCCATCGAGGTCCTCGCCGCAGACCCTCCGCGCGTGTTCGTGCTCACGGACACGCTGATCGACTTCGCTGAGCTTGTGCGGGCGCCTCACCACTTCTCGCAAGCGCCAGTCCGCACCGAGGCGGGCTATCGACTGGTCACAACAAACGCCGTCGCGCGATGGTATGTCGACGCACTCGAGCACAAGGGTGGTGCGGTGCACGATCCGGAACTCGCCGAGGTGATGGGGTTCGCGGAGGACGCCGACAAGGTCAAGATTCTCTCGAGGCGGGCGACGGCCGTCCAGGCAATTCGCTTGCTCACTGGCGAGGCGGATGAGGCAGCTCCTCCGGCGGCGATCATCTTCACCATGACCGGCCGTCAGGACGAGAGCGCGTTGGGGATCGCTACTCAGGCCGATCTTGGAGTCCTGTATAGAGCACTTGATCGAGCCTCGTAGGCCCACCCGTTCGAGCGCCGGCGACTGGCCGATGCGTGCGCTGGGCAGGGTGCCGTTCCTGCTCGCGTCCATCGAAAGCTCGCCCATGAGTGCACCAATGTCGGAGGTCTGCTGCATACTGATCTACTCGCTCGACACCGGCGGGTACTTCGAGCGAATGGAGCACTGCCATGACTGACGCCAACTACACCGCCATGCTGATCGTCCTCGACCGTTCCGGGTCGATGAGCATGATCCGCGAAGACATGATCGGCGGGATCGAACAGCTGATCGCCGCGCAGTCGGAAGAGCCCGGAACGCTGACGATCGATCTCGTTACGTTCGACACCGAGTTCGAGTTGACGCACCACTTCGCTGACCCCAAGTCCGTGAAGGTGGAGCTGCTTCCTCGCGGCGGCACCGCGCTGTACGACGCGATCGGATGGTCGTTCAACGGCTTCGGCCAGGCGCTGGCAGAGCTGCCCGAGCACGCGCGTCCCGGTACCGTCCTTGTCACGATTGTCACCGATGGCGAGGAGAACAGCTCGCGTGAGTACACCGCGGCAATGGTGACCAAGATGATCGAGCACCAGCGGTCGGCCTTCGATTGGGATGTCTCATTCCTGGGCGCGAACCAGGATGCGATCGAAGAGGCCCGCAAGATCGGAATCGGCGCGGCGGATGCGATCGACTACGACCTCGGGGCGGTCGGGGCAGCGATGAGCGCGCACGCGGACAAGCTCAGCCGTCGGCGCCGCGGTGACCGTACGGGGTACACCGACCAGGAGCGGGGCACCGCTCGGGGCGAGGACTCCCGCTGACCATGTCCGGGCGCCGTAGGTGGCGCGGCGCCCGTCGCGCGCGCCTGTGCAGCTCGCCCGCGCCGGTTACGATCGGCTGGGGACGGGGGATGCAGTGCAGCCGCTGGGCAAGCCTTGGACGGCCGTGCGGGCGGCAATGTCGTTGACCACCCGTAGACTGATCGACTTTCGATTCCCGCTTGCGCACGAAGGAGGTGCCCATGAATGCGGTTGGTGACCCGCAGCGATATCGGCTGTCGTTCACCGTGGGCACGCTCTACCTCGGCGGCGCGCCTCTCGCGGCTCGGCTCTATGAAGATCTTGGCGACTGGTTGAAAGTGCGCGAGTCGCTGCGTTCGGAGAACCTCCTTCAGGCGCGCACCTCAGCGTCACTGATTCTGCTGTCGCGTGAGCTGACTCATCGACTGAGCACCCTCTCCCCGCAGGAGATCGCGATCGTTACGGACGCCACCGTGGAGGAGCTTGCCCAGATCATGTGGGTGACGGTTTGCCGCCGCTACAGCTTCATCGGCGAGTTCGCGGAAGAGGTTCTTCGGGAGCGGTTCCTGCTCATGCAGACCGGCCTCACCACGGAGCACTTCGACTCCTTCGTGAGGGAGAAGGCGCTGTGGCACGAGGAGCTCGCCAACCTCGAGTCGACGACGCTCAAGAAGCTGCGCGCCAACCTCTTCAAGATGCTCCGCGAGGCTGACTTGCTCACCGATGACGGCGTCATCATCCCAACTGTCTTGGCAACGCGGGTTCACGAACAGCTCACTCGGCGGGTGCCGAGCGATATCCGATTCTTTCCGACGAGGGAGACTGCATGAGCACGGCCGACGTGGCCAAGTGGGAGAACCACCTGGTCGACGTGATGTCCGGGAGCCGGTTCCGAAACAAGGAAGGGCTCATCGGGGAGGACCCGTACTTCATCTACCCGTATGACCCGCGTGACGCTCTCGAGATCGCTGCATCGAAGAAGCGAATCAAGACGAAGCTCGCACAGAAGGGCATCGAGGTGTTGGAGGTGAACCTCTACGACCTCGTCGTGGAGGTACTTCAGGAGCGCGGCGTGTGGGATGACCTGATCGAACTCGAGCCGACCATCTCGAAGGACGACTTCCGTGAGGGCCTCCGATCGATGCTCGATCCCGGCGATGACCTTGCCCCCGCGATCAGGTCCAAGCTCGCCGCCCAACCGTTCGACATCTTCTTCCTCACCGGCATCGGCGAGGTGTTCCCGTTCATCCGCTCGCACAGCGTGCTGAACAACCTTCAGACCGTCGCCGGCGAGAAGCCGATGCTCATGTTCTTCCCCGGGAGCTACGAGCAGTCCAAGACCCTGGGGTCATCCCTGGTTCTGTTCGGGAGTGTTCCCGACGACAACTACTACCGGGCCAAAGACATCCGCGAACAGGAGGCATGACCCATGATCCTCAACGAGATCTTCGAGAAAGACGTCCAGCGACCCATCGAGGGCGTTATCAAGGCCGACGATGCCGAGCACCTCGGCACCGAGGTCGAAGAGTACGTCCTCACCAACGAGGCCGCGAAGGAGCTCGAGAAGCTCCTCGAGGAGTACACGAACTATACGACGGCCAACGGCGTATGGATCTCGGGCTTCTTCGGCTCCGGTAAGTCGCACATGCTGAAGATGCTCGCGCACCTGCTCGGTGACGTCGACGGGCAGGACTTTCCGCGCGACCAGGTATCGCAGGCGTTCCGCGCGAAGGCCGAGGGTGCATTCTTGCCTGGCCTGATCTCCAAGGCCGACAAGATCACCGCTCGCAGCATCCTCTTCAACATCGACCAGAAGGCGACGGTGATCACGAAGGATCAGACCGATGCCCTGCTGAAGGTGTTCGTCAAGGTCTTCGATGAGTCCCGCGGCTACTTCGGCAACCAGGGACACGTCGCGCGGTTCGAGCGGGATCTGGACCAGTCAGGTCATTACGAGGCGTTCCAGGATGCCTTCCTGAAGATCACCGGCAAGGCATGGCTTGAGGAGCGCAAGAACTACATCATCCAGGGCCGAAACATCGATCGTGCGTACGCCGAGGTCCTCGGGGGCGACGCGCCAACCGACATCCTGAAGCAGTACAGCAACGACTACTCGGTCTCCATCGAAGACTTCGCGGACGAGGTCGTGGCCTGGCTCGACCAGCAGCCGGCTGGGTTCCGGCTCAACTTCTTCGTCGATGAGGTCGGGCAGTTCATCGGCGACGACCGGAAGCTGATGCTCAACCTGCAGACGATCGCCGAGTCTCTGAACACGAAGGCGAAGGGCCGCTCGTGGGTATTCGTGACCTCGCAAGAGGACATGGACAAGATCATCGGCGACCAGACGAAGGAGCAGGGACAGGACTTCTCGAAGATCCAGGGACGCTTCAAGACCCGAGTCAAGCTGACCAGCCAGGATGTCGAGGAGGTCATCCGCAAGCGGCTGCTCGAGAAGAACGATCAGGGAGCATTTGCGCTCAAGGGGATCTACGCCGCGGAGTCCGCCAACTTCAAGACCCTCTTCGGCTTCGCGGACGGCTCGAAGACTTACAAGAACTACGTCAACGAGGACCTCTTCATCGGGACGTACCCCTTCGTTTCATATCAGTTCCCGCTGTTCCAGCAGGCGATCGAGGGCCTCTCCGAGCACAACGCGTTCGAGGGTAAGAACTCCTCGGTCGGCGAGCGCTCGATGCTCGGCGTGGTCCAGCAGGTAGCCAAGGAGCTCGGCGCCGGCGACGTGGGCTCACTCGCGAGTTTCGACCACATGTTCGCCGGCATCCGTTCGTCACTGAAATCGGCCCCGCAAAAGCAGGTGCAACTCGCCGAGCAGAACCTCGACAACCCGCTCGCCGTGCGACTCCTCAAGGCGCTCTTTCTCGTGAAGTACGTCGATGGCTTCAAGGCAACGGTGCGGAACCTGACCGTGCTGGTCTACAACCGGTTCGGCCTCGACCTCCCCGCACTGCAGGAGCAGGTGCGCGAGGGACTCTCGCTTCTCGAGCAGCAGACCTACGTTCAGCGCACCGGTGAAACCTACGCCTACCTCACCAACGAAGAGCAGGACATCGAGAAGGAGATCAAGAACGTCGAGGTGGATGGGTCGGAGGTCAGCGACCGACTGTTCCAGCTCCTCCACCTGCACGTCATGAAGCAGCAGTCGAAGTTCCGCTACAACAAGACCAATCAGGACTTCCCGCTGGGTTACATGCTGGATGACGTGGCGAAGGGGCAGTCGAAGGACCTGACCATCCACTTCATCACTCCGGCCAACCCGAACATCTCCCTCGCCAACCCGAACGATTTCACCAACGTTCGACTTCAGGGAGCGGGAAAGGCAGAGCTGCGCGTGATCCTGGGGGCGGACAAGCGCCTCCTCACGGATCTCGCCCTCCTGCTCAAGACGGCGAAGTACGTCAAGCAGAAGCAGGGGTCTGCCATCACCGACAGCGTGAAGCGCATCCTCGATCAGAAGACACAGGAGAGCGCGTCGCGTGAGAAGGAGCTTGCCGCGCGAATCAAGACGGCTGTCGGCCAGGCAATGCTGATCCACGACACCGTCGAGATCCCGTCGTCGTCGTCGATCGCTGAGGCGCGAATCGCGGACGGTATGAACGTGCTCGTGGCCAAGACGTTCCCGCAGCTCGACCTGCTCGGCGGCAGGACGTTCCCCGAGGCCGATGTCGTCAAGTACGTGCAGCTCGACGACAACTCGCTCAGCATTGTTGGCGGCGAGCTGGAGGGGCCCGCTGACGAGGTCTACAAGATGGGCGTTCTCGCAAAGGACAAGCTCGGCGAACAAGTCACGGTGAAGAAGATCGTCGACCAGTTCCAGGCGCGCCCGTACGGATGGGACTACGGCTCGATCCTCTGCTGCATCGCGTACCTGTACGGTGCCGGGAAGATCACCATCGAGCTCGACAACGTCGTCCGCAAGCGCACCGAAGTGTCACAAGACCTGCGAACAGCGCCACGGCATGCAACCCTCATCGTCCGCAAGCAGGCAGTCTTCGATGCCGCAAAGGTCAAGGCGTTCTCGGATTTCGTCAAGGAGTTCTTCGACGAGGCCAACCCGCCGAAGGACCCGATGGAGCTCGCGCACCTCGGCGCGGAGCGGCTGAAGTCGAAGCTCGACCAACTGAAGAGCATCGTCGCCACCTCGCGGTACCCCTTCATCGCTGCGCTCCACGAGCCGATCGAGCAGCTCAATGCCGTCGTCGGAAAGGCTCCGACTTGGTACGTCAGCGAGTTCACCGGCGGTGACGAGCTCATCGACGCGAAGAACGACGTGCTCGTCCCGGTCGACCAGTTCCTCAATGGTCCGCAGGTGAAGGCCTATGACGCTGCGCAGAAGTTCCTTGCGGCCGCGACGGCGAATCTCAGCTATCTCCCCAGTGGTGCGGCTGAATCGGTCGAGTTGCTGCTCGCGGACCCGGCCATCTTCCGCGGGAACAAGGCCAATCAGCTCAAACTCGCCGTCGACCAGCTCGAGGCAAGAGTCAGCGCACTGGTCGCCGATGAGCGCGCGGCCGCGGTCAGCGCGATCGAGGCGAGTCGTGGGGATATACAGCAAACCGACTACTACAAGCTCGCGTCAACCGATGCGCAAGAGCGTGCGATGAATCAGATCAACGTCCGCCTGATCCAGCTCGAGCACCAGACCAGCATCGCTGAGCTTCGGCTGGCGCCGGCCAACTTCGCCAGTGTCGTCGTCCCTCGAATCCTCCAGGAACTCGCGTCGGTGCCGCGACCGGCTGCGACGGGGCCGATCGACTTTGTCAACAGCGGGCAAGACATTGCCGTAGAGATCGGGGATAACCCGGCCGCGAAAGCGGCCGAGCCGACGCCGGTGTTTGTCTCGATCACGAAGCTGCCCGTTCACGGTGGCAAGACAGTGCTCGCCTCGACGTCGGATGTGGACGAGTACGTCGAGGCACTTCGAGCGGTCCTGACCGCCGCGGTTCAAGAAGGGAAGCGGATCACTCGCTGATGGATACGGGGTTGTTGAAGGGGTTTGCTGCGGGTGCGCGTGTTGATCTGATCAAGGAGGTTGGTGCGCGTCTGGATGTGGTGCTGGGGCCGGGTTCGGTGGCGCGTGCTGAGGCTCCGGGGTCGGTGGCGGCGTTGGAGCGTGCGGTCGGGAGGGATGGTCGTGACGCGGTCGTGGACCGGGTCGCGTATACGTGGTTCAACCGGATCATCGCGCTGCGGTTCATGGACGCGAACGGTTACACCGGCGTGGGCGTGGTCTCGCCTGAGCCGGGGAAGCTCTCCGGTCAGCCTCAGGTTCTGTCGGACGCGAAGGGTGGCGACTTCGCGGATGTTGTCAGCGCGAAGACCCAGGCGACGGTTACGGCGCTGCTGAACGACACACGTCCGAGCACGGATCCGCAGGGCGAGGCGTACGGGTTGCTGCTGGAGGCGTACTGCCGGTTCTGGAACAAGGCGATGCCGTTCATGTTCGAGCGGGAGGGTGACTACACCGAGCTGCTCATGCCGACCGCTCTGCTTGCCACCGACTCTGTCCGTGATCGTGCGGTGCGGATCCTCACGGATGAGGTGTGTGGCGAGGTTGAGGTGATCGGCTGGCTGTACCAGTTCTATATCTCGGAGCGGAAAGACGAGGTCTTCGCCGGGTTCAAGAAGAACAAGAAAGCCGGCGCTGCTGAGATTCCCGCGGCGACGCAGCTGTTTACCCCGCACTGGATCGTCCGCTATTTGGTGGAGAACTCGCTGGGCCGGCTCTGGCTGCTTAACCACCCGGAATCTCAGCTTGCTGAGCGGATGGACTACTACATCCCGCCCGTCGACGAGGAGACGGATTTCCTGCGGGTGTCGTCGCCGGAGGAGTTGAAGATCATCGACCCGGCGGTCGGGTCGGGGCACATGCTCACCTACGCGTTCGACCTGCTCTACGCGATCTACGAGGAGCAGGCGTACAGCCCGTCCGAGATCCCGTCGAAGATCCTCGAACACAACCTGTACGGCGCGGAGATCGATCCCCGGGCCGGTGCACTTGCCGCGTTCGCGTTGACGATGAAGGCCGCCAAGAAGCGCAAGCTGTTCCTGAAGAACCCGGTCCAGCCGCACATCTGCGTGTTGGAGAACGTCCGGTTCGAGCAGGCGGACCTGGACTATCTGTGGTCGCTCACCTCGGGTTCGGTCGTGCGTTCGGATGCGGACGTGTTCTGGAACGCGTTCGAGCATGCTGACACGTTCGGGTCGCTGATCCAGCCCAACGAGGCGCTCATTCAGGTCATGTGGCCGGTCGTGGAGCAGCTCGAGACCACCGGCAACCTGCTCGCTGCCCCCGCCCGACGTGTCCTCGAACAAGCTCAGCAGTTGTCTACTCGCTACCACGTCGTCGTCGCCAACCCCCCATACATGGGGATGGCCAACATGGATGCCCGGCTTGCGGAGTGGGCAACGCGCGAGCACCCGCGATCGAAGGCGGACCTGGGTGTGATGTTCATCGAGCGGTGCGCACGGCTCAAGTCGGCGACGGGCTCAGTCGCCATGATCACCATGCAATCTTGGATGTTCCTTGCGTCGTACGCCGGATTCCGCGAACACACGATTGGTGCAATGCCGCCAGTGTCCTTGCTCCATCTCGGCACAGGAGCGTTTGATTCGATCGGTGGCGCGGTCGTGGCCACGGCCGCCTTCGTCCTTCGGCCGGGTGCGCCAACGCGACCGAGTTCGTTCTTCCGCCTCACTGGACCTCAAAGCGAGAGCGGGAAGAGCGCGACCTTCGTGCGCGCGCTTGGGCCTGAGGCAACGACAATCAGATACGACGTTCCGGTGTCGGCGTTCGGGGCAATCTCAGGGAGGCCAATGGCGTATTGGCTACCGTCATTCGAGGGATTCCAACGGCCGCGCTTGTCCTCCCGCTGGCGGTCCGGTGGGCGCCTCAAGACACACGACACGCCACGCTACGTTCGGTACTGGTGGGAGGTAAGCCGGTCAAGCCCTCGTTGGCGACCCCTGGTCAAGGGTGGCGAGTTCCGTAGGTTCTTCGGTAACCGGGACTTCGTGGTGGATTGGTCACCGCGGGCGCTCGAGCACTATGAATTACGCGGTGGGCTATATGCGGATTCCAGCCGTGGTCGAGCGGGTATCACCTGGACGATGATCACGGGGCAGCCAAGCTTCCGGCTGAAGGCACCTGGGGATGAGTTCGACTCGGCCAGCCCGACGATCCTTCCGACGTCGGAACACGTGAGCGTGGAGGCGACCCTGGCCTACCTGAATTCGGACGCGGCGCTTGAGATCCTTGCAGCCATCAACCCGACGATCAACAACCGGGTGACAGACATTCTTGAGTTGCCGTTGCCGCCCGCTCTCGAGGAGCGGCGCGATGAGGTCGAACGGGCCAGTACAGAGGCCATTGATGCGACTCGTGAGCTGGATGGGTTCTCCGAAACATCGGCCGACGCTTCTCCAGCGTTCGCGGCGCACTCATTGAGCTTGGCTGAACATGTGCAGGCTGAGATCGCACGCCATGAGAGGAACCGACGCGCACTGGCAACGGCCGAGCAAGCCCTGAGCGAGATCTTCCCTTCGAGCGCCGGCTTCGACGCGCCGCACGGTTGGACCGGCGCCTACCTTGACCGCGCGGCAGCGGTGGCCAATCTCATCTCGTTCAGTGTCGGGTGCATGCTGGGGCGGTACTCGCTCGGCCGAAGCGGGCTCATCCTGGCCGACCAGGGTGACTCGTTGCAGGAGTACTTGGCGCGGGTGCCTGATCCGTCGTTCCTGCCGGATGCGGACGGTGTGATCCCGGTTGTGGATGGAGAGTGGTTCGAGGACGACATTGTGGCGAAGTTCCGGCAGTTCCTGCGGGTCGCGTTCGGGGAGGAGCACTTCGAAGAGAACTTGAAGTTCGTCATCGACAGTCTTGGGGTGAAGGATCTGCGTGACTACTTCGTGAAGTCGTTCTACAAGGACCACGTGAAGCGGTACAAGAAGCGCCCGATCTATTGGATGTTCTCAAGCCCGAAGGGTTCCTTCAACGCGTTGGTGTATCTGCACCGGTACAACCCGTCGACGGTGTCGACGGTGCTGAACGAGTACCTTCGCGAGTTCATCAGGAAGCTTGAGGTGAGCTTGGAGCAGCAGGAGCGCATGGTCGTCAGCGGCGCGAATGCGCGTGAGGTCGCCGCGGCGCAGAAGGAAGCGGAGCGTCTGCGGAAGGTCCTGATCGAACTGGGGGATTACGAGCGGGACCTATACGATCTCGCTAGCGCGCAGATCGACCTCGATCTCGATGACGGCGTGCTGGTGAACTACCAGAAGTTCGGTGGCGCGCTGAAGGACATTGGCCTCAAGAAGGGCGGCGGCAATGCCTAGCTCAGACCCGCTGATTCGCAGCCTCGCCTCCCGCTTCGAGCACGGACCGAACGCCGATGGGCGTCACGTGGCAATCTGGCATGATCCAGCCGGAGACTACGCCGACCGCCTCGATGCAATCGCCGCCGACCTCGGCAACGTGAAGGTCATCCGGGTCGAAGGCGACGAGTTCGCGGTCAAGCACCGCCTTCTGGTTGAAGAGCGGACGCAACCGTTCATCGTGTACCGGAAAGGTGAAGTGCCGCCCGGGCTCGGCAACTGGCTGCTCGACCTCGAGTACGCCTACGGCGTGTTCACGGCCGACAAGGCCGCGCTCGTCGGCGAAGACCTCGGCCTTGAGGATCCTGCTGCTCGATCAGTCGTGGCCGAGCATCCGGAGTTCTTCAACGCGGCCGATCGCCGCGAACGACTCAAGAAGCGTCTCGCAAGCGACGACAACCGAATTGTCGTGCTCGCCAAGATGTGTGCGGTGCTGCTCCGAACCGAGCAACACTCCCTAAGTGAGCTCACGCGTGAGCTGCTGGTCGAGGCTGCTCGGGGCGAAGAGTCCGGTCTCAAGCAGCTGACCGACTATGGCCTGCTCGAGTTCTACTGGACTGGGATTGAGACGACCTACGGCTACGTGTCCGACGCGCCGACCATGGACGACTTCATCCTGTGGGTATTCCGCTCGGCCTATGAAGGCTTCCCCGGCGACACCTGCGGCAGAAACATCCAGATCGACTACTCCCGCTGGCGGGATTCAAAGTCGAGCGGCTCCGCAATGGCCGAACTCGCGGGCAAGGCCGAGGATTCGCTTCAGATCGCGGCCGGACTCGAGAGCAGGAGTTGGGAAGAACTCCTCGATGACGACACCTTTGAGTCGATCGACCGCAAGATCCTGAGCGATCTGGCGGTGGGCGTCGCCGGCAAGACGATCAGTGCGCGGGAGGTCGTTGAAGCTGATCGGCGCCGCCACTCCACATTCTGGTACTCCGGATATGAGCCGCTCTACACGGCGATCCGGTCGGCGAGCGAACTGCTCGCAGCGATCGACGCATTCACCCCCGCCATGGCCAGCTTCGACGATGGCCTCCAGAAGTACGCTTCGGGCTGGTCGAAGATCGACGGCCTCTACCGGCACTTCGTTCACGCCGCGCGTTCGACGGAGCACACCAAGCCGCTGGAACCGCTCGTCGAGCAAGTGGAGAACTTCTACTCGAACAAATACGTCGGCCTGCTCGCCACCGCGTGGCAGGCGCAGGTCGACAGCATCGATGAGTGGAAGTCCGCGACTGTGCCCTCGCAGCGGGCCTTCTTCAACCACTACGTCGCGCCCCTCGTGGCCAAGGGCAAGCGCGTCGTCGTCATCATCTCGGACGCGCTCCGCTACGAAGTCGCCGAGGAGCTTGCGACAAGGCTCCGGCGCTATAAGGACTCGCGGTCGAAGGTCGGCTTTGAGGCAAGCCTCGACCCCGCCCTCGGGGTCCTCCCGAGCTACACCCAGTTGGGGATGGCGGCACTGTTGCCGCACACGACGATCGGCTTCACCGGCGTCAAGGCCCTGACCGAAGTTGATGGCAAGAAGGCTGACGGGACCGCGAACCGGTCGAAGGTCCTTCAACCGCACGGCGGCATGGCCATTCAAGCGGAGGATCTTGCGGGCTACACCGTCAAGGAACTGCGCTCGCTGACGCAACAGCAGCAGTTCATGTACGTGTACCACAACCGGATCGACGCAACAGGCGACAAGATCGGCACCGAACGGCAGGTCTTCAATGCGGCGGCGAGCTCCATCGATGAGCTGGTCAAGCTCACGAAGCAGTTCGCCAGCGCCGACGTGGGGGCGATCTTCATCACCGCAGATCATGGATTCCTCTTCCAGGATCGCGAACTCGACCCGGCCGGCTATCTCTCTGCCGAACCCCAGGGCGAGGAGATCCACGATCGCGACCGGCGTCGCGTGATCGGCCGGGGACTCAAGGCCGACTCGGCGTTCCGGCACTTCACACCTCAGCAGTTGGGTCTGTCCAGTGACTACGAGGTGCTGATCCCCAAGGGAACCAAGCGGCTCAAGCTCCAGGGCTCTGGAGCGAGGTACGTCCACGGCGGCGCGACCCTGCAGGAGATCATGGTGCCTGTCATCAGCGTCACCTACACCGACAGCGGCAAGAGCACGGTCCGCCCAGTGAACATCGCGATCCAGCAGAAGTCGCCCAACATCAGCACCGGCGTTCTCGCGGTCGACATCCACCAATCCGAGCCTGTGACTGACAAGGTGCAGGGGCGGGAGGTCCGCGCGGGCATCTACCTGGGCGACGAACTGCTGTCGAACCACGTGCTGCTCAAGTTCACCTCGGAGTCGGATGACCCGAGAGAGCGTTTCGTGCCTGCGAGAATGGCCCTGCGGTCCGAGGCGGATGCGCACAACAACGAGGACGTCGAACTTCGGCTCGAGGAGCAGATCCCCAATACGACTCAGTGGCGAATCGTCACGAAGGCCGTATACAAGCTGAAGCGCTCGTTCCAGACGGACTTCTAAGGGGAACGCCACGCATGACTGATCTCGACGCCGCACTGAGCGATCTCGATGCGATCGCGGAAGAAGACGTCTACGTCCCCGTGGAAGCGCCCGAACAGTCCGAACTCGATCAGAAGATCAATCAGTACTTCGAGGGTGTCGTCGTCCGCAAGGATCTCGTCAAGGCCGTTCGCGGGAATGCCGTCGTGCCCGGTTACGTGCTGGAGTACCTGCTCGGGCAGTATGCGGCATCCGACGACGAGGCGACGATCCAGGAGGGCATCGACACCGTCCGGAGCATCCTCGCCGAGCACTATGTGCATCGCAACATGCACATGGCGGTGAAGTCGCTCATCCGGGAGAAGGGCCGCTTCCGGGTCATCGACCGTGTCACCGTCAGTCTCAACGAGAAGGACGACGTCTACGAGGCCTCCTTCGAGAATCTGCAGATCACGAAGGTCGTCATCGACTCCGACACCGTCAAGGCCAACGAGAAGCTGCTCGTCGGTGGTGTGTGGTGCATCTGCGACATCGAATACGTCCACAACGACAGCCCGGGCTCGGTGCCATGGCAGCTGGGAAGCCTGAAGGCCATCCAGATCGCCGGCGTCGACTTCGACACCTACTACGACGGCCGGCGGGCGTTCAGCACCGAGGAGTGGATCGACCTGCTGGTGCAGTCCATCGGGCTGAACCCGGAGCAGTTCACCCCGCGCGGAAAGCTCATTGCGCTGACTCGCCTCGTGCCGTTCGTCGAACGCAACTACAACCTCGTGGAACTGGGCCCGAAGGGCACCGGAAAGTCGCACACGTTCAGCGAGTTCTCTCCGAACGGTGCACTGATCTCGGGCGGCGAGGTCACTGTCGCCAAGCTCTTCGTGAACAACGCGAGCGGCAAGATCGGCCTGGTCGGCTACTGGGACTGCGTGGCGTTCGACGAGTTCGCGGCCAACCGGAAGACCGACCAGAACCTCGTCAACATCATGAAGAACTACATGGCGAACAAGGTCTTCAACCGAGGCAACATCCAGCTCGGCGCAGAAGCATCCATGGCTTTCATCGGCAACACGTCTCACACCGTGCCCTACATGCTGAAGAACTCCGACCTGTTCGACGAACTCCCGGACTCCTACCGCGACAGCGCGTGGCTCGACCGCATCCACCACTACATCCCGGGGTGGGAGGTCTCGCCCATCCGCTCCGAGATGTTCTCGGACGGGTACGGCTTTGTTGTCGACTACCTGGCCGAGGTCCTGCGTTCGAAGCGCTCCGAGGACTTCTCCGACAGGTACAAGACCTACTTCACGCTGGACTCGACGATCTCGACGCGCGACCAGGACGGCATCCGCAAGACCTTCTCCGGTCTCATGAAGCTGATCCACCCGAACGGCGACGCCACGGAAGACGAGGTCCGGGATCTGCTCGAGTACGCGATCGAGGGACGCAAGCGCGTCAAGGATCAGATCCTCCGCATCGACGCCACGATGCGCGACAACCCTGTGCGATTCCGCTACAGCGACCAGGCCGGCACGTGGCACGAGGTCACCACTGTCGAGGAGCGGCAGTACCCGCAGCTCTATCGGCGGAGTTGGGACGCCGAAGCAGCGGATGCCGGCGATGGCGACCTTGAGACGTACACGCCGCCGCTCGTGAATGCCACGCCGTCGTCGCGGAGCGTGCGCTCGGTTGCGCCGCCGCTGCCGATCGTTCCGGAGGGCGGCTCCGCTGCCGTCACTCCCGCGGATGAGGAGCCGCTGTTCGAAGGTATCCGAGACTTCAAGGCGGGCCAAAAGGGCGTTTCGTACGAGAACCTTCTGCTTCCCTACCTCGTCGGCGCAACCAAGATTCAGATCATCGATCCGTACATCCGCATGCGGCACCAGGGGCGGAACATCGGCGATCTTGTCGGCCTCCTCGCGCTGGCAAAGGATCCCGCCGACGAGATCGAGATCTCACTCGTCACCGGCGAGACTGACAAGGTCCAGTACAAGCAGGAGCAACTGCTGATGCTGAAGGCGCTCAAGGACGCCGCCGAATCAGTGGGGATCATCCTTCGGGTCGCCCTCGACAACAGCAAGCACGATCGCTCGATCGTCACTGACCACGGCTGGCGGATTCTGTTGGGCAAAGGGCTCGACATCTGGGAACAGCCGAACAACCCGATGGCGGAGGCGCGCCAGGAGTTCCGCCAGATCAAATCGGACACGACGTTCACGTACGCACGGATCCCGGTGCGCTGAGGTGACGCCGCAGCATCCCGCCCAGGAGTCACTGCGGGAAGTGATCCGGTCCGGCCAGGCAGGCAACTGGAAGCTGACCGAGAACCTGGGTCGCGGTGGACAGGGCACCACATTCCGGGCCGTCTGGACGTAAGAAGCTGCCTCGCTCACGCGGATCGCCCTCGGCGGCGAACACCAGCAGCGTTCCGTCGTGAAGCTGATGATCCCGCGCGATCCGACGGACTACCCCATCCCGTCGGCCAAGTTCGAGCAGCTCCTGGATCACCTTGTCAACGAGTTCATCGCCGAGTGCATGGTGCTCGACAGCCTCGACAACCCGTACATCCCAGACTTCTATCAACCGGGCCGACAGAGCGCGAAGGCTGGATGGGCCGTGCCGTGGTTCGCTGTCGAGCTCATTGAGGGACGCAGCCTGGCCGCGCAGCGGAAGATCGCGGGCCCGTGACGGCGCTCAGCGAATTTCCCCAGAGTTGATCATCGAAGATCCTCAGGTCGCGGGGTAACGCTAGCGCAGGTTTGTGCCGGTGGTGACTCGGCGGAGTTCGTCGGCTGCGGTGGCGTGGT